>Ga0123333_10004197_pt1 | contig 13591 bp, 11 predicted proteins | sample BioC12SIPDNA_3_FD_89957 | JGI IMG/M metagenome (GOLD analysis project Ga0123333, IMG submission 89957) | Anaerobic biogas reactor microbial communites from Washington, USA - Biogas_R2_B C12 SIP DNA | ecosystem: Engineered > Bioreactor > Anaerobic > Unclassified | place: Washington, USA...
ACAAGCTGCCCGGGCTGAAGACCTTTGGACAACGTCTCCAACGGCATCCGCCCAACGTCTATATAAATGTCCAGGCATATATGCCCCGCAACCGCTATTTGGGCATCAACGCCGTCTTTCTGTTTCACCGCCGTCTCCATCACACCGCAGCCGCCCAGGCCGCGAAACGGGAATTGTAATGCCCCCGCCTGACATAAACAAGCACCCGGGATTGGGCCGTTCTTCAGACAATATGCGGCGAAACGCGACTCACATTCACCAACTGCAATCGGGCGCGGGCTTCTTGAAGAACTTCAGCAGTTGAATGACAACCTTGACAAGATACCCGTGGTCGAACGTCTGAAACATCAGCACCGCCGTCGAATCGGGGTCTTCGGTGTTCAGCCTGACCACGACCTCCGGCTTGCGGCGCTTCTTGCAGATCACCCTCGCCCTGCATCTGGCGAATGCCTCGCCTCGCCATGAAGAGTCTTCGTTGACCACCGCAGCCACATCGGCGGCGGTGACTATCACGCCGCCGTACGTGCCGTCGGATGCGGCGCTGCCCGACCCGGCCAGGTACTTGGGCGGCTTGGCCATGCGAACAGCGCGGTTCCACAACACGCGTATCGTGCAGGCGTCCAACGTGCCGTCGGCCTTGCGAACCTTTGTCAGCGGGCGAAGGTGGCCCTCGTGGCACAACGCCTTCGCCGACGCGATCGGACGAAGTATTTCCGCCACCTCAACATACGCAATAAGCCTGTCGGCGTGAGCCCTGCTCATGCCCCAAAAGGTGCGGCAATACTGCATGAAAGTCATGTCGCGGGACAAGTACAATCGCTGCTTTCGCACCTTGTGAAGCGCCCTGCCCGCCTCCAGCATCGAGCGCAGGTGAAGCGCAAGCACCCGCTCGCAGGCGAGCAGTTGAAGGTTGCGGTCTTCGGTTTCTTCGAGCTTCTGCGGGCTGAGTTCCATCAGTTCGTCAATGCGGCTGTTATCCACATATATAACTAGATCGCCACTGGAAGTGATCCTGTGAGCCTGGATCAGTTGCATCGGGTCGATCCTGCCTTCGGGCATGTGCTGGCTGCCGTACATGTCGCGGACCTCGACGTTGCGCGGCAACTCATAGAGGCGGGTGTACAGTTGGCCGTCCCAGCCCCTCTGGCGGATGACGATGTCCGTGTCATCGGGCATCATGTAGATGCGGCTTCCCATTATGTTCCTCTTGCCGCACCATGGCAGGTAGAACAGCAGTTCGCCTTCGGTGACGCCCTCGGGCACGTCGATGATCATCTGCTTGGACGCCGGACCCTTCACCATGCCCCTGACCCAAACCTCCTTGCGGGCGTTTTTCTCGAAAAACTCCCGAATTTTCTCCGGCAGCTCGGTAACCCGCACGCCGGAAGTGTCTAAAGTGACCACGATCTTCTGGATATCGTCGCTAGCATCGCCTTGGGCGGCCGGCTCCTTTTGGTGTCGTTTGGTGTCGTCTGTAACCTCTTGTCCGTCCACGACTTGTGGATTTGGTGTCGTTTGGGGATCCTCCATATCCGCCGTCGATTGTCCCTGGGAGTATTGGGGTTCTGATAAAATGGGGTATCCCGGTCCCCCATCCTTGGCCTTCACGAGGACAGCTGGAGGGACTTCCGCCGGCCAGGTTTCATCATTTTCCCGCTGGCTGCGGAGTCTGGCCTTTCGGCAGCGTTCGCGGGCGAGGGTGGCCTTGAGTTTGTTGAGCACCCTTTTGCGGTCATGCGCCAGTTGAAAGCTTCGTTTGGTTTTGTACTGGGCGACGGTTCCGTTGAAGCCCGGCGGGGGTTTGAGGGGGATAGTCCTGCTGATGCGTCTGAGACACTCCAGAGCCCTTACGGCCTCCAGCGACAACCCGCGACGCTCTCCGACGCGCATATCGCACCTCCCACTGACTAATTTGCCGGTAGGATTATACCATAATCACGACGACCCGTCAATATACCTACTTCACTCAAAACCAGCCCGCGCGAAGCCCCTCGGGCTGCGCCCGAGATAGTAGAGCAGGAGAAAAACCAAAGCCGTCTTGTCTACTGCTCACCTGTTCTCCTGTTCCACTTTCTCGGCCGAAGGCCGTGCGGGGACCTGAAAACCATCGCGCAGCGAATCATCGCCGTTTGCTGTTTGGTTCGCATCGTGACTATCGCACAAAAAATAAATACAACGGCGAGGTGTCGCTTCGCTCCTGAAGTCAGGTCCCCGCATTGCCATGCGGGGCTTTTGGCGTCGCGCTGGTTGGGTTAATGGGTGTGATTTGATGACGTATGTGGATTATCTGGATGCGGATTTCGCCTGCGATTCGAACATTCCGAACATGGCGCTTCTACCGCCCATCTCCGGATCGGTCCGGCGCAACTGATCGATGTGAACGGCAAGGTTGCGCATCGCGGCCGAGTCGTGCTTGAACCCGGCAAGCAGACATTGCGCCATCTCCATCTGAACTTCCCAGAACATGTCCGGGAACCTGTCGCGATCGACGCCGCGAGCAAGCTGAGCGTACAAACCCGCGGCGGCATCGTACTTCTGCATGGCGCTGTGCACCCTGGCCAGCCCAAGCAGGTTCTGCGCGTCAACGTCCAGCATGGCCTTGCGCGACTTGATGACGGCCTCGTAACCGGCCCGCAATTTCTCGGCAAGGTCGGCCACGCGCGGCGATTTGTCTTCCTCGGGCGGTGCGGACCTCAGAGCATCCAGCGCCAGCCTGATGCTTCTGTCATGCCCGGTTTCCAGGCTTTCACGCAGCAGATGCAGGTATTCTTCCGCGTTGGCCAAGAGGGCGGCGCGGTCATTCGCCGCAGCCGTGGCCTGGGCCGCCATTTCATCCCTCCGGGCCAGCGGCAGCTCCCGCCAGGCGTCCTGAAGGCGGGCGGACAGATCGCGCAAAGCCTACCGCTTGTCGGCTGCGTTCGTTGCCGAATCCATCGCGAGTTTAACAAGCCTCCCATGCGGGTGAGCCTGCACTCGGGCGGCTGAGTATTTCGCAAAAGCCTCCGCCTGGGTTATGGCCCTGTTGACGTCGGCGCCGATCTGGTCCACGGCTGCGAGGATCGGCAGGAATTCCTCATCCACAAGGGCGGCCCGTTTGGCGCGTCGCTGCTGATCGTCGGCCTGGCATTCCTTCCACATCCTGAGCGATTCATCAAACTCCCCCGCCTCGCACAGGGCGTCGGCGCACATCTGCCGTGCGGCGTATTCCTGAGAGCCTTCGCTTCGCTCCAGCAGCACCCGCGCGAACTGAACGTACGCCTTGCGATACTTCTCCAACTCGTCGGCGGCGAAGGTGTTGTTGCGGAGAACCGAGATCCTGCGGCGGACCTGCTCGACGACCAGCCCGATCAGCCGCTCCGCCTTCTCGGGGGCCTTGTGGCGAAGCTGATTCACCAGGTCAATCGCCCTGGCGATGTCGGAATCGACGCCCGATTGCACGAGCATTCGCACTTCCCATTCGACCGCGCTGATCGCCGCCGAGGTGTTCGGCCATCTTTGGGCAATCTGCTCGACGGCGAAAATCGCCTGCTTTTCGCCAAGGAAATCGTGCCGGACGATTATCTTGTCAAGCTGGCTTTGCGCCGCCCATTCGTCCTGCCCTGCTGACGACGCGTCGGCGGTGAACGCATCGAGCATGGCGATAAGCTTCTGGGCAGCCGGGGCGTCGGGCGAATCCGGCGAGTCTTCTCGAAGCGCAGAAAGCCTGTACTTGAGCCCCTCGCGGCGGGAGATCATGTAATCTGCCGACGAGGCGGGAACCTGCTCGAAATGCTCAGCCGCCTTCAGAAAATTGCCCTTGCGATGCGGAGGTTGGCTAAGCAGTCCGACGTTCCTGTATTGCTCGGCGAGGATTCTATGCCACGTCATGACCTCGGCATCGCCGGGCCAGCCGTGAATGAGCCGTTCAAGCGCGGATATGAACTCCAGCCGAAGCTGGTCCCCAGAAAGCCCCGCCTGTGCGTAGTCGCCCATCGCGCCGGAGAAGCAGATAACCGCGTTGAGGCACGCCTGACGCGACACGTTGCCCGCCCTGACGCCGTCGGCAACCTTGAGAAACGCCCTTCCCGCCTCGTCTCGGCGGCGGATCGTCGCGCCGTTTTGCACACGCCCCTGCCGCTCGAGAAGATATCCAAGCTCCCACCACGCAAGCGGGCGGGCGAGAACCGAAACCTCATCATCGCCGGCAAGCACCTGCCGGAGCAACTCTGCTGCCTGACGGGGGCTGTTGTTCAGGCGAAACTCGCGCCGGGCAAGAGCTATGAGCCCAAGCGGGCCAAGCTTGTCGCTCGCCACGCCGGCGTAATGGCTGGCCAGCACGTCGAGAAACTGGGCATTCACGTCGGCGTCATCCCACTGGGCGGCAAATGCCAAAAGCGCCTTCTGACCTGCGGCGATATCGCCCCTGGCCTGGTGAAGGCGGTTTCGCAGCATCGCCGCCAGCAACGATCCAAACAGCTTGTCGTCACGATTGGGCGACGCAGCCGACGCGAACTGGTCAAAGGAATCTATCGCCGCGACGGCGGCATCGTATTGGCCTGACTCTATATAACATCTTGCGATCTGGTGCCGGGCCTGGAACCTGGTCTTGTCGGCTGCGGCCGGTGCGTCGCAAAGTTTAAGGTGTTCGACGGCCTTGTCGCAGGCGCCCAGTTCGCGCAGCGCCACAGCCGTCAGCAGGTTCGCCTCGTGCTGCATGCCGAATTGCGGCGAGAGAAACGCCTGCGCCTCCTTTATCGCCGATTCGAGCAGGGCCTTGCGGCGGTCGGCGTCGGCGGCGTCGCCGCTGTCCATGGCGAGGCCGCGATACAGCATGGTCCACGCGGCCGTGTATGCCGCTCGCTGCCTGAGCTGCGTTGCGGAGCGGCTGTGGAGCATGAGGTTGGTTCGATCGCGATCCTGGCGGTAATCGATGGTCTTCTCGTCGATGTCGCGGCAGAGGCTTTCAAGCAGGTTTGCCGCCTCGTCAGCGGCGGCGCACACCTGCCGGCGTTCGTCAGGCCCGCCAAGCAGGTAGAGGATTCGCCACGCGGGCGCGCTTACCTTTTCAACGCCCAGCAGGTGAGCCAGCATCCGCCTGCCCTCGTAGACCTGCCAACGGCGAGATTCGCTGGTGATCGGGGCAGCCGAGATCTGGCGGTATATCTCGATTGCCGCGTCCACCAGTGCGTCGCGCTTGGCTGCGTCGGCGGCGCGGGCGGACTGATCGAGCATGTCGCCGGCCTGTTTTTGAAGCCGCTCGATGTTAACGGGCGCATCCTGGGCAAAAGCGCAGTGTGCGATCAGCACTGCAAACGCCGCTGCGACCAAAGGCCATGTTCGCATCTGGTGTTTCCGCGTTGACTGCGCCGGCGGCGCGCCTTTACTCGCCACCGACGAACCCAACTTTCTTGTACCCCGCCCGCACGGCCTGGTTGAAAGCCTCGACAACATATTCCCACCGCACATCCGGCGCGGGACTGATGAACACCGACAGCTCGGTTCCGGTTTGCTTCCGCCTGCGTTCAACCAGCAGTTGGTGCAGTTCGTTTGCGGCGCTCTTGAGGCTTTCGCCGCTGCCCTCGATGCCCATGTTCTCGCCGCGAACGTAGTATCGCACTCCCATGGCCCCGGCTGCGTGAATTTCGAGGTTCAGCTCCTGCACGATCACTTCGCTTGCGGTAATGCCGCCCTTCTCGGGCAGCGAGGCCAGAAGCTGGCCCTCCTGCTCACGGAAGCTCGTGCCGAGCAGGAAGAACAGCAGCAACTGGAAGACCACGTCAATCATCGGCGTCAGCGGCGGCTGGACCTGCCTGCTTGCGCGCACGCGCCGCTGGCGAGGCGGCACGTAATGCACCGACTCGTCGCCTTCCATTATGAGTTGACCTCTGGCCATATCAGTCCACCCGCGCCGAGATGTTCATCCTGGATATTCCCGCATCGCCCGCCGCCCGCATGAGAGGCTCGAAGAACGCGAAGTGCACCTTCTTGTCGCCGCGGATTTCGAGGCAGAATCCATCGTCATCGCCGCCGGCGTCTTTGGCGGCGCGAAGCTCGGACCTCAGTGCGTCCATGTCCACCGGCTGGGTGGTGAAGTCCCTGTTGTTGATCCTGTACGTAACCGCCTTGCCCATGACCAGCGGGTCGCTGCTGCCGTTGTCGGGCTCGGCGGAGACCACGTTGACGATTACCTTGTGCGGCGAATCAAGCTTGTCCTGTGCGATTGCCTTGCTTTCAAGCGGGTGGGCGAGCTCCACGGGCACAATAAGCTGGCTGGCTGCCTGGCTGGTCAGGATGAAGAACAGCATCAACTGGAAAACGCAATCGATCATCGGCGTAAGGTTGAGGCTCAGATCGGCTAGTTGTTTTCCTTGTCGCGCCATGTTCAACTCCGCTGCGTCGTCACCCGCGGGGGCATTACGGCATTTTTCGGACCGGCCGGAATGTTGAGATTAGATCCTGCGCCACCTTCATGCCCTCGCTGGACATCGCGTCGATTCGGTTTCGCAGTGCGGCATACGCGGCCATCGCCGGAATCGCCACCAGCAGGCCGTCCAGCGTGGTGACGAGCGCAACACCGATGCTCTGGGCCAGGTCGCCGGCGTTGGGCATGCCGCCCTTCCTGACGATGGTGAAGAAGGCTTCGATCATTCCGCTGACCGTGCCAAGCAGCCCCATCATCGGCGCGACGTTGCCGATGACGTTGAGCCATTCGATGCTTCGCAGCATCTTCGTTGTTCGCTCTTCGGATGCTTCCTCCAGCGCCCGTTCCATCGCGGGGTAGCCGTGCGGCGACTCGGCGAGCGACGAACTAACGAGATAGCTCAGATAGTCCGGGCGATGAGAGGTCAGTTCGATTGCCTCGCGGTACTGCTTTGCCGTGAAAAGCTGCTGCACCTGCTTTCGCACCGCCTGCGGCAGCATGTTCCCGCGGCGGATTTCTATGAAGTACTTGATCGCCAGCGAGAGCATCACGATGCTCAGCGCGATGATGGCGTAACCGATCAGGCCGCCGCCCGCGATGTACACATCCCAAAAAGTCTGCTCGGCCGCTGCTAACATCATCTGGGTTTGCCCTTTCCGGTCGCTGAGGCGCTACTGAAAATCCTGCGTGATAAGCCTGAATTCGCCGCTGTTTTCCTCGGCCAGGCGCGTCATGTCCCGCGAGGCCGACTGTATTCTCGCCTCGTTTATCCCGCTCGGCGAGAACAGGAAGGTGTTCAGGATAACCTTCCTTTGGCCATTAAGCGAGGTCACAACCGTCTGGATGTCCTTCATGTCGGGCAGGTTGGTCAGGTCTGTCAGGAAGTAGACAACCTTCGGCCCGCCCTGCACGTTCGAAAGCGCGTCGAACGCGCGTGACAGCGCGGGCAGCAGTCCGGTGGCCAGCTTTCCGAACGGCTGGCTGTTGCTCGTGACGAACTGCGCCGCCTTGAGCTTGTATGCATCCGAGGCGGGGATAAGTCTCTTGTTCTCCAGCTCGATAACCTTGCCCGATCCGTGAAAGAGGATCACGTGGAACGTCTGTTTCTCATCAAGCTGACCGATGGAATTAGCCAGTTCGAAGCTGACGCGGTCGAACACGTCGTACATCGAGCCGGTGTAATCGACCACGTAAACCACATGCTTTGCGTTGCTGCCCGACCCGAAGAATGATGAGTAGAACTCTGCGGTGGACGGGCCGCGGGCTTCCCACGTGCTTGGGGCCGCCCCGCCGGCGGACATGAGCATGGTTCTGTCGGGCGTGCTGTCCGAAGGCAGCGCCGATTCGCGCACGGTGGTCGAGACCTTTTCGACGGCAGCTTCGCTCACCGTGTTCCTGGGGCTTGGCGTGAGCGAACCTCCGGGATTGGGGCTTCTTCTGACGCCATGGACGACAATCTCCCGCTCCGTTTCGCCGATGGTGAGCATTGCCCCAAGAAAGACAACCACCACAAGCAGCCCGACGTGAAAGAGCAGGCTAATCATCACGGGCATTACGCGCGACATGAAGCCGGTGGAAAGGGCCGGGGAGCGTTGCTCCTGTTGGGGATCGGCGAGGGGCTCGCTCGGCTGTTGGGAATGCCCGGCGGGTGCAAGACTCGCGGGCACTTCGCTGGCGCTGTTGCAGCGCGGGCAATCAACCTGCCTGCAATCACCGTCGGCGGCGAGCAGCTTTCCGCAGCTTTCACAACGAAATTCAACGGCCATCGCCACACTCTCCCGCATTCACAAGGGCAAGCCTTTTACTTGTAGTCGTCGGCCCAGTGGGTGTCAACATCTTAACGAACAGGGTCATAAAGGGCAAAAAAGGCTGATCGTCGCCCAAGGTTCGCGTAAACTACGCCGGAATCAGGAGAGCTTGGGTTGGCGAATAATCACAAGAATCGGAAGTGGACGAACACTGCCGGCATAGTGCTGGCGGGCGGCATACGCCTGCTTGGCGGCACGCTGCGCATAAATTGCGTCGCAGAGGACATGTCGAGCCTTCCGCACAGAAGGCCATCGCCGGCGATTTACTCGTTCTGGCACGAGATGCTATTGATGGCTGCCTATACGTATAGCGCCGAGATATGCCCGTTGATTTCCCGCAGCGCCGACGGCGACATTGCCGCCTCGGCAGTGCGATGGCTTGGCGGCGAGCCGATCCGCGGCTCGACGAACCACGGCGGCAAAGACCGCGGCGGAGCGGGCGCCTTGCGAAGCATGATCCGTCGAGGGAAATTGCAGCACCTGGGAATAGCCGTGGACGGGCCGATCGGCCCAAGAAGGCAAGTCGGCCCCGGCATTGGCGTTCTGGCCAGGCACGGCGGCATGCCGATAATACCCGTGGGAATTGCGCCGGGCATCTCGAAGGGATTGGGCAGGGAGGATTTGATGATCCGCGTGCCGATGCCGTTTTGCCGGTGCTGGATCGTCCTGGGAAAGGCTGTCATTATTCCCGCCGGCGCAAGGCGCGGCGAGTCGGCTTCGATTGTGCAGCGGGCGATGGACGACGTGCAGTCGCGGGCCGAGAAGTACGCCCAGGGCGCCGCTGCCCCTTCATCCTTCAGTATCCGGCAGATGAAGCATATATAAATCTATTTGATTAGTTTCTTCGGCCCTACGCTATCTTGTCGAGCAGTTCAATGCCCACGCCCAGCATCTGGCCCACGGGCTGAACATGCACCACTCGGCAGGTATAGACCACCACTCGCAACTGGCGGCGTTTGGGGCGGTCGCTGAGGGCGGGCAGATGCAGTTCGAGCCGGAGTTTTTCATCAGTCGCTATGGTGCGCCGGGCGTTTACAAGAACCATCGCCCCGTTTTGAGAGATATTGGCGGTTCGACCCTGTGCGACGGGCCTCCCTTGAGAATCCGAAAGCATGGCCGGATGGGCCGCGGGCATTCGCAGATTCACCCGACGTTCAGCGGTTCGCATCGTCATTATTACAACCTCCGTGCGGCCGTGGCGACCGACATCTATTTGATCGGCCCGATTCATATGGAGGTTGAATAAGCCAAATCAATCGGAGGTGCGAGTCGAAGGAGCACTGGTCGCCGCCGGCGCCGTCGTCGGAAGAACCGCAGCGGCGGCTGCCGATTCGGCCAGAATTGGCCCGCTGGCATTGGTTGCCGGGCCGGAGGCGGGCATAATTCCCCTCGCGACCCCGACGACGATGGGCCTGTAGTTCAGGACAATCAGCATGGGCTCGACGGGTTCATCCGCCGGTTGGCTGGGCGCGGCGGGCGCCGCCGGCCTTCGGTCCATGTATCTCTCGCCCTTCAGGTCGCTCATGGTCTGGCGATATCTGAATGACGCTGCCTTGTCTTGTTCTTCCCCGCGGGCGGATTCCTCATTCTGCTCTTTAAGCCCGCCAAGGGCCTTGGTGATAAGGGCCACCTGTTGCTGGTTTTCCGGCTGGACGTTGTATCGCACCTGCAGCATGCCATCCACATGCTCGACCTTCTGCGGGTCGGCGGGCAGAGAATTGTCGGCAAGCACCTGCGAGACGGTCTTGCGGGCGAGTTCCATGTCACTCACGAAAAGCACGTGTTCAACGGCCAGGGGCCTGTGGAGGGCATCACCGTCCGCCGGCAGGCCGGATGCGGGCGCTTCGGCGGCGGGCCTGGGGGTGGGCTCCGTCGATGCAATCTCATCCGCAACAACTGATGAGTCAACAGCATCGCCGCCCAAGCGGCGTTCAGCAGCGGAGGCGACAATCGCTTCCCTTTCCTTCGACGACGGTTTTGATGCGGCGTCCGCCTGCACCACGTTTTCGACAAGGGCCAATTCGTTGCCGTCGGCGGGCGCGGTTTCGGCGGCGAATCGCATCGGGTCGTAGTACGACGTACTCCACAGCATAACGCTGACGATAAGCCCGACGCTGACGGCGATAAGCACCACGGCCGCCGTTGCAAGATACCGCACCCACGGAAGCGGCGGCTCGACGCCTTCGCTTGCCGAGTCGACAAGTTTGAGGCGCTCCGCCTTGGCGAGCACCTGGTCGGCGAAGTCCTCGCTTGCCCGCGCGCGAGGAAGGGCGCGAACGGCGTCCCGCACGCGGCGCAGTTGCTCGAGTTGTTCGGCGAGCTGGGGCTCGGCGCGCATGGCGGCTTCAACGGCAGCCGATTCGCTCGGGCTCAGTTCGCCGTCGAGATACGCCGACAACTGCTGGCTGATCTTGTCGTTGTGGTCGCTCACAAAACTTGCTCCACCGTCATGCCTGCTCGCCCAGCAGGCCCTTAAGCATGAGTCTGGCCCTGTGCAGGCGGCTCTTGACCGTGCCGGGCGGCACGTCGAGAACCCGCGAGATCTGGGCGTAATCCATGTCTTCCATGTCGCGAAGTATGATCACGAGTCGATAATCGTCGTCGAGTCGGTCAAGCGCCTCGGCCACTCTTTTGGAGTCCTCGGCCAGTTGCGCCACCGCCTGGGGGCTCTGCTCGCGAGACTGGGCGACACAGTCGCCGAGGCTATGCGCCTGCGTTCCTTCCAGGCCCTCGTCGAGCAACCCGAATCGAAGGCGGACGCTGCGGCGACGGTGCGAAATCGCCAGGTTCGCCGCAATGCGAAACAGCCAGGTGTAAAAACTGCTCTGATTCCTGAACTGGCTTATCCGCTCAAGGGCCTTGAGGAACGCTTCCTGCGCCAGTTCCTGGGCCTCGGCCCACCTGCCGATCATCCGGTGCACCATGTTCACAAGGCGGTCCTGGTGTTTGGCGACAAGAAGCCCGAAAGCCTGCATGTCGCCCTTGCGGCACTTTTCCACCAGGGCCTCATCCTCGAAGCTCAGCGCCGCCGGCGCGGAGGGGTTCTCATCGCCCGCCTGCCCTTGCGCCGCTACTGATTTTGACGCTCTATCGCTCAAATGGTTCCCGAATCAACAACCTGCAACTGGGCGTCTACCCGCGAACATGGCCTTGGCCGGTGACGATCCATTTGTAGGTCGTAAGATCTTCAGCTCCCATGGGCCCGCGGGCGTGCAGTTTGTCGGTGCTGATGCCGACTTCCGCCCCGAGCCCGTACTCGCCGCCGTCGCTGAACCGCGTGGACGCGTTCACCATTATGCTGGCGGAATCAACCGCTGCCGCAAAACGCCTGGCGGCTTCAATGTCGCGGGTGACTATCGCATCCGTGTGTCCGCTGCCGTACTTGTTGATGTGCGCTATCGCCTCGTCAAGCCCGTCCACCACGCGAACGGCCAGTATCAGGTCGAGGTACTCGGTGCGCCAGTCGTCCTCGGTGGCGGGTTTCATGTCCGGCACAAGCTGGCGGCTTCGCGGGCAGCCCCGCAGCTCGACGCCGGCGTCGGCGAGTTTTTTCGCAACCACTGGCAGCAGCCTCTGGGCGGCCGCCGAATCGACCAGCAGGGTCTCCATTGCATTGCAGACGCCCGGCCGCTGGCACTTGGCGTTGAGAACGATATCGACCGAGCGCTTCTCATCCGCGTCGGCGTGCAGATAGACATGGCAGTTGCCCATGTAGTGCTTGATGACGGGCACGAGGGCATCTTCGACGACGGCGCGGATAAGGCTTTCGCCGCCGCGGGGAACGATAAGGTCTATAAGCCCCTGCGCCTTGCACAGCGCGGGGACGACGGCGCGATCGGTGCTGTCTATGACGGTGATGGCGCCGGCGGGCAAACCGGCTGCGGCGAGACCCTCGTGCATGGCCGCCGATATTGCAAGGTTGGAGTTTATGGCTTCCTTGCCGCCGCGAAGCACGCAGGCGTTACCGCTCTTGAGGCACAAGGCGGCGGCGTCGGCGGTGACGTTGGGACGCGACTCGTATATCACGCAGACCACGCCGATGGGCGTGCGGCGCTTTTCGATTCGCAGCCCGTTTGGCCGGTCATAAGCGGCGATGGTCACTCCGACCGGATCAACCTGCCGGGCGATTTGCTCTATGGCCCCGGCCATGGCCTGAATGGATTTATCTGTAATCGTCAGCCGCTCCATCATGGCCTTGGAGATGTTCGCATCGGCGGCGGCCAAAAGGTCTTTGCGGTTCGCGGCCTGGATGTGATCGCTCTGGGCCCGCAAGGCCGCAGCGCATGAAATCAGCGCCTCGTCGCGCTGCCGTCCTTGCGTCAAAGCCAGATGGGCGGCCGAGTCGCGTGCGGCGGCGCATATCTCACGCACGTAAGCTATTGCATCCATAGGTTGGTGCTCCCGATGCACAACGTACTATACGTCCTGTCGCGGAGCAAGTGATTGAACGGGCGGGGGCCAGTTAGTTCAAAAAAAATGGCGGGCCTGCCGCGGGGGGGGACGACAGGCGCCGCCTCGGCAATCGAACCGGCCGGGGGGGAGCCGGTCCGAAAGGGGGTTGAGCCTAATCTGCCTCAGACTGCCTCAGATTGAACCCGATACAGCCATCAGCAATACTCCATAACGAATATTGTAGCATCAGTCAGAGTTAATGCAAATCAAAATATCGGGTAAACACCTTAATTCTCGTTTTTGTCAAGCCCGGCGCAAAGCAGGAATAAACCACGCTAACACCTTGCCCTAACATCCTTTACGCCAAAGTCAAGAACGAACCTACGCATTGCAGGTAAAAAAGATTGAATTTTCTCGATTTTTTGCTTTTTTCCCGGCGCCTCAGGGGTCGTTTTGCGCGCAATCGTCAGTGCGCGCTGGCAATCGCCGCCGCGATCGGATCTATCACGTGCGGAATGATAAATCGACGCGTGTAATCCTCGCACACTTCCTGGTTATTGGTGAATGCCTTTTGCAGGTCCGTCACCTCGCCCTGAAGCGGGTATTTCCTGATGGTCAGATACACCGTAATCGGATCATTCTCGTAGTTGCCGGTGCGAACCTGGTAGCTGCTCGACCTGGTTTCGAGCGACAACCTGGCCTGAAGGCAGCATTCGTCATCCAGCGCGACGGTGAGGTTGGGTTCGCACTCCAGCGGGTGCGTCGAGGGCTGGCTCATGAATAACGACACCGGAGAGTTGCCCAGCAGCGCCTGCGTCACTATCGCGTCGCGGTTGCCGGTGTAATCGAAGTTGAAGCCGAACAGCACGTCAAGGCATTCGACGTCAAGCCCGCTTACGCCCAGGTAGTAGGTGCTTCGATCGAGCAGCCAGCGCTGCATGCGGTAGGCATCCTCCATCTCGGGAGGATTGAAGTACCCCGCGCTGAGCCG
>Ga0123333_10004202_pt1 | contig 13581 bp, 7 predicted proteins | sample BioC12SIPDNA_3_FD_89957 | JGI IMG/M metagenome (GOLD analysis project Ga0123333, IMG submission 89957) | Anaerobic biogas reactor microbial communites from Washington, USA - Biogas_R2_B C12 SIP DNA | ecosystem: Engineered > Bioreactor > Anaerobic > Unclassified | place: Washington, USA...
AACGCCATCTGCTCGTCCCGGTCCAGCAGGCCCCGCGCCGCGCGATACCGCAGCGCCTTCTCGCTCATCGTGCTGGCGTAGACGCGGCGGACCGTATCCAGTAGCGCTTGCAGGCGGGCTTCTCTTGTGCCTTGATTGACACAGAACACGCTGTCGTACTTGCCGGCGAAGGCATTGCCATAGGCGTCCTCCAGCAGCGAACTGGAGCGGACGATGTAGGGCGACTCGCCGAAGTAGTCGAGCATCGCCTTGAACTGGTCCATCGTGTAGTCGGGAAACCGACCTGCGAGTAATCGCGAGCGGGTCTCCTCGATCCCTTCGAGAAAGGTCTCCGGATCGCGTTGTTTCTGGCGCATCCACCAGACGCCGTTGCGAATCAGAAACGTATAGAACACGTCCGATCCGATGTAGAACGAATCGTGCGGTTCCAGCAATTCGTAGAGGCGGGGCTGGTGGTGCTTGAGGATGGCGCGGGCCAGAAGCATGCCCAGCGTCTTCCCACCGATCAGCCCGATGCCGACCATGCGATCGCGGATTTCCAGGATATCGGCCAGGCTCAGGTAGCGGTCGACCAGCCGCAGCATCGCCTCGTCGCGCGATAAGACCATGCGGCTGAGACGTCCAAAGACCTCCCGCTCGTGGCCGGGAGCACAGCGCCCGGCACGGGCGTCGTCATCAGCCTGCTGGGCCTCCGAAAAAATCCTCCGCCAGAAGCCGAGCCGGATATCCGCCCGTAGCCCGGGCCATCGGCTCGACGCGAGCACGTCCGAAATCACCGCGCTGGCGGTGATCGGCCGAAAAGTGTCTTTCTCCCACAAATGGATGGTGTTCATCGACTGCGTCGATCGGTGCTGGACCTTGATCGGACGCACGTAGATCTTTTCCTGCTGGCGAAAGACATCCAGGAGGAATTGGGTCGTCTCGGTGATCGGATTCAACGCGAAGGAGGCGTGGTAATTCCTGTAAATGCCGAAGTACGTGACCGTTTCCAGGTCGAACAGTCGCGGGCAGGTGAGCAAAAAGAAATTGCCCAGCATCTGGTCCGCCGACCAGTTCGACGCCAAGTCCGAGAGACAGTCAAACACATAGACCACGTGCTTGCCGGCATCGGTGATCACCTTATGCACATGGGCGACGAAACTCTCAAACCCCAGCGAGGGATCGGGGTTGTGGATCTCCGCGCCGAAATCGTCGTCGATCAGCGCTTCGTGGGAGGCGAAGCGGAAGTAAATCAGCCGCCGGCCGGCCCGCCGCGCAGCCTCGGCGTAAGGCTCGACCAGGATTCGGTAATCCGAAACGGAGTCGACCTGCCAGACGATGTTGTCGCCCGGCTCGATCCCCCTGAGCACCTTGTCCAAGCCCGGCAAGCCGGTGGTGAAAGTCTCCGCCATGTGTCGTTGTCTCGATCACTCAGAGCGCGGCCTGCGGTCACAACGAAACTCGTTGAACCGCAACGGCCAACGGCCTGCGCGTGATGCGACGTGGCGGGCTCTGTTTCCGCACCGGCGCAGGCCGTTGGCCGTTGCGGTTCAACGAGATAAGCCTATCCGCACGGCGAGTTTACCTATCCGACAAAGATCCTACCGGCAATGTATCGCGTCCGGCATGTCGCGGCAAGGGAAAGTAATGCTCGACAAAACGTTCAGTGGGAAACGCGCCTGTGGTGCCGCGGGCTTTCTTGCGGTAAACTGAATCGGTAACCGTTCACGGGGCGGCCGGGGACTGGTCGCATTTTTCGGCCAGTTGATGCGTTTTGGCGCAAGAGACGTTGGCCGAAAACATGGACCTGTCCCCCTCTCTTCCGCCCCGTGAACGGTTACCTGTATCGAAATCGAGCTTTGGTGAAAGAAGACTCCCGACTCCCCTAGCCTCCTGGACAAGAGGAACCTGCCGCATGAAACGCCGCGATTTTGTCAGACTTGGCGGCCTCGGCGCCGTGCTCCCACTGGGACAATCCGTATTTGCCGCTGGCGGCGATAATACTTCGTCCACGAGCAGCAATACCGTTGTGGAACCGGAACGGCAGACTCCCGTCGCCGGCCGGGCCGACGTGGTGGTTTGCGGCGGTGGACCGGCGGGAACCGCGGCCGCGGTGGCGGCGGCTCGCCTGGGCATGAAGACGTTGCTGTTGGAGACCCACGGTTGTCTGGGCGGCATTTGGACCGCCGGCCTGCTGGCGTATATCATCGATGCCAACAACAAAGCCGGAGTGATGCGAGAAATCCTCGAGCGGATCGCCAAGGCCGAAACCGCCGCATCGGCCTCGGCGGCGGAGCCCCGCACCTGTTGCGACCCGGAAACGGTGAAGATCGCCCTGGAACAGATGTGTGAAGAAGCCGGCGTCGAGGTGCAGTACCACACCCGCGTCTGCGGCGCCGTGGTCGACCGCGATAAGGAAAACCGCCTCACCCACGCCATTGTCGAGTCGAAGTCCGGGCGGCAGGCGCTGGCAGGCAAGGCGTTTATCGACTGCACCGGCGACGGCGACTTGGGGGCGTTGGCCGGCTGCGAAGTCCGCTTCGGTCACCCCGAAACAGGTCTCTGCCAGCCGATGTCGATGATCTGCCTGGTGACCGGCCTGATTCCCGAGGAGGTCAAGGATTTTTGCGGCGGACCGGGCGGTTGGGCCGGTCCCAAGGATCGTTTGCGGGCCGAAATGGAGCGGGGCGGCCATTCGCCCTCCTATGCCAAGCCTTCCCTCTTCCCTGTCCGCGACGACCTGTTCATCCTCATGGCCAACCACGAGTACGGCGTGAAAGGCACCGACGTCCGCGACGTGACTGCCGCCACCCTGCGGGCGCGCCGCGAGCTGCACCACTTGATCAACGGCCTGCGGTCGCTGGGCGGCGTCTGGAAGAACATCCGCATCGCGGCCACCGCGGAACAAATCGGCGTGCGCGAAGGCCGCCGGCTGGCAGGGCTCTACGAACTCAGTGCCGACGACCTCCGTGAAGGCCGCCGTCACGACGACGCCATCTGCCGCACGACCTTCCCCATCGACGTACACGCCACGAATCCCAAGTTGGAAAAAGGGATCGAGAAGGCGGCCTTTCGAGCGAAGCCCTACGACATTCCGCTGCGGTCGCTGATCGCCAGGGATGTGCGGGGCTTGATGATGGCAGGGCGGTGCATCAGCGGCGACTTCATCGCCCATTCCAGCTATCGCGTTACCGGCAACGCCGCGGCAATGGGCGAGGCGGCGGGAATCGTCAGCGCCCTGGCGGTTCGTGCGGGGCGACTGCCTCAGGAACTTCCCTGGAAAGAAATCAAGGAGAAACTGCCGCCGATGCCCGAAAGCTAAGAAACCTTAACAAACCGTCAAGTGTAAAGGGGTCGGGAGTCTTTTTTCCATGTCGGCCGGAGAGATTTCTATCCATATAGTAAAGCGTTGCCCGGCCGACATGGAAAAAAGACTCCCGACCCCTTCCCGGTTGCGACACCAGTTGTTTTCCCGAGGCTTCAGCAGTTCGGCCGCCGTCGCTCAAAGAAATCTCGCAGCGTCGCTTCGGGAAAGAGGCAAAAGGCGTACTGGCGAGAAGAGAGGATCGCTTCGCGGCGCAGCGATTTCTCGACGTGCTCCCGCTTATCGATCAGACGCTGCCGCTCGTCGGCGACCCAGGGTTGCAGGGCTTCGTTGATGCGGTGAAACTCACGATAACGCTCGCCGGCGTTGTCCGGCGCCGGCGGTGTGTGGATCCAGGCTCGTTTCGCCGCGATCAATTCCGAGACATCACCTGCATCGCCGGACAACTCCTTTTCTTCCAGGAACCGTTCGGGATGCCAGGTCAATTCGCGCAAACGGCGGTTGACTCGGCGAAGGTCTTCCTCCGTCGTCTTGCGATGGGCAATCGGCAAGTGAAACGTCGCCGAGACGACGAGGTACTTCGGAGGCTGCATCCCGAAGAACTCGGCCGCCAGGGCGTCGGTCACCTGGTCGTATTTGGCGCCGCCGATGCCGTGCAGGAAAAGATCCCCCAGTACCAGCCTGGCCCAGAGTGTGGTCACCAAGGCCCGCGAGCGGATCTTGATGCCGCGGGCGGCGAATTCCCGCAACCGCTCAACCGCCGGCGCCGCATCGTTCTCCGGCGAGAGGGGCAGGGGCAATTCGAGCCCATGCCGATCGGTGAGCACAATTGCATCGCCCGCATATTTCGCGAACACGCGGCGACGGCGAGGCGACGTGCGCGACCAGATCCAAAAGGGCGCTTCGAGCCAATCGTGTTCAACCGCTAAATCCGGCACCGGATGGGCGGTGCTGCGGATGCGATGGGTCCGCCGGTATTGGGCCACCACCTCGTTGTAGATCATCCGCAATCGCGGCAGGTGGGCCAGCAGGTGCGCCGTGAACCAGGCGAACGACGGCAGATCGCAAACGCGGCTCTGCGGCAGTTCCAGCGCCGCCGATCCCCAGCAGCCTTCCAACTGGTGACGCGACTGCGCCAGGCAAGCGCCGAGATTGCCGGTCTGGCTCGAGCGCGCCACGGCCATCGGCCAATAGGATTCAATGAGCGGATCGCGAACCAGTCCACGCATGTGTTCGGCCACCCGCCGCCCAAAGCTCGCAAATACCTCTCGATCGAGAATCGGGCGCTCTTCGTAAGGAATGGCCGGACCGGGGCGGTCGAATTCCAGGGAAGTCAGCCGCGGGTGCTCGACGGAACCGGCCGGCACCTGGATCGCGGCGCTCTTGATCGTATCGCTGTCGATCACCAGGTTGACGGCCTGCGCCCGATGCCGGCGAGCCAGGCATCCCAACGCGAAGTTCTTGAACCAAACGCCAGGGTGAAACAATTGCGGCTGGTGCCCGGCCAGGAAGACCGGCTGCGATGCGTGGTACGGAGTCCGCTCCACGTTGCGATAGGCCGAAGTGTAGTCCCACGCCGCGGCGAGCAGTTCCTCCCGCGCGGCCGCAGCCAGGTCCGTCAACGATCGTCCCTGGAAGTCGTACTCGTGCTTCTGCCGCTTGCGGCGGTTGTGTTCGACCAGATCCGACACTTCGGCGAAGGGGGGATCGACCAGCGCGGCGCCATCCTCGCGAGGCGCGCGAAGCCGGCGGTATTCGACGTGTTCCAGGCCGGTCGTCATTGCGCCCCTTCTCGGTCGGATCCGGCCGCCACAGTCGCCTCTGCCGCCGCCAGACTGTCGCGGAGCACCTCGCGGTACACCGCCAGCCGCCTCTGGGCATCGTCGAGCGATCCGCCGAACGACCGGCTCTCGTCGAGATAAATCAGCGGCACCGGCAGTTCGATGATTTTTAGCCCTAGACGGGCGGCCTGCACCCACAATTCCAGTGGCATGGCGTAGCCGGTATCCCGGATGTCCATTCGCTCCAAAGCGGAAATTCGGTAGGCTTTGAACCCACAGAAGGCGTCGGTGAGGTTCAAGCCCAGAGACTGGTTGACTTCCCGGGTGATCGTTTCGTTGATTCCGCGGCGGTCTTCCGGAGGCCGGCTATCGCCCGGAAAACGCTCCAGGTACCGGCTGCCGGAAACGATGTCCGCCTCCCGCGCCGCTTCAACAAATTGCGGGATTCGCTGCGGCTCATGCTGTCCGTCGCAATCGATCGTGACCAGTACGTCGTAACCGCCCGTGATCGCAAAATCAAACGCCGTACGCAGAGCGGCGCCGTAACCGCGGTTCCGCGGGTGGGCGACGAGATGAATATCGTTCCGCCCGGCTAGCAGATCCGAGGTGCCGTCCGTCGAACCATCATCGACCACGAGCACTTCCCGGCTATATCGGACGACCTCGTCCAACACCGGGTTGACGTGGGCTACTTCATTATACACCGGGAGGGCAGTGAGGGATTGGAGACTCATGACGGTATTCTAACGCTATGGGGGGCCTCGGGGAAGTTGCCGGGAAAATCCAAGGCAGTTGTGGGCAGATAGTAGGGTGAACTTCAGTCCACCTGGGTCGCATAGCGGGCTTTCGGCCACTACAATGGTCGGTATGACCGTCGATCTGATCTTAGGCACCGCCGGCCACATCGACCACGGCAAAACGGCTCTGGTCAAGGCGTTGACGGGCGTCGATACCGACCGGCTGCCTGAGGAGAAACGCCGAGGAATAACCATCGAGTTGGGATTCGCCGAACTGGAGTTGGGCGAGTACCGGCTGGGGATCGTCGATGTGCCGGGCCATGAGCGATTTGTCCGGAACATGCTGGCCGGAGCGACGAGCGTGGATCTTGCGCTGCTGGTGGTCGCCGCCGACGATTCCGTCAAGCCGCAAACCCGCGAACACCTGGAGATCCTCCGGCTCTTGGAATTGAATGCGGGTGTGATTGCGCTAACCAAGTGCGACCTGCCCGACGCCGACTGGATCGATCTGGTCGAGCAGGAAGTGCTGGAACTGGTCGAAGGGACTTTCCTGGCCGACGCCCCCCTGGTCCGCACCAGTGCGACGACGGGCTTCGGCATCGACGAGCTTCGCCAGGCTCTGACCGAAGCGGCCCGCAAGGCCGCCGACTCGCCGCGCCGGCAGCAAGAGGCGGGGCCCTTCCGCATGGCCATCGACCGTTCCTTTACCATCGCCGGGCACGGCACGGTCGTCACCGGCAGTGCGGCGAGCGGGCGGGTGCGGGTGGGGGACGAGTTGGTGGTCGAGCCCGGTCATCTCGCCGTACGGGTGCGGAGCCTGCAAAACCATGCTCGTCCGGTCGAATCGATTTGCCGCGGCCAACGAGCGGCCATCAATCTTGCCGGCATCCATCACGAGCAGCTCCAGCGCGGCCAGGAACTGGCCTCGCCGGGCCACCTCGTCCCCAGCCGGCGTCTTTCGGTTCAGCTCCGTGTGCTGCCGGGGGTCTCACGGCCGCTCAAGCAGCGGAGCCGCCTCCGCGTACACGCCGGTACGGCGGAGGTTATGGCCACGGTTGTGCTGCTCGATCAGAACGATCTGAGACCCGGTGAAGAAGGCTTGGCGCAATTGGTCCTCGCCGAACCGGTTGTGACGACGTGGAACCAGCCGCTGGTGATCCGCAGCGAATCCCCGGTGACCACGATCGGCGGCGGGCACGTGCTCGACTCCAACGCACCCACATTGCGGCGCGCCGATCGCGGCAAGATTGCCCAACTGGCAAGGCTTGGGTCGGCCGAAGTCCTCGACCGCGCTTCGGCCGCCGTTTACTTCCTCGGATGGAGGGGTTGGAGGCCGGACGATCTTGTCCGGATTGCCGGCGCAACCTCGGCGGCGGATGTCGATCGCCAGTTGATCAAGCGGGGCGAAGTGGTCGAGTTGCCATTGTCGCCGACGAAGACTCTTCGCGTGCATCGCGACGTCTTGGAGGAATCGGCCGTTCGCGCCGAGCAACTTCTCAAAAGGATGCATGAGGACGAACCGTTGCGAACCCAACTCGACACATCCCGGTTGGTCGCACGGCTTGCCTGGCGTGGCGACCGCGCCATCGCCGAGGCGGTGCTGGCATGGATGGCCCGTGCGGGGCGGATCCGCCTGAGCCGTCGCGGCGTTGCCTTGCCCGATCATGGACCGAAGCTCTCTCGCAAGGAAGAGGAATTGCTGACGCGGATTCTCGAAGCCTACCGCAGCGCAGCCTTCCAGCCTCCCAGCGTTACTCAGATCACCGGGCAGGCGACCCGCAATCAGGCCGCCGTGCCGCAACTCATCGATCTGGCGGTGGCCGAGGGCGACTTGGTGACGATTTCACCCGGCATCTATCTCCACGCCGACGTGGAAACGCAGATGCGTTTCGAACTGGCCTCACGCCTGGCGGACGAAGGCGGTTTGACGGTGAGCCAAATCCGTGAACTCCTCTCCACGACGCGAAAGTTCGCCGTGCCGCTTTGCGAATACCTCGACCGTATCGGGTTTACGCGGCGAGAAGGCGACGTGCGTGTGCTCGCCGACGACGGCGGAAAAGGAGAATCACCCGCCGTGTGAGGATGACGACACCTGCGAACGCCGCCACCGAGTTGATTTCGCGGGGGGACGATTGGCCAGCCGCAGGATTTTTGAGTGTTCCTAACCATTCATGGAGCGGGCGGGGACTGTGCCATGTTTCGGCCCGCGGCCATGGCGTTAAGCTGGTAGTGCTGGTTAGCGTCGAATTGCAGCTGAGGACGGAGGATTCAGCGGAGCGGGAGCTGCCGAAAGCGTGAGAGCGTTGTGGCAGGTGTTACGTAGGATGGCATGAGCTTGTCGTAACCGACGGTTCGAGATATCGTTTGAAAGGTGGCGAATACCGACTTCGCGTGGAAATCATGCAGGAGTGAAGCGATGCCGGAGATCACTTTCGAGCAAGTGGCGGACTTGGCCTCGCGACTTCCGCCGACGGAGCAATTGAAACTTGTCGCGGAAATTGGCGAGAGAATTCGCCACGAGTTGCCTCAAACCTTGTCGAGACGCTACTCTGCTGATGCCATTCTCGACGCGGTCCGCCAACCGCCGCATCTGGACGCGGCCGACGTCGACGAGTTGGAACGCGCGATTGCGGCAGGACGATTGCCGATAAAGCAGGAGGGCATCTTCGACCCGGGTGGCGGCGAATGACCTACCTCCTCGATACCACCGCGGTCAGCGACCTGATGAAAGAGCACAAACGCGTCGAAGAGAATTTGGCGAACGCGGGGCGAGTGGACCGAGTGGTCATTTGCACGATAGTCCGCGGCGAGATCCTTTTTGGAATCGCGAAGCTCCCGCCCGGCAAGCGTCGCAGCAATTTGGAAGTCAAAGCCGAACAAATCCTTGCGGCAGTCTACTGTGAGCCAGTGCCACAAACTGCGGCGGACCAGTATGCCCGCATCAAGTCCGATTGCCAGACTAAGGGGATCCCACTGGATGAGAACGACTTGTGGATCGCCGCGACTGCGATTGCCATTGGCGCGACTGTTGTGAGCCGCGATTCCGATTACCGTGCCGTCCAGGGTCTATCGGTTACGGACTGGACTCATTGACCTGCCGGGAAACGATGGGCTGGGTCTTCCTTTCTCTCGTGCCCGGTATCCTCCCCCCGGATTCTCCAATGGTTTGCACGATGCACTGCTCACCGAACTTCCCTCTTCCCCCTTCTGGTCTCCTCTCTCATTTCTTACTTCCCGCCCGCCTGTCCATCCTCAACCGCGATCCGAAAGCCGACGTTGTGGACGCGCTGCCAGGCGGGATAGGCCAGGCGGAAAGCCGAACGGCAGCGTTGCGGACGGTCGCAATAGGAGCCGCCTCGCACAACCCGCTTTTCGTCGCGGGGCAGAGGACCGGTGTCGTTGCGGCCATCACCGGGGTCGTAGGGATACGCCCGCCACATCGACCGCGTCCACTCCGCAGCATTGCCGTGCGTGTCGTGGAGCCCCCAGACGTTCGTGCCGTAAGAGGCCACGTCCGCGGTGCCGATGGCCAGGTCGTCAAACCGCATTTCGGCGGGAAACGGCTGCAGCACCGCCACACCGGCAGTCCCCTCATAGATGCACGCCAACGACCGGTCGGCCATGTTTGCCCACCCCGAGAAATCAACATGCACTCCACCGTAAGCCAGCGCGGTGCTGCTGCCGGCGCGGGCGGCATATTCCCATTGCGACTCCGTAGGCAACGTTACCCGGCGGCCCGATTTCTCGGAGAGCCATAGGCAAAAGTCCATCGCTTCGTTCCACGAGACCCGCACGGCCGGCTGCGCGGGATCGTCGAGTTGAATCCCCGGCCCGTCGAGGTCGATCTGCCTCTTGGTAAACACTCCCGAGCAGTGGCCGGGCTGAAAGCGGCGGAACTGCTCGTTGGTGATCTCCGTCGCGCCGATCCAGAAGCTTTCCGAGACTTCGACGCTCGACGCCGGCCACTCGTCGGCCAATCCGCTGCCGTCGCAATCTCCCATCACGAAGCGGCCCGCGGGCACGCGGACCAGCTCGATGGCTGCAGCTTTACCCAAATCGAGCGTCATCGTTTGCCGATTCCATCGAGCTGTCTGCGGCGATTCGTCCAGCAAGCGCGAGATCGCTTCCTGCCGTTCGTCAGAGGTTGGCCCGGCCGGTACCGGCACAACCGCCGTCACCGCCGGAGCGTCCTGCTTGACTGCGTCGACGATCTCGGGATCGACCTTGGGACCGCCAGTCCGCACGGCCAATTCATGGCGGCGCCGGTCCACCCGGCCGGGAATCTCCGCCACATCGCCCCACGTGCCATGGCAGGGACCGTTCAAATCGATCCAGGTCACGAGACGATCCCACGCCTCCTCGTCGAGTTCGACACCGTAATGCCCCTTCATGAGCAATTGAATCAACTCGCTCGTATCGGCATGATACTCGCCGGGATTGAGCCGAGAGGCCGCGTCTTCGACGTTCACGCGGCGAACGAAGGGGATGAGCGCCTCATACGCCGGGGTGTAGAGCGTGCGAAGCGCTCCATAGGGCTTCGGCATGCCTGCGCAAGGGACAAATCGTTCGGGAAACCGTCTCAGCAGTGAAGGATCGAGCCGAGTCGCCCCGAGCATCGTCAGCGGCAGGCCCTGATACCTTCCGGCAAATCGTTCGTCGCGAAGGTCCGGCAATGGCGACCTTCCATCGCCATCGCTGCCGTCATGGCATCCGACGCAGTAGCGATCCAGCACCGGTTGCACCTCGCGAGCGAAATCGAAGCCGCGGGCCGCGCCGTACCACGGTTCGATCTCGGCGATTGGCCGGGCCGCCGCCAGATCGTTTCTCACCAGCGGCGTTTCTCGCGGCGTTTCATGGCACCCGACACAAGAGGCCGTCTCGCCCGGCATGGCGGTGTACCAGCTTCGCATGATCTGCACCGCTTTGCCTTCGGCATCGAGAGCCTGAAGCGTGATCGGGGTGCTCGCTGGGACGCGGAACTTCGCCGATCCGTCCTCGTACACAGGCACCGTGCCGATGATCCGCATCACCTCCCACGGCCCGCCGCGGCCGATCTTGTCCGGCCCGGCCATGCCCGGATAACCGAAGTGATACGCCCCGATTCGCAGCCGCTTGATTGTGCCCCGCGGCACACCCGCCAGCCCCGTTCCCTGGTAGATGTCGTGCAGGATCACCACCGCGTTGTCTTTCGATCGATCCGTGCGGTCGGGCAACATGGGTGGTGTGGGGCGCGGCTTGATCGGCAGCGGCTCAAAGAAATCGTGGCGAGGATCGGTGAGCACCGGTGTGATGTTGTCGAACACGTCGACCAGATAGATTCCCCAGGCAGCTTTGTTGTTCGGCTGCATCGCCGTGAGGATGTACTTGTCGCTGAGAGGCCAAGGATGAAGAAACTGGGGGCTCGCCTCGCGAGTGAGCTGATCCAGAGCCACCGGCACCACCGGCTCGCCGCGATGGGTGATGCGATGGAGGATGCCGGCGGCCTCGCTCCAGCCGCGCGAGATGTCGAGCACGGCCAGTTCGCCCATCCGGTTCTTGCCGTGATAGCCGGATAGGGTCGCCACGATCTTGTTCGGATCTCCGGGAACCGCGCGGGGGAAGAACAGGCAGTTGGGATAGTAGCAATTGCTGCCGTAAACGGCCCGCTGCCCGCTTCCATCGGGATTCATCACCATCAGCGGACGGACGTAGGCGTGCAACAACCCAGTGTAGTCCCAACGGCTGTAGATCACCTGTCCGTTGGAGAGAACGGAAGGGTGCAAGTCGAGATCCTGGTCGTAGCACAACTGCACCATGTTCGCGCCGTCCGCGTCCATGCGATACAAGCAGCAGGCACGCTGGCGACCATGCCAACAAGGCACTCCGGTAAAGGAGGCCGTCGAAGCGAAGACGATTCGCCCGTCCGGAAGATAGCACGGGTCGAAATGGTCGACGTCGTCAATCTCCCGCGACACCTGCCGCGGGTTGCCCCCGTCGATGCCGAGTTCGTGGATCTGCCACGTCCGGCCGTTAGGCATGGTACACAGCAGCCTCTGGGCGCTAAAGTGCAGATCGACTTCGCCGACGAAGCTGCCGTCGTCGGGCCGATAGAGCGTCTCCAATCGACCGCCGGGGCCGACGGGCGAGAGAACGGCCAGCTCGTTGCCGTAATTCTTCTGTTCCAGACAGGTATTGCACTGGTGATTCGTCGGCAGACCGAGTTGCCCCTTCACTCGTTTCAGAACCAGCAGACGGTCGAAATCGAGCAACGGGTTGGCCAGCATCGCGTCGTTACGCAGCCTCGCGAAGTTCGCCGCCGTGTCCGGCGACTTGTCACTTACTCGATGGGATACCTCTTTCCAGCGACGCAAGAACTCGTCGCCCCGTGGATAGCGGTCGCCGAAGGTGTCAATCAGATCCTCAATGGCCAGCCGCAGGCACTCCATCTGGTACGACAGTTCGCTTTTTTGGGCTGCGACGGCCGGGTCGTATTGCGGCGGGCGGTGGATCGGCCGCGTCCGCGCCGGCGGTCCGCTGCGAACGGGCGGCACGTGGATTGAGGGCGTCATCGGCCCCACCAATTCTTGCGGCGTCTCGGCCGCCTGAACGCGCATCGAAAGCTCAAGAGCTACGATTGCGACCCCGACCGCCGACATCCCACAGACCCGTCGCATAGCAAATCTTTCTCAACTTTGGAGTGCGAACGACTTGTCGTCGCTTTCTTTCTCTTTCTTTCTCTCTCTCTTGCCTTTTTTCTCTTCTTTCTTCCCATATACTCCGTCAAGTAAACAGGCGAAACCCCCACCGGAACAATATCGACACCACTTTTGCGAGTTCTAACAAGCCGGTGCCAAAACCTGCTCCATCCGACCCCTACGCTAGCAGGGTGAAATCGATACTCCATCCGCATACTATCTCTAGTGACCTTTACAGGCTACACTTGCGGTTCTGGTGGACCTTGAAGACCGTCCCTTTGATCCGCCACCAGGAGATTGAAGCACGCCCCGATTGGAGAAGCAACGCAATGGCTGATGAAGCCTTAAATCAACAATCCGTCCAGAAGGCGTTGGAGGATTTTCCCGATCCGGAGACCGGCCGCGGCATCGGCAGGCTCGGCCAGATCCATAACATTCACATCGAAGACCATAAAGCGACCGTCCTCCTTGGGCTGACCACCTATTCGGCGCCCCTTTGGGAAAAAACCAAGTCGGAACTGGCCAGCCACCTTCGCAGCAGCCTCCCTCAGTTGAGCGATGTTGCGGTCAATGTAGAAGTCCATGACCGCCCCGCCGAGAAAATCGGGGAAATCGGCCTGGCAGCCAAGGCGGTCATCGCCGTCGGTTCGGGCAAGGGAGGGGTGGGCAAGAGCACCATCGCGGCGATCCTCGCCTATGGACTCAAGCGAGCCGGCGCGAGAGTCGGCCTCATGGATGCCGACGTCTACGGCCCCAGCATCCCGCATTTGATCGGTACCAACCAGCGACCGGTGGTCCACGAAAACCGTATCCAGCCGGTCGTGGTCGACGGGCTGACGGTCATGTCGATGGGCTTTCTGATTCCGCCCGGCGAGGCCGTGGTCTGGCGCGGCCCCATGCTCCACGGCGCGATTACCCAGTTTCTCCGCGACACCGACTGGGGCAATCTCGATTACCTGATCATCGACATGCCCCCCGGCACCGGGGACATCGCCCTGACCCTTTCACAGCTTCTGCCACTGACCGGGGCGGTGGTGGTCTGCACCCCGCAAGACGTCGCCTTGCTGGACGCCATCAAGGCCATC
>Ga0123333_10004203_pt1 | contig 13579 bp, 8 predicted proteins | sample BioC12SIPDNA_3_FD_89957 | JGI IMG/M metagenome (GOLD analysis project Ga0123333, IMG submission 89957) | Anaerobic biogas reactor microbial communites from Washington, USA - Biogas_R2_B C12 SIP DNA | ecosystem: Engineered > Bioreactor > Anaerobic > Unclassified | place: Washington, USA...
CCCGTCCACATGTTCAGAGACGCGATTCCAGCAGTTCCGGATATGACGGCTCTGGCTGAACACGCGAACGCCGTTCGGATACGTGAACTCGCAGAAGAAATGGTCGTAGATCTGACCGAAGTCCCGGCCTTCGTTGCCGCGGCGTTTGCGGACCTCCCGCCCCCCTTGGGCGTTGACTTCGACGGGCAGGTCCTGGATCAGCCAGTTGGCCACATCCAGGTTCTGCACGTGTTGCTCGACGATATGGTCGCCGCTGAGCCAGGTGAAGTAGTACCAGTTGCGCAACTGGTACTCCAACTCGCTCTGGGTGGGCTGGCGGGGGCACGTTCCGACGCCGCCACCGTTCCAGTACACGCGGAGGGTGACGAAGTCGCCGACCTGGCCGCTGTGCAGCTGTGCGATGGTTTCGCGATAGGCCGGTTCGTGCCGTCGTTGCAGACCGACGGCGACGGCCAGATTCTTGCGCTCGGCTTCGGCCGATGCGTCGAGCACGCGGCGCACGCCGGGCACATCGACAGCCACCGGCTTCTCGAGGAACACGTGCTTCCCGGCCGCCACGGCAGCCTCGAACTGCTGCGGGCGAAACCCGGGCGGGGTGGCCAGAATGACCAGCTCGACATCTGTCTCGAGCAGCTGCCGGTACGCCTCCAGGCCGGTGAAGCGGCGTTCGGGCGGCAGGTCGAGTTGGTCGCCATGCCGGCTGCGGAGCTGGCGGTACGCAGCCTGTAGACGATCGGGAAACACATCGGCCAGCGCCACCAGGCGCACGGGCCCGCTGGTGGTGTTGAGCATCTGTATGGCGGCCGCCGTGCCGCGCGATCCGCAGCCGATCAGGCCGATCCGTATCACGTCCGTGCCGCGCGCGTGGGCAGTCCGCCCAATGCCCAGTCCTCCCGCGACCAGGATCGAGGAGGTGCGGATGAAATCACGCCGTGACGGCTGGTTCCCCGGCGTGGAATCGGGCACGTTGGTCACATTGGTCACAGATGCTCCACCGCCGCTGCCACGGCTGAAGGATACGAACGCCTGCTGGTCGGCCTGTTCTCCCTGCCAGGACCACCTTTCGCTCCGCGCCGGGGGAAGCGTCTCTCGCGATCCGCTTCGCCCCGGATCCCGGCGCGGTGCAGGTTCGTGGCCCGCGCTGCTTCCTGTTAACTTTCCCGTTAACTCTCGAAGCCGGTTGACTCGGGCCGGGTGGCGAACCCAGCGTGCCGCCTTACCGGCCGCGATGACGGTCCAGCTTCGGCTCCATCTTGTCCCACTTGGCCTCCTTCTCCTCTGCGGTCGGCTCGACCAGCGGGCGAATGATGCGGAATCCCACGTGCTTCGCGTCGGTGTTGTACCACATGCTTTTGGGAATCTGCGGATCCTGCGCCTGCCACGAAGGATCGGATGCACCCCGCGCCGCACTGCGGCACTCTTCGGGATCAGCATCCCACGATCCGCCGCGAATCACGGTCGGGAAGATCTTCGTCGGCGTGATCAGCGGGCTGGTCACGCCGTTCTTGAACTGGCTGTAAGCGTCCTCGACGTACCCGTCGAGCACGAACTCCGCCACGTTGCCGTGCATGTCGTACAGGCCCCACGGATTCGGCTTCTTCTGCCCGACCTTATGGTACGCCTCCTCGCTGTTGTCGTAGAACCAGCCGTAGTCTTCCAGGTCAGCCGGGTCATCGCCAAACGAGTAGGCCGTGTCGGTGCCGGCGCGGCACGCATATTCCCACTCCGCTTCGCTCGGCAGCCGGTAGTAGCGGCCGGTCTTCTCGGTCAGCCACTGGCAGAAGGTGCGGGCGGCGAACTGGGTCATGCAGATGGCCGGGCAGTCCTTCTTCCCCATGCTGAACGTCATGTCGGTGTAGGGTTCGGTCGGCTGCGACAGCTGGTACTCGGCCGAGGCCTTGTCACGTTCGGTCTCCGGCGCGTTCTTCAGCTTGCGGCGCTGAATGTCCAGGTCGAACATCCAGACTTCGAACGCATCCCACCGAATCTCGTATTTCCCCATCCAGAAAGCGGGGATCTTCACCTTGCACTGCGGCCCCTCGTCATCCCCGCGCCCTTCTTCACTGTCCGGACTGCCCAGCAAGAACTCGCCACCCTTGATCGGCACCATTTCGATTTTCGCATCCGTATGCTCGATCAGCTCCGTATACTCTTTCATATCGTCTTCGGTCTTCGCGTCCGCATCCGGCACAGGCAACGGCACCCGCTGGACGTCCGCCGCATTGCCAAGCGAGACGATACCCAAAAGGCACGCGACCGCGATGAACGGAATGATTCGCCGAGAACCGAGTTGTAACGGGTGCGGCAGCCGATTTACGCTAGACATAGACTTCGACTTCATGGACCTTTTCCTGTAAGAGATACAACCATTCCTGTGAGAGATTCAACTAACCACCGATCAGCCGATCGGTGAGCCCAGCGCGAGACATCAACGATATGATACCCAACGCATGGCTTCTAGGGGTAGGAGTGGCATGGGCCACCTGTAATGCGGGGGAACTCGAAAAATTCGAGTCCGTACAAGTACACATGGGATCCGATTTCGCCATTACATTGTACGCTGCGGACGAGGCGGCCGCAAACCGGGCATTCCACGCGGCGTTCGCTCGGATCGCAGAGCTCGATGCCTGTCTGAGCGACTATCTGAGCGACAGCGAGCTGGTCAAGCTCAGCGCCGCGGCCCCCACCGCAGAGCCAGTCCAGGTGAGCGACGAGTTATTCCCGGTCCTGTGGCAGGCGCAGCAGTGGGCGGAGCGAACGCAGGGAGCATTTGACATCACGGTGGGCCCCTTTACCAAGCTCTGGCGGCGGGCGCGCCGGGTGCGGAAGCTGCCCGACGACGACCGGTTGCAGCAGGCGCGGGACGCGACCGGCCACCAGTTGCTGGTGCTCGACCCGGCAACCCGGACGGCCCGGCTGCTGGCGCCGCACATGCGGCTCGACCTGGGAGGCATCGGCCAGGGGTACGCAGTGGACCAGGCCATGCAGGAACTCGAGAAACAGGGCATCCGCCAGGCGATCATCAACGCCAGCGGCGACCTGGCGGCCAGCGGCCCGCCGCCGGGCGAGCCGGGTTGGCTGGTCGGGATCGCGCCGCTGGAAGCGAACGCTCCGCCGAGTGCCTTCGGTTACCTCTGCCATCAGGCCCTGTCCACCTCGGGGGACGCCTTCCAGTTCGTCGAAATCGCGGGGGTGCGTTACTCGCACATCGTCGATCCGCAGACCGGCCTGGGGCTCACCGAGCGCAGCAGCGTATCGGTCCTGGCCCCGACCTGCACCGACGCCGACGCGTACGCGACCGCCGCCAGCGTGCTGGGGGTCCGCGCCGGGATGGAACTCACCGAGAGATTGCCCGACGTCGAGGCGCTGTTTGTCGTCGCGGAGGACGACCAGGTGGTGACGCGTCAGACGCAGGGCTTCCAGCGTTGGGCGCTTCCGGCCCGGCCGAAGACAGCCACCAGGACGACGTCACCGCCCGTCCCCGACAGCCCTGCCGCGCCGCCGTGATCTGACGCCAGGTCGATAATGTTCCGCGCCACGTTCGATGACTTGCGGGATCGGCCACGACGTCCGGGAACAGCGGCCCGGTTCGTCCAGCCTGCCAGCAGGATCCCGGCGGACAGGTGAGCGGCAGCGGGGGATGGGAGGACTTGTATCGTTGCGAGAACACCATACGATAGACGGCGCCGGTGCGCGGTTGGGATCGGCTGATGCATTGAGGATCGCCTGCAGACCGGCCAACCGGCCAGAGAATCATCTACGCGAGGAACCCGCGATGCGACGTTCGCTTGGCGCAAAAACGTTAATTGTCCCCACACCGATGTGGCTCGTGGGAACCTATGACAAACAGGGCAAGCCCAACGCCATGGTGGCGGCCTGGGGCGGTATCTGCTGTTCCGACCCGCCGTGCGTAGCAGTCTCGCTGCGTAAAGCCACCTACAGCTATGGCAACCTGCTCGAGCGGCGTGCGTTTACGCTCAGCGTGCCCGCCCAGACTCAGATGAAGCAGGCCGACTTCTTTGGGCTGACCAGCGGCCGGGATCTCGACAAGTTCGCCGCCACCGGGCTGACTGCCGCGCGCAGCGAACTGGTCGATGCGCCCTACGTCGAGGAGTTTCCACTGGTGCTGGAGTGCAACGTCGTGCAGGTCCTGGAACTGGGCCTGCACACGCAGTTTGTCGGCGAGGTGTTGGATGTGAAGGCGGACGAGGCCGTGCTCGACGAGTCCGGCATGCCGGACATCCAGAAGGTGCTGCCGATCATCTTCTCGCCCGGTACTCGGACCTATCACGGTGTCGGCCCGTTGCTGGGTCAGGCCTTCGCCGTGGGCAAGGAGATCTGAGATCGGAGAGATCCGAGATCCGACCGGCCGTCACGTCGGGAGCGGGCCGGCGGCGGTGGCCCCCGTTCGCGCGGCGGCCATCGGCGGCCGCGTGGAGCGAACGGGAGTCAGCCGCGCCGCTGTTCACCACTTCAACACGGCCCCGGTATCGGCGCTGGTCGCCAGTGCGGCGTACTTCGACAGGTAGCCGCTCTTGAAACGCGGTGCGGGCGCCTTCCAGGCCTGCGCCCGCCGCTGTAGTTCCTCCGCCGACAGTCGCACGGCGAGCTTGCGCGCGGGCATGTCGATCTCGATGATGTCCCCCGACTGCAACAACCCGATCGGCCCGCCCGCGGCCGCCTCGGGACTGATGTGCCCAATGCAGGCTCCTGCCGTGCCACCGGAGAACCGCCCGTCAGTGATCAGCGCCACCTTGTCGTCGAGCCCCACCCCTTTGATGGCAGACGTGGGGGCCAGCATTTCCTGCATGCCCGGCCCGCCGCGCGGCCCCTCGTTGCGGATCACCACCACGTCGCCCGCCTTGACCTGGCCGTTGACAATCCCCGCATACGCGTCGGTCTCCGACTCAAAGATCACCGCGGGGCCCGTGTGCCGCAACATCTCCGGCAGCACGCCGGCGGTCTTCACCACCGCACCCTGCGGAGCCAGATTGCCGCGGAGGATCGTCAGCCCTCCCTCCGGACTGTACGCGTGCTCGACTTCGCGGATGCAGTCGCAAGGATCGAAGCCCAGCTGTTCGGCGGACAAGTCACGGATCGACGCGGCCTGCCGCTGGACGCTCATGCCTTCCACAGTGTGTTGGCCCCCCGCCGTGACCGCGGCGATTTCCAGCGCCTCCTGGCTGACCTGCTCAGAGCGCACGTCATACGCGGCGATGTTCTCGCCCAATGTCTGGCCGGTCACCGTCGGGCAGTCGAGATGCAGCAGACCGGGGCACCCTCGATTGATGCTGCCGAGGATCGTCGCCACGCCACCGGAGTTGTGCACGTCTTCGACATGATAGTGGCTGCTCGGCGCGACCCGGCAGACGTTGGCGGTACGACTACTCAGCACGTTGATCCGTTCCAGATCGTACTCTACGCCGGCTTCATGCGCGATGGCCAGCATGTGCAGCACCGTGTTGGTACTCCCCCCCATCGCCATATCCAGGATCATCGAGTTGTCAATCGATTCAAGGGTGACAATCTCGCGTGGCAGCAGGCCGTGCCCAGCTCCGAGCTTGTCGAACTGGTAGACCATTTCCACGACGCGTTTCGCAGCCTGGCGAAACAGCCGTTTGCGTTCGGCACTGGTCGCCAGCAGCGTTCCGTTGCAAGGCAGCGCCATCCCCAACGCTTCGCACAGGCAGTTCATGCTGTTGGCGGTGAAGAGTCCGGAACAGGAGCCGCACGTCGGGCAGCCGGCTCGTTCCAGCGCCAGCAGCTCGTCGGCCGTGAGTTTGCCCTGCTGTTTGGCTGCGGCCCCCGCGAACACGTCAATCAGGTCGATCTTCTTGCCGTCCGCCGTCGTGCCCGCCTCCATCGGCCCGCCGCTGACAAACACCGTGGGAATGTTACACCGCACGGCTCCCATCAACATCCCGGGGACGATCTTGTCGCAGTTGGGGATGCAGATCATGCCGTCAAAGCAGTGTGCCTGCACCACCGTCTCCACACAGTCGGCGATCAGCTCGCGACTGGCCAGCGAGTACTTCATGCCGCTGTGCCCCATCGCGATCCCGTCATCCACGCCGATGGTGTTGAACACAAACGGCACGGCACCCGCCTCGCGGACACACTGCTTGACGAACTCGCCCACGCGGTTCAGATGCACGTGGCCCGGAACGATATCGGTGTAGCTGTTGCAGACCGCGATGAACGGCTTGCTGAAATCATCGTCACTCACCCCGGTGGCACGCAGCAGGCTCCGGTGCGGAGCGCGGGCGTCACCCAACTTGACCAGATCCGATCGCATCGACGGTATCCTTTTCTGTAGGCTGAAGACTGAAGATGGAGGCTGGAGACCGTACTTTCTGAGAGCGCGGCCCCCTTTCGGACGCGCCAGCGCTGCCGGCGTCTGTAGCCAGCGGCGCGCCGGCAACGGGCAGCACCGCCCGCTAATCGACACGTTATCGACATCGGGGGGCAGGCCGCAAGTAGACGCGTCGCGCGGCGGCACGCCGGTCGATGCGTGTTATGCGGGTCACCCAGGGGGTACGTCAAGTGTCTCCTCTCACGCCTCCTCGATGAACTTGAACTGCAAGGCCGCGGCCAGCTCCCGCACAGGCTCGCGCAGGTCCCCGTAGAACGTGACGCGGTGCCAGCCGTACTGATCCCAGTAGGTGAAGAGTTTCTCCATGTCGCCGACAACCTGGCCAGCCAGCTTGGTCCGGCAGGCGCGGTCGATCACGACATTCTCGACGGCCCGGGCCTGGTGCAGGAGGATCTCCTGCCGGGCCGCATGGATCTCCAGGGTCGTGGTCAGGTAGCCCAGCGGGAGAAATGACCGCACGGCCGCCCCCTTGCGATCCTCCGAGTGCGTCAGGATCTCGTACGCGTTGGGAGCGCTCTCCGGACCGAGCATCCGGGTCGCCGCCACGCAGTGCGCGTAGATGATCTGTCGCTTGGAGGTGTCGAGCACCGGGTCGGAGATGAAGCCGGGCCGACCGGCCAGATGTTTGATGACGAGCATGGTGGAGGTCGACAACAGGTCGGCCTCGCAGGCACCGACCAGACCGGCGTCCAGGAGTTCCACGAAGCCCAGACACGGGTAGGCCGGCAGGTGGCCGCCATAGAAGCCCCCCAGGCAGTTGATCGTGATCGCCTCGGCCTGGTATTTCGCCAGCACCGCCTGCTGGGCCAGATACAGCCGCGCCGACTTTTCAAGTTCTGCGTCCGGATCGGCGATCTGCACGCTGCGCGCCGCCCCCTTCCACCGCGCCGCGATCTGCCGCGCCTGCTCTGTGTCGGCCTGCTCACATGCCGCGGACAACTCCTCGAATCCGACCTCGATCACGCTGATCCCCAGCCGCTGTTCGATCTCCCGAGCAATGTTCTGCATGCTGCCCCCGATCGTCACCAGCCGCGACTTCTTGAGGGTTTCCAGGCACTGGCCCACATCGGCCAGCTGCAGCGGATCGTCCTGGCACGGTGCAGAATCGCCGCGGCCCGTGCGTTCCTGGCGCACCCGGTCGCAGGCGGCTACGAACTCCGTCACCCCACCACCTGTCTTCAGGAGTTCGAAGCACCGGGCGGCCGCGGCCAGGTCGGCGAGGTCCGAGGAAGCGACGACCGAGAAGTTCTGGTGAGCACGGCGCAGCGCGGCCGTGAAGACCAGAAAACCGCCGCTGCCCGCATAGAGGAAATCGGCCACGATGGTCGGCTTGCCGGAGGCCACAATCGTCTGCATCACCTGCACCCAGTTGTTCATCTGGTACACGATGTAACCGTCGATGCGATCGGCATCCCCGGCAGCCAGCAGCTGCTGCGCATCCTCCGGGCCGTGAGCCAGCGCCGGCAGGAACTCCACCTCCGGACAGCGCTGCGCCAACACATCCTGCACCTGCTGCACATCACCGGCAAAGTCATATCCGATGTGCGGCCAGGTCGGCCGGTCCTGCTGGAGCGCCCAGCAGGCGAAGATCAGCCGCACGCGCGGCCGGGTGCCCTGCGCAGTGTGCGCGGCGCGCGCCGAGTGGGGCCGCAGCCCCTGCGTCATGACAGCCGCACATGTGCTGCAACCCGCGGCTAGAAAACGACGCCGGCTGAGACAACACGCACAACCGGACTGCAACGGTGAATGGGCTTTCATGGTCAGCTCCCTGTGCAAACGGGTGCGAATCGAATTCCCGCTCGGATCCCCCCTGGGCTCCATCCCCCCGGGCGGTGTGCCAATCTGGTATTGTATCGATATCGCCGGCACCGTGGGATACGCCCCAGATGGCCGGGCCAGAGGCCCGCAGCGCGTCGCGCCCGGCCGGCACCCCGCGCGAGCGTGCACCCCGTGACTTGGCTGAAAGTCCATTTGACTCTGAGAGGAACGCCCTGACCATGGTTACCCGTTCATCCGCCACACGCGCCGCGATCGTGGCCCTGCTCGTCGCCGCCTCCATCGCGCGGGCTGAAGGAACCTTCCCGCACGTAGGCAGTATCTCCCCGGCCACCATGGAGGTGCTCGAAGAACCCGATCAGCAGGCACCCATGCGCGACGGCGCGCGGCTCAGGGTCGATGTGTTTCGCCCTCAGGCCGCGGGGCGTTATCCGGCCATCCTCTACCAGACGCCATACGACAAGCGGGGTGCCGCCCCGCGCGCTCGCGCGTTCGCCGCGCGAGGCTACGTCGTGGTCACCGCCGACTCCCGCGGCCGGTTCGAGTCCGAAGGGGAGTGGGATCCCTTCTCACCGCTGCACAAACAGGATGGCTATGACCTGGTCGAGTGGATCGCCGCCCAGCCATGGTGCAGTGGCGCCGTCGGCATGTTCGGCCCATCCTACGTGGGCTGGCAGCAATGGTGGACGGCATCGCAGTCGCCACCATCACTCAAGGCCATCGTGCCCGAGGTCGCTCCGCCCGACCATTTCTATAACTGCCCCTATCAGAACGGCATCTTCGTCTGCTGGATGCTCGACTGGGCCGGCCTGATGTCGGGACGTTTGCCGCACAGCGCGGGACCGGGACCGTACGGTGGATTCGCCGTCAACCGCGAAGCCGCCTATCGCCAGCTCCCTTACATCGACTTCGATACAACACGCAACTACTTGCCCACCTCCTGGTGGCGCACATGGATGCTCCAGAACACGGCCGCCGGCGATTACTGGCGCGGCATCGCCTATCAGACGCCGGAGAGCTACGCCGGCGTGCAGGTCCCCACACTGGCCGCCACCGGCTGGTTCGATGCCAACTTCCCCGGTACGCCAATGAACTTCACAGCCATGAAACAATACGGCGGTACACCTGCCGCGCGCCAGCCGCGGATGGTCATCGGCCCGTGGGAACATGCCATCAACAACCGCCTGAGCGCCCCGGATGCCGACTTCGGACCGGAGGCTGTCGTGGACTGGGATGGCTACGTCTGCCGCTGGTTCGACTGCCACCTGAAGGGTATCGACAACGGCATCCTGTCCGACCCGCCCGTCCACGTATTCGTGCTCGGACGCAACGCGTGGCGCGCGGCTGACGATTGGCCACTGCCCGAAGCCGTGCCGACACGGTACTACCTGCACAGTGGCGGACACGCTAACTCGTCTGCCGGTGACGGAACACTCAGCACCACGCCGCCCGGCACGCAGCCCCCCGACCACTACACCTACGACCCGGACGACCCCACACCGTCGCCACCCTACGGCAACGGCCATATTGACGGGCCGCGCGACGTGAGTGAGTCCGCCAGGCGCGCCGATGTGCTCGTCTACACCTCGCCCGTGCTGGAACAAGACGTGGAAGTGATCGGTCCCATCACGGCCCAGCTGTACGCAGCGACCAGCGCCCGCGATACCGACTGGATGATGCGCCTGGTCGATGTCTACCCCGATGGTCGCGCCGTCTTCCTGGCAGAGGGAGTCATGCGCGCGCGGCATCGCGATGAGCGGCACCACGGCGCCTTCCGCCCCGATGCGCTCGGCACGCTCGAACCCGATCGCTGCTACCAGTACACCATCGACTTCTGGCGCCCAACCGGGAATCTGTTCGCTCAGGGACATCGCATCCGCGTCGAGATCTCCAGCAGCTACTACCCCTACTACCTGCGGAACCTCAATTCGGGCGACGACAACCTGGCACTGGCCACCCAACCGGTCGTCGCACAGCAAACCGTCTACCACGATTCCAGCCGCCCTTCCTGGGTCATGCTGTCTGTAATACCGTAGATCGTACTCCGCGATGGTCCCGTGCCGCGCGACGCGAGCGCCGGGCGCACGTCCGCAAACTGACCGCACGGAACAGACCACGGCGGATCCCAGGGGTAAACAGCGCACACCACGCGACAGGTGCGCGCGACGGGCGTGAAGCGCCCCACCGCTCCCCCTCCCTTAAGAAAACACCCCGGGGCACCTGCGATACACGCTCCCACACGCTTGCAGCCATCGCGACACAACAGCCATGCACTATATGCAGGTTTAGCTATCGACCGGCCGACTCCGTCGCCGGCACTGGCTGCGCAAAAAAACTACCCTCCTTCAAAAAATTACCCGACTGACCCCAGTTGCCCCTTGCCCCCAACCCGGATAAGTTAACAGGCGCGTGGGACGGAGGAAAACGTCAGGTTGCTCGTACGTTCACGTCAACAACTTCAGTTCTCACGGACAGCGCACTTGTAGCTTTTACATCCTGGGAGAGTCATCCGATGAAACGCACTATCTGGCAGTTGCTTGTGGTGGTGTTTGTGTTGAGCTTCGTCGCGTCCGTACAGGCGGAGATGCTACAGATCTCGCTTGGCATTCGAGAAACCGGAAGTGACCCCAATTCCTTCCCAGGGATCGGTGCTAACGGAGGTAGCAGTGGTGGCATCGAATGGGTCAATCTCGATGGCCAGACTCTCGTCGCCGATAATCAATGGCACACCTTCACGTTTACACCGTCCACAGATACGCTCACGGGTTTTGCCGGCGGCTCGGCGAACGCCATTTTGGACACGGTCTGGGGAACCATCGAGCACATTCGTTTTAAGAGCACCGGCAGCAATCAGAAACCTTGGGTGGTCTACATTGACGACATCACGCAGACGTGGTCGGGCGGCACGCACGTGATTGCGGACTTCGAAGACGACGCGGTTGGTAGTGCCGTGCTGTTCCGGGCGCCCAGCTTTTCCGGTTCGACGTCTGCGAACATCGTTGGCACCAACAGTGCGTTAGTCACCGACGAGACGGCGCTCAGCGGCAGCCAGTCGTGCCGCGTTGAGTTCGATTTTGTCGACGACGCGGATACGAAGTGGTTGCGACTGACCACTTTCGGTGCTGCCAACTTGCCCAATCCCGCGGTGTGGTTCGTTGAAGACGGTTTCAACCCGACGATCAGCTTCTCGCTCAAGGCGGTGCCGGAACCCTCGACGTTGGTGCTGTTCGGCCTGGCTATTGGGGGCGCGCTGCTGCTGTGGCGGCGTCAGCGGTAGCGGACGGCAGCCGAATCAACTCCAGCGTCGCATACCTCTCCAGTTGCATTAATTGCGCCACATGCACGAGAAAAGCAACTGGTATCGTGGCAGCAATCGCGTTTTGTTCGTGTGTCGATAGAAGTCATGTTTCGTGACCTATGCGCGCCACGCGAACTGTCGTCTTGAGCCGTAGCGCTGCGCCTATCACAGCCCGGGGTAAGCCGCGCCTCGCGGCGCCACCCGTGGGTACACGTGCCCGAGAACATGCCGGTCGAGCCAAAGACGCCGCGCTGAACCGGCGGCCGCCGAGACCGAAACCGAAAACAACCGCGGCTGGGCTTCCGGGGGCTAGGCCGGCAATGGGCGGCTCGCGGCGGGCAGACTGGAGTCAGAGTGTCTGTTTCAGATTGGCGATTGGAGTGAGACCGCTGGTTCAGCGCGGCGTCCGTAGCTCAACCGACATGTTCTCGGGCATGCTTGTCGTTGTCGTTTCGTGCGTGGTTCAGCGGGAAAACGAGCGTGCCACTGGCGGGTCGAGTGGCACGCGGCACTGAGTTCTGAATCGGTGACGATCCTGGAACGCCGGATCGCATCTCAGGCTTCCACGATGCCCAGCGGGGCCTGGTGCTGCCAGTCGCCGCGCGTGAAATCGGGCACGGCCAGCGGCGCGCTCCCCTGGGCGACCGACGCGATGCTCAGCGGGAACACGCTGCTCCAGGCGGCGGCGTCGTAGACCGTCATGTCGAGCGGCAGACCTTCGCGCAGACACTGGATCAGGCGCCAGTTCATGATGAAATCCGTGCCGCCGTGGCCGCCTGTCTGCAGCGCCACTTCGCTGAGTTTCTTCCACAGCGGATGGCCGTACTGGGCGTGGTACGGCGCCATATCGGTCTCCCAGTCGGCGCCGCGGCCATCAAGGAAGATGCGGGGCGGGTAATCGCAGAACGCGCCGGCAGTGCCGCAGATCATATTGATCCGGCTGTACGGCCGAACCTGAGCGAACGAGCACTGGACCATGATCGTGCGTCCCCGCGCTGTCTTGATCACCGATGTATTGATGTCGCCCAGCGCGAACCGTTCCTGGCGGCGCGGATCGTCGGCGGGAAGTGCGTCGCGCTGCTTGCTCATGGCCAGTTCGAGCGAACTCATCGATACCAGCAGGTCGAACTTGTCACCTCCGTGGATGCCCATGTACTGCGCCACCGGCCCCAGCCCGTGAGTAGGGTAGAGATTGCCATCGAGCGTGCGGACGAACTTGCGGCGCCAGTTCGTGGCGCTGTCGTCTTGCAGGACGAAGCCCCGTCCTTCGTGCAGGTATCCCGCCTCGCCATGCGTCAGCTCGCCGAAGACGCCCTGCCGGACCATGTTGAGCACCAGCAGTTCAGTTTCTCCGTAGCAGCAGTTTTCCAGCATCATGCAATGGCGCTGCGTCTGTTCGGAAGTGTCCACCAGTTGCCAGCACTCTTCGAGCGTAATGGCAGCCGGGACTTCGAGTGCCGCGTGCTTGCCGTTCTGCATCGCGCTGACGGCCATCCGGGCGTGCCAGTCCCACGGCGTGGCGATATACACCAAGTCGATGTCGTCGCGCCGGCAGAGGTTTTCATAGTCGTGCTCGCCCTGCGCGTATCCGGCCGGTTCGCCCCAACCCTTGTCCGTGACCAGTTTCTGGGCCGCCGCCACGCGTGCCGGCACCGTGTCGCACACCGCCTTGATCTCGACCCCTTCGATGCCCAGCAGGTTCCCCAGCAGATAGGTTCCGCGACCTCCTATCCCCACGCAGCCAATGCGCACCTTCGGCAGCGGATCGGCCTGCAACCCAAAAGCACTTTTCTGTCCCGCGGGACGCTCCGGAGGAGTCGCAGAGTGTGCCGATGCGCAGGCCAGTCCTGCCAGACTCAAGCTGCCACCGGCTGCCGAAACCGTCAGGAATTCACGTCGTGACAGTGCATGCTCGTTCATATTCTCACTCCTGTTTCCCTTGTTCGACCGTGCGCCAGTGTAGTCCTCGGCAGGAACAAATCAACTCTCCAGTTGCGTTATTTACGCCACATGCACGAGAAAAGCAACTGGTATCGTGGCAGCAATCGCGTTTTGTTCGTGTGTTGATGGAAGTCACGTTTCGTGACCTATGCGCGCCACGCGAACTGTCGTCTTGAGCCGTAGCGCGGCGC
>Ga0123333_10004204_pt1 | contig 13578 bp, 7 predicted proteins | sample BioC12SIPDNA_3_FD_89957 | JGI IMG/M metagenome (GOLD analysis project Ga0123333, IMG submission 89957) | Anaerobic biogas reactor microbial communites from Washington, USA - Biogas_R2_B C12 SIP DNA | ecosystem: Engineered > Bioreactor > Anaerobic > Unclassified | place: Washington, USA...
CAGCCGTGATCCAGTTGGATCACGTTCATTCCCAACGGCTTGAAATGCTCCGCGGCAATCGCTGCGTGCGTCAGGACGATCTCCTCATTGATTCCCATGCGAATTGGATACCAACTGCACCACAACGCGTTGGCGCCGCTGCGAACCGGCGGAGACGCCGTCGCCGCAACCGCATCGCCATATTGCTCCAGCGCGTCGAAACCGTTCTGTTCCACCGAGAGCCACGCGGGGTCGAAGGCCAACGTTTGGCCGGCGCGGAGAATCCGTCCCACGTGCAGAGAGACTCCCAGAGACGTGCCCCCTTCACCGGCCTGGAACCGGGCATGCGCCGACGGCGTGCCCTCCCGAGCCGACAATGAGCCGATCGCCAGTCCGCCCGGTTGTCGTTGTGGCACCAGGGCGAGCACGTCCGCGCTGCCGTACTGGACGGCGGCCTCCGCTCCCGTTTCGTCAAGGGGTGCGGGCCGGCAGGGGGAGGCGGGCGCCTGCATCATACATGCCAGATGCCACCAGCCTCGATCGCCTTCACGCAGGTCGATCATCTTCACCGCGCCTACCGGCACGTCGCGGTCGGTGCGGTTGGTGATCTGAGCCCAGACGACCACGGCCGGCTGGCCGTGGTACAGTCGAATGCGTCGTTGGATCTCGATCTCCTCGCCCCAGCACTGGCGGATCTCCAGGCCGCCGCCGACCGCGTCGGTGAACGGGGCCGCTTCGGCTCGTACTTCTTTGGGGCCGACGTTTCGGCCGTCGACCTCGGCGCTGAAGCCGATGTGTCGCACGGCCGTGTCGAAGTCAAGCCAGGTCGCGTCCCAGGTTCCGTCGGATTCGTCCAAGACAACGCACACGCGGTTGTTCGCCAAGCGCAATCGGCCCTCCTCGCGCGAAGAGGCTGCTTTCCCGCTCGCCTCGCACTGCTGGGCAAACCGGCGCGCGGCGGCGATATCCTTAGCGCGAACGGGCCAGACGGTTGCCGCTTTCCCCAGCCCAAGAATCATTCGCTGCAAATTCGCTTCCAGCCGCTCGATCTCGCCCACCAAAGGCGACTGGTCCGACTCGCTGAGCGAATTCCACTGGGCAAATCGTTCGGAGAGCCGGCGCCGTGTGGCGTCTATCGAGTCGAAGGTGAGCCGCAATCCGGCGAACTGCGGATCGGTCGTCACGCCCAGGCCATCCGCAATTCCGTGCAACTCCTTCCATCGCACTGCACAGTCGTCGAGCCGCGCGGCTGCATATCCCTTCAGCTCCGCGGTGGATAACGGTGGGCCGAAGATTTCGACCTCATAGACGTCGGTGTGTGGGGATGGGCCGCCGGACCGCGTAATGACCAGCCGCACGGCCGTGGTCTGGACTGGATCGAACGTGGCCAGCCAACTGCCCGACCCGGCGCCTCGGATCGTCGCCACGGTGGTGAACTGGTCGGCCCCCGAACCGGCAACTTGAACCTCGGCGTCCAGGATGCCGTCGTTGTCGATCCGCTCGCCGAAGACGGCCACTGCGCTCGCCTTCTGACTGCCAAACAGGTTCAACGTGATCCACTGCGGCGCAGCGTCGCTCGGGGGCACGTTGGCGACCCATTTCGAGCCCCGATTTCCGTCCGCCGCCCGCGCGGGCGCGTATTGCCCGTTCTCCGACGATAGGAACGACGAGGCTTTCGCGCCGGCGACCGCCGCGCGGCGCAATCCCGACGGCCCCCAGTCTTTGGAGATGTCCTGCACCTGCCCGGCGGATGCCGGCATTGCCATCCAAATAAGGACGAGCGCCGCACCCAGCGCCTTGCTGGTTTCCCGCAACCGTTGCTTTGCCATGAGTCGCCCTCCGGGGTTAATCGACGATAACTGCGTGTCAGCCCCTGTTCTGTAATTACCCCGGCATCATTGTTCCTCAAACAGGAACTCGTCTATCCGATCATTTCCTCATCCGTGCTCCGGCTTTGCCATCGGTGCTACACGCGAAAAAATAGCACGGATGGCAAGGCCGGGGCACGGATAAGTCGATGTGAGGAACTTCCATGCCGGGGTAATAGGGCCTCTTACTCGTCTTCTGTCCTCGCACATCGCCGTTTTTGACGGGATCATCACGGGTGACTGCGTCAAACGGCCTCGGGTACGACGTAGGGCTCGCGGTCCTTGCGCCGAAGTAGCGCGTCGGCAGGCGGACTGTCGATAAACTGTTCGCGCTGCGGATCGAACGCCAGAGACGGTCCCATCGCAAGTTTGGATCGGGAAAGATCAATTCCGTTACGCTCCAGGTGTTCCTTCATCGAGGCGAAATTCTCGGCGGCGAGACGGTCGGACTGGATTTGTTCGAGAATCTCGCCGGGCGATGCGCGGAGGCCAAGGCGGCACGAAATCATGCCCGTGTGGCACAGCGCGCTGGATGTGTGCCCTTGAAGGATATCGGCAGCCAAATCTTCCCAACGGCGCGAGTGCATGGCCGAGAGCCAGTTCTCGAAGATGAATCGGTCGCCTTTGGGCCAGCCGATCCCTCGCTCCGAATCTCGCTTCTCGAATCGCCGGATGATCTTGTCTTGAGAATCCATCGCGACAAGGCTTTCGCCGCCGTCGTCGATGACCAGCTTGCCTCCCTCACAGAAGATAATCACACCAACGGTTCGCCCGCCGCGAAATCCGGCAGGAACATCCATATTCCGGCCCCACAGGGAGGCAGTTGCCTGATAATCGCGCGATTTCGGTAGCCCGCGGACCTCGAAGACAATAGGCGGACCGTCGTAGGCGTGCCAGACCAACTGGGTGTTGGGCGTCTCGCCGTCGTCCTCGTAACCCACTCGCCCGCCAACGCTCATCACGCGTTTCGAGATCCCCTCGTTCCCAAGGAACCAGCGGGCGAGGTCCATCTCGTGGATGCCCTGATTCCCCAGGTCGCCGTTGCCGTAGTCGTGGACCCAGTGCCAGTCGTAGTGGAGGTTTTTGCGTGCCAAGGGCTTCAGCGGCGCCGGGCCTGTCCAAAGGTCGTAGTCCAGCCCCGCCGGGATCTCGCCGTGGCCGAACTTGCCGATCGACATCCGCGGCTTGTAGCACATGCCGTGCGCGTAGCGGATCGCGCCCAGGTTGCCGGCGCGAAGCCAGGCCAGGGCGTCGAGTACGTCGGGATTGGCACGTGCTTGCGTGCCCGTCTGGACGATCCGCTGGTGTTGGCGAGCGGCGTTGACAAGCTGCCGCCCCTCCCATAAATGGTGCGAGACCGGCTTCTCGATGTAAACGTCTTTGCCGGCCTGGCAAGCCCAAATGCCGATCAGCGAGTGCCAGTGGTTGGGCGTGGCAATGGTGATCGCGTCGACATCGTTGCGATCCAAGAGTCGGCGGACATCCGGCTCCGCAAAGACGCGGTTGCCTCGGTCGCGAACCTTGCCGACATTTGCCTCTAGGATCGCCGGATCGACGTCGCACAGTCCGGCGAGGCGAAGCCCTTGGGTAGCCGCGATCATCTGCAAATGGGTTTGGCCGCGCCCGTTAAGTCCCACGACGGCAACGCCAATCGAGTCGTTGGCGCCGAGCCTACGCGCCAAAGCCCTTTGGCCGCTCAAGCCGGCCGCGCCGAGTGCTGTGCCGGCGGCCATTTGGCCGAAGAATTGTCGACGACTCAATGGTGGCGTGCGGATGCTACGGTGCCCGGAAGTGTTCATCGGTCATACTCGCTTTCGCTGAGGAAAGGATGTTCAAGGGCTATCCCCCGTCAGGCCAGACCGTCCCTGACCCACGACGCGCCTCGGCCGACAATCTGAGCCCAATGTGGCGATCGCCCTGCAAACACGTTGGCAAAGCGACCGGCCGATCACGATCCTTCGTTTGAGGCATGAAACCCAATCTGCCGCTTCGGGTCGTCTGGCGGCTTTTCCATCATGTGCCGGAGGACTTGGATAATGCCGGCGATTTGCTCATCATGAAGCCGTACCGTCTCAGCCAGCCGCGTCAGTTGTTCCACTAATTCGCCCGGCGTCGCCAGTAGTCGCCGGAGTCGGACAAATGCACGCATGATCTCGATATTCACACGCACGGCCCTTGGGGATCGCAGCACGCTGGACAGCATGGCGATGCCGTGCTCCGTGAACGCCCATGGTAGTTTCCGGCGCCCTCCTCGGCCGATGTTTGATGTCACATTCTGTGATATCAAAGCCGTAAACTCTTGCTGCGTAAGCTGAAATGCGAAATCCTCCGGAAACCGGCCGGCGTTGCGCTTGACGGCTTGGTTCAGCGCCGCAGTCGTTACGTCGTAGACCTGACCAATATCGGCGTCCAGCATCACGCGTTGCCCGCGGACAACGTGAATGGAACGTTCGATTCGTTCAGCCAGCGAGTTTGTCTTGGGTATCCGTTTGGCCATGACAGCAGCATACATTATTATCCGAAAGAACTGCAACCGCCGCCAGCGCACTCCCTGGAATTGTTAAAGCGACGGGGAAGACCAATTGCCGAGTGTCGCTCAACAGGGGGTGTGCCTTTCAATTGAAGGGTGCGAGGCAAACGGCAAAGACACAGGTAGCGTCCCGGCATTACAGCCCATACGCTTCGAACTCCACCACCTGGAAGACCGATTGCTTTGCCGAGTTTTCCAGGCCGGAGAAGCGGATGTAGCGGGTCTGGCGCAAAAAAAGCTGAGCCTTTCGCACCTCGCCGCCTCGGCGGTCTTGGGCAATTCGACGATCAAGCTGCCGGGGATGTTGAAATACCCGAAGCCTCGATTGCCGGTGTATAGCAGGAATTGGCCGTCGAGGATCTGTTCGGGCGCCAGTTCCGGCTTGTTCTCGGGGCGGTTGCCCTCGGACATGGCCTTGACTTCAACATGGTTGCCGGTTTTGGCTAGCGGCACTCCTATCTTTCCGGCCGCTCGCCCATGATACCATACAGCCGGCGGTTGGCCTCGGCGACGGCTTCCTGGTCCATCTTGATCACCGCGCGGTCGTAGGTGAGATGGCCATTGACCTCGATCTCCACATCCGTAGTCTGGGTATAGACCGCCGCGGCCAGTCCCTGCTTGATGAGCGGGTGCAGCATGGCGACTTTCTCCAGATACGCCTGGGTGAGCGCCGCGGGGCTGTCGAAGCTGCGATAGCCCCAGTTGCCCTTGTCGAGCCAGGTATGGCCTTCCACCGGCAGGCCGAGGCCGCCGAATTCGCCGCAGACGACGGCCATGTGCGCGTCGGTCCGCGGCATCACGGGATCGGGATAGGAGTGGACATCGAGAATGTCGCCGACGCCCAGGAAGTTTCCCCCGCTGGCGCTGTTGACCAGCCGGGTCGGATCGAGGCGGCGGAGCCAGGCGACGATTCCCGCCGTGTCGGACTGGCCCCAGCGTTCGTTGAACGGCACCCAGACGACGATCGAGGGATGATTGGAGAAATCCTCGACCAGCTCCGTCAATTCGGCGACGAAATCCATCTCCGACTCGGCGCTGCGGCGAAGCTCCGGCCCCTCGATCTCGACGTCGCGGATCCACTTGGGATGGGCGTCGCCGCTGGGCATGTCTTGCCAGACGAGCAGCCCCAGCTTGTCGCACCAGTAGTACCAGCGGTCCGGCTCCACCTTCACGTGCTTGCGGGCCATATTGAATCCCAGCGCCTTGGTCGCCTCGATATCGTACCGCAGGGCCTCGTCGCTGGCCGCCGTGTAGAGCCCGTCGGGCCACCAACCCTGATCCAGCGGACCGTATTGGAAGAGCGGTTCTCCGTTGAGCGCCAGACGATTCAATCCCTGTTTGTCTTTCTTAACCTCGATCTTCCGCAGGCCGAAGTAAGAGCCCACCTCGTCCACAGTCTTGCCATCCTGCACCAGCCAGACCTTCAGGTCGTAGAGGTGCGGCGAGTCGGGAGACCAAAGCTTCGGACCGTTCAGACGCACGGTCACGGGCCTGCCGGTCCGGCCTTCTGCCTGCCCGGCGGGCTGGTCGCCGTCAGCGGCCTCCACGCGCACGATGCCTTCTTGCGACCCGTCCACGGTGACATGCACGGCCGAGGCGTCGACGTCGGGCACGATCCGCAATCGCCGGATGTACTCCTTGGGCACCGGCTCCAGCCAGACCGTCTGCCAGATGCCCGTGACCGGCGTGTACCAGATGCCCTTGGGCTGGAGCACCTGCTTACCGCGCGGCTGATAGCCCTGGTCGGTCGGATCCCAAACCCGAACGACCACCTCGTTCTCACCCTGCTTGAGCATCTCGGTGATGTCCAGCGTGAAGGGATCGTAGCCACCGCGGTGCTCGCCGGCCGTTTGGCCGTTGACCCAGACTTGTGCCTCCCAGTCGACGGCCCCAAAGTGCAACAGCGTACGCCGGTCCGACCAGCCCTCCGGCAACGTGACGGTCCGCCGATACCAGAGCCGCTCTTCCGGGCCGACCCGCTTCATCACACCAGACAGAGCCGATTCGATACAATACGGCACGAGGATTTCGCCGTCCCACTGCTCGGGCTTGGCGGCCTCCTTGGGCCGGACGGAATACTGCCAGAGGCCGTTGAGATTGTGCCAGTCCGGGCGGACCAATTGCGGGCGAGGATACTCCGGCCACGCCTTCTCCGGAGAGACCTCTTTGGTCCAACGCGTTGTGAGCCGTCCGTCGGCCGGCTTCCACTCGGCCCGCGAAGCAGTCACCAGCACTGGGAAGAGCAGGAAAGCGGCGATGAGGTTTTTCATCATGGACGGTTCCTTGATCGGGAAATGTTCAGTTCGCGGTTTCCGCGGCCGCCTTATTACTCAAAGTGTAAGTGCGGCACCGACGTGGAAAGGGGTCGGGAGTCTTTTTTCCGTGTCGGCCGGGCGATGGTTTCTCGTATGGACAGACGCTTTTCCGGCCGACACGGAAAAAAGACTCCCGACCCCCTCGGTCCCGCCACCGCCAGTAAATCCAACAGTTAATCATTCGCCGATCCTTTGTCAATGGCTTTCGACGCGGTTCTGCTTGGCCGGCTACTGCTCGCTTTCCGCCAGGCGTTTCGCCGCGCCAATGATCTGCTGTTCCAGGCCGGGCTGGAAGGGGCCGTGCATGCCAAAGTACACCATCGCTTCTCCGCCCTCGTAGCCGCCCTCCTGCAGAACCCGCTCGCTGGGGACGTAGGCAAAAATGTCGTTGCAGTAACTGGCGACCCAGATCGGCCGCCCGGCCAGTTCCCGCCGGAGCCGCAACGCGTAGTCCACGCACACCTCGCCGGCCAGTGCCACCATCAGCAAGTCTTGGCCAAAGCGAATGACTTGCACCGGGCAGGGATACGAGGTCGGCAGTGCGCGCCCGGCATCCAGTTCGTCCAGGAGATGCCTCGCCAGACGCTGCTGGTACTTGTTCTTGTCCTGCAGGAGTTTCTCAAGCTGCGGCCGGGCGGGCGGATCGACCAGCCTTAGATCGACGCGCTCGAAGCCGGCGGTCAGTGGCCCGCCGAGCGGACGCATCGAGCCGCCCAGCACCTCATCCACCGAAGCGGCCAGCGACTCGCCGTGCTGCCGAGCCAAGGGCACTTCGCTCCGCGGGTTGGGATTTACGTCGGCCCCGCAACCTGCCATGAACAGCGCCGTGGCGCCCGGATGCGTAGTCTCCAGGGCCGCCTGCGCAAACCCGGGATAATCGCCGTTGATCTCGTAGATGCCCAACGTGGTGCTGTGGCAGGCATAGCCGAACAGCACGGCCCGCACCGCGTCGTTTTCATCGCGAACAACCAGGACGGGCACACCGTGGTCGACCGGGGCATTGGGCGAGTCGGGCGAGAGCTTCAATCGCAGGGCGCGGCGGTTGGCTCCGAACGTGGCCTTCCCTTCGCCGAAAGCCAGTCTCGCCGGCCGCAGATCCTTCACCGCCGACTCCAATGCCAGCACGAGCTTGTCGGAAAGACTCTTCGTGTACGCGTCGACCGCGGCCTGCTGCTGGGCGGTGAGATCGTAGACCAGCGGCGTCACCCCCGCCACCACCGGGCCGCTGTGCGTGTGGGAAACATTGAGCACGATCCGTTCGCGCGGGATGCCGGTCTGCTGAAAGACTCGCTGGCAGACCGAGTCGCTCAGCCGGTCGTCGATGCCGATCAGGTCCATGGTGACGATCGCCGCGCGCGAGCCGTTGCGGTCCTCGAACACCAGCGCCTTGGCCCAGAGCGGCTGGAGTACGCCTTCCGACGGATGGTTCCGCGAGGCATAGCCACCCATCCAGATCGGCCCACTGGGCGTAATCTCGACACGTGCGGCGCCGACGCGCCACTGGGGCGGATCGGCAGCCGCCGATTGTGCTGCCAAAGTGAGTCCGACGATCAACGATAGACACAAGGTTCGCATGGGTCCGCGCTCCACGAGTTGATGTTCAAAAGGGCGTGGATTACTCCTCGCAAGTGTAAGAGGCCGGATGCCTGCGTGCAACCGCCGGGAGAAGGTGCGGGGGAGGCTACTGAAGGCTGTCGAAGAATCGCTTCCAGTGTACCGGCACGTCGTTCTTCTGAGTCGGCCCCGGCGTGCTGCGGCCATCGCCGACGATCCGTTCCATCCGCTCCGTCATCTGCCGTACCATCTCCGGACGATCCGCATACAGGTTCTTCGTTTCCCCGATGTCGTCGGCAAGGTTATACAGTTGAGCCGGACGGCCGTCCGGCTCGGTGGCAGACATCTTGCTCCAGGCGCCGCCGCCGGTCGGCCCGAAGAGCATTTTCCACAAGCCGATGCGTAAGGCCGGCAGGCCGCTCGAACCGTGGCTGACGGCATGGTCGCGCACTGGCTCTCGCGCTCCGCGCAACAGCGGCAGCAGGCTGAAACTGTCCTCACCGGCGTTGGCCGGCAACTTCACTCCTTGGATATCCGCCACGGTTGCTAGCACGTCGGCCTGGTGAACGAGCTGGTCGCAAACGGCCCCCGCCTCGACCACGCCGGGCCAACGGGCGATGAACGCCACCCGATGCCCGCCTTCCCAGGCATCTCCCTTATAGCCGCGAAGTGGCCCGCTGGGATAGTGCCCGCGGGCTTCCAACTCCTTCGCGCCGACGTAGGGTGCGAAACCGTTGTCGCTGGTAAAGAGAACGAGCGTTTTGTCTTCAACGCCATTTTCGCGGAGTGCCAGGAGGACTCGGCCCACCACGTCGTCGGTTTCCATCACCAGATCGGCGACGGCGCTGTCCAGCCCGCTTTTGCCGCGCCATGGTTCGTTGACGGCCAGCGGCGTGTGCGGCGACGTCAGGGGCAAATAGAGAAAGAACGGCTTTCCCGACTTGGCGCGCCGCCCGATGTAATCGCGCGCCCGCTCCGCCAGTGCCGGCAGGATTTTTTCCAGTTCCCAGTCGGCCAGCGCCGGTCCCGGCAGGCTGGCCAGATGGTTCCGAAGCAACTCCTTCGGCAGCAGCGTGGTGGGAATGCCAAGAGTGCGGTCGTTCTCGATGAAGCAGTACGGCGGCCAGTTGGGGACATCGGTGCCGAAATACTCGTCGAAACCGCGCGTGGTCGGCCCGCCTCCGATGGGACGACCGTAGACCGCCTTCCATGCTTCGCGATGGGCGGCGGTGGCTTCCATCGGTTTATTGCGCGGCGGAGCAAAGAGTTCTCGCTGGCCGGACGGGATATTCCACTCCCAGCCCAGATGCCACTTGCCGATACACGCCGTATGGTAGCCCTGCTGCCGCAGCATGCCCGCCACCGTCAGCCGCTCGGCGGCAATCAGCGGCCCCTCCATATACCCAACGATTCCCGCTTGCAAGCGGCTCCGCCAGTGATAACGCCCGGTGAGCAGCGTGTACCTCGACGGCGAACAGACTCCCGAACTGGAATGGGCGTCGGTGAACCGCATCCCTTCCGACGCGAGCCGATCGATATGGGGCGTGGCGATCTTGCCTCGTTCGGGGTTGTAACTCCGCACGTCTCCGTATCCAAGGTCGTCGGCAAGTATAAGTACGATGTTTGGTACACTCGAAACATCGGCAGATATGCCGTATTTTCCAGAATGGATTGACAAAACTGCCGTGCAGACGATAAGTATAAATGTAGCAATTCTACGCAGCAATGGACCTAGTAAATTTGCAGGAGTGCGCTTTACCTCTGTGGATCGACGCTCCATGACTACTCCCCCGGCGAGTCTTGTGGTCTGTGGACGGGTTCCCGGCAACCGGAACCTGCCCCAGTATCCGTGCCCAGAGGCTCTGGGTCAACGAAACGCGATCCTTCACTTGAGCCAACGAGGGAGGCGATCGGATGGGAAGAAGACGAAAGCAACGCCGACAGCCGCACGGCTCGGCATGGCATTGGAAACAGACCGACGGCTGGTATTACACGCAGCCGGGCACGAGAAAACGCGTTGCCCTGTTCGAGGAGGATGGCCAGCGCATCCACGGGAAAGACAACCGGGAAACCGCCGAGTTGGCGCTGGCGCGAAAGAAGCTGTCCTGGGAAGAGAACTCTCCGGAGGCGGCGGGCGGCAGCGGAGAGTGGCCGGTCGCGCGGGTCTGTTCCCATTACATTCAGTACTGCGAAAGCGGGTTTTCCAAGGGCGCGATCAGCAAAGGGCACCGGGACAGTGCGGTCAACCGGCTCAACGACCTGTGCAAGTTCTGCGGAGCCCTGCCGGTCGCGCAGCTGAAGAAGAGCCATATCCAGCAGTGGCTGGAGAGCCACACGGGCTGGCGCAGCTCGGAAACCCACCGTAGCGTGATCGCGGTCGTCCTGGCTGCTTTCAACCAAGCCGCGGAGATGCACGGAATCGTGAATCCTCTGAAGGGCCTGAAGAAGCCACGCCCGAAACCTCGGCTTCACTCCTTTGATGCGGAGGATGAGAAGGCGATCTACGGTGCTACCGAGCCATGCTTCGGCAATTTCCTGTACGCGGCAATCCATACCGGATTGCGTCCGTTCTGTGAACTGGCCAAGATCACGGCCGACGAGGTGGAAGAGAGCCAGCGGGGGATGATGTGGAGAGTGTACTCCACGAGAACGAAGAAGACCCGCAAGATTCCGGTGCGGTTCGAGGTGGCTGAGATGACTCGCAAGCTGATGAAGACTGCCCCCCGAGGTTCAGGGATTACCCTGTTCCGGAACAGCAAAGGCAAGCCCTGGAAGCCGACGGCTGGGGTCGTTCGCTTCCTCACGATCAAGAAGAAGCTGAGCTGGGACAATCCGAACCCAATTCGAGGAGAACAAGATGGATCGGCAACCATCCAAAGGTCAATCAATCCGATCGCTGATTCAACGACTGCTGGGGAGCGTCGCGGCGATTTGTGTCGCCGCGGTCGCTCAGGCCGGCGACGCGTCAAGACTGCCCGACAGCAAACCTTTGGATTGGGAGGGCGAACTGGCCGATCGCATGATGGATGGGCTGCACCGGTTCATCGAACGGAAGATTGATGAATCAGTCGGCGGCCGCTCTGCGCGATGGCAGCGGGATTGCACTTCCGAGGAGACCTATCTCCGCTCGACCCGGCCCAACCGCGATCGCCTGGAGAAAATCCTCGGCCTCGTCGAGCCTCGCGTGGCGCCGCGCATGGAGCGATTCGGCGACGATCGGCAGCCGGCGCTGGTCGGCCAAACCGGAACCTATCGCATCTGGCAGGTCCGCTGGCCGGCTCTGCCCGGGATTTGGGGCGAAGGGCTCTTGCTTGAGCCGAAAACGAGTCCTACCGCGATGGTCGTCGCACTGCCCGACGCCGACCAGACTCCCGAGCAACTGGCCGGACTGGCTCAGGGTATCCATCCGGAATCGCAGTTCGCACGCCGCCTGGCGGCCGCGGGTGTTCTGGTCGTGGTGCCCGCTCTGGTCGACCGCGGCGACCGCTGGTCGGGCCACCCGGACGTCGCCTGGACCAATCAGCCGCACCGCGAGTGGATTCACCGCCAGGCCTACATGATGGGCCGTCACATCATCGGCTACGAAGTGGAGCAGGTGCGGGCAGCGGTCGACTGGTTCCGGCAGTCGGCCCGAGAAAAACTGAAGATCGGGGTAATCGGTTACGGCGAAGGGGGCTTGCTGGGGTTCTATGCCGCCGCCGTCGATCCGCGAATCGACGCTTGCCTGGTAAGCGGCTATTTCGATTCTCGGCAGAAGACGTGGGCCGAACCTCTGTACCGCAATGTCTGGGGTCTGCTGACGGAGTTTGGGGATGCCGAGATCGCCACACTGATTGCGCCGCGTGATCTGGTGGTGGAATATAGCGCAGGGCCGCCGGTCGCCGGTCCGCCTGCGGCACGTAAGGGGCGGCGCGGCGGTGCCGCCGTCGGCCGGATCGAAACCCCCGGCTATGCATCGGTCGCCGGGGAATTCGAGCGGATCGGCAGCCTGTTGCCTTCCGGATTTCAATCGCGTCATCTTGTGGTCGGCCCCGGGGAAAGCGCGGTCGGCCCCGGTTCGCCCCAGGCGATCGCAAAGTTCGGAGAATTGCTCGGAGTCGCGCCGGTCTCGTTGGCGCCTACGGCTTCCGACACGCTGCCGGTCGACGCGAGGCAGGGATTCCAGACGGACGAACGGCAAGAGCGGCTGGTGAAGCAGTTGGAGCGGCACGTGCAGGATCTCGTGCGAGCCTCGGATCGAGCGCGAGAGAAATTCTTCCTCTCCAACACCGCGGAATGGTACGCGGGGCGCCGCCGTCAGTGGACGACACAGAAAACAGTCGACACATTCCCCTCGGAGCCGTTCGTTGCGAAAGCGCGGCCGATGAAGGAGTATTTCTGGGAGGAAGTGCTCGGCAAGCTTCACGACCCGCCGCTCGCCCCCAATCCGCGTTCCCGCCGGATCTACGATCAGCCGAAGTGGACCGGATACGAAGTGGTGCTCGACGTATTTCCCGACGTGTTTGCCTGGGGCATCCTGCTGATACCCAAGGATCTCAAGGCGGGCGAGCGCCGGCCGGTGGTCGTATGCCAGCATGGGCGCGGCGGAGTGCCGGCTCAGACGATCACACGCGACGAAAAGGCCTATTTCGGCGTGTCTGCCGCGTTGGCCGACCGGGGTTTCATTGTCTTCGCGCCGCATAACCCCTACCGCGGGGAAGATCGCTATCGCATCCTCAGCCGGAAGGCCAACACAGTCAAAGCCTCGCTCTTTTCCTTCATCCTGGCTCAGCACGACCAGATCCTCAAGTGGCTCGGCTCACTCCCGTCGGTCGATCCGGCGCGGATCGGTTTTTACGGATGCAGCTACGGCGGCGAGACCGCCGTCCGTGTGCCGCCGCTCTTGGACGGCTACGCCCTTTCGATCTGTTCTTCGGATTTCAATGATTGGACGCGGAAGGTCGCTTCCACCGACAGCCATTTCAGCTTCATGTTCACGGAAGAATGGGAGATGCCCTATTTCAACCTGGGCAGCACGTTCAGCTACGCGGAAATGGCCTACCTCATGGTCCCTCGCCCTTTTATGGTCGAACGTGGCCATTGCGACAGTGTCGCGCCGGACGAATGGGTGGCGTACGAGTATGCCAAGGTCCGCTGGATGTACGACATGCTCGGCCTTGGCGACCGGACCGAAATCGAGTTCTATACGGGCGGTCATTGCTTCCACTGCGGGCAGGCGTTGGAGTTCCTCGAGAAACACTTGAACTGGAAAGCCAATCCCTAGTGGTTCGAAACTGCCTAGAGCCTATCCCAGAACCGTCGGGGACCGGCTCATTTTGCGGAGTCTTCGGAG
>Ga0123333_10004205_pt1 | contig 13577 bp, 9 predicted proteins | sample BioC12SIPDNA_3_FD_89957 | JGI IMG/M metagenome (GOLD analysis project Ga0123333, IMG submission 89957) | Anaerobic biogas reactor microbial communites from Washington, USA - Biogas_R2_B C12 SIP DNA | ecosystem: Engineered > Bioreactor > Anaerobic > Unclassified | place: Washington, USA...
GCGTGGAAAACCTCGAACAATTCGTGGACGAAAAGTTCACCTGCCTGGTAACCGAGGCCAACCCGCAACGCCGCAACCTCGTGCTTAGCCGCCGCGCCGTTCTGGAACGCGAGAAGGAGGAAGCACGCCAGACGCTGCTCAAAACTCTGGCGCCGGGACAGATCCGCGAGGGCGTGGTCCGCAAGCTGATGGACTTCGGCGCCTTCGTGGACTTGGGCGGCGTCGACGGATTGCTGCATGTCAGCCAGTTGGCCTGGGGCCGGGTCAATCATCCCCAGGAGGTTCTCCACGAAGGGCAACACATCAAAGTCCGCGTCGACAAGATCGACCTGGAGAACAATCGCATCAGCCTGGCTTACCGCGACATGATGGAGAGCCCGTGGACCGGCATCGAGCAGAAATACCCGGTCAACACGCCCGTCCGCGGCAAGGTGACGAAGCTGATGGACTTCGGCGCCTTCGTCGAGTTGGAACCCGGCGTCGAGGGTTTGGTCCACATATCCGAGGTGTCCAATAAACGTATTTGGCGCGTCAGCGATGTGATGAATCCGGGCGATGAGGTGGACGTAATGGTCCTCTCCGTCGATCCGGCTTCACAGCGGATCAGTCTCTCGATGAAGGCTCTGATGGCGGAACCAGTCGCCGAGAAAAAGGAAGACGGCGATTTGCCGCTTCCGGAACCGGCCACGAAGTCGAAAGCCAGCCGACAACCCGCCGGGCCGCTCAAAGGGGGCCTGGGGCGTTCCACGGGCGGCGACCAATTCGGGTTGAAGTGGTAAGAGAACGCGAGGAACCGTTGGACGAGACGATCGTGAACAAGACACTCCAGGGCAGGGTCCACGGCAAGACCATCGAGATTGATGAAGACCTCGGCATTGCCGAGGGCCAGCAGGTTGAAATTCAAGTGAAAGTGATCACCACGAATTCCCGGGAGCCCGGCGAGGGGCTGCTTCGTACGGAGGGTGCGCTGGCCGACGATGAAGAATGGGATGCTATCTTCGAGGAAATCCATCGCGCCCGGAAACTGGAACGACGGCCCGGCATTCCAAACCTGGATGAGCCGTGAACTTCCTGCTTGATACCGACATTTGCTCCGCCCATATGCGGCGTCCTGCAGAGCTGGCCCACCGGTTCATTCAGTCTCCTGCAAATGGGCATTTCAGTGCCGACTACGGACCTGATGATCGCATCGGCAGCCGTGGTGCATAATCTGACTCTGGTGACACACAACACCGTTGATTTTCAGAGCATCCCTGGCGTTCGGCTTGACGACTGGCTGATCTCATGAACGGTTGCTGATGTCTCGGCGGTTCGGCGTGAATGTACGTCAGGCTGGAAAGCCCGACCAGAGCCCAGCGTCAGACGGGAAAGCCTGATGTACAGCATGTGTCGTTTGCTTTAGGATCAGACAACGAAGCCACCTGCACCCCCCCGTCCGTCTTGCCAGTTCTTCTTGTTTGTAACCGAATTGCGATGGAGATCGTCTGTAACTGTCGTATCCGACAAGGAGAAGAACCCATGATTCCGAAAAGAAAGCTGTTTTCCTTGCTGGCCGCAACCTGGCTCCTTGCCGCGACGGCAGTGGGAGCGGAGTCCAAATTGCAGGACGCAGAATCGGCGACCCACGATACCAACGCAGCGCAGTATCAGGTCGTCGGAACGCACGACTACGCGGGACTAAAGCTGATCCAGTTCGACCTGCCCGTGCTCTCGCATTATTCCTACCTGCTGGTGAGCGGTGGCCAGGCGCTGGTCGTCGACCCCGGTCGCGACGTAGGCACCTATTTGGAGGTGGCAAAACGCGAGAACGCCGCCATTCGGGGCGTCTATCTGACGCACTCTCACGCCGACTTTGTCGCCGGCCATATCGAGGTCGCCGGCCAACTGAAATCGACGGCGAAGCTCGACGTGCCGGTCTACATCAGCGCGAAGGCGGGGGCCGCCTATCCGCATCAGCCGCTAAAGGAGGGCGACACGATCCCGCTGGGAAACGCCCTCGTTAAGATCCTTGAAACCCCCGGGCACACGCCCGATAGCACTTGTGCCCTCGTGTCGAGCAAAGAGTCGCCCGACAATCCGCACTTGCTGCTGACCGGCGATACGCTTTTCGTCGGCAGTGTTGGACGCCCGGACCTTTTGGGCGACGGAATGGCGGCATCCTCGCTGGCTTCGATGCTCTTTGATACATGGACCGAGAAACTCTCGAAACTGCCCGACAACGTGATGATCTTTCCGGCGCACGGCGCCGGATCGCTCTGCGGGGCGCACTTGAGTGATCTACCGAACTCGACAATCGGGCAGGAGAGGACATCGAATCCCTACCTGCGTCATCGCCACCGAGGCCAGTTCGTGGCGGCGGTCCTCGAAGGGATCCCCGACGCGCCCCAGTATTTCAAGCACAACGCGGTGATGAATCGCCAGGGCCCTCCGCTGGTCGACTGGAAAATCGACAAGCTCCCCTGGATCGCTCCTTCTCAGGCACTGACCGATTCGTCGAAGCACTACGTGGTCGACCTCCGCGATGCGGCCGAGTACTCCGGCGGTCATATTCCAAATTCAGTGGCGATCGGCTTGCGTGGACGACTGGAGACCTGGGTCGGCATCATGGTTCCCTGGGAAGCGAAACTCGTCCTCGCCGGCACTTCGGAAGGCGAATTGCGGGAGGCTCTCCAGCGGCTCCACCGCGTGGGTTATCAGGCCCAGTGCGTCAATCTTACCGAGTGGAAAAACAGCGGCCTGCCGATGGCCGGCCAAGCGATGATTCCACCGCGCGAACTTTTCGCCCTCATGCAGTCGAAGGACTCGCCGCTGGTCGTCGACGTGCGCCTCCCCTCGGAGTGGATGGGGTTGCGGATCGGTACGGTCATCAATATCCCGCTCAACGAGTTGGCCGAAAGCACCGGCAAACTCGACCGTGGCCAGACCATCGTGGCGGTTTGCAACAGCGCGTACCGGTCCACAATGGCGATCGGCATCCTCGAACGTGCGGGGTTCCCGAAGATCACCAGCCTCGCCGGAGGCAGCGAAGCATGGATCGAGGCAGGGCTGCCGGTCCTTGAGGCTCGCTCGAGCGGTGCATCCGCAGGCGGAGCCAAACGTCAGATACGCCTGGCCGAACGTGTTTCCGCCAGCGAATTGAAGCGAATGCTCATGGACTTGCCGGGGACATTCGCGATGGTCGACATCCGTCCCGCCGATCAGTTTTCCGACTACAGCATCCCGGGCTCGGAGAACGTCGAGATCGCCGAGCTGCTGGACAGCCCCGCCTGGCTCACCGGCGCCGGACCGTTGGTAATTGTCGATCGCGATGGATCGCTGGCGATGATGGTCGGCGGCATCCTGTCGCAGAAGACCGAGCGGCCGATCAAGGTGCTCTACGGCGGGTTGGCCGATTATTGGCGCGAAGCCGAATTCGGAACCTGGGGTGGAATGGGCACCGCCTCAGTCGGCGCCGCGTCGCCGCCGCGGGCATCGTCCGTAGCGCCGTCCCAAGGCTCGGGCAGTTCTTCGCCGCCAACTCAGACCAAGCCTGTGGCTAAACCAAAAAAGAAGAGCGCTGGGTGCTAAACTCCGCTCTCCTACCCGAACTGGAGACAACTGCCATGCAAGAACCGCCCAAGGGCTACTGGAATCCCTATCTCGCCGGGTTTCTCCTGGGGCTCACGCTGTTGGCCTCGCTCTTGACGCTTGGAGCTGGACTAGGCGCCTCGGGCGCCCTGGCTCGTGTCGGCGCCTTCTTGGAACATCTGGCGCTGCCCGGCCATACCGCGTCCAGCGAGTATTTTGGACGGTGGACCGAGAGTCCTCTGTGGTACTATCTCGTCTTCATGTTCATCGGCACGTTCTTGGGAGGATTACTGTCGGCGGTGTTTGCCGGGCGCGTCCGCTGCACCGTCGAGCGCGGAGCGGCCTTCTCCGCGCGTGGCCGCTTACTGATGGCGCTGGTCGGCGGAGTGATCGTCGGCTATGCCAGCCGGCTGGCCGGCGGCTGCACCTCGGGACAGGCGTTGACCGGCGGCGCGCTGCTGTTGACCGGCAGTCTGTTGTTCATGGTGAGCGTCTTCGCCGGTGGCTATACGGCCGCGTACTTCGTGAGGAGGCAGTGGCATGGTTGAAACATTTTACGGGCTTGCCGAATTGAGTTCTCCGCGGGCGATGTTTGTCGCCGGGATCATCGGCCTGGCGTTCGGATTCGTTCTGGAACGCGCCGGCTTTGGCAGTTCGCGGCGGCTGGCTGGAATCTTCTATTTTCGCGACATGACCGTGCTCAAGGTGATGTTCACCGCCGTGATCACCGCCATGCTCGGAATCGGTTACGCCGTCGGCATGGGCTGGCTCAGTCTGGCCGATCAGGTCTACCTGATGCCGACGGTGTATGGTGCGCAGATCCTTGGGGGATTGCTGTTCGGCGTCGGTTTCGTTATCAGCGGCTGGTGCCCCGGCACTGCCGCCGTCGGTGGGGCGAGCGGCAAACTCGATGCCTTCGTCTTCCTGATCGGGGCCGTGTTGGGGTCGATCGTCTTCAATGAAACTTTCAGCCTGATCGAGCCGTTATACCGTTGGGGCACCCAAGCCGAGCCCCTATTTGCTTTCGGCTTCTCCAAGACCGCCTTTGCCGTAGTGTTCACGGTGGTGGCAATCGCCGCATTCTATTTCGCGGAATGGGCGGAGAGGATTGTCGCGGGCGGTGGACCCTATCTCTCCAGCCGATTCCTGCGAAGTTTCAGCCTGGCGCTGCTGGTTTTCGCCGTCGGGCTGTTTCTCCTGCCATACGATGCTGCCGTTCGCGACTCGTATGCGTCTGGCTCGTCGACCGTCATTGGCGAATCTGCCCTGCTCGAGGCAGTCGACGCGGCGGCCGACCACATCGAGCCCGAGGATCTCGCGGACCGACTGCTGGCCGGCGACCCCGGGCTGGTTCTCGTCGATGTCCGCGGCCCCGGCGAGTTTCAGGCATTCCATATCAACGGCGCCGTCAATGTCCCGCTGCCTCAACTGCCGGAATATCTGTTGCCGTACAAGAATCGCGGCCTGATTGTCGTCTACTCCAATGGAATGACCCATCCGGCTCAAGCGCGCGACGCCCTGGCCAGATTGGGCTACGAAAATGCCTACATGCTCACCGATGAGCTGCAGGGGTTCGTCGACCGATGCCTCAAGCCGGTCTCGCTCCGCAACGAACCGCTTTCGGAGGAACAGGCGGAACGGGTGCGAAAGTGGCGGTCGTTCTTCCTTGGCTCCGGACCGGTTCTTGCCGCTTCGGCCACGCCGTCGCCCGCCGACGGCCAACCGTCGACGGGCCTTTCCGGCATGGTCTCGACGGAGTGGCTGGCGTCGAATCTGGCGCGGCCCGAACTGAAGCTGATCGATGTTCGGCCTCAACCCGACTACAACACCGCTCACATCGCAGGCTCCGTCTGCCTGAATCCCGAGAGCTTTCGGGGCGTGATCGGTGGCGTTTCGTCCATGCTGTTACCGGGAGACGTTCTCGCATCACTGCTGTCGCTGATGGGAATCAAACCCTCGGACACGGTCGTTCTCGTGCCCGGCGACAGCATCCGCGATGCCACCCTGGTCGGCATGGGACTGGACCGCCTCAACCACCGGCAATGGGCGATTCTCGACGGAGGCTTCGACCGCTGGTCCGCTGAAGACCGGCCAGTCGACGACCAACTGCCGGCACCGGCCGCAACGTCTTACCCTGCCCCCGACAAGCCGGATTGGTTCACCGTCGATGCGCAAGCCGTTCTTTCGCACCTGGGCGACGGCCGCACCGTTATCGTCGATACGAGGCCGGCCGACTACTATCGCGGTGAGAAGTCCGACGAGCGGCGTGCAGGCCATATCCCCGGTGCGGTGAACCGCCCTTACAAGGAAGATTTGCAGGAAGACGGACAATTGAAACCGCTCGAGCCGTTGGCGGATGCCTACGCGACCTTGATCCCGTCGAAAGACACTCCGATCATCGTCCACTGCCGCACTGGCCATCAGGCAAGCCAGACGTACTTTGTGCTCAAGCGCCTCCTCGGCTATCGCAACGTCCGATGGTACGACGCTGGTTGGACTGAGTGGTCCGCCCGCGCCGAACTTCCAGTGGCCCCGCAAGGGAGCTGACGCTGGCGCGATCGTTCGATGCGGGCATTCACCGCCACGCCTCTTTCTTCGCCCCCTCGCGGCTGTTAAAACAGTGGCAAGGATCGGCGACACTGGTTCGTTCGCCGGTCCGGATGCCCCTGCCACGTGTCGTCCCACCCACGGAGCCTGCCATGAAAGCTTCCCTCTGCCTGATCGTCGCCTTTACCGTGTCTTCCGCGTGGACAACGATGGCGTCCGCGGAAAACCTGCCGGATCCGGCTCGCGTGAGCGAACTCACCCGGTTGCTGCCACCCAAGCCGGTTGGCGTTGGCAGGCCGATCAGCGATCGCAAGGCATGGGATGCGGTGGCAGCTTCGCCCCATTTCGAGGGCGCCATCTCGCGAGCAAGCGACTTGCTCAAACAACCGCTGCCCGAAGCCGACGACGAAATCTACCTGGAGTTCTCCCGCAACGGCAATCGCACCCGTTATCAGCGCATCCAGCGCACTCGTCACTCGCGTTTTCCATCGCTGGTGCTGGCCGAGTGCATCGAAAACCGAGGCCGCTTCCTGCCGGCCATCGAGGAGGCGATCCGCGCCGTCTGTTCCGAAAAGACCTGGGTGATGCCGGCCCACGATCGCAGCCTCAATAATTTCTACGGCCGTGAGATCGACATCGATTTGAATTCCTCCGCCACGGGCTGGAATATGGCAACAGTCGCCTGGTGGCTCGGGGACAAGCTCAGTCCGGCCTGCCGCGAGCTTGTGCAAGAGGAGTTGGAGCGGCGGATCTTCACGCCCTATGAGAACTGCCTCAAGATCGGGAAGCCGCAGATGTGGTGGGTTACCTGCACTAGCAACTGGAATGCCGTCTGCCAGGCGGGGGTGACCGGCGCGGCGCTGGCTGCAATCGAGTCGCCTCAGCGGCGGGCACTGTTCGCCGCCGCGGCCGAAAAGAATATCGAACACTTCCTACGCGGCTTCACCTCCGACGGCTACTGCTCGGAAGGTCTGGGCTATTGGAACTACGGCTTCGGGCATTTCGTGCTCCTTGCCGAAACGCTCTGTCAGGCGACCGATGGCGAACTCGACCTGATGGCGGAGCCTCGTGTCGAGCCGATCGCGATGTTCGGACGCCGCCTGGAGATCTTGCCCGGCATCTATCCCGCCTTTGCCGACTGCTCGGTCACGGCGCGGCCCGATCCGGAGCTGATGGCCTGGCTGAGCCGGCGATTCGGCTGGGGCATGAAGGATGTTGAAACGAGCCACTTGCTGCTGGCGGCCGGTCCGACGACTTCGCTCTTCCAGTTCGGGCTCTTCCGTTTTCCCAACTCCGCCAGTGAGACCTCGCCGGCGAAAGCAGCACCGGAGACCGCGGCCCTGCGCGACTGGTTCGAACAAGCCGGCGTGCTGATCTGCCGACCGTCGTCGAGCGGCAGCCGCGCGCTCGGCGCTGCCATAAAGGGCGGTCACAACGCCGAACATCATAACCATAACGACGTTGGATCCTATCTCGTTGCCCTCGGCGCGAGTATTCCGTTGGTGGACCCGGGATCGGAAGTCTACACGGCGCGAACCTTCAGCACCAAACGCTACGAGAGCGGAGTGCTCAATTCCTTTGGCCATCCGGTGCCGATGGTCGCCGGCCAGTTGCAGCGAACCGGTCGGCAAGCTGCGGCCAAGGTACTCAAGGCCGAATGGTCCGACGCAGCCGACACTCTCGTATTGGACCTCCGCGACGCCTATGGGGTCAAAGAAGTGGTCAAGCTCGAGCGGGAGTTTGTTTTCTCTCGACGAGAATCCGGCAGCCTGACGGTAACCGACTCGGTGCAATTCTCTTCGCCGCAGAAGTTCGCCACGGCCCTGATCACCTTTTCCGAGTGGAAACAACCGGCGGAAAATCGGCTTGTAATCGGCAAGGGGCAAGACGCGGTAGCGGTTCGGATTGACGCCCAGGGCGTTGGATTTGCGATTCGTCCGGAGGAGATTCAGGAAGACCTTTCCGGTGGTCGGATCCCGAAACGTCTGGGAATCGAGTTGACGCAACCGGTCGAGCGAGCCACCATCACAATCCAGATTGCCCCCGCGGCCGCGCCGCCGAACGGTTAGACGTACTGAGCCGCTTCGGGAATTCAGAACATGGACCACGGAGGCTTTTGAGATGGTGCGTACCATGAATCAGACAGTCTTTTGGTTCGGCGTGTTTGTGTCGATTGTCACCAGTCTGCGGGCCGCGACGTTGCCTCAAGCCGATGTGCCGGTGACTGTGACGTTGCCGGATAGCGGCGAAGTCCTGCAGGCCTTCGACGATCCCGAGACTCGGCCCGTAGCCTGGTGGCCCCATGTGGTTAACGCCGCCTGGGGCGACGGGCGCGGCGGCCCGGAACGCAACGGCGGCTGGCTGGATCGCCAATGGAAACTGATCGACTACCTCGACCGCTCCGCCGGTTACGGCGTTGTCGGGCGTTGCGCGGGCCTTGCAGGAAGGGCATTTGCCCTATGGCGTGGTGATTTTCAATCACCCGGAAATCCACGCAGACCACGTCACTCTGGAAGAACTGAACGCATACCGCCTGGTAGTCCTCCCTTCGCTGGAGTGCCTCAGCGACGGGCAAATCAACCTGCTGACGCAATATGCCCAGGGCGGCGGAACGATCGGGCTCATCGGCCAGTGCGCCGTCCGCGATGAAGACAATCTGCCGCGTCCGCAATCGCCGGTAGAGCGGTGGCGCACGATGGGCATTGCCTTGCGGACGAACCTCGCCTCAGGCACGAGCCGAACATTTCGCGTCGACATCCCGGCTGGAACCTGCACGGTTCGCGTCGTCACGACCAATCCGTCCTGGACGAACCGCAATTTTCTGGTGTCGGGCATGGTCGGCGCAGAAGGCGTGACGGCGGCGCGGCCGACCGGCATCGCATCCCGGCAGGGCTTCGAGACCGCGGACCACGGCTGGAGTATCGCCTCCCGCATCGAGGCAGCCCTGGATACCGAGACCATCCACGACGGCAAGTCCAGCCTCCGCCTCCGGGGAATTCAGCAGGGGGCTTGGAACTACACGGCGCATCACCTGGCTTCTGGAGTCCTTCCCGGCAGCAAGTATCGCCTCTCCTGCTGGCTGAAAGTCGACGAAATCGAACCAGCCGGGATGGCTCCCTATCTGAAGATCGGTTTGACGGATCACGAAAGCCGGTTGCTGGAGAATCGTTAGACCAGCCGCTATGATACGGAAGCCTCCGGCGATTGGCAGTTGCTGGCAGCGACGTTCGAGACCCCGTTGGAGACCTCGGGCGGTCATCTGGTGCTGGAACGAGGCGGCAAAGACGCCCCGACACGAATCCGAGCCTGGATGGACTAATTGCAGTTGGAACTGCTCGAAGCGCCTTAGTCAAACCGATGATCAGGAGCAAAGATGAACATCAAGACACTCACTCCCACCATTCTCGGCGTTATTCTGTCCGCCATTCCGGCCCCAGCCGCCCAGCCGCCGGCGCCCTTCGGCCCCGCGCCCAGCCCGCGGCAGCTTCGATGGCACGAGATGCAGTACTACGGCTTCATTCACTTCACCGTGAACACGTTCACCGACAAGGAATGGGGCTACGGCGACGAAAGCCCGGAGATCTTCAACCCCAGCGACCTGGACCCGCGGCAGTGGGCCGAAGTGGCAAGAGAGGCCGGCATGAAGGCCCTGATTATCACGGCCAAGCACCACGACGGATTCTGCCTTTGGCCCAGCAAGTACACCGAGCACTCGGTGAAAAACTCCCCCTGGCGCGGCGGCAAGGGGGACGTGATTGCCGAACTGGCCGCGGCCTGCAAAGAGAACGGCCTGCGGATGGGCGTCTACCTTTCGCCGTGGGACCGCAACCACGCCGACTATGGCACGCCCAAGTATATCGAGTACTATCGCAACCAGTTGCGCGAACTGCTCAGCAACTACGGTGAGATCTGCGAGGTCTGGTTCGACGGCGCCAACGGCGGCGACGGCTATTATGGCGGCGCTCGCGAAAAGCGGCGGATCGATGGGCTCACCTACTACGACTGGCCGAACACCTGGAAGATCGTTCGCCAATTGCAGCCGATGGCCGTGATGTTCAGCGACGGAGGCCCCGACATCCGCTGGGTGGGCAACGAGAGCGGCGACGGCAGCGCCACGAACTGGGCCTTGTTGCGCCGCGCCGAGTTCGCTCCGGGGCTGGCGGATCGCAAGGCCCTGGCCCAAGGTCAGGCCGACGGCACGCACTGGCTGCCGGCCGAGGTGGATGTTTCGATCCGGCCCGGCTGGTTTTACCACACCGACCAGAACGATCGCGTCAAGACGGTCGATCAACTGCTGGAGATCTACTACAGCAGCGTGGGCAACGGCTGCAATCTGCTCTTGAATATTCCGCCGGACCGTCGCGGCCGTTTCCATGAAATCGACTGCCAGCGGCTCCTCGACCTGCGAAAAGCGCTCGACGCCACATTCGCCGAAGACCTCGCCCGCGGCAAGACCGCCACCGCCTCGAACACCCGCGGCGACGATCCGCAGTTCGGCCCCGCGAAACTGACCGATGGAGATCGCGGCAGCTACTGGGCGGCCGACGACAACGTGCGAACCTGTGAATTGACGATCAACCTGGGCGGCAACGTGCCGCTGAATCGAGTCCGGCTGGAGGAGCACATCCCGCTCGGCCAACGGATCGAGTCGTTCGCGATCGACGCACGGGCGGACGGGGCATGGAAAGAGATCGCCACCGGCACGACGATCGGACCGCGCCGGATCCTCCGCACGCCCACCGTCACCGCCGACGCCATCCGCCTGCGGATCACCGGCAGTCGGGCTTGCCCGACCCTGGCGACGATGGAAGTGTATTGCGCGCCCGAGTAGGTTCCGCTTGCCGAGCGGAACCCGGCCGCAGCGGTTTCCCCGAGCCGAGTCGCCACCGTCGCGTCGGACTGTCCCACTGCTGACAGGGCTCGTCGCTAACCTTGATTAGCGAGCGAGCGGCATCCAGAGAAATCGGCACTCGTGGATATGAAGAAGTGAAAAACAAGAAGACGATTCTCAGTGAACTTCAACAGCGCTGCCAGAGCGCAATCCCTAACCGCTATTCTCCAAAGAGGTGCCCGCAGGCGAAGCTTCGTCTCGAGCATGAGTTGGTCCTGATCGGCCGGCTGGGGAAGTCCGAGAACTTCCTGATAGCTGCCGCCATGGCGACGTTTGCCGACAAAAAGCGGATCCAATACCGCCTGGTTGGCCCCGGCTGCGGTTCCGTCGTCGCTTACCTCCTTGGATTGTCCGGCATCGATCCGCTCAGGCATGGTCTGCTGTTCGAGCGGTTTTGTGGCGGCGGGAGGCGGCGGGCCAATCGGTTTCTGCTGAGAGTGGAACCCGGCCGGAAGGAAGAACTGCTCGGGTCCGCCGACCGCGCTTTCGGCAAAGACGCGGTCGATCGAGCCACGCTTCTGTCGGATTTGACGGTCGAGGAGATGATTCCGCGAATGGTTGTGTCGTCGCTTGGGCACGAGCGAGCTTTCGATGGGGACTTCGGCAAGGCTGCCCGACTCGATGCCGACGCCGTAGCGGTGTTATGCTCGGAAGAAACCGCGGGGATCTTTCAACTGCACCGCGCTGCTGTCCGACGCGCGTTCGCCCGCCTCCGGCCGAAGCATGTACGAGACGTCGCGGCGATCACCGCCATCGCTGCGACCGGCGCCCGTCGTCGAGCGTTGTTTCGCCAGTTCACCAACCGCGAGACCTTTCAGCGATACCCGCAACCTGTGCGGCACGATATACTGCAATTGCTGAGAGAATCCCGGGGGACGATCCTTTACCAGGAGCAGGTAATGAACCTGTTGCATTGGTTCGGGGAGATTCCTCTGGCCGACGGCTACCGGTTCGTGAGGGCGGCCTCGCGGGGAGACCGGGAGCCGATCGACGAATTCGGAGCGTGTTTCCGTTGCCACGCGGATCGGGACGGCATGGACGCGGCGGTGGCCGAGTCCTTGTTCGACTCGATCGCAGAGGCGGCCGTGTACGCCCGCTGCAAGGCGAACGAGTACGCCAACGCCGTGTTGACCTGCCGGGCCGCTTGGCTCAAGGCGCACTGGCCGGCGGAGTTCGACCGGGTTGCTCGCTCGCTCCGGGATCCGGAGGGAAGGTAGAGGGAATGGCGAAGAAACGAGCCGCGAAGCGAAAGGATGCGAGGAGTACGGGCAAGTCGCACAAGAAGCGTCCCGACCGCGACCGGCGCGTCCGTCAGCATGAGCGCATGGCGCGAGTGCTCAAGGTGCTGGAGTTGGTGCAGAGCCGTGGGCGCTGGAATGCGCGGGCGATTGCTGCGGAGATCGGTTGCTCGGAGCGGACGGTTTACCGGGATCTGGAGGTCTTGGAGTATGCCGGCGTGCCGTGGTATTTTGACGAGGCCGACCAGTGCTATCGCGTGCGACCGGACTACCGGTTTCCCGTGTTCGGCTTGACCGAGGAGGAGGCCCTCGGCCAGGCCGTGGCGACGGCCCTGACGAAGACGCCGGGCTTAGACGTCGGGCCGGGCGCGGCGGCAACGACGCGGAAATTGCAGGCGACTTCGCCGGCGGCCATCCGGGAAGTCCTGGCCGACGCGGCCGAGTTGATCTCGGTGCTAGACCTGAAGCTGGCCGACCACAGCAGGCACCGCGAAGAGATCAAGACGGTGCAGTTCGCTCTGCTCGAAGGCCGTCAGATCACCGGTCTCTACGAGAGCCCCTACCAGGCCGAACCGGTGGAGCTGCGGCTGCATCCCTACCGGTTGTGCCTGATCAAGAGCGCCTGGTACATTATCGGGCGGCAGGCCGACGCGGATCAGCCGCGGACCTACCGGGTCGCCCGCTTCAAGACGCTCCGCCCGCTGGACCAGCCCGCGGACGTGCCGGAGGGGTTTGACCTGAAGGCTTACTTCGGCAATGCCTGGGCCGTCTTCCGGGGAGACAAGACCTACGACGTCGAGATCTGGTTCACGCCTGAGGCGGCAAAGGTGGTTACGGAGACCACATGGCACCACACGCAGAAGGTGAAGCCGCAGAAGGACGGCAGTGTGATTCTGACGTTCCGTGTGGATGGGCTGGAGGAGATTACGAACTGGGTGTTGGGGTGGGCGGGGCAGGCGAAGGTTCTTGAGCCGGGGGAGTTGCGCAGCAGGGTGAGCGCGAGCCTCCGCCGGGGCCTTGAATTACAGGACGAGTAGCTGGCGGGCCTACGTTCCACGGGACGACAGGCCACAATTTGGCAAGGTGAGTGGGTGCCATGCGACCAAAGAAGAGCATCATTAGAGTCACAACAGATGGGAACTCTGCTTGGTTCCACGCCAGTCCTTCTGGTGATGAGATCGTGCTGCGGCGGATACCGGATTTCGCGGAGAGATCCTGGACTGCCGAAGACAGGCGAAAGAAGACGGATTTAGATACCGACGAAGCAAACGGCACTGCAGAGCAGTTCTTGTTGAGCGAGGTAAGACGATGGACCGGAATGCCGGTGCCATTCA
>Ga0123333_10004207_pt1 | contig 13571 bp, 7 predicted proteins | sample BioC12SIPDNA_3_FD_89957 | JGI IMG/M metagenome (GOLD analysis project Ga0123333, IMG submission 89957) | Anaerobic biogas reactor microbial communites from Washington, USA - Biogas_R2_B C12 SIP DNA | ecosystem: Engineered > Bioreactor > Anaerobic > Unclassified | place: Washington, USA...
ATGGCTCCCGGACCACACCTCTCGTGGCAGCCGCTAATCCCAGTCTACTACAGGCTGCCGGACTGCGCAACCACGGTACGCGCGGCGTCCCTTCTGTGCGGGTCAGGCAAACGGCTTGGCAATGCCGAGCGCCCGTCGCAGCGAGCCCGCCCGGCGATGAAATCGCCAGTCTAGTGCGCGACACCCGATCAATCGGGTTTCCGGACCGGAAGAGGCCGGTGGAGCCCCATTCTATGGGGCGTTCCCCATTCTATGGGGCGTTCCCCATTCCATGGGGCGTTGTCCTCTAGCCCGGGCATGGATACCCGGGCTAGATCTAGCAGGTCATTCTCCCCCAAAGTGAAACACCCCCGCGCGCTCAGACAGGCCACGCTGAAGAGCCACGCCAGGCGCCCTGTTGGGCCTATAGTCCACCGCGCCATTTGCTGCGCTTGCGCATCCTACGAAAATGTCTAGACTCGGTCGCGGTGCATTCATTGCTTCTGGTCGCTGACCGGCGCGGTCCGGTCCGCACGCCGGACGCGCCAGACGCTCCGGCCCCGCTCGACTACACCAAGGAGACAGCCAAGCATGGAACCTAAGCTGACCGAAGCGCCCCGACCGTTCACGCCCTGCTCGACACTCGTAGCGCGCTTCCCCGAAGGATGGAGACGCCGCATCCTCACGAAGTCCCTGACGGCGTACAGAGATGCCTCGCGCAAGTCAAAATGGCAACAGGCCCTCCGTTCGGAGATTCAGCGCGCCCTCCCCGAGATCCCGGGCTTCCGGCGCACGCACACGGACCGGGCGCCGCTCGGTAAGCTGCTCGAAGCCGTCGATTCCGTTTGGCAGGACGACGACAACCTTGCAGCCGCCATCCTGGCCGTGTGGGTCGAGGCGCAACCGGAGCTGGTGCGAGACATCCGGGCTTACCTCCGCGAAGCAGGTCTGGACGTAGCGCCGCCGGCGCTCCCGCACCTGAAGGCCGGCGTCTTCACCCAGTTCTGGGAGAGCGACGGCGAGGTCATGGCACGCGTCGAGGAATTGGCGGACGGGAAGCCAGAGGCCGATCGAGACGCGATACTCCTGGCCACCTTGCTGCTGAGCGGGCGGGTGCCCGTTTCGCCGGTCGACTACCTAGAATACCTGGCCAATGGCGCACGATCGACAGCTGACGTTGAGGCGGAACCCGCCGCCGCGCCGCCTGTAACCCTAAGCGCTCCGGAGAGTCCGCCACAGGAGACCGGGGACGCCCAGTTGGAGGGGCCGTGGGGCACCATCCTGGCCGAGGTGGCCTCGTTCCCGCCCGAGGCCGCCCAATGGGACACCGTCGACGCGTTCGTCGCGCAGGTCACGGCGCTGGCGGCGCAGAAACGCCAGGCCAGAGACGACCTCCTGGCCCGCGGAGCGCTAAGTGATGCGCTCGCGGCGCTGGCACAAACCCACGAGGCATACCTGAGCTTCTTTGGCATCGCGGACCTCGAGGCCCTGCCGGCACGCGCTACGACGGCTAACGCAGAAGGCCTGCTCGCGCTGGTGGCCACGCTGGACGACCTCCTGACACGCTATGGCGAGCTCGACCGCGCGCATCTGGCTGCGGTCAATGTCGCCGAACGACGCGCCAAGCGGGCCGATCTCGAGAGCCTCGAAGCCGGAATCACCGAGATTCACACAGCGCTGATGGCGGCTGAGGTGCCGGCGGCCGCGGGTGGCGCGACCGCCGGTGGAAGGGACATACCTGACGAGGACTGGGGGCCAGAAACCGACGAGACCGACGCCCCTCCTGACGAAGGCAGCACCGGCGTGGTTTTGCTGCCAACGGTCACCTTCGTGGGCACGTCTACACGTGAGCCGCACGTTGACCCGACCGTGGTACCGGAACCAGAGGTATCTGCCATCCCTGACGAACCCGATACCCAAGTGGACGAACGGGAGGGCGCTGGCGCCCCCGCGGCCGAGGTCACACCTGTAGACGAGCGGCAGGTGCTTGAGGAAACCGTAGTCGAAGTTGAGGAGACGCCTGAAAACACACGACAGGCCGAGTTCACGCTGGAGATTCCGTGCGACCCGTCCACGGCCCTGCCGGCAGAGCCTGAGTCAGACGTCGATGAGCCCGAGGACGCAGAACCTACACTGGAGGCCTATCCGCCGGACATCCCGGATGCCATGGAACCACCGCCGCCCGACACGTGGGGGCTGCTGCCATTTGAGCCGCCTACGGAGGTAGAGGAAGAGGAGGCCCCGGTCGAGCCGGGCCCGCCTCCGGTGGAGCTCGACACGTCGTTCTCAAGGCCGGAGCCGTCGGAGGTCGACTGGGCGTCACACCGCGCGGCAACGCAGATCGTCGAGTCGCTCTTGGGCGGCGACCTGAGCGCTGCCTATTGGCTGACGGTGGCGCAGGAGCGTGCAGGCGTTGCGCCTGTCTTTCCCGGTTGGCTGTTGCTGGCACTGCAAGGAGCCCGGTGGTCTGCCCAACTGTGGCCCGAGCGGAACGCAAGCATGGTTCAGGATCTCGCAGCGATTCCACGGGCGCACCTGAGCTTCGACTCGGACGCCGACCAATGGGTCGCTGCCGCGGCCGCGCTGCATCTTGCGCTGGTGAATCCCGTGGGCGGTTGGGCCGACTGGCTCAACTTCGAGACGCCGCTCAGCCCCGCGCTCAATGCATTGATGGTCGCCATTCGCACGTTTGCAGCCCAAGCGTGGCCGCTGCAGCCCGCTGAGGTGCAGGGCATCCTTGGCAAAGCCGAGCGCCGCAAGCTCGTGCAGGATGCATCCCAGGAAGCTACCGAGTGGCTACAGCAGGCCCCCAACCGCACCCCTCCCTACAGCCGCGCGATCGCCGTGTGGGGCCAGATGGTCCGTCCTCCCGACGGTGAGCTCTACCGCTGGTACCGGAATGTCGCGGAAGATCGCCGCGAGCGGGTTCGGGTGGTAGAGGGCGCGCTCGAGAACTGGATGTCTCAGAGCTGGGTGTATGGCGAGGTACAGCGGATCGACCACGTCATCGTCGGACGTAAGCTGCAGCCCATCGTGGGTGCCGCGATGCGCCAGATCGCCCGGATGGTGGAGGAAGGGTGCGCAATCGCGCAGCGCTGGTGCGATGCGGTGACCGTGATGGACCGCTTCGCCGGAAGCAAGGGCAGCTGGCGACAGTCGCAGGTGACCGACTTGCTGCAGGCCATCGACCGCCTCGCGATCGCCGCAGCGGAGGAGCTGGAGCAGGCCTGCGATCAATTCGAGGCACGCGGCAGGATAGCCTCTGCTCTCCTCTGCGATGCCCTCAGGAAGACGCACGGGCTGCTGATCGACAAGATTAGCACAGCCCCGGCCGGCCCGCCAGTGCTCGATCACGGCACGCTCGTCCACGGCGACCTTGCCACCAATGTGGCACGCCGGTTCCTGTGGGTGCCGGGAGCGCGGCTCACCGATGACGGGCTTCCCGAGGAGGACGCCCTGCAAGAGAACGGCTGTCGCCTCTTGGATACGCTTGATCGGGGTCAGCAGGACCTCGATAGCGTTGCACAGGGCTGGCTCGACGTGAAGGACTACAGGTTCATCGGGCTGCTCCCCGCGCTGGAGGATGCCCAGAGCAGTTGGACAGCGCGGCATCAGCAGGCCTTTGCCGCCGATATCGAGAGGCTGCGGCAGTCCACCGACCGGGCCATCGTGGCGGTTGAGCGGGCCCTGGCCGACGGGCTCATTGCCGAGAGCGAACGCAGCCGCTTCGAGGGTGACCTGGAGGCCGTTCGCAAGAACATGCGGCGCGCGGGGACCGATCCTGATGTGGCCCTCGACATCGGCAGCCTGCTGCTACGGTTGGCCACAACGCGCCAGGAACTGGCGGCCATCCGACAGGACCGCCTGGGCAAGATGCGCGAACACTGGGAAGAGCTGCAGCCGCAGGTCCAGACGCTGGGCAAAGAACGCGGGACCGAAGTCAGCACGGTCATCGATAAGGCCTTCATACGCGAGGATCTGCGGGCCGTCAACGAGTACCTGGGCCACCTGCAGAGTGCCCTGGCCAGCGGAAGCAGCCTCCACTTTCCGGAGGACCTGTTCACGACGACCGAGCCGTCGCGCACGGCCCTCGACGACCTCCGCGAGCGCTTCAACGATGTCCACCAGGTCCTCAGGAACGTCCCCCTCAACCAGATCGCGCGTGATGTCCGGGACGACCGGCCTTTGCCCGGCCTCAGCTTCCCTCACCTCCCGGCACCACGCCGAGGTGAAGCCTATGCAGCCCTGGAGGCCTGGCGGCGCCTCAAGCGCGAGCACGAACCCAGGCACGACGAACCCCCGCTGCGCATCGACGACAAGCTCTCATTGGTAGCCACACTGATGCAGTACCTGGGGTTTGTGGTTGCCCCCAATTCGCCGGTTTCGGTCGCCCCGGTGTCGGCCGCCCAGAACTACTTCGAGCGCTGGCGCGTGCGGGCTGAGGTGCCGGTGGACCAGATGCCCGTACCCCAGTTCGGCTCGCAGCGCGGGGGCCGCTACGACGTCGTGGGGGTCTGGACGCGCCCGGGATTCGACGCGATCGGCTCGCTGCTCCAGGAGCTGGGCGGCGATCCCGTCTTGTTACTCTACTTCGGCCGGATGACCGAACGAGCCTGGGGAGACTACCTGCGCCTGTCGCGGCAGCGCCACCTGAAGGCAATCTTGATCGACGAGGCCCTCATCCTGTTCCTGGCGCGGCAGTACAACGTGCGCCTCACGCCCTTGATGGAGTGCACCCTACCCTACACCGAGGTCAATCCCTACGTGCCCTTCGTGGCCGGCTCAGTGCCGCCCGAAGTCTTCATGGGTCGCGAGAGCCTCGTCAACCGGCTGCTCGACCCCTATGGACCGGCCATCGTCTACGGCGGACGGCAGCTCGGCAAGTCGGCAATCCTGCGCCAGGTCCATCGCCAGTTCCACCGGCCCGAAGAAGGTCAGTTCGCGGTTCTCGAAGACATCCGCTCTATCGGCGATCCCCGCTCGGGTTTGGAGTTTCGGCAGACCTTCTGGCAGACGATCGCCGGCGCGCTGGAGCGCGAGCACGTGTTGCGCAGCCGCACCGTCCGCCCGGATCGCCTGAAGAGCGACCTGCAGCAGACCATCAACGAGAACCATCTGCGCGTCATGCTGCTGCTTGACGAGGCCGACCATCTCCTTGAGGCCGATGCGGGCACCAACTTCGAGATCATCGGCTCGCTGAAGGCGCTGATGGACGCCACCGAACGGCGCTTCAAGGTCGTGGTCGCCGGTCTGCATAACGTCCAGCGCTACAAGAACATCCCCGACCAGCCGCTGGCCCACATGGGCACCCCGATCGAGGTCGGCCCACTCGACCCCAAGTCGGCGCGGCAACTGCTCGAGAAGCCGCTCAGGGCCTTGGGGTTCCGTTTCGGTCCGGCGGACGGCGGGGATGACGGCTCGCTGCCCCTGCACATCCTCTCGTACACGAACTATCACCCCGGGCTGATCCAGCTCTTCGGCTCGCACCTGGTGGAGCACCTGCAGAAAAAGCACCTCACGGGCAATCCCCCCTTCACCGTGACGCGTGATGACGTCGAGGAGGTGTACCGAAATCGCGATCTGAGGCAGGCCATCCGCGATCGCTTCGTCTGGACCCTGGCGCTCGATGGACGCTACGAGGCCATCGCGCTCTCGCTGATTCTCGACCAGTGGGAAGCCTACAACGGATTCGACCAGCTCTACACATCTCAGGAGCTACTCCACATGGCGGCCAGTTGGTGGCCTAGCGGCTTTGGGAGTGATGTCGAACAGGCCCGCTTCCAGGGGCTGCTGGAGGAGATGCGCGGACTGGGTGTCCTCAGCCTGGGACAAGGCGAGCGGTTCCGGTTGCGCAGCCCGAACCTGGTGCACCTGCTGGGCACGCACGACGAGCTGTGGGGGCGGCTGCAGGAGATCTCAGAGAGCAGCCCGCCGACGCCGCTAAAGTACGACAGCCACCACGCCCTGCTCGACCTGGAGGAGAACCGTTACAGCCCGTTGACCTATTACCAGGAAGGGCTGCTTAGCGCGGCCCGGTCGGGCGTCGGCCTGGTCTTTGGCTCGCCGGCAGCCGGTCTGGGCGACCTGCGCGAGGCCACCCGGCGCTTTGTCAAAGACATCTCGGCGTCCAATCCGAGCGATCAGTGGGACGAGGCCAAGGTCTACGCACAGACCGGCCCGGCCCTCCAGCAGTGGCTGGACACCAACGTCGCCCATCGAGACTTCGGCCGGATGGTTGTCTATCGCTCACTTGAGGGCAGACCTGAGGACATGCTCAGCCAGGTTCAGAAAGGCCTCCAGTTCTGCCGGCGGTATTCATCCAGCGTGGTCCGCATGATCTTCGTGCTCGACCCGATCGCCTCGTGGAGCTGGTTCCAGATCCCCCGCCCGGAGCGCGAGGAGATCGAGCAGCGCGTCGACGCCTTGGTCACCTTGATGCCCTGGGATATCATCGGTGTTCAGCAGCGGCTCGAATCGCACGCCCCGGAGATCATCGCCTCACAACGAACGTGCCAGCGCACCTACAACGTGACCGGGGGATGGCCTCTGCTGCTCGATCAGCTGCTGGCCAACCTTGGCGGAGGCGATTTCAGCGAACAGATCCGGGTCTTCGAGACCGTGCTGAACAAGCGCGGGTCGGGCATCGAGCAGTTATTCATCGAGGCACTCCAGATCCCCAACGACAATCTGCGGCAGATTGTGACCGAGTTCATGAAAGAAGAGGAGGGCATCCTCCTGGAATGGGCCTATGACATCGTGTCCGAGAACTTGCCGGCGGCCTACAGCCGCGAGCAACTGGACACGGCGATGGCCTACCTGCAACGGACCTGTATCTTGCGGCGCAGGCTGGACGAGCGCGAGATCTGGCTCACCGTCGATCCGCTGATTCGCCGCCTCTGGCAGTATGAATGAAGGGCAGGAGCACGTCCAGGCGCTGCGACTGCCGAGCGCCCGAGCGTTCGTGCAGACGGTGGAGCAGGAGCTGCGCGCGGGGCGTTTCGTCTGGGTCCTGGCGCCATCGGTCGACCTTGTCTCAACGCTCAACGTAGCACTGACGGAACGATTCTGGTATGATGCCGTTGGGCAGGTGTCGCTAGGCGCCATCGACGCCGTCCATCCGTGGCGCGGGATCGCCGAGGCGCTCTTGTCGCGAGAGGTCGTTGCCACCATCAACGGCCCCGACGCACTCGCGGCTGCCGAGAACCTGCCCGAGGTCATCTTCCTCGAGCAGTTCGAGACGTTGTCTCTGGCAGATAGGGGGCGATGGGTGGAGTCTATCGGACGTTGGGCGGTAGCGCCCCGGCGCCGCCTGGGCCACGGCGGGCTCTGCGTCACGACGACGGGCGCCGCGGTTGAGGGGCTCAAGCTGGTGCCGAATGACGTTCGGGTCACAACCCGCCTCTGGGCCGGCATTCCTTCGGCCCAGGAGGTGGGTGCTCTGACGCGGGCGTTCCACGGTGCTGTGGACGCCCGCGGGCGATGGCGAGAGGTCCTTCTGCCGTCTCTGTGTGGCAACGACGTCCGGCTGGTGACGCACCTCTGGGACGCGATCTGCGGCTCCCAGGCCCAGGTCGCGGCCTGTCTGGCCGACTACGCGGCCCGCAACGGCTGGGAGCGCGGCGATGCCGAGTCCGTGATATCGCGCTGGCAGCCGGCGGCCTTTCGCCCCGGGACCCAACCTGTGCTCAGCGAAAGCGATAGGGCGTTGTGGCGACGTGGCTGGCTGTCGTACACGCCCGAGTACGGCTATGAGGTGCACAGCGCCATCGTTGCACTGCTGGAGGATGACGAGGAGCTGCGCCATAGGCTCTGGCGCGCGCAGTTGACGCTGGTGCTCCCACTGGCCGATGGGATTCGCGTTGCCGTATGCGCCGGCCTGCAACACAACCATGGCCAGGCGTGGCGACGCCTTGCCAACGCCGAGGCCGGAGCCGGCCATATGGAACTGGGGCTTCTGCTCCATATCCTCCGGACCACGCCGCGGTTCTCGTGGGAGCGCGAGCAGTGGCACGACGCCGTGAATTGGGCGCACCTGGTGCGAAACTCAATCGCGCACTACGTGCCCGTCCCCTATTCCGACTACGCGCGACTCTTGCAGCACTACACGAAGGTCCAGTCACTTCGCGCATTCAGTCAGATCCAGTGAGATCCGCCAACCAAGGAGCCATCTATGAACCTAGACGATATCACCATCGGCGCCATCGGCCTTGGGCAGATGGGCGGTGGCATCGCCACCAACCTGGCCCGCGCCGGCTATGACGTCCTCGGCCTCGACCCCAAGGAGACCGCCCAGGCGCGTCTGCGTGACGCCGGGGGGCGCATCGCCCCCTCCATCGACGCCATCGTCGACGCCTGCGCGATCATCCTCCTGTGCGTCGAGGGCAAGATCTCGATCCGCATCACCCGTGAGTCGCTCGTCCCCGGGTGCCGCCCGGGCCAGATCGTGATCGACCACAGCACTGTCCCGGCGCCCGAGACCCGCGCGATGGGTCAGGCGCTCGCCGAGAAGGGCGTCCGCTATCTGGACGTCCCCATCAGCGGCGGCGCAGGCGGCGCTGCGGCGGGCACGCTGCGCATGTTCGCCGGCGGCGACCCCGAGCTGTACGCGCTGTGCCTGCCGCTCTTCCACGTCGCGGGCAACCCGGACAAAGTGCACCACTACGGCCCCGTCGGTATGGGCCAGGTCGCCAAGGTGGTCCAGCAGCTCACGGTCCGCTGGCCCGACATGGCACGCCTCGAGGTGATGGCCTTCGGCATCCGCAGCGGGCTCGACAAGCAGCGCCTGATGCAAGCGCTCGACGTCGACCCCGACGGCAACGACCGCTACGCCATCCTCTACCGCTTCATCGAGCAGGAGAACAAGGAGCCCCTCGCCGGTCTCATCTCCGAGTGGCCCTACTTCCTGGCGCAGGCGCGATCCATCGGTATGCGCCTGCCCATGATGGAAGCGCTCTACGACTTCTGCAAGGACGGCGAGTTGGTCACCGTCGACCCGGTGAGCCGCCCCATGCCCTCGGTCTGGGATGAGCTGCTGAAGGGCCATACCGGGGAGCCGTAGACGCGCATGCCCGAGTACCCCGAGGTCACCGTCTACATCGAGCGGCTGCGGCACTTCGTCCAGGGCCACGCGCTCGAACGGGTGAGGATCGCCCACATCTTCCTGCTGCGCACCGCCGACCCGCCCATCGCGACGCTGGAGGGCAGGGTCGTCTGCGCCATCGAGCGGCTCGGCAAGCGCATCGTCTTCGTCTTTGATGATGCCGCTCAGAGCGGAGCCGCTCAGAGCGGGGCCGCTGCGGGAGAGACCGGCCCCGGTGCCCCCGCGCCAAGCGGCGACCTCTTCCTCGTCTTGCACCTGATGATCAGCGGGCGCCTGCACTGGCAGAAGGCAGGCGCCCGCATCCCGGCCAAGCGCGGCCTCGGCGCGCTCGACTTCGCCCACGGCACGCTGCTCATCACCGAAAGCTCGACGCAGAAGCGCGCCTCGCTGCACCTGGTGCAAGGTCGCGCGGCGCTGGCGGCGTTCGATCGGGGCGGGCTCGAGGTGCTCGACGCCCCGCCCGCAGCCTTCCGCGCCGCCATGCGCGCCGAGAACCACACGCTGAAGCGCGCGCTCACCGACCCCCGGATCCTCAGCGGCATCGGCAACGCCTACTCCGACGAGATTCTCCACCGCGCCCGGCTCTCGCCCTTCCTGCTCACCCGTTCGCTCTCCGACGGCCAACTGGACCAACTCTACGACGCTACCCGCGCCATCCTCACCGAGTGGGCCGCGCGGCTCAGCGACGAGGCCGGCGAAGGTTTCCCGGAAAAGGTCACCGCCTTCCACCCCGCCATGGCCGTCCACGGACGCTACGGCCAACCCTGCCCTGTCTGCGGCACCCCCGTCCAGCGCATCCAATACGCCACCAACGAGACCAACTACTGTCCCCAGTGCCAGACCGAGGGCCGCCTCCTCGCCGACCGCGGCCTCTCGCGCCTGCTCAAAGAAGACTGGCCGCGCACCCTCGAAGAGCTCGAAGACCGCCGAAAGTAGCCTCCGCTGCCGCCACACAGATCCCAGAATCGCCACGAGTCACTATTGACAATTTGTATATAGTTGGATAGACTATAGTTGAGGCGCGCCCAATCCGCAGGGCCACCATAGACGGCGGCAGTGCGGAGCGGGAGCGCCATCTATAATGAGACCGGGGCGTCGCCGGGCGACGGCCCCATGGAGAGGCGATGATCGACGAAAGACAGATACGGCAACGACTCCGCGATGTAATGCATCCAGAACTCGAGCGAGACTTGGTTGACCTGGGCATGGTCCGCGACATCACGATCGATGACGCTTCGGTTGTCATCACGCTCGCCCTGCCCTTCAAGGAAGTCTCCATCAAGGACGACCTGGTGCGCGCAACTGAGAAAGCCATCACCGACTATGCCCCCCACGCGGGCGTGAGCGTCAGGGTGATCGAGATGGGCCAGAAAGAGCGTGCCGCGTTCATGGCACAGGTCGAGGGTCGCGTGCCCCAGGCCAAAGCGGTCAACAAGATCGCCCGTGTCGTCGCGGTCTTGAGCGGCAAGGGTGGCGTGGGCAAGTCATCCGTCGCGGCGCTCCTGGCGGTGGCCCTGCAGCGACAGGGCATGCGGGTGGGCGTGCTGGACGCCGACATCACCGGGCCCAGCCAACCACGGGTGTTTGGGCTGGATCAACGCCCGCTCATGAGTCCCCTCGGCATTCGGCCCGTTGAGGCGAGCACGGGCATCAAGGTCATGTCGATCAACTTGCTGCTCGAGAACACCGATCAGGCCGTGATCTGGCGGGGTCCCCTGATCAGCAACGCGATCAAGCAGTTCTGGAACGATGTTGTGTGGGGCGACCTGGATTACCTGATCGTCGACCTGCCGCCCGGCACCTCAGACGCATCGCTCACCGTGATGCAGTCCATCCCGCTGAGCGGCGTTGTTCTGGTAACCTCACCCCAGGACCTTGCCGGCATGATCGTCCGCAAGGCCGCGGGCATGGTTACACAGCTCGGGGCGCCCATCCTCGGACTCGTCGAGAACATGAGCTACATCACCTGCCCGGACTGCGGGCGAAGAATCGAGGTCTTCGGCCCAAGCCAGGCCCTGGAGACCGCCCAGAAGCTGGATGTCCCCTTCCTGGGGAAGCTGCCTCTCGATCCGGAACTGGCGGAGAAGTGCGATCACGGGCAGATCGAGGCGTATGACGCCGGGGATTTCGCTGCGATTGCGGAGCGGATCGCCGGCATGATGCCTCAACTACAGAACACAGTCGTGGCCCGTCCGTAGCGCGCCCGGAGCACCGAGCGCCTGAAGGGAGGTTGCACTATGAGTGTGATCTCGGCGCAGGTCAGTCTCTATCCTTTGCGCCAGGTTGATATTGGGCCCGCCATCCGCGAGGCGGTCCGGATCCTGCGCAGCCACGATCTGACCGTTCGCCCCGGGGAGATGAGCACGCTCGTCTGGGGCGAGGCGGATGTCGTGTTCGCCGCGTTGCGGGCAGCGTTCGACCAGGCCGCTGCGGTCGGAGACACCGTGATGACCGTGACCCTCTCGAATGCGTGCCCGTTGCCCGCCGATGGGCCATGACCTCGCGGTTCCCTGTCTTCGACGCACGCATCGCCACCCACTACGAGGCCTGGTACACCACGCCTGCCGGTGAGCGGGCCGATGCGTTGGAGAGGGCCGCGCTCCGGCGGTTGCTGCTGCGCTTCCCGGACGCGCGGACCGTGTTGGAGGTGGGCGCCGGCACAGGACACTTCACGCGCTGGTTCCGCGCCCAGGGTCGGGCCTCCGTAGGCCTGGACCTGTCCAGGCCGATGCTGTCCGCTGCGAAGGACCTGAACGGTGTCGCGCTGGTTCAGGCCGACGCCACCCACCTCCCCTTTGCACCCGACACGTTCGATGTGGTGGCGCTCATCACGACACTCGAGTTCCTGCCCGACCCGGAGAGCGCGCTCGCCGCGGCCCTGCGGGTCGCCCGCCAGGGCATCCTGCTGGGCGTGTTGAATCGTTGCAGCCCGCTGGGATTGACGCGCCGCCTGCAGGCCCTGCTTCGGCCCTCCATCTACAGCCAGGGCCGCTTCTACAGCGTCGGAGAACTGGAGCGCCTGGTCCGGTCCGTCGTTGGGGCGTCCGGTCAACTCCATTGGGAGACTACGCTGTTCCCCCGCTGGTGGCCCACCCCCGCCCTGGGACGGCGCTGGGGAGGCTTTGTCGCCATGGCATGGTGGATACCGGGGACTAACGGTGAACGTTCAGTCTAGAACGAAAGGAGTTCGTGTGATATGAACACCCGAGTGAAGGTCGTGTTCCCCGAGAACGAGCCCGACCAGGCGTCGTGGCCCTATATCAACTACGACGTGAAGCGTCGGTCGGCCGAGGCGATCGCCCTGCTGCAAGAGCAGTTGCCCGAGATCGAGTTCACCCCCGAGATCTGCCGTACCGGTGAGCAAGTCGAAGCGATGCTCAAGCAGGAAGCTGGCCACCGCCACTATGACGGCTATTTGATCTACCTGACAGCACTGTGGACCGGCGTTGCCGAAGCATATGTTCGCCTCCTGCGCCCTGTGGTTGTCTCCGACGATCTCTATGCCGGCTCGGGCGGTCTGCTCAAAGTGCACTCGCTCATCAAGCAAGAACACCTGCCCGCCGTCAGTGTGGCGTCCTCCGACTTCGGCGACACCGTGGAGGCGGTGCGCCTGTTCGACGTGATGAGAAGGATGCGTGAGGCCCGGATCCTCGTCGTTGCCGACGGCGAGACATGGGGTGCCGATTCACAGACCACGCTAAGAACCGCCCAGATCTTCGGCACACAAGTTGTCCAAATGAGCTCGGCACAGCTGCAGGCCTACTACGACGTCGTTGACAACGACGAGGCTCGCACCTGGAGAGATCGATGGGTCGAGGAGGCGCTCCAGGTCGTGGAACCAGATCATGCCGAGATCCTGAAGTCGGCCCGGATGTACCTGGCGATGCGCAGAGCTATGACGGATTACCAGGCAGACGCGGTGACGGTCGACTGCCTTGGCTTGTTCTACGGAGGCAGGCTGGCGGCCTACCCGTGCCTTGGTTTCTTCCAGTTGAACAACGACGGTTCTACCGGAGTCTGCGAGGGAGATATCGACTCGACTCTCACCCAGCTTCTGATTCGCTTCCTGGCCCACAGGCCGGCCTACGTCTCTGACCCCGTGATCGATCTGGCATCCAACCAGATCGTCTATGCGCATTGTGTTGCCACCAACCGCGTCTTCGGCCCCGATGGCCCGGCCAATGCCTACATCATCCGTTCCCATGCTGAAGACGGCAAGGGCGCATCGGTTCAGTCGTTGATGCCGCTCGGTCAGCCCATTACGACCGCCAAAGTAAGCGTCAAGAACCAGGCGTTTGCCATCCACAGCGGCAGAACCGTTGCCAACGTTAACGACGAGAAGGCCTGTCGCACCAAGCTTGCCGCAGAGGTCGAGGCTCAGCGCATCCTCGACGCTTACCATTCGGAGCTCTTTGGCTGGCACCGCGTTACCTGCTACGGAGACCACCGCCAGCAGCTCCTCAAGCTGGCTACGCTCTATGATATGAAGATC
>Ga0123333_10004208_pt1 | contig 13569 bp, 17 predicted proteins | sample BioC12SIPDNA_3_FD_89957 | JGI IMG/M metagenome (GOLD analysis project Ga0123333, IMG submission 89957) | Anaerobic biogas reactor microbial communites from Washington, USA - Biogas_R2_B C12 SIP DNA | ecosystem: Engineered > Bioreactor > Anaerobic > Unclassified | place: Washington, USA...
GCCAATGGCGGCCATATAACCGAGTATGTGATCGACCTCCCGGTGCCGCAGGGCATCCATGAGGACGGGGCATGGCTGCAGAAGGTGTCCGACCTGGAGGTCTCGCCGGTGTTCAGCCAATACTGGGACAACGGCAGCTTTGAGACCCTGGTCTGGGAGGGCCAGGACCTTTACGGAGAGCTGACGGTGAGGGTCACCCTCACCGCCACTCAGAGGCTGCATAGCTGGGACCTGGACCAGGGAACGGTCCTGGGCCGGGACGAGGTGCCGCAGCCGCTGCTGGACCTTTACCTGGACGACGAATGGAAGATCATCGTGGACCATCCGGACATCCAGCAGCTAAGCGAGGACATCGTGGGGGATGAGGACAACGTGTTCCTCATCGCCCAGGCCATCTACGGCTGGATCGATGACAACCTGGACTATTACATATGGAGCGATGATGAGCCCCTCTCCTCCCTGGACACCCTGGACAGGGGGAAGGGGGACTGCGACGACCAGTCCATACTGTTCTGCGCCCTGGCCCGGGCCGCGGGAGTGCCGGCGTGGCTGCAGCTCGGCGCGGTGTACGACCGCTCCAACGAGAACATGGGCGGGCACGCCTGGGTGCAGATGTTCATGCCCACGGAGGATGGCGGGACCAACGTCACCATCGACCTGGTCAACGACAACTTCCTGGTATGGATGCCCAACCTGTTCTGCGAGTACACGGACACCGGACTGCCCGGGGACCTCTACGACGCCTATCACAGCGTCAGGGTATCTTACTTCGGGGCCACCCCGTCCGTCACGGCCTCCTATGAGGTGCTGGGCTATGAGGAGAGCGAGGAAAAGGTCACCCTCTCCCTGATGGCCCTGCGCGAGGACCTCTAGGTCTTGCGGTAACGGCCGGGGGAGGCCTCGAAGATCAGCCCCATGTCCATCATGCGCCTCAGCAGCTCCTCGGCCTCCAGGGCGGTCCTTCCTTTCAGGGCCTCCTTCAGGTCCTCCATTGAAAAATCGCCCAGCTCCTGGACCAGCACCTCGATCCGGGCCGGGGTCATGGGCGGGACCCTGTCCCTTTCCCTGATTTCCGCTCCGAACCCCTTCAGTTCCCGGCCCCTGCGGTTGAGCTCGGCCACGGCCAATGCGGTCTCGGAGGCGGCAGAAGAGGTGAAATGGGTTTTCATTCTCCGGGTCTGCACCTGCCGCCCGCAATGCGGGCAGGAGGAGGTTCGATGTTCCAAATCCACCGCGAACCCCCTGCGGCAGCGGGGGCAGACCACGGCCGCGTACATCAGTATTCGACGAACACCAGGGCGCCCAGGCAGGTCCCGTAGTGGTCCATGGGTATGGACAGCTCCTCGATGGCGTAGTTGATGCGGTTGAGCTTGATCCCGCGCAGGGCGGACATCTCGTTCATCTTCCACTCCAGGACCTCCTTCAAGGCCTTCTTGGTCCCGTGCATGTGCCCCTCGGCAACGTATCCTCCCCGCCCGTCCTTGCGGAAGGCGTAGGCGATCCCGGCGGAGATCATCTCCCCCTCGCCGCCCCTCATCTGGGCCAGCACGCAGTGGGTGATGGCGCCCATGGGCAGCTCTCTGGCGGCCACCTTCTTGGCGCCGATGGGAAGTACGGAGGATACCGACACCAGGTTCTGCTCGCCTATCTGGGCCTTCATGAGGGCCTCATCGAAGGCGTTGAGGTCGGAGACCTTGCTCACGGCCGCTCCCTGGGTGACGAAGAACTTCTTCGGGACTAGATTCATGATTTCGATGTAAAACCGATTCCCGATTTAAGGTTATTCCCTCAATCCACCTCAAGCACCTTGAGCTCCCTCTCCAGCATCTTCACGTCCTGGGGGTTGAGGGCCTCCGGGACCACCGGGATTATGAGCATGGAGGAGGTCATGGACACGTTGTCGTTCAGCAGCTGCAGCAGCTTGAGCACCTTCAGGAAGTTGTTCTGGCTGATCAGGTACTCCAGGCCGGAGAGCAGGACCACCGCCCGGCTGTTGGCCTCGAAGAAGTTCTTGATCTCACTGTAGATCATGGGGATGTCCGTGGGCTCGCGGGCGTAGCGCTTCCCCCTCTCGTAGGAGAGCCAGAGTATGGCCCCCTGGTTTATGCCGAAGACCCTCTGCACCTTCTCCGGGTATTCCCTGGCCAGCACCATTCCGGTGCAGCCGTCCTCGACCTGGTCCCGGTACATCTGGTACGCGGCGTCCAACCCCGAGGACTCCACCAGGTAGGACGTGCCGGGCTCCAGCAGGTACCTGCGCGCCCCCTCGTCCTTCCGCACCTCGTCCCTTCGCTCCACCTGGTAGGTGGTGGAGGGCGTCAGCACGTGCACGCACTTCTCCGCCCCGTCGGAGATGCAGGAGGCCTCGTAGGCGTCGTACCTGCGGCGCATCAGCGAGGATATTATACCCGAGATGTAGCCCTTGGTGAAGTCGCAGTGGTCCCCGTTGTCGGCCTCCACGGACTCCTTGAAGGTGATGACGATCTCCGTCTCGTTGATCATCTCGATGCTCATACGGCTCAGCCCGGTCTCCATCCACACCTGCTCGATGATGGCCTTGGCCTCCCGAATGTCCGCGCATTCCAGCCCCAGGGTCCGGACCAGACCCACGCCCGCCCTGAACCCATAGCGTTCCATGGTCTTGGCGGAATCCGCGCCGTTCAGCAGCTGCAGCTCCTCCCGGAGGTCCTTCAGGGCCGAGCCAGGCATGACGAAGAAGGGCCGCATGTCCTTGCCCATGTCAGCCCTCCATGGTCCGTTTGCCGATCTCCAGGAAGGCCTCCTGCACCCCGTTCCCGGTCTTGGCCGAGGTCAGAAGGGACGGGCAGCCCAGGCTGGAGGCGAAGTCCTCCAGGTCCAGGGGGTCCACCCTCATCTCCAGATCGCACTTGTTGCCGATGACGATCACGGGAATGTCCCCGGACACCTCCCTGAGGTCGTCATACCAGTGATGGAGGTGCTCCAGGGTCTCCGGGCGGGTCATGTCGCAGACCAGCAGCACGCCGTTCGCCCCGGAGTAATAAGAGGAATGCAGGGTCTTCTGGGTCTTCTGACCCAGGACGTCCCAGATCATGAGGCTGAGGGACACGTCCTCCAGGTCCAGCACTTTCTTGGTGACCTTGGCCCCGAAGGTCTGTATGTAGACATCGTCGAATTGGTCCAGCACGTACCGTCGGATGAGGCTGGACTTGCCCACCTCCCCGTCTCCCAGCAGGCAGAGCTTCTTGACGAACTGGCGTTTGGCCATCCCATTCACAGTATGCGGTCGGCGTCTATATATTCATTTCATCATGGACCGAACGCATGGTCGGCCGGCCATGGCCATTAAGGTAATGTACCCATATTCAGAATCACCCTCATGCCCCGTTACGAGAAGAGGTTCGAGGACACCCTGGTAGGTGATGTCTCCGACAAGCTGGTGCTCAAGCCTTCCCGGGTCTCCAAGGATGCCAACCTGGGGGAGGTGGTCGATCAGATGCTGGCCAATCCGCTCTCCCGCAAGGTCTACGTGACCGACCAGAACGGACGTTATTTGGGGACAGTGAGCACGGAGACCGTGCTCAGGCTGATGGGCTATCGGCTGGGAATAAGGGACGTCGGAGGCGTCTCCTTCTACCGCTTCCTCAGGGACACCCTCAAGGAGAGGGCCGACAGCGTGATGGTGAAGGGGCGCACGGTGACCAAGGACACCAAGCTCTCCTCGGCCATGCGCATGATGATCGAGGACCACCTGAACGACCTGCCGGTGGTGGATGCGGATGGCATGCTCATAGGCGAACTGGTCAGCCAGGAGCTGTTCATGGAGGGTCGCAGGGTGTTCGACCCCAAGGACCCTCTCATGGTCGAGCCGCGAACGGACGGACCCTAGCCATAGAGGTTGGAATATTCCACCGGCTTCTTGGGCTGCTGCACCGACTCCATGGCCTTCTGCATCTCGGTCTCGATCTGCTCGGCCTCCTTGACCAGCGGTTCCGGGTCGAGCTTGATCTCCGGGAGCATGTCCCCCACCACCTCCAGCAGGTTGGCGGCGCCCCTGGCGTCCGGAAGGTCGGTGCGGGCCGAGCCCAGCAGGCAGATCACATCCATCTGATACCTCTCCCCTTCCGAGAGCAGCAGTCCGGATATGCCGGTGACCATCCCCTCCTTCAATTCCTTGACGCCATAGGTCTCCAGCATGGCGCGGGTGCGCTGGGTGGTGCCCACCCCGAACACCTTGCCCTCTCCTTCCGCGCCCAGGTTGATCCCTTCCAAGGTCATTATGGTGGAGATGCCCTTCTTCTTGCACCACCCCAGTATGTCGTTGGACAGCTCCTTGATCAGCTCAGGCTGGGGCATGAACTCGCAGGTGATCACCGCCAGCTTCTCGCACTGCTCCCCTTTGTCCTCGCATCCGCGATGCCCGGAGTATATGCGCACCGGGGGCGAGGGTATTCCTTCGTGGATTATGGTGTAGGGCGGGAAGCGCTTGGATATGATGGCCGCCTTGCGCTCAAGCTTCATGGAACGGACGATGTAGTTGGAAGCTATAGAACTGACCAGCCCCACGCTGGGAAAGCCGATCACCACCATGGCGTCCTTGAGGTCAACCTCTCCGTACTCGTGTATGAAAATGTCACCTTCGTTCATGGGCATCAGTGTGCTTAAAAGGAAGGTGGGGGACTTAATACTTGACGGTCTGGTTACGGCTCAGTGAAAACGGTTAAGCCGAGAATGCCATGCCCACCCTCGATGGAGAAGGGACCTACGCTGCAGCGGACATCCTCAGGAATACCGGTGATAGTGGAGGAACTTCCGCGCTCGCGGACCGCCGCGCTCTCGGTCAACTACCGCGTTGGTTCGAGGGACGAGTCCCCGGAGATGTGCGGGGCGGCGCACTTCCTGGAGCACATAATGTTCAAGGGCACGCGCCTGCGCAACGCCAAGCAGTTCTCGGAGATGGTGGAGGGAGCCGGGGGGGAGATGAACGCCTATACCACCAAGGAGTCAACCTCCTTCCATGTGTTCTCCCTGGACGAGACCTTCGAGGTCATGAAGGGGCTGATGGCCGACATGATGACCTCCCCCCTGATCGACGAGGAGCACGTGGAACTGGAAAGGGGCGTGGTCCTGCAGGAGATAAGCATGCTGGAGGACGACCCCGAGGATTACTGCCGGGTGCTCCTTGACCGTTCCATATGGGAGGGTAATCCCATGGCCAACATCGAGACCGGGCGTCCCGAATGCGTCTCCGAGCTGAAGGCCAGGGACCTGCGCCACTTCTTCGAACAGCATTACCGCCCCCCGAACATGTGCGTGGTGGCCTGCGGGAACGTCTCCGCGCGGGACGTGCTGGAGTGGGCGGAGGGGAACTTCGACGGGCTTCCCCGGGCCCCCATGAGCGACGGGCGCGAACCGCCTGTCCCCCGGGCCTGCACCAAGGTGTTCCCCCGCAAGGGGGACCAGGCCTACGTGGAGGTGGGCTTCCCCGGGCTGCCCGGCAGCCACCCGGACCGCAAGGCCCTGACGGTGGCCTGCATAATCATGGGCGGTGGTACGTCATCCCGCCTGTACCAGACGGTGCGGGAGGACCGCGGGCTGGTATACCACATCAGCATGTATCCGCAGTCCTACACCGACTGCGGGATCGTGGACACCTTCTTCTCCGCTTCCATAGGCAACCTGGTACCGGTGATGAGGACCGTGTCCGAGGAGATCTCCCGCTTCAAGGACCAGGGGCCGACGGCCGAGGAGGTGCAACGGGCCAAGCGCTGGATCAAGGGGATGCTGGTTCGAAAGCTGGAAGGAACCGACAGCCGCCTCTACTGGCAGGGCGAGCATTACATGATATACGGGGAGCTGGCCGACTCCGAGCGGGTGCTGGCGGAGTTCGAGCGGGTGAACGCCGAGGACGTCATCCGGGTCAGCAACGAGATCTTCATGAGGAAGAACATGTGCGTGGCCATGCTGGCCCCGGAAAAGGAAGGGGAGCTCGCGGCCCGCCGCATGCAATCACTGGACTTCTAGCCCCAGGACCTTGAGCACCGCATCCACGGCCTGTGGCACGGCCCTCTCCACCTCTTCGGTCAGGGTGTCGATAACGGTCCAGACATCGTTGACCTCCACGGCGATGAAGTTGATCCTCTTGGGCATGCGCTCGGGGAACAGCCTCCGCCCCAGCTCGATGGCCATGTGAATGTTGACCTCGTGGGGGTTGGTGCCGTGCAGAGCGTTCTTGAAATCGGCAGGCTCCAGGAGCATGACCGTGCCGGCCGGGTACTTCTCGGTGACAATGGCATCGACCACCACCACCTCTTCGTAATCGAGCATGATCTCGATCAGGTCCAGGCCGCTGACCGACTGCTGATCGAAGTCCAGGTCGGGAAGGTCCAAGGCCTTGATGGCGTCCACCACCTTGAACCCCACGCCATCGTCGCAGATGAGGGGGCTTCCGATGCCCAGCACCAAACGGGAGGCTTTCATCGGCCTGCCGAAGCAAGGTTGCATTATTAACTTTGCCCTAAACGCCGCAGGACGGCGGATTAATCTAATCCCTAGGGGATACCGGGGCATGACCGTGGTGCAAGCCTTCCTGGCCGTGCAGGTCAGCGGGCGTCATCTCACACCCAGCCAGGCCCAGGCGGTGCTCGCCCTGTACCTCGAGGGCACCCAGAGGGCGGCCGCACGCTCCCTGGGGATATCCGCCCCTGTGCTCAACCGGCACCTGCGGCAGGTGGAGGCCAAGGCCGGCCAGCCCATAATGGACTGCGGTCCCCGGGGCACGGTGCTCAACGAGCTGGGGGAGAGGATCGCCCGGGAGCAGCTGGCCCTGCAGGGGAAGATGAAGGGCCGTCAGCACCTGGCCGTGGGCTGTACGCCCCTGACCGAGGACCTGCTCCTGTCGGCCCTCAACTCCGCGGACCCTCGCGGAGAGGCCGAGCTGGTGATCTCCGAGGACCGCCTGAACGTGGGCGATTTCCAGGCCGGGCTGCTGGACCTGGTGGTGCTGGACGATCCGCTCTATGCCTACGAGGCCGAGGGTGCGGAGTGGGAGGAGGTTGGCCATGACCGATTGCTGCACGTGCGGAAGGGGGCCGACTACGGGCGCTTCCGCTTCGGCCCGCAGAGGCTGGGGTTCCGTCATCTGGACTCAACCAAGGTGAAGTACAGGGTGGTGCGCACCTACTCCTCGTTGGCCGCGATGGTCCGCAGTAACCACAGCTACTTCGTGAGCGAGAGCCTCCTGGCCCGCAAGGGGCATCGGGTGCGGGCCAGCGACGAACCCATACCATACGCCATCCTCTGCCTCTATCGTCCCGGGGTCCCGGGGGTGGAGGGGCTGCTGCAGGTGATGCGCAACGCCTCCTCGATAGTGTAACCTATTAAGATAACACTCGTAGCAATTTTCGTTCATCTTTAAATATGATATCTCCGCTCCTTGGGCAAGAGGAAGACTTTCATGTCAAACGTGAAGATACCAGACCCGGACTTCGCCCAAAGCATCATCGATGCGGGCGGCAAGACCTTGGACCTGTGCTACCAGTGCGGTACCTGCACCGGCAGCTGCCCCTCCGGACGCACCACCGCGTTCCGCACCAGGCAGCTTATCAGGAAGGCCCAGCTCGGACTTAAGGACGACATCCTGCCCTCCGAGGACCTGTGGATGTGCACCACCTGCTACTCCTGCGTGGAGAGGTGCCCCAGGGACGTCGACATCGTCGACATCATCATCCTGATGAGGAACATGGCCGTGGCCAAGGGCTACATGGCCGAGGACCACAAGAAGGTCGGACGCTCCCTGTTGAACACCGGCGCCACCGTGCCCGCCTCCGACAAGCTGAAGCAGCTGAGGGTGAGCATGGGCCTGTCGGAGAACCCGCCGACCACCGTCGGGGACGCCAAGGCCATGGCCGACTTCCGCAAGATCATGGAGAAGACCGGATTCGACAAGCTGATCGGAGGTGCGTAAATGTCCAACAACAAGTTCGCCCTGTTCCTGGGCTGCGTCGCCCCCCTGAGATACCCCGGTATCGAGAAGGCCACCAGGGAGATGTTCAAGGCCCTGGGTTACGACCTTCAGGAGATGCCCGGCGCCGGCTGCTGCCCGGCCCCCGGTGTCATCCGCTCCTTCAACCAGGCCACCTGGTTGGCGCTTGCGGCCCGCAACCTTTGCATCGCCGAGAAGCAGGGCTGCGACATCCTGACCATCTGCAACGGCTGCTTCGGCTCACTGTACGAGGCCAACCACATGCTCCAGGAGGACCCTGAGCTGCTGAAGAAGGTCAACGAGATCCTGGCCGAGGTCGGGATGAAGTACGAGGGCAAGGTCCACGTGCGCCACTTCGCCGACGTCATGTTCAAGGACATCGGCATCGAGAAGCTGAAGCAGAAGATATCCAACCCCCTGAACTTCAATGTGGCCGTCCACTACGGATGCCACTTCGCCAGGCCCACCAAGATAAAGCACATCGACGACCCCGAGAGGCCCCACCTGCTGGACGAGCTGGTGGAGTGGACCGGCGCCAAGAGCCTGCCCTACGCCGACAAGAACATGTGCTGCGGCGCCGGAGGCGGTGTCAGGAGCAGGGACGCCAAGTTCGCCCTGAGCTTCACCGAGACCAAGCTGAAGAACATGAAGGCGGTGAGCGCCCAGTACATCATCGATGTCTGCCCGTTCTGCCACCTGCAGTTCGACCGCGGCCAGAAGGACCTGCCCGGATACGACATACCGGTCATCCACCTGGCCCAGCTCTACGGCCTGGCCATGGGCCTGCCCAAGTCCTCCCTGGGACTTGAGGCCCACGAGATCAAGGTCACCCTGTGAGGTCTCGGTTTGCACCAGGCACACTTGGTCGGGGTGTACACCCCGGAGGAGATACCTGAGGAGCTGGACGGCTTCGTCAAGTATCAGGCGGCCCGCGATGGACACCAGATGAAGGCCGGGGAGAGGATCGCCGTGCTCAACGTGGTTGGCACGTCCTCCTACGTCCCGGTCTTCCTGGGCGACCTCAAGGGCCTGGAGGACCTGGAGGCCAAGCTCTCCGAGCACGGCGTTCAGGCGGACCAGGTGAGCATGGTCTCCCTGCGGCGCGTGCTGCAGGAGATGGTGTGAACGTAAACCCCTTCCCCAGATTTTCTTTTTATTCCAGCAACTATATGGTGAGGGGCTCGGGGAAGAGAAAACTTATTAATAGGTTCACTTGTTTCCGAGTTCATCTCGCGATTGGAGGCTATTAATTGGCTGCTACTAAAAAAGCGTCTACGAAGGCCGCCTCAAGGAAGGTCAAAGACCGGTGGAAGGCCAAGGAGTGGTACAAGCTGTACGCACCCCTGATGTTCAACCAGGCCCAGCTGGGCGAAACCCCCAGTGCCGATGCTACCAACCTGATCGGCAGGACCACCGAGGCGACCGTCCACGATATCAACGGCGACTTCTCTAAGATGCATGTTAAGCTCAAGTTCAGGGTCCAGGACGTCAACGGTTTCGACGCCCACACCGTGTTCATCGGTCAGGACCTGACCAGTGATTACATCAGGCGCCTTACGCGCCGCAAGCGGACCAAGACCGACCATGTCATCGACGTCCGCACCAAGGACGGATACCTCATCCGCGTGAAGCCCATGAGCATCACCGAGAAGCGCATCCAGTCCTCCCAGGAGACCGCTCTCCGCACCATCATGGACGACGAGATGCGCCGGATGGGCGAGGAGAAGACCATCTCCGAGATAGTCAAGGCCATAATAGACGGCGAGATGGCCCGCAGGCTGGGAACCGTCTGCAAGGTCATCGTGCCCATCAAGAGGGTCGAGATCCGCAAGACCGAGGTGCTGGAGATGGGCGTGGGTCCTCAGGACCAGCCGGTCTTCGCTCCCGAGGCCCCCGCCGAGGAGGAGGTCTCCGAGGCCGCGCCCGAGGCGCCGATCGAGGAAGAGGCCCCCGCGGTCGCTGAGGCCGAAGAGTAAACCATTTCCCCGAATGCCGGGGTGGCTCAGCCTGGTGGAGCGTCGGACTCATAGGGATCAGGAACTAGACCCTCTCCAGGGAAATCCGAAGGTCAGGGGTTCGAACCCCCTCCCCGGCACTCCCCTGCCACTCTCAATTTTCTTGCGCGGCCGTGCTATGCAATCATTAAAGTAGTGTTGCCTGTGTCTCTACCTTCCGGTGAGAGAACGAGGGTAATAATCTATACTGGCAAGGGCGGCGTTGGAAAGACCTCCGTGTCCGCGGCCACCGCCCTGCGCTGCGCCAAGCTGGGCTACCGCACCATCGCGGTCAGCACCGATTCCGCGCACTCCCTGGCCGACTCCCTGGACATCCCCCTTTCCGGGGACATCAGGAACATAAGGGAGAACCTGGACGCCATCGAGGTGGACGTCATCCACGAGATGGAGACCCGCTGGAAGGAGATCGGGCAGTACCTCTCGGACTTCATGGTGTCCCAGGGGCTAGATCCCATATCCTCCAAGGAGATGACCGTATGGCCGGGCATGGAGCTCATGTCCGCGCTGTTCTACATCGAGGAGTTCAAGAAGAGCGGGCAATACGACGTGGTGGTCATGGACACCGCTCCCACGGCGGAGACGCTGCGCCTGCTGAGCTTCCCGGACACCGCCGACTGGTACTTCGACAAGATGTACAAGGTCTTCAGGAACACCGTGCGATTGGCAAGGGCGACCGTGGGCAAGGTCATGAGCATGCCCATGCCCACCGACGCCTTCCTCAAGGACCTGGACCTGCTCAAGGACCGCATGAAGGCCGTACGCCAGATCCTCCTGGACGCGGAGACCACCTCCGTCCGCCTGGTGGTCAACCCGGAGAGGATGGTCATCAACGAGACCAAGCGCGCCTACACCTACCTGTGCCTTTACAACCTGACCGTGGAATGCCTGGTGATCAACCGCCTGCTCCCCGAGGAGGCGCGCGGCCAATACCCGGACGCCAAGTTCGAGGAGCAGTCCCGGTACATGCAGATGATAGACGAGTCCTTCTCCCCGCTGAAGATGCTGAGGGCCTATCAGTCGCCCACCGAGGTGGTGGGCGTCCGTTCCCTGGAACTGTTGGCCGACCAGCTGTTCGGCGATACCGACCCCGCGGTGGTCTACAGCTCGGAGAAGAGCATGGAGATATTCAACCGGGACGGGGTGGACACCCTGGCCCTGAAGCTTCCGTTCTCCAGCAAGGACCAGGTAGAGTTATATAAATCGGAAGATGTGTTAATAGTCACGGTCGGCTGGTACAAGCGCTCGGTGGCCCTTCCGTATTCCCTGGTGAAGAAGCAAGCCCACAAGGCGGAGTTCAAGGACGGCCGGCTAATGATCAGTTTCAAGTGAGGTATGCAAATGACCAGCAAGAACGACAAGAACGAAAACGAGCCGCAGGAGACCCCCTTCCGCCCCTCGGGAGGGCCCCTGCCGCAGGACGCCGTCGTGCACCTGATGAGGTCCGGCACGGAGTTCCTGGCAGCCATAGACACCCTCACGCCCCGCAACATGCTGCCCCCGGAGGTAAAGGAGCACTACAACAACATCCGCAAGGAAACGCTGCTGCTGTTCCGTTCCTTCATAGACAGCCAGCTGAAGGAGTTCGAGGCCAAGAAAGAGGTCCCCTCACCCCGCCTGCGCAAGATCGACCTGGACTGATCACTCCTCGCGGCAGTCGGGGCAGAGCAGCGATCCGTTCTCCAGCCTCAGGTCTATGGAATAGGAGTCGCAGCTCTCGCAGTATCCGGCCACGAACCCCCTTCCGTTGGAACGGACGGCGGACCCCCTGCCTATCTTCCCCCACTCCCTGGTCAGCTCGATGAGCGACGGGGACAGCTTCAGTATGTCCTTCTCGGTGAGCATCCCGCCGAGCTTGCCGTCCTCCACCACCGGAAGCCGGCGCAGGTGCAGGTCGGACATGCGCTTGGCGGCCTCGGAGATGTTGGCCTCCGGGGAAATGGTGATCACCGGGGAGGACATCACCTTCTCCACCATGGTGCGCGAGGGCGTCTTCCCCAAGGCCACCACCTTGTAGAGGATGTCCCGCTCGGTCAGGATCCCGACCGGTTCCCCGTCCTCGAGGACTATCAGGCTGCCCACGCCCTCCCGGAGCATCAGGGCGGCTGCTTCCTTGACGGTCATGTCCGGCGCCCCCGTGCGGGGCCGGCTGCTCATGACCTCCCGAACCAGTATCTCCCTTACCTCCTTGGCCTGCATGATACATACTTGTCCCACGCGTCTAAATATGTTTGCCGCGCGTTTCAAAAATGGATGCTGGAGGGTCGCCGGCGGCAGACACAGGTTTATTAGGGCCCGGGTCCTTCAATACCAACGGAATAGGCATGAAGGACCAAGAGGGCACTTTGGCGGTCAAGCTGGCCCGCAAGGCGATAGATGCGGAGACCCGGGACCTGGACATCGATACGTTCGACGTCCCGGACAGCTTCCGGCAGAAAAGCGGGGCCTTCGTGACCCTGAAGACCTTTCCCGGGGGGGACCTGCGCGGATGCATCGGCTATCCCGAACCGGTGTTCCCGCTGGCCGAGTCCATCCTCCGGGCGGCCCAGGGGGCCTGCCACGACCCCCGCTTCCCCGCGCTGAGGGCGGAGGAGCTGGACCAGGTGGTGGTGGAGGTCAGCGTGCTGACCCCGCCGGAGGAGCTGGTGGTAGCCCCTAGGCAGGAGATGCCCGGGGCGGTGGTCATCGGCCGGGACGGCCTGATAGTGGAGAGGGGGGCCTACCGAGGACTGCTGCTCCCGCAGGTCCCGGTGGAGTGGGAATGGGATTCGACCACCTTCCTGGAGCAGGCCTGCATGAAGGCCGGCCTGACCCCGGACATGTGGCTGGACCGCCGCACCAGGGTCCTGACCTTCCAGGCCGAGATCTTCCACGAGGAATCGCCATACGGTCAAATAGTCCGGGAACGTACCCAGTGATGGCATGGACGTCGTAGAGGGCAAGCTGTTCTACCAGGGCAGGCTGCAGAAGGCCTGCGTGGGCATCGAGGATGGACGGATCGTCAGCGTCAGGAAGGTTCTGGACGGCGACGAGCATCATGACTTCGGGGACCGTCTGGTGCTCCCCGGGGCGGTGGACCCGCACGTGCACTTCCGCGATCCCGGCTCCACGCACAAGGAGGACTTCTCCTCCGGCTCGCTCTCCGCCCTGCACGGGGGGGTCACCTGCGTGCTGGACATGCCCAACACCGTCCCGCCGGTGATCGACGCTCCGTCCCTGCAGGAGAAGAGGGAGGCGGTGGCCGGCCGCTCCTGGGTGGACTACGGGCTGTTCGGAGGGATATCGCCGCGCACCGACGTGGCCTCCCTGGCCTCCTGCCACGCCTACAAGCTGTTCATGGGGTCGTCCACGCAGAGCGTGCTGCTCAGCGAGGAGCGGGACCTCGCGAGGGCGCTGGAGGCAGTGGGCCGCACCGGCAAGGTGGTCAGCGTGCACGCGGAGGAGGAGGGCATGCTGCAGCGCATGGACGAGCGGTCCCTGAGGGACCACGAGGCCTGCCGGCCCAGGGAGGCCGAACTGAGGGCCGTGGAGAGGCTGATGCAGTACCGCTCCCAGGCCCGAATAAACGTCTGCCACGTGAGCTGCCCGGAGTCC
>Ga0123333_10004212_pt1 | contig 13565 bp, 12 predicted proteins | sample BioC12SIPDNA_3_FD_89957 | JGI IMG/M metagenome (GOLD analysis project Ga0123333, IMG submission 89957) | Anaerobic biogas reactor microbial communites from Washington, USA - Biogas_R2_B C12 SIP DNA | ecosystem: Engineered > Bioreactor > Anaerobic > Unclassified | place: Washington, USA...
GAGACGCTCGCGACGCCGCTCAGGCCCGCCGCCACGACCCGCTCCTCGCCGGTGCGCGGGTCGACGGCCACGGCGTCGGCGCGGAACTCGGCCTCGGCGGCCTCGTCCGCGGGCCTCACCAGGTACACGGGGCCGTCCGGTCCCGGCCCGACCACGAGCCCGAAGGCGCGCTCCGTCAGGCGCCTGACGAGCCGGGGCTCGCCGGCGAGCCCGACGGCGTAGAGGTCGGGCGGGCTGGGCGGGTAGTAGCCCTGCCCGTCGCCGCGGTAGCGCATCCGCCGCACGCGCAGGGGCAGGCCCTTCTCGGCGCGGTCGTCCTTCTCCTCGCCGCGCGACAGGTAGCAGAGCTCCGCGCCGCTCGGCAGCCAGCAGAACTCCTGCACGCCGGCGGCGTGGTCGGTGAGGCGGCGCGGCTCGCCGCCGTCGAGCGGCATCACGTAGAGCTGCGCCGGCTCCTTCTCGGCCCTGACCGAGAGGAACGCGAGGTGGCGGCCGTCGGGGCTGAAGCGCGGCGCGGTGTCCCTGTGCTCCGAGCGCGTGAACTCGACGCCGCCCCCCGAGGGCCGCGGCCAGCCGTCCTTCCCGGCGCGGCCCGGGGTAGCCCGCTCGGGCAGGGGGAAGAGGTGGACGCGGCTGCGGTAGCGCGGCGGGGCGTCGCCCTCGCCCCTCACCACAGAGGTGACGACGGCGGCGGCCGTGCGTCCGTCGGGCGACACCTGCGGATCGGAGACGAACCTGAGCCCGTAGAGGTCCTCCGCCTTCACCTTGCGCGCCATGCTCGCCTCCTCAGCCCGCAGCGGCCGCGCGCTCGCGGCCCCTGGCGATCGCGTACAGCAGGATGCCGGCCGCCACCGACGCGTTCAGCGAGCCGATCCTGCCCGTCATGGGGATCGTCACGAGACCGTCGCAGCGCTCGGCGACCAGCCGCCGCATGCCCGTGCCCTCGGAGCCGATGACGATCGCGGCGTCGCGGTCCCAGTCGACGTCCTCGGGCCGCACGGCCCCGGCGCCCGCGGGCGCGGCGCCGTAGACCCACACCCCGCGCTCCTTGAGATGGTCGATCGTGCGGGCGAGGTTCGTGACGACGACCACAGGCAGCAGGCTCGTCGCGCCGGCCGACGCCTTGACGACGACCGCGGACAGCGGCGCGCTGCGGCGCTCCTCGGTCACGACCCCGTGCGCCCCGAGCGCCTCGGCGCTCCTGACGATGGCGCCGACGTTGCGCGGGTCGGTGAGGTGGTCGAGGAGCACGAGGAGCAGGCGCTCGCCGCGCCGGGCGGCGAGGTCGAACGCGTCTTCGAGCTCCTTCGTCTCGACCTCGGGCAGCTCGGCCGCCACGCCCTGGTGCTGGGTCGTGCGCAGCGCCTGGTCGAGCTGGACGCGCGGGACCTCCTCGACGTCGGCGCCCACCCTCGCCGCCTCGCGCCTGAGCTCGGCGAGGAGCTTGGGGTGGACGCCGCGCGCGACCATCACGCGTCGGGTCTGGCCCTGCCTGAGGGCCTCGAGGACAGCGTTGCGACCGTAGATCAGCACCAGCGGAGTATACGGAGCCGCCTCACGGCGCGAGGCGGTCGAGGGCCGCGCGCGCCTCCGCCTCGTCGCGCGCCAGGGCCGCCCTCAGCTCGTCCAGCCCCGCGAACCGCTGCTGCTCGCGTATGAAGGCGTGGAAGAACACGGTCACCTCGCGGCCGTAGAGGTCGCCGTCGAAGCCGAAGAGGTTCACCTCGAGGGTCGGGGGCTCGTCGGGGAACATCGGCTTGCTGCCGACGGCGGCCATGCCGCCGAAGGTGCCGAGGGGCGTGGTCGTCGTGACGGCGAAGACGCCGGGCGGCAGGGCCTTGCGCTCGCCGGTCGCGACGTTCGCGGTCGGGTAGCCGATGTCGCGGCCGCGCTTCTCGCCGTGCACGACCGCGCCCGTCGCGCGGTAAGGCGCGCCCAGCAGGGCGTTCGCGCGCTCGACGTCGCCCTTCTCGAGGTGCTCGCGGACGCGCGAGGACTTCACGACCTCGCCCTCGTGGGTGACGAGGCCGAACGCCTCGAGCCGCGTCGCGATGGGCGAGAGGTCGTTGAGGTTGCCCGCCCGCTCGTGGCCGAAGCGGAAGTCCTGGCCCACGACGATCGTGTGCGGCGCCAGGCGCCTGAGCTGGTCGACGAACACGGCCTTGTCGGTGCGCGCGTACTCGCGGCTGAAGGGGATCATCACGACGGCCGTGGGCTCGAACGCGGCCAGCAGGTCGAGCTTCTCGCGCTCGCTCGAGAGGTAGGTCGCGTTCCCGAACACGACCCGCGCGGGCGGGAAGAACGTGACGACGACGGTGGGGGCGCCGTGCCGCCTGCCGAGCTCGCGCATGCGCCCGAGGAGCTCGCGGTGGCCGCGGTGGACGCCGACGAAGTTGCCGATCGAGAGCATCACGCCCTTGAGGTCGAGCTCGGTGAGCGCGCGGACGACCAGCACGGTCAGGGCAGCTCCCCGCGCCCCGCCAGCAGGTGGCACAGCGCCAGCAGGGTCGTCGCGCTCGTGACCTCCTCGCCCCGCTGCACGGCCCGCCACACGTCCAGCGCGTCGCGCCACTCGGGCGTCAGCGCCTCGTCGGCGTCGGGTGCCAGCTGCCGCGGCGCCGTGTCGAGGGCGCGGAAGAGGTAGGAGCGTTCGTCGGTGAAGCCGGGGGAGAGGTAGCAGGAGGCGACCGGCTCGAGCGTGCCCTCGAGCCCGACCTCCTCGGCCAGCTCGCGGGCGGCCGCCTGCGCCGGCGTCTCGCCCGGGTCCACCAGGCCGGCGGGCACCTCCCAGGTCTCGTGGCCGACGGCGACCCGGTGCTGCCTCACGCCCAGAACGAGCCGGCCGTCGGCCACCAGCACGGCGACGGAGTCGGCGTGCCTCACGACCTCCCACCGGCCCTCCAGCTTCTCGAGGGTCACGATGCGCCCGGCGTAGATCACGTCTCGCACGCTGCCAGAGCCTAACAGACCGTCCGGACGCCGCTGGGGCGCCCGGACGGCAATGCCTGGCCTGACTGGGGAGGTCAGTTCTCGTTCAGGTCGGGGTTGTACCGCAGGAACGCGGGGATGTCGTAGTTGCTGGGGTCGTAGTTGCGGGCCGAGACCGTCGTGCGCAGGTGGGTGGGCCTGAGCACGCGGGTCTGGGGCGCCGAGTCGAACCCGGCGGCGATCACCGTCACACGCACCTCGTCGGCGGCGTCCTCGTCGTAGGTGACGCCGAAGAGGACGTTGACGTCGTCGACCTCGGTCGCCTCGGAGATCTTCTCGACGATCTCGGTGGCGTCGGCGAGGGTCAGCTCCTCGGAGCCGGTGACGTTGATCAGCAGGTTGTGCGCGCCCTCGACGCCGCGCGCCAGCAGCGGGCTGTGCGTGGCGGAGTTCGCGGCCTCCTCGGCGACCTTCTCGCCGCGTCCGGCGCCGATGCCCATGAGGACCGTGCCGGCGCCCTGCAGCAGGGCCTTGACGTCGGCGAAGTCGACGTTGATCATGCCCGGCACGTTGATCACGTCGGAGATGCCGCGCACGCCGTGGTAGAGGACGCGGTCGGCGACGCGGAAGGCGTCGTTCAGCCTGACCTTGCGGTCCAGGGCGGACATCAGTCGCTGGTTCTCGACGACGATCAGCGCGTCGACCTTGTCCTCGAGGCGCCTGAGGCCCTCCTCGGCCTGCCGCATGCGGCGCGGGCCCTCGAACGCGAACGGCGTGGTCACGACCGCGATGGCCAGCGCGCCGAGCTCGCGGGCGACCTCGGCCACGACGGGCGCGCTGCCCGTGCCGGTGCCGCCGCCCATCCCTGCCGTGATGAACACGAGGTCGGCCCCGCGCAGCGCCTCGGCGATGCGGTCGCGGTCCTCGAGGGCCGCCTTCTCCCCGATCTCGGGGTTCGCCCCGGCGCCCAGCCCCTTCGTCAGGTGGTCGCCCATCTGGATGCGCAGGTCGGCGAGGCTCGTGGCCAGGACCTGCGCGTCCGTGTTGGCGGCGACGAACTCGACGCCCTTGAGGCCCGTCTCGATCATGCGGTTGACGGCGTTGTTGCCGCCGCCGCCGAGACCTATGACGCGGATGACCGCGTTCTCGCTGAAGCTCATCGCCATGCGCTCACGCTCCCCAGACTGCTCAGAAGAAGTCCTTGATGACGTTCCTCACCCTGTCGAACCAGCCTCCACCCAGGTTGCCCTCCCTCTTGGGGCGCCGCGTGGCGGCGACCGTGCCGGCCGACTGCGCCATGCCGTAGCGGACCAAGCCTACGGCCGTCGCATGAGCCGGGCTGGCGACGACGTCGGCGAGGCCGGACACGCCGTGCGGCTTGCCGATGCGCACCGGGAGGCGGAAGCGCTCGTTCGCGACCTGGTCGATGCCGGGCATGAGCGAGGCCCCCCCTGTGATGACGACGTTGCCTGCCAGCAGCTCCATGGCGCCCATCTTCTGCTCGATGTTGCGCTTGACGAGGTCGAGGATCTCGACCACGCGGGGCTTGATGACCTGCGCCAGCTCGAACGTCGAGATGCTGGCGGTGTAGTTCGGGTTCGCGACCTCCAGCTCGACGTCGCGGTCGGCGAGCTCGGGGAGGGCGACCCCGTAGCGGCGCTTGACGCGCTCGGCCTCGTCCGACTGGATGCGCAGGAGCTGGCTGATGTCCTGGGTGATGTGGTCGCCGCCCACCGGGATCACGGCCGAGTGGGCGAGTGTGCCGCGGCGGAACACGCCGATGTCGGTGGTGCCGCCGCCGATGTCGATGAGCACGGTCGTGAGCTCCTGCTCGCCCTGGTTGAGAACGGCCAGGCCGGAGGCGAGCGACTGCACGACGAGGCCCTCGACGGCGACGCCGGCGTCGAGGGCGCAGCGGCGCAGGTTCTGCAGCGGGCCCTGCGCGCCGGCGACGATGTGGACGTCGACCTCGAGCCTTACGCCCGACATCCCTACCGGGTCCTTGATGCCGTCGTTGCCGTCCACCACGTACTCCTGCGGGATGACGTGGAGGACCTCCATGTTCTGCTCGAGCGGGACGGCCCTGGCGTTCTCGATCGTGCGCTCGATGTCCTGGCGCGTGACCTCCTGGCCGCGGCGGATCGCTGCCATGCCGTGGCTCGTGATGGCCTTGAGGTGGCTGCCAGCCACCCCGACCCAGGCCGACCTGACCTCGACGCCCGCCATGCGCTGGGCGTCGGCGACCGACTGCTTCACGGCCACGATCGTGCGCTCGAGGTTCACGACGACGCCCTTGCGGAGGCCGTCGGACGGCACCGTGCCCTCGCCGATGATGTCCAGCACGCCGTCCTTGGCGACCTCGCCGATGACCGTGCAGATCTTGGTCGTACCGATGTCGAGGCCGACGATGATCCGCTCGTCGCTCATGGCGTGGCCCTCCAAGGCGCGTCACTCATCGCTGGTCGCGACCCCCCACGGGTAGACGGCCACCCTGCCGCCGGGGTTGTTGACGAAGGCCGACCATTGCTTGCGCAAGGCCTCGGCGCTCGGTGTGTGAAGCGTTGTGCCTATCAACTGGATCTCGAATCCCTCTGGCGAGTAGCTTATCACCTGCACTCCGAAGGGCCTGAGGAGCCTCTCCAGCTCCAACGCCTCCGCGCTGCGGTCCTCCCCCCACCCCCTGAGCACGGGTAACGACGCGGCCTCTGCGGCCGGGACGCCGGGAAGGACTGTACCATCGGAAGCCCACGCCGTGACGCCATCGGTCATGGCCGGCTCCCGCTCTACCACGTGGAGCTCCACTGTGTCCGGCCAGCGCCTGACCACCGTCGCCGACAGCACCCACGGCTCCGCGGCCAGGCGGGCCAGGGTGTGGCGCGTCACCCACAGGAACGGGTCGCCCGGCGCGACGCCGGCCATCCTGCCCACCTGCTCGGTCGTGAACCGCTCGTTGCCGACGACGACCACGTGCTCGACCCTGGGCCAGAAGCGGCTGGCGACGACCAGCCCGGAGGTCAGCACCAGCAGGGCCAGGAGCAGGCCGCGCATCAGAACCCCCAGAGGCGCCACTCGAGCTCTAGGGTCGTGCCCCTCGCCGCGAGCTCGGCGCGCACCTCCTCGACGAGGGCGAGCACGTCGGCGGCGGTCGCCGCGCCGAGGTTGAGGACGAAGTTCCCGTGCTCGAGCGCGACCATCGCGTCGCCCACGCGCCGGCCCTTGAGGCCGGCGAGGTCGATCAGGCGGCCGGCGGACTCGCCGGGCGGGTTCTTGAACGCGCAGCCGGCCGACTTGACCTTGGGCTGTCCCTCCCGGGCGGCGTCGACCCGGTCCATGTACCGCTGTACGGCCTCGGGCGTCGAGGGCGTGAGCCTCAGCCGCGCCCGGGTCACGATGGCGCCCGGCGGCAGCTCGGCGCGGCGGTAGGCGAGGTCCAGCGCGCTGGCGGGCACGCGCTCGAGCGCGCCGTCCACGAACAGCTCGACCTCCCGCAGCGTGTCCGACATCTCGCCGAAGCGCGTGCCGGCGTTCATCGCGACGGCGCCGCCGAGCACGGCCGGCACGCCGAGGAGGCCCTCGAGCCCCGAGAGGCCCGCCCGCTGGGCCCGCCGCACGAGGCCGGGTAGGGGGGTCGCGGCGCCGAGCCACACGTCGGGGCTGCCGTCCCAGGCGCGCACGTCGTTGAACGAGCGGCCGAGGCGCACGACGCGCTCGGGCACGCCGGCGTCGGCGACGAGGAGGTTCGACCCGCCGCCGATCACCCGGAAGGGCGCGCTCGTCGCCTCCCTGAGGCCGGCGAGGTCCTCGACCTCCCACAGCTCCGCCGGGCCCCCGACCTTCAGCGTCGTGTAGGCCGCGAGCGGGACCGTGCGCGGCGCGACGGCCGGCTCAGGCACCCGGCTCCTCCGCGACGAGCGCCTCGGCGACGCGCCACACGTCGCCCGCGCCGAGCGTGATCACGAGGTCGCCGGCGGCGGCGACGCCCTTCAGGTACCTGGTGGCCGAGGCCAGGTCGTGCCGCGCGGCCTTCACGCCCAGCTCGGTGAGCCTGTCGACGATGAGGTCGGGGGAGACGCCGGGGATCGGCGCCTCGCCCGCCGCGTAGACCTCGAGCACGAGCACCTCGTCGGCCAGCGCCGCCGCCTCGGCGAGCTGCTTCCACTGCCGGGCCGTGCGCACCCACCTGTGCGGCTGGAGCACGGCGCGCACCCGCCGGCCGGTGGCGCGCGCCACGCTGAGCACCGTGCGCACCTCGGTGACGTGCACGGCGTAGTCGTCGACGACAAGGGCTCCCCGGCGCTCCCCCCACACCTGCCACCGGCGGCCCACGCCCCTGAACGCCTCGAGGGCCGGCAGGGCAGCCTCGGCGTCGAAGCCCGCCAGTGTCAGGGCGGCGATCGCGGCCGCGGCGTTGAGCGCGTTGTGCCTGCCGGGCACGCCGAGGCGTACGCGCAGCGGCGCCCCCGACCGCCGCGCGAGCGTGAACGCGCTGCCGGTCTCGGAGACGTCCAGCTCGGTGACGCGGAAGTCGGCGCCGTCGGAGACGCCGAAGGTGACGGCGTAGGGATGGCCCGCCACCACGCGCCCCAGGTCCGGCCAGTCGGCGCAGTAGACGAGGGCGCGGGCGCCGAGGGCGTAGCGGCGGGCGGCCGCCTCGAGGTCGGCGACGCTGGCGTGGTAGTTGCGGCGCTCCAGGAAGTCGCCGGCGATGTGATCGTCCTCGAGGTTGGTGACCACGGCCACCTCGGGCGCCAGGTCGGCGAAGCCGGCGTCGGACTCGTCCACCTCGGCCACCAGCCAGCCGCCGGCGCCGTAGCGGTGACTGCCGCCCACCGACGGCAGCTTGGCGCCGAGCTGCACGGAGGTGCCCGGGTCGAGCGCCGTGAGCATCGTGGCGAGCATGGCCGTGGTGGTGCTCTTGCCGTGGGAGCCGGTGACGCCGATGGAGCGCCGGCGCCTGAACAGCTCGCCCAGCAGCTCTATGCGCCTCACCACGAGGGCCCCGGCCTGCCTGGCGGCGACCAGCTCGGGGTGGTCGGCGGGCACGGCCATGCTGTGCACCACGACCTCGGCGTCGTGGGCGTGGCTCACGTCGTGCGCGTCGTGCACCTCGATGCCGGCCGAGACGAGAGCGTCCCTGACGCCGTCCAGCCGCGGGTCGCAGCCGCTCACGGCGAAGCCGTCCTCGCGACACCACATGGCCAGCGCCTGCATGCTCACGCCGCCCACGCCCACGAAGTGCAGGCGCGTGTTGGCGGGGTCCATCTGCGACAGGGTGGAGGGCGCCCTAGGCGCCTGGGTCTGCTGTGTCGTCACGCCAGCTCCATGACGGCGCACAAGATACGACGGGCCGCGCCGGCGGGCGTCCGCCGCGCGGCGGCGGCTGCTGCCGCCTCCCTGGCCGCCGGCTCGAGGAGCGAGCGCCAGGCGCCCTCCAAGCCGGAGACCTCCCTCTCCTCGACGACGACGCCGGCGCCGGCGGCGGCGACGGCCCTGGCGTTGTGCAGCTGGTGGTCCTCGGCGGCGCTCGGCAGCGGGACCATCACCAGCGGCACGCCGTGGTACGCGGCCTCCGACAGCGTCCCGACCCCGGCCCGCGTCAGGGCCAGGTCGGCCGCCGACCACGCGGCGGCCGCGTCGACGAACTCGTGGACGTGGTAGCCGGGCAGGTCGGCGGCGTCCACCTCGGCGGCGCGGCCCCTCCCGGCCGCGTGCACGACGTGGTGCTCGCGCCCGTCGGGCGCGCGCGGGCCGAGGCGCCGGTAGGCGGCCGGGGCCTCGCGGTTCAGCGTGGCCGAGCCCTGTGAGCCGCCCATGACGAGCGTGACCACGGCGTCCCCCGGCAGGCCCAGGGCCGCGCGAGCGGCCTCGCGCCCCATGCCCTCCTCTCGCACGGGGAACGGCACGACGAGCGAGCGCCTCACCCCCCTCAGGTGCGCCAGCGCCTCCGGCTGCGCCGCGACGACGAGGCGGGCGCGGCCGGCGAGCCAGCGGTTCACGGCGCTGGGGTAGGCGTTGCCCTCGTGCAGCGCCAGGGGGAGGCCGAGCCTGACGGCGGCCGCCGCCCCGGGGAAGGAGGCGAACCCGCCGAACCCCACGACGACGCGGGGCCGCAGCCGCCTGAGGGCGCGCACGGCCTCGAGGACGCCGACGGCGGCGCGCAGCGCCTGCGCCGGGCTGGGGCGGCCTCGGACCCACTTGCCCGCGCTGACCCCCACGAAGCCGACGCCCGCCTCGGCGGACAGGCGCTCCTCCATCCCGCCCCTGGCGCCGAGCACCAGCGCGGACAGGCCCTGCGCGGCGGCCTCGCGCGCGACGGCGATGGCGGGGAAGACGTGCCCGCCCGTGCCGCCCGTCGCGAGCACCAGGTCGACGCGCGCCGGCTCGGCAGCGGCCCTCACCGCGCGGCCCCCACGAGCAGGGCGTTCTCGGCCTCGGCTTCCGTCGCCGCGGCCGCCGCCTGGCGGTAGGCGACGTGGATGAAGCCGAAGGCGACGCCGACGGACAGCAGGCTGTTGAAGCCGTAGCTGACGCCGGGCAGCGGCAGGCCGGTGACGGGGAAGAGGCCGGAGGCGACGAGGAGGTTCACGGCCGCCTGGCCGCAGACGTAGGCCACGGCGCCCGCGGCCAGCAGCGCCGGCGGGCCGGTGACGGCGCGCGCGATCGCGACCCCCCGCGCGGCCAGGACCAGGTAGAGCGTGACGAGCGCCGCGACGCCGAGCAGGCCCAGCGCCTGCGCGATCGCCACGGCGACGAAGTCGGTCTCGACCTCGGGCACGGCTACGGGCCGGCCGGGGCCGATGCCGGTGAGACCGCCGCGGGCCATCGCCTCGCGCGCTCGCGAGGCCTGGTAGGCCTCGCCCTGGGTGAGCTCCTGCGGGCCCCACAGGTCGGCGTAGCCGACGAGGCGGTCCTTCATGTAGCTGAACTGGCTGAGGTACGAGCCGCCCAGCAGGACGCCGATCAGCGCGGCTGCCAGCGAGATCGACACCAGGCGGGTGGTCGAGATGCCCGCCATCACCATCACGGCGAAGGCCAGCACGAACACGAACAGGCCGGTCGAGAGGTTCGGCTGCGCGACGATCGCAGCGACGGCGAGGCCGATCACGAGCATCGGGCGCCAGATCTGCCAGTCGCCGAGGTGGTTGTGGAAGAACGCCGTCAGGTAGGCGATGACGGCGATCTTCATGAACTCGGACGGCTGCAGCGAGAAGCCGGCGACGATCAGCCAGCGCCGGCTCTCCGAGCCGTCGGGCGAGGCGCCGACGAACAGCACGGCGATCAGGAGCGCGAGCGTGCCCACGAACAGGTAGGGCGACAGGCGCGTGACGGCGCGGGGGCTGAGACGCGAGACCACCACGGTCAGGCCCAGGGCCAGCGCGACGCGCGAGGCCTGCTCGAGGGCCGCCGACGGCTCGCCGGCGGCGACCCCGACGACGCCCAGCGCCCCGAGGGCGACCTGGACGAACAGCAGGGTCCTGTCCATCAGGCCCCGCCTCCCGGCGCGGCGGCGCCCGCGGCGGGTGCCAGCTCGGCGGCGACCTCGGCCACGACGTCGCGGAAGACCCTGGCGCGGTGGGCGTAGTCGTCGAACTGGTCGAACGAGGCCGCCAGCGGGGCGAGGAGCACGGTGCCGCCGCCGTGGCGCTCGCGCAGGAAGCCCACGGCCGCGCGCACCGCGCAGGCCAGCGCCTCCCGTCCGTCCGGCTGGCGGCACTCGGTCACCTGGGTGACGCCCCCGAACGCGCGGGCGAGCTCGGGGCCCGAGGCGCCGTACGCGACGAGCAGGTCGACGCGCTCGGCGACGAGGGGCAGCAGGCCGGTGACGTCGGCGCCCTTGGCGTGCCCGCCGGCGAGCCACGCCAGCGGGCGCGGCGAGGCGCGCAGGGCGGCGGCCACGGCGAGCGGCCGCGTCGCGATCGAGTCCTCGACGAACGTGACGCCGCCGGCGGTCGTCACGTGGGCGTAGCGGCCGGGCAGGCCGGCGAAGCGCGGCAGGCCGGCGGTGACCTGGTCGTGGGAGAGGCCGAGGGCGGAGGCGGCGAGCGCGACCGCCAGGGCGTTGGACACCTGGTGCTCGCCCGCGACGGCCAGGTCGGCGGCGCGGAGGAGCGGCCGGCCGTGGAGGCGGAGCGTGCCGTCGCCGGCGTCGTAGTCGGCGTCGGCTCCACGGGCGAGCGAGTAGGCGAGGGCGCGCGCGCCGGTCGCGGCGGCCCACTCCCGCACGACGGGGTCGTCGGCGTTGTAGACGAGGGTCGAGCCGGGCCCGAGGTTGTCGACGAGGTTCCTCTTCGCGCGGTGGTAGGCGGCCACGGTGCCGTGCCTATCCAGGTGGTCCTCGCCGAGGTTCAGGACGACGGCGACCTCGGGCGCGAACGTCGGGCAGCGCTCGAGCTGGAAGGACGAGAGCTCGACGACGTGCGTGGCCCCTGGCCTGGCGACGGCGGCGAGCGCGGGGTCGTTGTTGCCGCCGGCGACGGCGTCCACGCCGGCAGCCCTCAGCACGGTCTCGAGCCAGGTCGTGGTCGAGCCCTTGCCGGCGGTGCCGGTGACGCCGACGTAGCGGCCGGGCACGCGGCGCCAGGTCCACTCGACCTCGCCGATCACCTCGACCCCGCGCGCCCTGAGCGCGACGAGGTCGGGGTGGTCGATCGGCACGCCCGGCGCCGCGACGCAGGTCGGGAAGAGCCCGGGGTCGAGCGTCGTCACGTCCTCGACCCGCGCGGCGCCCTGCGCCAGCGCGGCGTCGACGTCGGGGCCCTCGCGGCGGCGCTCGTAGAACGCCACGCCGGCGCCGGCCTTGGCGGCCCGCCGCAGCGCCGCGCTCCCGCTGCGGCCGAGCCCGTAGACGAGGACGCCCGCGGGGACCGCGTCCGCCGCGGCGCCCGCTCCGGGGCCGGCGGTCACCACGGCGACCTCCCGGCCGCCGCCGGCGCGCGCCTCCCCGCGGCGCCCGCGCCGTCGACCGCCAGGCGCCTCACCACGGCGCCCTCCCGGTTACGGCCAGGCCGGCGGCCACGCACAGCGCCGTGACGAGCCAGAAGCGCATCGTCACCTGCTGCTCGCTGAGGCCGGCGAGCTCGAAGTGGTGGTGGAACGGGCTCATGCGGAACAGGCGCTTGCCGCCCGTGGCCCGGAAGTACGCGACCTGCAGGACGACGGACACGACCTCGAGGACGGGGATCAGGGCGACCAGCGGCAGCACGAGCACCGTGCCGCTCGTGATCGCCAAGGCGGCGACGGCGGCGCCGAGCGCCTCGGAGCCGACACCGCCCATGATCACGCGCGCGGGGTGAGAGTTGTACCAGAGGAACGCCAGCAGGGCGCCGAGCAGCGCGGCGGCGAACGGCGAGCCGAGGAAGAACAGGAGCACGATCGCGGTCACGCCGGCCGCGAGGCCGTCGAGGCCGTCGGTGAAGTTGAACGCGTTGATGCTGCCGGCGACGGCGAGCGTGTAGAGCGCGAGGTCGAGCCAGGTGGGCGCGAACGTGCGGAAGCCGGCGTTCACGGTCCAGGTCGCGAAGGCCGCGCCGATCACCAGGTGGCCGAGGATGCGGTAGCGCGCCAGGATGCCGGTGGCCGCGTCGACGTCCTCGCCCTCGAGGCGCCGCCGCTTGCGGGCCAGGGAGGCGCGGTCGTCCAGGAGGCCGAGCGCGGCGGCGGCCGCGGTCACGGCCAGCATGGCCAGGGTCGTCGCGTCGCGCGGGCCGAGCAGCAGCACGACCAGGAACGCGGCCGTTAGGAACGCGACCCCGCCCATGGTCGGGGTGCCGGCCTTGCCGAGGTGGCTCTGCGGGCCGGCCTCCCTGATGACCTTGCCCCAGCCGCGCGAGCGGGCGAGCTGCACGAACGCGCCCGTGAGGACGAGGCCGAGGGCGGCGGCGAGGAGGAGGGTCATCGCTCGCCTCCCGCCGCGGCCGCTCCGTGCCCCGGCGCCTCCGCCGGTGCGGCCTCGCCCCAACGCGACGCGATCGCCGCGACGAGGCGCTCGAGGCCGAGGGACCGCGAGCCCTTCACGAGCACCGTCGCTCCCGGCGGCACGAGGTCGAGAAGGTCGGCGGCCTCGGCCCAGGAGGGCACGTGGCGGGCGGAACCGTTCGCCTCGGCGACGGCCGCGGCCTCGGGGCCGATGGCCACGACGAGGTCGAGGCCGCGCGTGGCCGCGCCCAGCTCGAGGTGGCGCCGGCGGCTGACGTCGCCGAGCTCGCGCATGTCGCCGAGGAACGCTACCCGCGGGCGCGGCGACGCGCCGAGGACCTCGAGGGCCAGCGCCGCCGACAGGGGGTTCGAGTTGTAGCTGTCGTCGATCACGGTCAGCTCACCAAGGCGTAGGGTCCGCAGCCGGCCCGCCTCGAGCGGCGCCGCGGCCATGCGGGCGAACGCCTGGGCCGCGTCGACGCCCATGAGGCGTGCGGTCGTCAGGACGAGGAGCGCGTTCTCGGCCATCGCCCGCCCCGGCCACGGCAGCTCGAGCTCGTGGCCGAAGGCGCGCAGCACGCGCCCGTCGAGCCTGCCCGCGACCTCGCCGCGCGGCGGGACCGGGTAGGCGGCGCCGTCCGTCGCGGCGCCGTCGGTCGGTGGCGCCGCTGCGCCGTCGCCGGCCGGGCCGCCGGCCGCCAGCAGCCGGGCGACGCGCGTGC
>Ga0123333_10004213_pt1 | contig 13564 bp, 12 predicted proteins | sample BioC12SIPDNA_3_FD_89957 | JGI IMG/M metagenome (GOLD analysis project Ga0123333, IMG submission 89957) | Anaerobic biogas reactor microbial communites from Washington, USA - Biogas_R2_B C12 SIP DNA | ecosystem: Engineered > Bioreactor > Anaerobic > Unclassified | place: Washington, USA...
AGCAGGGGAGAGCCGTCGGAATTGAAATGCTGGGGGAACAGTTCACGGTACGCACCGCCCACCAAGCCTTCGTGACTCATTCGTGTCCACACGATTTTGACGCCGGCGGCCCGGCAGTCCCTCGCCACTTGGGCTACTTGCGAAACTATCTCTACCGCCTGGGGCAGATACATGACACCGCTCGGTTCCAAAAACGCCTTCTGCATATCCACTACCAGCAGTGCAGTGTGTTCCGGGCGAATTACCGGCGGTTTGCGTCTCAACATATGGACAACTCCCTGTAAGGCAACTCTCTGTTTTTCATCAGTCGGCGTAAGGAAGAGCAGTCACGTCTATCCGGTTCCGGCGCACAATCGACCGGGTCCGAGCATTGATTAGTCGGATAACGACACTACGTGGCAGGAAGGCAAAAGGCGATCGCCCGCAGGCAGCCAATGTTGCGGCAGACAAAGGACCACCTGTAATCATCTCCCGTGCAGCCAACTCTAAACCTTCCCTCACCACCGTTGCCAGTCGTCCTACCTCCTCAAGAGGGCGCCCATCTATAGGAGAGGTTCCACCAAAACTGACTCCACCTTGCCACGACCAGCCCACAGCCCGCGCGAAGAGCTCCAGTGTCCACAGAGCCGATCGTCGTTGAGCGGCCTCCACAAAACCGGAGTGAACCACTCCGTAGAAGACGGGTCCGACTCCGCCGGTACCGACCACGGCGGCGCCGACGCAATCCGTCCCACTACGTTCAACGCTGAGCGCCACAGACACCGCCGCCACCCGCTCGAGCAGCGAGTGGGTCACTGCCGGCAGACCATCGAAGTAGACCGGCGTCGCCAAGACCACGGCATCACAATTACGGATGATGGCCGGCAACCGGCACACCTCTTCGTCAGATGGCCCTCGCGAGGTCACGTGAAACACATCTACTGTGGCCCGTAGATCTTTCAAGCGTCCGGCAAGGTACGTCACGATGGAGCCGGTATTGGACCTCGCCCGGGGGCTCCCGTCTATCAAGAGCAAGTTGGTCACACGGCACACCCCCACGCCTCCACCGCCGAATCGATCTCTTGGTGCACTATATCCGGCGACTCACCAGACACCGCTACCACCACCGACCAGTCGGGAGCGCCAATGTTCGATGCATTACGGGAGATCAGGAAACGGTAGGCTTCATCCTGTTCTGGATCGGAAACCGGCAGGATACCGACTCCTAAAAGAAAGGGGCGGCGTGAATAGCGTGGCCGGAAGTTCATCTCCCCATCACGCAGTACGTAGAAGGGCACCATGAGGGGTTGGAAACGATCCAGCACGCGCTTCAGCTCCGAACGATGGGACCCGAACGTGATGGGCGTGGCGAACACGAGTAGGTCGCACTGGGCCATCTGCCTGTAGACAACCTGCACATCATCATCCAGCACGCACCTGCCCGGCGTCTTGAGTCCGCAGCTTCCGCATCCTCGACAAGCCTGCACATCCGCAGTCAACACATCCACCACGCATATGCCGTACCCTCGAGCACTCAGTGTCTCCTCAAGAACCGCCGCGACTTCCGGTCCGTATACCGGATCCACACCCAGAGCCGAGAGCACAAGAGCATTCATGCTTTGATTTTCGCAGGGTTAAAGGAAGCCCGCAAGCGATCACCCCGCTGATACTGGTATCCTCCTCATTACGGCAAAACGCACCGAAAGTTTGCTCATGACCAACAGAATACGGAACCATCCGGTTCTGGCGGTGCCGACGCGGGAGACCATCTCCTTCACGTGGCACGGCCGCCTGCTGACCGGCTTCGCCGGCGATACCGTCACCTCTGCACTTGTGGCCGCAGGTATTGATTGCTTTGGGCGACACTCCAAGGACGGAAGCCCGGAGAGCCTCTTCTGCGCCAACGGCCAGTGTTCGGCGTGCCTGGTCATGGCCGACGACGTGCCGGTGAAGGGATGCATGACTCCGTTGAAACAGGGAATGAACCTGTCCCCCGTCAACGACCTACCTTCACTACCCAGAGACGACTCCCCACCCCAGTTCGCAGAGCTCCCGGTGCGTGATGTCGGGGTCCTCATAATCGGCGGCGGTCCTGCCGGTATGGCGGCCGCCATCGAATTGGGTTCCACCGGGGTGGAGACGCTGCTGGTAGACGACAAGAACATGCTGGGCGGCAAGCTTGTGTTGCAGACCCACAAATTCTTCGGCTCGGAGGAAGACTCTCGCGCCGGTATGCGCGGCTACCAGATCGCAAAGATCATGGAGGCCGAGGTGGCCGCCCTGCCTTCGGTTGACGTGTGTCTAGACACCACGGCGGTAGCCGTCTATTCGGATGGCGTGGTGGGGCTGGTAACGGGTGGCGGCCTACCCGGACACTCTCGATACCATCAAGTGCGCCCTCGCCGCCTGCTGGTCGCCACCGGCGCTCGCGAGCGCATGCTGGCCTTCCCCGGCAACACCCTGCCCGGAGTGTTTGGAGCAGGAGCCTTTCAAACTTTGGTCAACCGCGATCTGGTGCTCTGCTCCCGCCGTCTGCTGGTGGTGGGCGCTGGCAATGTAGGGCTCATCGCTGCGTATCACGCTCTGCAGGCGGGCGTGGAGGTTGCCGCTGTGGTGGAGTTTGCACCCAACGTGGGAGGTTACGCGGTGCACGCCGACAAGCTGCGTCGCTTGGACGTACCCATCCTCACCCGTCACACTATTCTGAAGGCCGTGGGCAACGGCCACGTAGAGCAGGCGACTATCGGAGCAGTGGACGAAGAAGGCGCCGTGATACCTGGAAGCGAACAAGAGTGGGCCGTCGACACCGTTCTCATTGCCGTAGGTCTCAATAGGGTGGACGAGTTCTATCATAAAGCGCAGGAGGCCGGTATCCCAGTGTATTCCGCCGGAGACGCCGCTGAGATCGCGGAGGCCTCCGCCGCTATGATTGACGGGCGCTTGGCGGGACAAACCATCGCCGCCGCTCTGCAACATGGGTCCGCACCATCGTCGTCCTCGGACTGGATATCCAAGTTGGCCGTACTGCGCTCCAAGCCGGGACCCACTCATGCCCAATCGCCCCCCGCCCAGAAGGCGCTCGTAGAGCCCGTTTTCCACTGCTTAGAAGAAATCCCGTGCAATCCGTGCACATCCGTGTGCCCCGAGGGGGCGGTAGCCACCGAGGGCGACCTCATAACTGGTGTGCCCTATCTCTTCAAGCCGGAATCCTGCAAGGCCTGCCTGAATTGTGTCCGCGTGTGTCCCGGGCTGGCGATAACCTTGGTAGACTCGCGAACCGATTACCACCATCCCACCGTTACCGTACCGTACGAACTGCCCCATACGGAACTGACGATAGACACTGAAGTAATAGTGGTAGACCGTCAAGGTGAAGAGTTGGGTGTCTATCCAATCATAAAGTTGCTGAAGCCCTCGCGGGCCTACCCGGCCACCGCCTTAGTGCAGTTCCGCCTGCCCCGCGATATCGCTTGGCGGGCTGCGGGATTCCGTCCAATGACGTCCCCTGCTGCGGCCATCGCCGCTGCGGTGGCCGCAGCAGCTCAAACCATAATCTGTCGCTGCGAGCGTGTCACAGAAACTGAGATCAGAGACGCCATACGAGCCGGCGTCAGAGACCTCAACCAGCTCAAGGCCCTCACCCGTACGGGCATGGGATCGTGCGGTGGCAAGACGTGCCGCCCGCTCCTGGAGGACATATTGCGACAGGAGGGTGTGCCTCCAACCGATTTCACTCCACTCACGGAGCGCCCACTGTTTGTGGAGGTATCTCTCGGAGCGCTTGCCGGTGAAAAGAAGGTCCGGTCATGAGCACCCCCCGCAAATCTACCCTTCGCAACCGCAGCTACGATGTTGTGATAGTGGGCGCAGGATCGCTGGGCGTACCCACAGCCATGGCACTCTCCGGCATGGGCGTCAAAACACTGGTATTGGACGGACGCCCTTCGCCCGGTCAAGGCGAAAACAAAGCGGCTATTGGAGGCATCCGGGCAACCCATTCTGATCCGGCCAAGATCACGGCGTGTCTCCGCTCACTGCGGATCGTATCGACATGGCAGCAGACCCACGGCGACGACCTGGAGTGGCTGAAAGGCGGCTACCTGTTTCCCGTGTACCGAGAGCAGGACCGCCAAGCCCTTCTAAGTCTGCTTCCTATACAGCGGAAGTACGGACTCAAGGTAGACTTTATAGATACGGCATCCGTCGGCGAGCTGGTCCCTGGAATAGCAACGGAGGGCCTTCTAGGCGGACACTACTCACCGGATGACGGCTCGGCTTCGCCGCTCCTGTGCACCAATGCATTTTATCGACGGGCATGTGCGCTGGGGGCCCATTTTCGCTTCAATGAAACGGTGGACAGGGTGATTGTAGCCGGCGGCCGTGCGCACGCCGTGCGCACGGCCGCCGGCGAAACCATCCCCTGCGGCGTTGTTATCAACGCCGCAGGGGCCACCGCACAAGACCTCTGTGCCCGCTCAGGTGTCGGTCTTCCCGTAGTGGCCGAAGCGCATGAAGCCGGTATCACCGAGCCGGTCGCACGCTTGTTCAGCTGCATGGTGGTGGATATCCGCCCCGCTGAAGGATCCAAGAATTTCTATTTCTACCAGAGCGCCCGCGGACAAGTGGTTTTCTGTATCACACCGGAACCCCCCATACTGAAGGCGGATCGCCGGGAGACATCCACCTTTCTTCCTCAGGTGGCCACCCGCTTGGTAGAGCTCCTACCTCGACTCAGAAACCTGCGCGTACGGCGCACATGGCGCGGGCTCTACCCTATGACACCCGACGCCTCTCCTGTGGTGGGTTGGGACTGCGCGGTGGAAGGGCTGTTTCACGTGGCCGGCATGTGCGGGCAGGGATTCATGCTGGGTCCCGGCTTGGCTGAAACCATCGCTCGGGAAGTAAGCGGCAAAACAACTGCAGAGGATGAAATTATACTCAAAGGCTTCGATCTGAATCGCGATTTTTGCGGAACCGAGTTCCTCAAATAATCGATAGCGATCAGGAGCGGTCACAAGCGATCAGGAGTTCGATATCTCCCGGTAATCGCGGTCAAGAAACAGCCGGTTCAGATACACCTTCTTCGTCGTCCCCACGTGAAGCCCATGCGGGGCGCCCCCCTCTCTATCCGCCGGCACCCGGAAGCACTGATTTGCCTCCAGACGCTTCACCACCATGAGGAGCGCCAAAACGATCAGCGTCGCCAACAGCCCTCCAGACTGCCCCAGCAACCACGCCACCAGGGGCAGGGCGGCGGCGCCGCATAAATGAAGTATCGCTACCGTTTGGGTTATCTTTCCTATAGTCAGGAACCCTACAATCCAAAGAAAACCGTACGGATAGAGGACGAGAAGCGTCCCCAGCGACGACGCGCCACCCCGGCCGCCCTGGAGTCCAAGCCAGACCGACCAGTCATGACCCACAACCACCGCCACGGCCGCCACATACATTGCATGCGCCCCCAGACCCAGCCTGACGGTCAGCCACACGGGGAGCAACCCTTTAAAGATATCAATCACGCCCACAAATACTGTGGCCCAAGTCCCCTGCAAAGCCCGCATGTTCGATCCGCCCACGTTTCCGCTCCCCACCGTGCGGATATCGACACCGGTTCTCTGCCGAGCCACAACGTAGGCCGTGGGGAACGAGCCCACCAGATAAGCCACCGGTGCCACCCAGAGAACGGCCCAATTCACAGCGTCCTCAACTCCGCGGGACAGAACGCCGCGCCTAGTAGACCCTGGCCGGTGTGGGCTCCCATGGCAGGAGTAAACTCCGTGATGGTTACCTGTCGACATTGGTGTCGGGAGCTGAGCAACCGGCCCAGCTCCACTGCTTCCTCCGGCGCAGCCGCATGCATCACCGCCAAATCCACGGGGTCCTCGCCGATCTCGCGCGACAAAGTCTTAATCAGGTGCGCAATGGAGCGGCTATATGTCCGTTCGGGTCGCACCAATTTCACGCCGCCATTCCCGATCTGCAGCACGGGAGAGATGGGGATGCGGGCTAGAAAGTAACCCACAACTGAGGGCACTCTGCCACTCTGAGCTACACCCCGTAGAGTTTTGACCACTACAAACATTTTGACCCGATCAACCGTCCTGCGCGCTGCTTCCGCAGCCTCCACCACAGACGCACCACTCCGTGCTGCACGAGCGGCGGCCAATACGCAGAACCCACAGGCCATGCTTACCGTGCCGGTATCGACCAACTCTATTGGGATGGATCCCTCGGAGGCCATCAGATCCGCCGCCTGGCAGGCGGCGGCGAAAGACCCGCTAAGTCCACTGCCTGTGTGTACCGAGACTATACCGTCGGCCGACTCCGCCACCGCTCGATAAGCGGCCAGAGCTTGGCCGGCAGAAAGGCAGGACGTGGAGTATTGTGCATCGGGGTCGGCCGCCTGGCGTGCATAGAACTCGGCCGCCGACATATCCACGTCATCACCATAGTCAACGCCGTCCAATATGAGGGTGATGGGAACCACGCTCAGAGGTAGTCCGTCGCGTAACCGTTGCGGTATGTTGGAGGCCGAATCAGTAATGACTACCGTTCCCGGCACACCCGCGCCCCCCGCCTTTTCGTCCACTACTCCTGAATGAAACCTATCCCTACCGCGCCCGGCCCTGCGTATGTCCCAATCACAGACCCCACGATACTAGTTCCACGCAGGTGTACGATTCTGTCCGGCGCATCTAACACCATATTCCTGACCTGTTCCAGCAGCGACTCGTTGAACGAGTGCGTAAGACCCACATACGTATCACGCCAAGGAAGTGTTCGCTCCAACAGACATTCGCGCATGATGGTCAGCGCGTGCCGTGCACCGCGCGCCTTCTTGTGTACGGCCACCATGCCGTCCTCAATGATGAGCACCGGCTTGATGCTCAGCATAGTACCGATCAGGTGCGATGCCCTTCCAATGCGCCCGCCTTTGTGCAGGTAATCGAGAGTGTCGGGAATGAAAATGAAGGTGGCCTCCCTGAGGTAGCGGGCGATATAGGCGTCGAACTCCTTCTCCGGGGTTCCGCGATCCAGCCGCTCTACCAATCGGTCGATGAGGAGGGCCAGCCCGCCGGTTGCATATTTGGAATCAATCACCCTCACGCCGTCCACCTCGAGTGCGGCGATCCGCGCACTCTCATATGTGCCGCTTAACTTACTGCTCAGATGAATGGAATACACCCGAGCGTATCGCTCACGCAGTGTTCTGAAAACTTGTACGAATTCGCCCACCGGAGGCTGCGACGTCTTGGGCAGCTGCGGAGCCGCAGCCAGCCTCTGGAAGAAATCCGAAGGCTTGAGCTGCACCCAATCGAGAAACGCCTCCTCGCCGAAATACACGGTGAGCGGAATCATGGTCACGTTGGAGTCTTCCGCAAGATCGAGCGGCAGGTCCGCGGTTGAATCGACAACGATGGCCGTATTGTGTCGGTCAAGATTCAAACTGCAGCCCCCTTGCCGGCACGGGGCTTACTCCTGGGTGCGCGCACAACGCCCCAATGACGTAGCCTTTGATAGCTATCACAGCCACAGAGGGTCGATCAATTCCCGCATAGCCAATAGAGCGCTCCTATACCCCGGTGCCCACTTCGACGATCTTGTTATATATAGGATATCTGCTCACGTCGTTTGGGGTAGGTGTAGAAGTACAACGAGCGGTCCCTGCGTTCCGTAGATACCCGCACCGCCACATCCGACCCCATCCGACTGGGCCACATCTGTCTTCGTGTCACAGCTGTGTGTCGCGATCCGTATCGACATTGAGGAGGTTTGCGCGATCGTTCGTCTTTGCATTCTATACTTTTGGCGTCTTGTACGACGTTAGAATGACTTAAACCAGCCGAGCCCACGGCTCCCCACGTTACCTTATGTCAGCACACAGCCCAAGGGGGGCGTTTTTCGTTACATTCCAGATTAGCTTGTAATATATATTATACGCAACCCCTTTGTTCTACATCCACGCAATCGTTAGAATCTATACCTGAAGGGTTCTACGGCGCGCGCAAGGGAGAAGCATGGAGAATCCTGTTGCCGGCGAAGACCGCCGGCCTCCCGCAATGGACGAAGAGACGATCACTGAAGCTCTGGTGCCATTGACCTTCCTGTGAGCTATATGCGCCGGTCCGAAATAAAGTCTCTGCCCTAACAAATCAGGTTACCAGCGCCGCCGCGGTGGTCAACTTGAATTTGCTCATGAAGATGAGTGTCGAGCTAAACGGTTTGTTGTCACTCTACGAGCGGCGTCTCTTCTCGCCCGAACGCCGTGCGTTCGATACTCACTACCTCGTCGCCACCGACACGTACCTGGACGCCACCTGCTCCGATCTGCTGGCCTCAATCCTGGAGCAACTCGGGTTTAACAACGTCCTGCAACCGTCGTTCACCGGGCTAACAACTAAAAGTTACCAAGCTTTCTCCGGAGGCATGTCTCGACTTGTGGATTGGCGACGCCGGGAACTGTCCCCCTACCGGAGCCCAAACTCACACGTGATCTTCAATCTGGTGGGGAGCTTCAAGAGCCTACAGAGCTGTATGAATACACTAGGCATGTTCTATGCAGACGAGATAATCAACGCCTTCGCAGCGGACCTAGCCGCCTACTGCCACACGAGGTACCGGCGGCTGTTCGTGTAGACAGGGCCGGCCGCGGCCGGCGGCGGGCCCCTACGACGCTACGCCCGGGTGTGACGAAACCCCCAACCTGGGTACCAAAACGTATCTAACTATCCATCCACATCGCATCACGCGCTGAAGCCGTTGGAGGTTTGCTATGCGCTTAGAGACTCCGCGCGCGCTCAAAGTGGAGCACGATGCCCTACACGACACGCTGCGGCGCGCGACCAAGGAGAGCGGCGCGCTCGGCGCCGCTGCCGTGACCGTAGCCGAACTGCTGCATCCCCACTTCGTGAAGGAAGAGGAATACGCCCTGCCTCCGCTCGGGCTACTAGGGGAACTGGCCCGGGGGCAGGTGACTCCGGAGATGAGTAGTGTGCTCGCCCTGACCGATCGGCTGAAGGCCGAGCTCGATAACATGCTGGCCGAGCACAAAGAGATAGTGGCCGCGCTCGCCGAGCTATCCGCAGCGGCCACCGAGTCCGGTAAGGAGGAGTACGTCGAATTCGCCCAAGCCCTGACGCTGCACGCCCAAGCCGAGGAAGAGGTCACCTACCCTGCGGCCGTACTCGTCGGCGAGTTTGTGCGGAAGAGCCTGAACGTGGATTAAGCTTCCGCACAGGCGGACGCCACGGGACTACTCCCGCCGCAGCATCTGATCTGTTCCCCCACATCGCCCTCCATCGCGTATCCTTTGCGTGCGACGGTCGAGGGAAGGAGCGGCGTGGGGGCAGCGGGCAGAGGCGACACAAAGATCGGGAACGGTGTAGCGGGATCACCCGCAGCACCGAAGGCGACGAGGTCTAAGTCGGCGTCGACAGAATCAGCAGCCCCAGCGACAGGCTCGACTCCGACGGCAGGCTCGGCGACATCAACCGACCTCCGATCTCCCACCGAAATCTATTACCGCACTATTGCCACGGAGCTGGGTGTCCGGCCCCATCAGGTGGCGGCCGCCGCCGACCTGTTGGCCACCGGGGCCACCGTCCCCTTCATCGCCCGCTACCGCAAGGAGGCCACAGGGTCGCTGGATGAAGTATCCGTCGCCGCCGTACGCGACCGCCTGGGACGGCTCGCCGAACTCGACAAACGTCGCGAGGCCGTGCTCCGCTCCCTGACCGAACGCGAACTGCTCACTGAAGACCTCCGCGCCGCCCTGGAGGGCGCCGGCACTCTCTCCGAAGTAGAGGACCTTTACCTACCCTTCCGACCCAAACGACGCACCCGCGCTACCATCGCACGCGAGAGGGGTCTGGAACCATTGGCGCGCCGGCTGTTTGCGCAGGATACAGTCGCAGGCCCATCGGCCGAGGAGGCCACGAGCCAAGTACCAGACGCCATTCCAACGGCGGCCTCCGTCCCAGGCACCGCCACGGCGGGACCGACCTCATCTCCCGACTCCCTACCCACCCGGCCCACCGCCACCCCGGCCGAACTGTTGGCCGCCGCCGCCGCTTTCGTGGACGCGGAGCGTGGTGTCCCCACCGCCGAGGACGCACTGGCCGGGGCGCGCGACATCATAGCCGAGTGGGTCAACGAGGACGCCGCGGCCCGCGCCCGCCTGCGTCTTCTGTTTTCCCACCGTGGGGCCATGGTGTCGCACGTGGGTAGGGGCAAAGAAGAGGAGGGTGTCAAGTTCCGCGACTACTTCGACTGGCAGGAGCCCGCCTCCACCGCGCCCTCGCACCGTGTGCTGGCCATGCTGCGCGGCGAGAAGGAGGGTTTCCTGGTGCTGAGAGTGGAGCCACCCGAGGAGGAAGCGCTGCCACTACTGGAACAGCAGTTTGTAACCGGCCGCGGTCCCGCTTCAGAGCAGGTACGGCTGGCAACCGAAGACTCCTACCGGCGTCTACTGGGGCCGTCACTGGAGACGGAAGCCCGCGTGGAACTCAAACGTCGCGCCGACGAAGAGGCCATCCGCGTCTTCGCCGCCAACGTGCGCGAGCTGCTGCTGGCGCCCCCTCTGGGACAGAGGGCCGTCCTGGCCGTGGACCCGGGCTTCCGTACCGGCTGCAAGCTGGCGGCCCTCGATGCCCAAGGGAACCTGTTGGAACACGACACCATCTTCCCCCACCAATCGGAACGATTGCGGACGGCCGCGGGTGAACGCGTTCTCCAGCTGGTGAGCGCGTACGGCATCGAGGCCGTCGCTGTGGGCAACGGCACCGCCGGCCGTGAGACCGAGACCTTCCTGCGCACCCTGGATCTGCCGTCGTCCGTGGTCGTCGTCATGGTGAACGAGAGCGGGGCCTCCATCTACTCCGCCTCCGACGCCGCCCGCGAGGAGTTCCCCGATCACGACGTGACCGTGCGCGGCGCCGTCTCCATCGGCCGGCGCCTGCAAGACCCCCTCTCCGAGCTGGTCAAGATCGACCCCAAATCCATCGGCGTGGGCCAATATCAGCATGATGTTGACCAACCCGCCCTCCGTCACGCCCTCGACGATGTAGTCATGAGTTGCGTCAACTCCGTAGGTGTGGAGGTGAACCTCGCCAGCCGGCAACTACTCTCCTATGTGTCGGGGTTGGGTCCGCAGTTGGCCGCCAACATCGTGGCCCATCGCATCGCCAACGGTCCCTTCCGCTCCCGCGCCGAGCTACGTAAGGTCCCCCGTCTCGGCCCCAAGGCTTTCGAACAGGCCGCCGGCTTCCTGCGCATCCACGACGCCTCCAACCCCCTTGACGCCGGCGCCGTCCACCCCGAGAGCTACCCGGTGGTGCAGGCCATGGCCCGCGACCTGGGCCACACCGTCCCCGACCTCCTGCGGGAGTCTGCGCTGCGCGCCCAAATCGACCTCAATCGCTACGCGACCGACACCATCGGCCTACCCACCCTCACCGACATCCTGGCCGAGTTGGCCCGTCCCGGCCGCGACCCCCGCGAGCGCTTCGAGGCCTTCTCCTTCGCACCCGGCATCGAGAAGCTCGAGGACTTGGAGCCCGGCATGCGGTTGCCGGGCATCGTCACCAATGTGACCAAATTCGGGGCGTTCGTGGACGTGGGCGTGCACCAAGACGGTCTGGTGCACGTGAGCAAACTGGCCGACCGCTTCGTGCGCGATCCGGCCGAGGTGGTCAAAGTGGGACAGCGCGTGGAGGTATCGGTTCTGGAGGTAGATCTGAAGCGACGAAGGATCTCCCTGTCGATGCGCGGGCTCGCCGGCGATGCGGAGACCCGCTGACGAGATAGAGGGAAGGGAGGCGCGGATGATCACCGGATACTGGGCAGGACGCTCCTTCCGCGTAGGAGATGAGCTCGTGTTCCGGCACAGTGGCCGGCGCCGGGCATGCCGCGTGCTCTCCCCACCCTGGATGGACAACACAGGCCGGGTGGTGGAGATACTCATCCTGGAAGAGAAGCGCGTGGTCCGCTGCCACGACACAGACCTGGAGCTACCCAGCCGGCCCATGGAACCGGACTGGTAGATGGCCCCGTACGGGCTCGACCACAGGCGGGCCCCACTCTAGACCACAGCGCGCCCCCGGTACCTCTTCGATTCGCTCACCCACTCACGGCGGGTCTATGCTCATCAGAGGCCGCCGAATTGGCAACCGGTAGCTGTGATCATCACTATAATGAGTAGCAATATCACCAAAAGCAGCAGCAGGCGCTTCAACTTCCCACCCTTCCGCTCGCTCCCCAAGGAGCCGGCAGATCGATTATCTGTGGCAATCTATCACCTTATAAGACCTTTCGCGCCCACACGCGTCGTTAGTGTATGATTTTATACTGCTATGGATTACGCAGAACTCAGAGAGCTCATCGCCAACCCCGGTAGCTTCTACCCCGAAAGCCTGCTCAATCTTGTGCAGGATTGCGCGGCGGCGTGCAATGAGTGCCCCAGAGGGGCGTGCACCCCACACATCGTCACCGGCTCGGGTCCCGCATCGGCCAGACTGATGGTGGTGCTCGGGGCGCCCACCTCGGCTGAGGACGCAGCCGGTTCTCCGCTGGCCGGTCCCGAACAGGAGATAATCGACCACTGCCTCAAGATGACCGGCATCGGCAGGCTCGATGTCTATATCACGTGCGCGCTCAAGCACTTCTCGCCTCACGCGGTAGACGAGAAGGACACGGCGGTGTGCCGCCGCTGGCTCCAGGCCGAGATGGCCGTCGTCAAGCCGGAAGTGGTGGTGTGTCTGGGCGAGGCGGCGGCACAGGCAGTTCTCGGGCAGCGAGTCGATCTCCCCCGCGAACGGGGCAAAGTCTTCCATCCCGGTTTCGCGCCCAAGGTGATCGTAACCGTTGATTTGCATTCCATTATCCAGGCACCCGACGAAGACGCGTTCCGCCGGGCCCGAGATGAGTTTCTGCTCGAGTTTCACGGGCTGGCCGAGACTCTGGGTGTCTTCGATCCCTGGCGGGGACGAGAAGCACTGGCCCAGCTCTGACATCGGTGGGTAAGTAGCCACCGATAATTAGTCTTAGTCGCCGACGGGCGGGCGGGTGATGGAGGCCGCTTGGAGCGGGACTATAACTATCAGTCCACCGTCGCCGGTCGCTCCACGAGCGTAACCTGCAGCGTGAGTTCTTGTCCGTCGCGGTCTACGGTCACGTCGATGGTGTCGCCGGCCTTTCTGGGTCGCAACGCCATGACCACGTCGCCTTCCGTGGAGACTACGTTACCGTCCATGTTGACAATGATGTCGCCAAGCTGAAACCCGGCCTTGTAGGCGGGTGTTCCCGAGCCGACCCTGGTGACCAGTACGCCATCGGAACGAGACAGCCCGTACTGCCGCTGCAGAGATGACGTCACCGACAAATAGTAGATACCTACATAGGGATGTCGCGCCGAGCCGGTGTCAATCAGCTCCTGTGCCACAGAGGCCGCCGTATCCGCAGGTATGGCGAAACCAATGTTCTCAGCGCCCGTTTGCTGTGGAGGCAGATAAGCCACGGCGATACCAATCACCCGCCCCGAAGCGTTCAGAACGGCTCCACCTGAGTTGCCCGGGCTGATGGCGGCGTC
>Ga0123333_10004214_pt1 | contig 13560 bp, 12 predicted proteins | sample BioC12SIPDNA_3_FD_89957 | JGI IMG/M metagenome (GOLD analysis project Ga0123333, IMG submission 89957) | Anaerobic biogas reactor microbial communites from Washington, USA - Biogas_R2_B C12 SIP DNA | ecosystem: Engineered > Bioreactor > Anaerobic > Unclassified | place: Washington, USA...
ATCGTACTGCTCACATTCAGCGCAGGCGCCCTAGCCTTCCCTGACGTTCCTAATGGCCACGCTTATGACGCGGCCATCAATGATCTCTCTTCTCGGGGCATAATCAATGGCTATGGCGACGGGCGGTTCGGCTTCGCCGATCCGGTGAGGCGCGCCCACTTCGCCAAGATGATCGTGGGCACACTCGGTATCGCCCCGAAAACCTCCACCGCCACCCACTTCACTGATCTGGGTGCTCCTGACGCCCAAGGCTATCCCCACGTCTTCGTACAGGCGGCCTACGAGAACGGCATCACCAAAGGCACCAACACCGCTCAGACCCTATTTGGCCCCTGGGATTCCATCCGCCGGGACCAGGTGGTAACCATGATCGTGCGGGGAACAAACAGTCTTCTGCCCGGCACCCTCACCGCCCCGCCCTCCGGCTCCCCCAGTTACTTCGCCGGTGTCCCGGAACCCCACGGCGCCAACCTCCGCACCGCCGAGTACAACGGTCTCCTGGACGGACTCCTCGGCTTGAGGGCGGGCTGGCAGAACATGAGTGCCACGCGGGGCGAGGTGGCGCAGATGTTGTCAAGTCTGCTGACGATGATGGAATCCGTAGTTCCGGACACCACCAAGGTTCTGGATGCGGGTGCTTTGTCCGAACTGAAGTCCGTATCCTCGGATCAGTCCACGCTGCTATTCGATAGGTCTTCTGCGGTACCCACGCTCGCTCCCGGGGACGTCATCGTCGCCGGGGTCTCCGCTGCCACCCCGATGGGTCTGCTGCGCAAGGTGGTGAGCGTCTCCCCTGGCGCTTCCGGTCTCACCGTCAGGACAACATCCGCTACCCTGCAGGACGCGATACCTGAGGGCTCATTCAGCGCCGACGTAAGGTTGAGTCCCGACACCATGGACGCGGCATCCATAGGAGAGATCGCAATCCTCGGGCAACACCGGCTGGAGGCGACCGCGTTTACCGCCGATCTTGGCGTTTCCGTCTCCCTGGAGGACATTCCGTTCGGTGTGGGTAAACTGAAAGTATCCGGGTCCACCTCACTCTCGGTGCCGCCAAACGTCAAGTTCAGGGCCAAGTGGGGACGGACAGGGCTCGAAGCCTCGGCCGACTTCACCACTGAAGTGGAGACCATTTTCATGGCCTCGGCCTCTGCGGGCTCGAGTGGAAGCCGGACATGGGACCTGCTGGTGAAACCGTACAGCTTCAGGCCCGTCACTCTGTTCGTGTCGGGAGTGCCGGTAGTGCTGGTTCCCACGCTCCAGTTCCAATTGAAAGCATCTGCGGGCGCCTCCACGTCGATGAGTAAGTCCATCATCCACACGACGAGGTTGACAGCGGGCCTGAGCTACGCGAACGGTCGGCTGACCCCGCGCAGTGACTTCTTGAGCACCTTCTCGAGTCCTATAGCCACGCCCAGCGCGACCGCAGGAAACCTGCGAATTTCGGTAGGTCCCGTGGTCACTCTTGCCGTCTATGGCGTTGCAGGACCGAGCCTCAATGCGGACGGGTTCCTCGATCTGACCGTGCACCCCGCACAGACACCTTGGTGGGTTCTTTCAGGGGGTTTGCACGCGGGCATCGGCCTCAACGTTCCCTACCTCGGTCTCTCGGCTTCGATTCCGAACTTGATTGAGTGGAGTGAAGCCGTATTGGAGGCGGTTCAAGAACAACAGGACCCTGACAATGTTCTTCATCCCTCCGGATGCAAGCTCGGAATAATCCAGAAGAAGTGGGAGGACCGCAATGGCCGACACCTTGACGTTGACTACGTGAGACTGGTGAATGACGGTCCCAACGAGAGCTATGGATATCACTTTGAGAACTCATGCCCCGCAATTCACACCCTGGACGTTTCCGAACAAGTCGCCATTCGGGTCTCCCCCCAGCCCTGGTTGACTCCGGAAACTCAGATCTCCTGGGAGGAATTCCTGACTTTCTCGCCGTCGTCTTTCAGGGAGTTCCGGTTGTATTTCTCGGAAGAGGTCGTGACCGAGATCGAGCAGTGGTGGTCACCCTAACTTAGCCGGAATCCACCGGTCCGTGGCCGAGAAGGGGATGAGGCCACCGAATGTGGAGCACAGGGGTTGATCGCCCCCGACCTGCCTAAGCGATAGCCTAAGGAAAGCCTCTTTGCGTTATTCGCAAGCCGATGACGACTCTTCCGAGTGAGTCTGAGGTAGGCTGACGCCGACTCTAGTCCCGTAGATAGCCTTCGGGGGCCGGGTTCAGACCGGCAAGGGTGACGACAGGGGCGAAGGGCAAGAAGGACTCGCCTGAACTCCCTCGACCGGGGCCGGGCGGTGTTGGCTGCGAATCTCGCCAAGGGCAGGTGGTTGAGGCCTACCCCGTACTTGAGATCGCGAATCACGTTTTCGATCTCACCGGCGTTCTACAGCTCATCCCCCACCAAGCCCACAGCCGAGTAGAAAAGTCCTGCATGTGGGGTTCTGACGGCGGCGCAAGGGATGTCGACTGGGTGGACGCCGTGATGCAGATCCCCCTAGAACCTGACAAGGTGGCCGGTCGAAGCCCAAGCCTCTAAACTCGTCCCCAGTCGTCTGTACAAATGTCCTAGGGTCGTCGAACGCCGTTGTTCCGGGGGCCGCGTATACTGCAAGAGATCCGGAGGAGCCATGTCACCCGAATCCAGCCCCTTAGCCGACAGTCTCGAGATGGCCCGCCGTCACGAAGCCCTGCAGGATGAGCTCCTGGTTCTTGACTGCAACAGTCCCGACGACCTGATCCAGGTCGCGCGCCTGGCGTCTGAGCGGTATGGTCTGCGCCGGTATGTGGCCGCTTTGCCGTTGGATCTACTGACCATACTCGTTCGGAGCGGCCATTGGGTCGATGCGCTGACTCTGGCCGATCTCGGGGACGGTGCCTCGCTTCAGGCGATAGCCACCATCATGATCGATGCCGGTGAGATCAACGCGGCGAGAACCCTGCTTGGGCCGGTCGTTGTGGAGGTCCGAGCAGACCCAGATGCGGAGGTCGGGCTCGATCTTCTTCGGTGTCTGACCAAGATCGACCCGGCCGTGGCTCACGAACTCGCCCGGAGATCACTTGATGAGGCCGAACAGGCAGATGAGCAGGTGTACCAGGCTTGGCTATGGGCCGGCCACGCTCTTCATGCGGTCGGCCTGACGCCCGAAGCACACAAAGCGATCGCGATGGCGGTCGACTTGCTGCCACCAGAAGACCCGGGCATCACTCAGGGCACCCCAGAGGACATGTATCACTCCGCCCTCTACTGTCTGATCACCGAGACCGGCTATGATCGGCTCCTAGCCGGGGCCGTCGGCATCTCAGGCCTGCGCCGGCTGGTCGGCGCTGTGGACGGTGATGCGGCGGCGTTGGGGCGCCAGGGTGTCTTCACGCTACGCAGTCTGCTCGCCGGCAGCATGCTCGACCTGGGTGAAGAAGACGACGCCAGGGAGCTGCTCATCGACGCTCTTGCCGCCCTCGCCGAAGACGATGTGTGGGTCATCGACGGCTCCCACGGTCACGCCGCCGACGTGCTCGCGCGTCTGGGGGAGCCCGACAGCCTCCTCCTGCCTCTCGTCCGCACCGAGGAAGACACCGCGGCCCGAGGTAGCTTTCTGCTCGACTGCGCTCTGCCGTTCCTCGCCCGCGGGCTGCTCGACCCCGGCCTTGATCTGCTGCGAGAGGCCGTCGGTTATCTGCAGGCCGGAGACTGCCACGGGGATCTGACCCACAGCGCGCTGGCGGAGGCGGCGGCGGCACTGGTGCGGGCCGGGTCTCCGGGTGGTGTCGATGAGGCTCTGGCCGTCGCCCGGTCCATCCCGGTAGAGCGAGGCACCGACCACGCCGGGCACGAGAGTTGCTACCGGGCCGAGGCGCTTGCCGCGATCGCCCGCGCGCTCCTTGATCAGGGTGCCGAGAAACAGGCGCTCAAGGTCGCTGCCGAGGCCCACGAAGCCACCTGGAAATGGGCGCGGAGCAGACCCGAGGAGTCGCAGCTCCTGGCCACCGCCGCGAAGGCGCTCGCCGCTTCGGGCAGCCCAGAGGCGGACGAGATGGCACGCCGAGCCATCGAGGCGGGCGCATCCGGCAGCCGTTGGCCTGGACGCCGACTCGAGCAGGCCTGGCTCCATCGGCTTGTGGGGGAGCCCGAAGTGGCCCGGAGCCTCATCGAGAAGGCCATAACAGACGCGGAGCGCGTCGAATATGAAGAGGACGAATACTATCCCGATCCGACCGTCTCGCTCGGGTCGCTCTGTTCCCCGTTGCTCGAACTCGGGGAGCGACAGTTGGCCGAACAGGTTGCCCGTCGGGCTTGGCAGAGTGCCCGTCATCCCAAAGAGCTATTTCGAGACGAAGATTGGGCGGCGGTGGTCTCCACCTACGTCGATTGCGGGTTCGACCCGCAGGCGGCCCACGATGCCGCATCGGAAGCACTGGGGGTCGACCGCGACGATGACGACCACGACATCCCCGATGGGGTGCTCGCCCGGCTGGCCGAGGGTCTCGCTCTCGGAGGAGACGCTCAGAGGGTGAGAGAGATCGCCCGGCAGATCGCGAGGACCTGTCCGTTCTGTTCGGGCTATGCCGAGACGTATGCCCGCTTAGGTAGGGCTTATCTCACTCTCGGCCGACTCGAAACGGCGCACGCTCTGCTCGACCAGGCGCTCATGATCGCCCAACGGTCTAGGGGACACCGTCTTGGACAGATCGTGCCTGTTGCCGAAGCTTTGCTGGCAGCCGGGAGAGCCGAGGACGCCTCCGACTTGGTGGCTCTGCCCTGCATGCCCAGCCGCACGCTTGCCGATCTCGGAAAGGTGCTCGGCAAAGCCGGAGAGAAGGAATCGGCGATCGCCGCTTTGCGTCGCAGTCTCCTGGAAGCCGAAGACCCCGGTCAATGGACGGCGGCACTTGAGAGTGTCTGCGAGATGATGGGGGTGTGGTCGCGCGGGGAACTCATCCTAGAAGTCGCGGGCCTGACCGACCGGCACACCGGCTGACCGCGGATCACGATAACCGTGCCCTCGGAGGCTAGTAGAGGAGATTGATGGACAAAAGTGAGCGGTGGGCGGCTGTAGGCCGCATAGGGGCGTTCATTGGCGGTCTGGCTCTGATGGCCGTCATCTTCATCATCGATATCAAGACGAGCATCTGGCAGGATCTCGTGGTGCTTGCAGGCCTGGCCGGCAGTCTGGTGACGTTCTTGCTCACCTTCCTGGTCGTCAACCGGGTGGTCGGGCGGCTCACTGAACGCCGCTGGGCGCCCGTAACCCGGGTGGCCCTCACCGATCTTCTCCACGGCCTTGCAGATGAGGGACGAAGTGAATTGAGTCGAGGGATCGTGGTGTCGCGCTCACTTCCCGTGCCTGGGGGGGATGATGGCGAAGCGGCCTCGGCCGAGGAGCTCGCCGACCTGCTTCACCGGCTGGTGGGTGAGCGGCGTCTTCTGACCGAACGGCTCGGGGTTTGGGCGGGGTTTCTTGCTTCCAGCGGCAACAACGACGAGATCATGCGGCAGGTGGCGAACACCTCCCTGCAGCTCGACCGGGTACGCGATGCCGTCCTCGCGATTGGGGGGCAGGAGTCCACCGAGGCCATGACTGCACTCCGCGCGGAGGTGGTCTGCTGCAATGAGAATCTGGATGCACTTGCCGCAGAGATCGAGCACCGACTGCGTGAGCACGCGAATGAAGCGGTTGGGCAATAGAGTGCCGCGTCAAGATTCGGGGCCCGCTACTCCTGGCAGGGTGGAAGATCATGACCCACCATGTGTCGTTGACCCTGGCTCGCGCCCACACCGACATCCGGACACATTTTGGGTTAGGCTCGGTTAAGCTTTTATTGACAGAAGCAGATGCAGGGAGTCGAATATCGACTGGTTCGACATAGTCAAATGGGTTCTCATTGTGCTGGCTGCCGGCTTTATCGGCCAGTTCGGCAAGCGACTGGCCGACTATCTAGTGGGCCGCAGCCGTAGGCGCCGCGAACGCAAGTTGTCTTCGGCGCTTCCAGAGACGACGGGTGGCAATACAGAGAGGGACGGCTCAGATGGGGAGAAACCCGAGTTGCCGGATCGAGTTCCGGTGATCCAAATCCCTACTGCATTAGAAACTCCCGTCGCAACGGAGACGGTCACAGAACCGACCAAAGCCGGATTCGATTCTGAGTCTCCGGCTACGAGCGACCTTGATGCTGCCGCGATGGCGAAGGTGGCCAAGAAGGTGGCCAAGGCCCAAGCTAAGGCTCTGAAGAAGAGCGGCTCTTGAAAGAAGGGCCGGAGGTTCTGCCGGCCCTTCCGCGTCGAGGCAGAACGTTTGCCATAGGAACGACATAGACCGTGCCCGATCCGCGTGTCTAGGGCGGTGGCTACCGCTCATTATGTGTTGTAGCGATAGATATTATGAGTTATCGTTATGGCACTAAAGCACGGATTTCGGGAGACGGTATGAGGATGAAGAGGATTCTGACCGGTCGCTGGGGCCCTATCATTGCCGGGATCGTGGTGGGAGTGCTTGCACCTATATTGGTGTTCGCCGGCAATCCGGGGAACATGGGTATCTGCGTGGCCTGTTTCGCACGGGACATCGCTGGAGCGCTTGGGCTTCATCGGGCCGGGGTGGTGCAGTACATCCGGCCGGAGATTATAGGCATCGTCTTGGGGTCTTTCGCTTCAGCAATGGCCTTTCGCGAGTTCCGTCCCCGAACCGGGTCCGGGACCATCGTCCGCTTCTTCCTGGGCATGTTCGCTATGATCGGCGCGCTGGTCTTTCTCGGCTGCCCGTGGCGGGCCTACCTGCGACTGGCGGGCGGCGACGGGAATGCCCTATTCGGCATCCTGGGCCTGGTGGTGGGAATCAGCGTGGGTGTCTTCTTCCTGAAGAAGGGATTCAGCCTGGGTCGCAGTCGCCCCGCCCCCAAAGCTATGGGCTGGATAATGCCCGTCCTGATGGTGGTGCTGCTCATCCTCTTGTTGGTGGCTCCCATGTTTGGTCGGGATGCGGATGGAAACGCGGTGGGGCCCATCTTCTTCTCGGTGGAAGGGCCCGGCAGCCAGGCGGCGCCGATCGTGTTGGCGCTGGCCGTGGGCTTGGTCATAGGAGTACTCGCTCAACGCAGCCGCTTTTGCACCGTGGGGGCCATTCGCGATCTCATGCTCGCGCGCAGCTCCTATCTCTTCAATGGAATCGTGGCTCTCATCTTGGCCGCTTTTGTGACCAACCTCATTCTGGGACAGTTTCACGCCGGTTTCGCCGACCAACCCGTGGCACATACCAACCAGCTCTGGAACACATTGGGCATGGTGTTGGCCGGGTTGGCCTTCACCCTGGCCGGGGGTTGTCCGGGCAGGCAGTTGATCATGTCCGGCGAGGGCGACGGCGACTCCGGCATCTTCGTGCTGGGCATGTTGGCCGGCGCATTCGTGGCCCACACCTTTAGCACCGCCAGTTCGGCGAAGGGGGTAGCCGCCTTCGGTCCCTGGGCGGTTGTCGTGGGACTGGTGATCTGCATCATCATCGGCTTCACCATGCGTGAACGTGCGCGCAGCGTAGGCAAATAAAGGAGGAACAGTGGAAGCCGATAATCGAAATCAGAGCCGAGTAGCGGTTGACGCCTGTGGTCTATCCTGTCCGGAACCGGTGATCATGACCCTTGAGGCCATGGATGCGGCCGAGGGTGGCGCTTCCATCGAGGTGTTGGTTGACACCGCCGCCGCCCGCAACAACGTGCTCCTTGCCGCTCAACAGCGAGGATGGCAGGGCGAATACGAGGAGGATGCCGACGGCACCTTCCATGTGATGCTGCGGAAGTGACACTGCGGTGGCGACGGCGGCCTGCACAGGCCGCCGTCGCCACCACTTCACCGCTCTCCACGCGTTCCGGCTCCGACGTGGTTCGCGCAACGCGCGCCGGAGCCGGAACGGCGGCTACACGCGATTCGTTGGATGCTGTGTTTGGGTATGAGCAGGCAACAGGTGTATGTTGAGAGTGTCGCTGGGCGACAGGAGGTTCTTATCATGGCCGATACATGGCTGACCACCCTCATTACCGATACGCCGCAAGAAGGTTTTGAGCTTGCTATTACTCTGAGCCGTCGTGGTGTCAAGTACACGCAGCCGGATGCGGAGGTATTGCATAAGCTTCGCCCTGTGTACTCCACCAACGCCGACTCGCTTACGGCAGCATCGCAGGTTATCGCTATCAACTTCCAGACGGTGGCTGCGGCGAACAACTACTGGTGTAAATGATTTTTTGGAAAGGAGTTGATCGTGCCGCTCATTATTGTTGAAGGTCCCAAGACCGATATTGACACAAGGCGCAAACTGGCTCAGGATCTTACTCGGGTGGCCTCGGAGGCCTTCGCCCTCCCCGAGGAGAATATTTTGGTCATTCTTCGCGAAGTCGGTCCCGATTGTGTGTCCAGGGGAGGAGAACTCATTTGTGACAAGCAGGCTGCGGGAGAGTAGCAGCCGCCGGGTCGGCAAAGTCGCGTTTGCAGAAGAGAACGGCGGTGCTAATGAATCAGGAGCCTGTTTGAGGGGGGTCTGTTTGTGGGGAGCCTGCTTGCGTATGTCGACGCTCCAGTTCGAGTAGCGTCGTCTTGCGCTCCAAGCCTCCGGCATAGCCGGTGAGGGAGCCGTCGCTGCCGACGACCCGATGGCAGGGCACGATGATCGACACTGGATTGCGCCCTACGGCCGCGCCTACGGCGCGGGCCGCCTGTGGTCTCCCCATCTCGCGCGCGATATCGCCGTACGAGATGCGGGCTCCATAAGGGATCTCCTGCAGGAGGCGCCATACTTCTTGCTGGAAGGGAGTGCCCATCGGTGCCACCGGTAGATCAAAGGATGAACGTGTGCCTGCGAAATACTCGGCCAGTTGGGTTGCGGTGGCGGCGAAGAGGAGGAGTGCATCGTCTCGTGTCCAGTCATTATCGGGCTGCGGTTCGTGCTTCTGGCCCTCGAGATGCAGTCCGGTCAGAGAGTCGCCGTCGGAAGTGAGCAGGACGCGACCGAGGGGGCTATCGATGTAGCTGTAGACTGTCATTCTCATTCGCTCCTTCTTACATCGGCCCTCCAGCATTTGCCAGAGGTGCATCACGGCATACGAGCGCCACGGCGCCCACGAGGCCGCGCGCGCCCGCGCGCGGCGGGGATCCTTCTCGTCCATGGCCCTGAGGACACCATGATCGGTGGCGGGAAAGGCATCGGGCCAAGAGAGCGCACGCATCGCCACGTACTGGGCGGTCCAATCGCCGACGCCGTGCAACCGGCGTAGCGCGACTAACGTGCGTTTTGGATCACTACCAGGTTCTAAAACTATCTCCTTTGAGGCAATGGCCTGAGCCGCGCCCACGAGGGCGCGGGCACGACTACCCACCACGCCCAGGGCCTGGATCTCCTCTGGGCGCACCTCGGTCATACGCGTCGCGCTTGGGAAGGTGACCGTCAGCCCGGTGGGCGCGCCGGCAAGAGGTTCGCCGAAGATCTGCGCCAAACGGGTGGCGAACGTGCGGGCGGCCTGTACCGTCACCTGTTGGCCGAGTATGGCGCGGGCCAACAACTCGAAGCCGTCCCAGGCTCCGGGTAATCGTAGACCGGGATGGCGGGTAGCCAGGTCACCCAACACTGCCGCCACCGTCTCCGGGTCGCACGATAGATCGAATACATGCTTGGCTCGTTTGAGCACACTTTGGAGCGCCGGAGCCAGCGACGCCGATATCCACAGAGTCAATACGGGCTCAGTTGGAGAGGGCGTTGCTGAAATCCACCCGGCGTATGTCGCTCCCTGGTAATCGAGACGGAGCGCACGATAGTACGTGTCACCGTCGACGGTCTCTACGCCCCCTATTGCCCGTCGGCCCAAGAAGAGGCACAGAGCCGTCCAGTCGAACGGCGGCCGGTAGGCAAGGTCGAATTTTAGGGCGTCCACCGCAGGTGTCGCCCGTGTAGATGGATATCGTGTGCAATCATCGCCTGGCAAACACGTCGCAATCAAGCATGGCATCTGCCACTAAGCTCCGTTCGATCTCGCAGGTGGAGCGCGGTCTCATCTCGACCCTGTGGCCGATTTACAGTCTACAGTACTATGACTGTGGAGGGGGTCGGCCGGATGACAGATAAGACTCACGGGGCGAAATGTACAGAGACGGTCTGTAGTGGCGTCTGCCGAGAATGGCCCGTCGCCGAACGCAAGGCGGCTCCTGCCGAATCTGCCGCCCGCGAGTCTGTCCACGGGCCTGTTGCGCACGAAACCACCCGTGAAGGAAGCGTGCGCACGGTTCTCGACGTCCCCGGCATGGACTGCCCCACCGAGGAGGCGATGATTCGTAACAGGCTCTCTGGAATGCCGGGGATCGAAGCTATCGATTGCAATTTCTTGGAGCGCCGCCTCACCCTGACAACCCTACCCGACGCTACTGCGGAAGCCGTGGGGGCCATTGAGGCGCTCGGTCTCGGAGCCACCGTGCGTGACGATTCCGTTGCGCCGGGCCAAACTGTGGGGCGAGAAGGAGTCACGCCGGCTCCTGTCGTCTCTCGTCGTGTCTGGGTACTCCTGGCCGTTGCCGCGGTCGCCGCCTTCTCGGCCGAGGCTTTGCATCTGGTCCTGGCCGATGGCTTCTGGTTGGTTGTCGGTCTCAGCCTGTTTGCGGTCGCTCTCGGTGGTCTCGAGACCTATTGGAAGGGGTTGCTGGCCCTCAAAAACCGCACCCTCAACATCAACGCCCTCATGACCATTGCCGTAACCGGCGCCATGGCTATCGGTGAGTGGCCGGAAGCGGCTATGGTCATGGTGCTTTTCGCGTTGGCGGAACACATCGAGGAACTCTCGCTCGACAGGGCGCGACACGCCATCCGCAGTCTCTTGGCGATGACGCCGGAGACGGCCACCGTCCGGCGGGAGGACGGAACGTGGATCGACATCGAGGCGAAGAAGGTTGCCGTGGGTGTCGTAGTGCGGGTGAGACCCGGAGAACGGATTCCTCTGGACGGAGAAGTGGTCGAGGGTTTTTCCGCAGTTAATCAGGCACCCATTACCGGGGAGAGTATGCCGGTGGAGAAGGGGCCCGGCGCTCAGGTCTTCGCCGGCACCATCAACACCACCGGGTCCTTCCAGTTCCGGGTCACCAAGGCGGCAGGTGATACCACTTTGGCTCACATCATCCACGCCGTGGAGGAGGCCCAGACCGGACGGGCCCCGACCCAGCGCTTTGTCGATCGCTTTGCCGGTGTCTACACGCCGTTGATTCTCAGCCTGGCGATACTCGTGGCGTTGATTCCGCCCCTGGTGCTCGGTCAATCTTTCTTGACCTGGATTTATCGCGCGCTGGTGCTTTTGGTCATCGGTTGTCCCTGCGCGCTTGTGATCTCCACTCCGGTGACCGTGGTGAGCGGCCTGGCCACCGCCGCCCGGCGGGGCATACTCATCAAGGGCGGCGCGTATCTGGAGCAGGGTAGAAAGCTCAAAGTAGTGGCCTTCGATAAGACGGGGACCATCACCGAGGGCGAACCGTCCGTCACCGACTTTCTGCCCCAGGGCGATGAAGAGGCGCGACGTTCGCTGAGTTGCGCCGCTGCTCTGGCCGTTCGTTCCGATCATCCGCTGTCACAGGCCATCGCCGCTTACGCCCGCGAAGCCGCGGTGTCGCCACCTGAGTTGAGCGAGTTCGTTGCCTTACCCGGTCGGGGTACCAAAGGCCGCCTGAGCGATGAATGGTTGTATCTGGGTAGCCATCGATTGATCGATGATCTGAACGTCTGTCGTCCCGAATTGGAAGAGCTGTTCACAGCGTTGGAGAGTCAGGGTAAGAGTGTGGTGATCTTGGCCGACGGGCAGGGGGTGCTGGCGGTGTTCGGTGTGGCCGACGCCGTACGCGTCGGCAGCAGGGAAGCGGTGGCCGATCTGCACTCGCTCGGGTTGCGGACTGTGGTTCTCAGCGGCGACAATCAACAGACGGTGGCGGCCATCGCCGAGCAGGTGGGTATCGAGGACGCCCGCGGCGGATTGCTCCCCGAGGAGAAACTCGCTGCCATCACCGATCTGGTGAGTACCCACGACCAAGTGGGGATGGCGGGTGACGGCATCAACGATGCGCCGGCATTGGCAGCTGCGAGCATCGGCTTCGCCATGGGGGCGGCCGGTTCCGATACGGCGCTGGAGGTGGCCGACGTGGCTCTGATGGACGACGATCTGCGCCGGCTGCCGTCCTTCATTCGTCTCAGTCGTCGCACGGCCGTGATTTTGGCCGAGAATATCGGCCTGGCCCTGGGAGTCAAAGCCGTGTTCTTCGGTCTGGCTTTCGTGGGTGAAGCCACCCTGTGGATGGCCGTGGTGGCCGACATGGGCGTCGGTCTGCTGGTGGTCTTCAACGGGCTGCGTCTGCTGCGCTGGGGCGGGCGCCGGACGGCGTGAGTGTCAAATGCGACGATCGTTACCGCCTGCCTCTCTATCGACCGGGTTTGCGGCAGACGGTCTGGGCCATGGCCCGCCGTGGACCTTCTAGGATACCCTCGAAGGAGTGGATGATCTCCCAATCCGCGAACCAGCCGGCCAACTCTCCCGGTTGGAGCAGATAAGCCGGGTTGTGGGGTTTGCCGTATCGAGACTGCTCGCTCGTGAAGGTTTCGTAGATGAGGATTCCTCCCTTGCGAATGCTCCGGCGAATATGGGGGATCAGCGGCCGATGAAGGTAGCGGAATACCAGAATCCCTCGGTAGTGGTCGGGGTCTAAAGGGTTGTCGCCCGTTTCCAGATCGACTTCCCAGAAACGTGCCTCTATTTTGCGTTCCTTGGCAGATTTCTGCGCGGCCGCCAGCGCTTTGGAAGATCGATCGGCCAGAATCACAGGTACACCCAAGGCGGCAAGAAATAGTCCGTTTTGTCCCGCTCCGCAGGCCAGGTCGATTACGGGGCCCTCCGGGTCATCGTCTTCCAGTAGGTGGCTGAAGTCGACCAACAGGGGCGCCGGATTCTTCATTTCCCATCCTTTTCAACAGGTTCTTCGAACACCGCCATCAGTTTTGACGATGTGCGCGTCGTCGATGCGCGTGTCGGCCTGTTGTCGTGATACCTAGACCATGCAATCGACAAACCATCTCAGATGCGGCCCCATCTCTTGATAAATGAACAAATTGAGCAGGTGGGTCCGACAGCCCGCTCAGCTGAACCGCTCCGGCTTTCCTGGAGGCTCCAACCTTTGAGAGGATGGAGTCATGAACAACACATCGAAGAGGTATCCAGCAGAAGTCAGGGAGCGAGCCGTCCGCATGGTCCTCGAACACGAGGGCGAATACGACTCCCAGTGGGCGGCCATCAGTTCGGTGGCACAGAAGTTGGGCATGACCGCCGAGACGCTACGCAAGTGGGTGCGCACCGCTGAGATCGACGGTGGCCTGCGCGCCGGCGTCTCCACCGAAGAGCGGGCCCGCATCAAGGAACTTGAGAAGGAGAACCGCGAGCTTAGGCGCGCCAACGAGATCCTCAAGGCAGCCGCGGCTTTCTTCGGAGCGGAGCTCGACCGCAAACAGAAGAAATGATCGCCTTCATCACCGCCCGCAAGAAGGAGTTCGGGGTCGAGC
>Ga0123333_10004219_pt1 | contig 13547 bp, 13 predicted proteins | sample BioC12SIPDNA_3_FD_89957 | JGI IMG/M metagenome (GOLD analysis project Ga0123333, IMG submission 89957) | Anaerobic biogas reactor microbial communites from Washington, USA - Biogas_R2_B C12 SIP DNA | ecosystem: Engineered > Bioreactor > Anaerobic > Unclassified | place: Washington, USA...
ACGCACCCCGGCAACGTGGACTTCTTCCTCAAAGATATTCTGGAACTCGAACTCGTACTCCGCCTTGCTCCCCTTGGCAACTGTGCCGAAATCGTGACTGGTCGCCTTGAACATCTTGCGCGCCCACGCCTGAGCGTCGGCGTTCGACGCCGAAGTCACGAGCAACAAGCACCCCAAAAGCAACGAACGGTACACCGCTAGCCCCCTTCACAACTTCCTTCCGCCCCGCGCAACTGGCAACTGAGTGCCGACCATCCGCACACGGCCGCGCAAATCTAGGTTCTGCCGACACAGCTGTCAAACCCAGCACCCATCCGACAGCCCACCGATCGCGATCATTCGCAGTTCTTCGGCTCACCCCACGAGGCATTACACTGTTTTTTTACCACATCAATGGCAGAACGTGCAATTCACGGCGCGACATAGACACGCACGGTCTCTTCATCATTCTTCGCGCCACATCTCAAGTTGTCTCGCCGGCACCCCGACAACCAGACCACATGCCGCCACGGTCGCCGTTCGCAGCGTACCGCGTTCTCCTCCGCGTGGATCCGCCCACCAACACGCGGCGAAAAAACATGCGCCAACCCCCCATGCCGCGCAGCCCACGCAAGCGGCCGCAATCGGCAAAGTCACTGCCACCGCACAAGTCGTTGTCACCACACAGCGGACACCTCATGCAGCAGCTGCCTGCCACTTCCAAACCTACCGGCCATCTCCCACAGCCGCTGCGACCGCGCTGCGATACTTCCCGCGGGCGGGCCCGGCGCGCCGGCCTCTCGGTCAGAGCCCCAGAGCGAAAAGTCCAAAAACCCAAAAACCAAAAAGTCCAAAAACCCAAAAGTCCAAAAACCCAAAAGTCCAAAAGCCCGATTTGCCCCGCTCCGCGCATTTACAAAATCCGGGTCCGTCCGCTAGAATACGAGTTTTCCCGCGCAGATCCCCTCGTCGGGGGGCACCTGCTCGGGAGCGTGCTGGCTCCGAACGGCCACTCAACCGACCACTCGAACGGCCAATTGTATACACCTGCTTGGATGTCGGCGGGACATCGCCATGTTTGAATCGCTGCAACAAGGCCTGCAAGGAGCGCTGAAGTCGCTGCGCGGCAAAGGCAAGCTCACCGAGCGCAACATGCGTGACGGGCTGAAGCTGGTCGAGCAGTCGCTGTTGGAGGCGGACGTCAGCTACTCGGTGGTGCAGGACTTTGTCGCACGGGTATCCGAGCGGGCGTTGGGCGAGCGGGTGCTGTTGTCGCTCGATCCCACGCAGCAGGTGGTGGGGATTGTCTATGAGGAGCTGATCCAGTTGCTGGGACCGGTCGATCCCTCGCTGCATTTGCGTGGCGAGGTGACGGTCCTGATGCTGTGCGGGCTGCAGGGTTCGGGCAAGACGACGACGTGCGGCAAGCTGGCATCGCTGCTGTTGGAGAACAAGACACCCTCGATGCTGGTGGCGGCGGACCTGCAGCGACCGGCGGCGATTGATCAGTTGCACGTGATTGGCCAGCAGTTGGGGGTGGCCGTCTACTCGGACAAGTCGGCGACCGACCCGGTGACGTTGTGCCAGAAGGCGGTGCAGCAGGCGCGACAGGATCAGATCCGCGTCGTGATCCTGGACACTGCCGGGCGGCTGGCGATCGACCAGGAGCTGATGAGCCAGCTCACGCGGCTCGACCGCCGCGTGCAGCCGGATCAGGTCTACCTGGTGGTGGACGGCATGACGGGTCAGGACGCGGTCAACAGCGCCAAGGCGTTCAACGATGCGTTGGAGCTCGACGGCGTGATCTTGACGAAAATGGACGGCGATGCGCGGGGTGGCGCGTTGTTGTCGGTCAAGCACGTGACGGGGGTGCCGGTCAAGTACATCGGGACGGGGGAGCACCTGGACGCATTGGAGCCGTTCCATCCCGATGGCATGGCCAGTCGTATCCTGGGCATGGGGGACATCCGCCAGTTATTCACCGAAGCGCGGCGGGTGGTGGACGAGGAGAACCAGCAGGAACTCGAGCGCAAGATGCTCGAGGGCCAGTTGACGCTCGACGACTTCCGGGACCAGTTGGAACGGATGGCCAAGCCGGGGCTGATGCAGAAGATGCTCGGCCTCATGCCGGGGATGGGCGAGGCCATGAAGGCGATCCAGAACGAGGACACGGAAGGGGGCATGCGGCGGCTGGTGGGGATCATCAATGCGATGACCCGCGAGGAACGGCGCAATCCCAAGCTGATCGACCTGAGCCGCCGGCAGCGGATTGCGGCGGGCGCCGGCGTGCAGGCCCAGGAAGTCAGCCAGCTCGTCAAGCAGTTCGACATGATGACCCCGTTCATGCAGAGCCTGGCCGGCAAGGGGCTGGGCGGCCGCCTGCAGGCGATCCGCCAGTTGCAGCAGAGCGGCGCGCTGGACCCGGGCGGACGGATACAGAAGGTCAAGAAGGGGACGGGCAAGCGTCTGACCAGCCAGGAACGTGCCCGCCTGAAGAAGCTGCGAGAGAAAGAACTCCGGCGGCGGCGGCGACACGGCGACAACAGTCCCGAGTAGCCGACCGGCGCTGACCTACATATCACGTGGTATTTCGACGCGCGTAACGACCAGACCAGTTCCAACAAGGAGAATTGCGTGGCAGTACGTTTACGATTGAAGATGATGGGCAGAAAGCACCGCCCGTTTTTCCGCATCTGCGCCATGGACGCGCGGATGCCGCGGGACGGCAAAGCCATTGAGGAGCTTGGCTACTACGATCCGATGGTGAAGGACGAGAACGCGCGCGCGATCCTCAAGGCGGAGCGCATCGACTACTGGCTCGGCGTCGGAGCCCTGCCGTCCGAAAAGGTGCGGGTGCTGATCAAGAAGTACGGCACGAACGGGACACATGTCAGTCAGCAGCAGGCGGCGCTGGAACGGCTCAAGACCAGCAAACCGCAGGCGCCGCCCCCGATGGTCGTGCCGCGGCCCAAGAAGGCAGAGCCGGCATCCGAAGCCACGGACGCAGCGCCGGCCACGGATGCAGCGCCGGCCACGGACGCGGCGCCGGCCACCGACGCGGCGCCGGAGGCGGCGGGTGGCGAGGGAGCCAGCGGCGGCGAGTCCAGCAGCAGCGAGTGATGATGAGCGATGCGCGTTGACGTTCTGACCCTGTTCCCGGAGATCTTCTCGGGGTATCTCGGTCAGAGCTTACTGAAGAAGGCGATCGATCTGGGGCGGGTCGACGTGCAGCTGCACAACCTGCGCGACTGGGCGCAGGGCAGGCACCAGCAGGTGGACGACCGCCCGTATGGCGGCGGCCCGGGCATGGTGATGATGGTGGGGCCGGTGGTGGAGGCGGTGGAAGCCGTCCAGGCCCGGGATCCGACGCCGGCGCATGTGGTGCTGTTGACACCCCAGGGGCGGCGGCTGGACCAACAGGTGGTGGAGCAGTTGAGTGCGCGTCCGCGACTGCTCCTGTTGTGTGGACGTTACGAGGGATTTGACCAGCGGGTGATCGACATCCTGCAGCCGGACGAAATATCCATCGGCGACTTCGTGCTCAACGGTGGGGAGGTCGCCGCCATGGTGTTGATCGATGCCGTGATCAGGCTGGTGCCGGGCGTGTTGGGACACGCCGACAGCGCGGTGGACGATTCGTTCTCGTCCGGCAACCGCCTGCTGGAATGTGCCCAGTACACGCGGCCCAGAGAGTATCGCGGGTTGAAGATACCGGACATCCTGGTCAGTGGAGATCACGGTGCGATCGCGCGGTGGCGCGCCGCACAGAGTTACGCACGAACCCGGCAGCGTCGCAGCGACCTGCTGGACAATAATCAGGGACACACCCATGACCAACAAGTTGATTGACGAACTCGAGAAGGACCATCTCAAGTCGGAGGTCCCCCAGTTCGAAATCGGGGACACGGTCGACGTCCACACCAGGATTCTGGAAGGGGACAAGGAGCGCACGCAGATCTTCACGGGGACCGTGATCGCCCGCAGTGGCAGCGGTGCGCGGGAGATGTTCACGGTGCGGCGGATCGTGGCCGGTGAGGGGGTAGAGCGCAAGTTCCCCCTGCACTCGCCGCGCATCAGCCAGATCGAGGTGAAGCGTTCGAGCGTGGTGCGGCGGGCGAAGTTGTACTTCCTGCGCGATCGCGTGGGCAAGGCCGTCCGGCTGGCGGAGCGCCGCACCTGATGCGGGTCGAGGCGTGGGTGCGCCTCTGGGCCTGGCTGCGTCACCGCCCGCCACCGCGCCTCGGCGCGCGGGGGGAGGCCGTGGCCGCCCGTTACCTGCGCCGCCAGGGCTACGCCATCGTGGCCCGGCAGGCCCGTACTGGTTTCGGCGAACTGGATCTCGTCGCGGTGGACCGCGGCGTGGTGGTCTTTGTGGAAGTCAAGACGCGGCGGTCGGACCAGGCCGGCCATCCGGCCGAAGCGGTCGATCTGCGCAAGCAGCGGCGACTGGCCCGCGCCGCGCTGGCGTTCCTCCGCCAGCACCGGCTGCTGGAACACCCCGCGCGGTTCGACGTCGTGGCCATCACGTGGCCCGCGCGGGCGCGGCGGCCGGTGATCGAGCACATTCCTCACGCGTTCGAACCGCCCGGCCGGGGGCAGTTTCTCGGGTAAACGGCATCCCTTTCCCGGCAGCCGCCTTTGCACTACGATGCGCTGGTCATGGGTGCCCTCACGAAGCAGGCTGTGATCCTCCTGAGCGGTGGACTCGACTCCACCACCACGCTGGCGATCGCGCGCCACGCCGGGTTCGCGCTCTACGCGATGACATTCCGCTACGGACAGCGTCATGCGCGCGAGGTGGAAGCCGCACGGCGGATCGCCCAGCGGATGGGCGTGGTCGAACACCGGCTGTGCGACATCGATCTACGGCAGTTTGGCGGCTCCGCCCTGACCGACGATCTGGAGGTACCCACGGCGCGCGCCCCGCAGGAGATCGGCGCGGGGATTCCCGTCACGTACGTCCCGGCGCGCAACACAATCTTCCTCGCCTACGCCCTGGCCTGGGCGGAAACGCTGGGCACCGGTGACATCTTCCTGGGCGTCAACGCGCTGGATTACAGCGGCTATCCCGACTGCCGGCCCGCGTACATCGCGGCCTTTCAGACGCTGGCCAACCTGGCTACCAAGGGTGCCGTGGAAGGCACCTGCCCGGTGACGATCCACACCCCCTTGATCGACTGGACCAAAGCGCAGATCATCCGTCGCGGTCTGGAACTGGGGGTCGACTATGCGCTCACGACCAGCTGTTACGCGCCGCCGGCGGACGACCTGGCCTGCGGGCGCTGTGATGCCTGCCTGCTCCGGCTGCGCGGGTTCACCGCAAACCACGTGACTGACCCGATCCGGTACGCCACGCATTCGCCATGACTCGCAGCAACGGGGAAGGCCATGGCCCGCAACGAGCAGCTGATCCGCCAGCACAAGATCCTGCAGATCCTCGAGGACTACCGTTTCGGACGCACGCTGGAAGAAATCCGAGACGAGCTCGTGGCCGACCTTGGACTCACGTCGCTGCACCCGCGCAGCGTGCGGCGGGACCTGGAGGCACTGCAGGCGGCCGGGATCGACGTGGCTGTGCAGACGACACAGCGCGGCAGGGTCTGGAAGCTGGGCCCCCGCGCCAGAAGCCCGCACAAGATCACGGCCACCGCCACCGAACTAATGGCCCTGTCACTCGGACGCGATCTGCTCCTGCCCCTGTTCGGCACCCCGTTCTGGCAAGGCATCGAATCGTTCTGGAACAAGGTGCGTGACGAGCTGCCGGCAGCGGTCGCGGCGCATTACGAGAAGTACCGCCGCGTCCTGTACGTCCTGGGCATGCCGGCCAAGTCCTACGCGTCCAAACAGGGGTTCCTCAAGACGCTCAACCGCGCGATCCTCGAGCACCGCGTGGTGGAGGTCGACTACCAGCCGCCGGGGCGCCCGGTCGCGCGGCGATATATCGAGCCCTACGCGATCGTGTTCTACCAGTCCAGTCTGTACATCATCGCCGCGGCCCGGGAGATCCCGGCGGGGCAGGACCGGATGCGGCACTGGAAACTCGATCGCTTCCAGCGCGCCACCCTGCTCGACAGCTGGTTCGAGCCGGACGCCAGCTTCCGCGTGGACGAGTATCTGGGGAACAGCCTGGGGATCTTCTCGGGCGGCACTCCGCGGAACTTCCGGATCCATGTCAGCGCCCGCGCCGCGCCGTGGGTGCGCGAAGACCCGTGGCATCCGCAGCAGGTCGTCAAGCCGCGGCGCGACGGGAGCATCGAGCTGACCGTCACCGCCGCCCATGAACTGGAGATCATCCCCCGAGTGCTGGCCCTGGGCAGCGAAGCACAGGTGCTCGCCCCCGTCTCCTGCCGGCAGACGATCGCTCGCCTGATCCGCCAGATGGCCGCCCTGTACCAGGACGTGCCGTGACTTACTTGCCCCCAACCAGCCGCGTCAGCTGCCCGCCAGCGTCGATCTGGAACACGGCCCGCGCTTTCGGATCGGTCACGTAGAGGTTCCCGCCCGCGCGCGTGATGCCCACCGGACCGACAAGCGGCGCGCCCGCCACCAGCGTCTCCGGCGCGCCCCCGGCCGGGACCTTCCAGATCGTCTGCGCGTAGTTGTCGGCAATGTAGGCCGTCTTGTGCTCGTCGAGCACGATGTGCTGCGGGTAGGGAAACGGGCGCTCGGCCAGCACCTCTTCCACCTTGCCGTCCGGCGTCACGCGGCGCAGCGGATGCTTCAGGCGAGTCGTGACCCACAACTGGTCGTCCTGGTCCAGGCACAGCCCGACAATCCCCGCCACCTCCGCCAGCTTGACCGGGTCCCCCCCCTCGGCCGGCACCCGCCAGACGTACATCAGTTCCTGGTCGGCCACCAGGATCTCGCCACTCTTGCGCACAGCGATCGCCGTGGGCGTGCCAATCTGGCCCTTTGTCAGCGGCACCGGCTGGCCGGCGTCGTCGAACCGGTACACCTCGCGCGTCGCGCTGTCGCCGGCCAGCAGTTTGCCCTGGTGGTCCCAGGCCAGGCAGCGCACGGCATTGAGGGGCGTCCTGAACTTGGGGCTGCCTTCGAAGTATTTCTCCAGCTTGCCATCAGCGAATTTCCAGATCCCGTGGAACTCCCGATCGGCAATGAAGAGCGTGCCGTCCTCGGCCACGGCCGTCGCGACCGGATACTGCAGTTCCTGAGTCCAGGCCGGATGCCTGCCAGCCGCCAGCGCCAGCAGCGTACCGCAGACCAGTCCGAACAAACGACCTTTGTATGCGTTCATCGTTTCGTCCACGTTTGGGGTTTTCACCAATGAAACCGAGGCAGCTGAAACCGAGGCAGCGCCTACCCGCACGGATCGGTTGCCCGCGGCCCGGCGTTCCGCCCCGCTGTCACGATGCTCCTATTTCACCTGTCGCCTCCGGAATATGCAAGCAGGGATTCCGCGAATCCGCGATTCCGCGCCGGCCCAGTATGGCACAGCACGTGACAGGTCGCACCGGATGGCGTACAACGGATGGGGTACAATGAGGTGCGCCGGCGGTCGATGTGAGCTGTCGCTGGACCACGGCGCGGCCCGCCCGCCTCCACGGCAGGCGGGGCTGTGCGGGTATGGGCCGAACTCCCGGCCGCCCCCCTCGCCGACACAGTGAGCGACGACCTCCATGCGACGCCATCTGCTGATCATCTACGCCGCACTCTGCCTGGCTTGGCTGGGACTCGGGCTGTGGCAGTACCGCAACTACTGCCAGCAGCTGGCCCTGATCGAAGAATCGCTGTACCAGCAATCGCATTCGATCATGACGGCGCTGGTGGGCGGCATCGGCTCACACCGCCGCATCGGTCAGTATTTCCAGGAGCAGCTCCAGGCTCTGCTCGACGAGTTGGCCGAATCGGCGGACGTGATCGCCGTCGCCATCTATACGGACGACGACCAGCTGATCCTGGCGGCGGGGCAGGCCACCGGTGTGCCGCCTGCCGATACATCTGGCCCTGACACACCTGGCCCAGACACGGACACCCTGCCCTCTCACGCGCTGCGCGTGACAGAGACGTTCGAACTCAAGCCGTTGCCTGCGGGTCCGGGGGGAGGCGGCATGCGCGGGGGCGGGGGAGGGCGTGGACGCGGCCTGGGACTACGGCGGTGGGGCGACGATCCCGACAACACGGGACCGTTTGCCGCAGGCGGCATGTTCCGCGTGGAACTGTGGCTGGACCGCAGCCGCGCCGACCTGCTGATCGTTCAGTCGCGCTGGTCGCATCTGTTGGCCACGATCGCGGCCGGTGTGGTGGCGATCTGTCTCGGCCTGGTGTGGTGGGCGACGGTCAGCCTGGCGGACGCGCGTGGGCAGGCGCGTGTGTACCAGACCGAAACGCGTCATCTGCAGGAGTTGAGCCAGGCGGCGGCCGGCCTGGCGCACGAGACGCGTAATCCGCTGGGACTGATCCGCGGATGGACCCAGCGGCTGGCGCAGTCCCGTATGTCGGACGAGGAACGGCAGCAGTTTGCGCAGTCGGTGCTTGAAGAGTGTGATCGCGTCACTGCCCGGATCAACCAGTTCCTGGCCTTCGCCCGTCCGCATCAACCCCAGTTCACAGCGGTGGCCGTCGAGGCATTCTGCCGCGAACTGGCGGTGATCCTGCAACCGGACCTCGAATCGGCCCGGCTGTCACTAACCTGGGAAGTAGCGCCGGCGACGCGGCATCTGCGCGCCGACTCGGAACTGCTGCGGCAGGCCCTGTTCAATCTGGTGCAGAACGCCGTGCAGTTCTCGCCGCCGGATCAGCAGGTGGAGCTGTGGGTACGGCCGCAATCGGACAAAACAGCGTCGATTCAGGTCGCAGACCGCGGTCCCGGCGTGCCAGCGGGGGTCAGGCCGTCGCTCTTCACACCGTATTTCACCACTCGGGCGCAAGGCACCGGGCTGGGGCTGGCCATCGTCCGGCACATTGCCACACTGCACGGCTGGACGATATCGTATCATCCGCGTGACGGCGGCGGCGCGGTCTTCAAGTTGGACGGAATCGATGTCACACACGCAGAAAACAGTGCTGATCGTGGATGACGAACCGCGGCAACGCGAGTTGCTGTCGGGGTTCATCCAAACGCTGGGCTGCCACCCCGCCGAAGCGGCTTCGGGCGAGGAGGCTCTGGCGCTGCTCGCGGCGCAGCAGGTCGACATGGTGCTGCTGGACGTGCGGTTGCCAGGCATCAGCGGCATGGAGACGCTGGCCCGCATCCGGCAGTTGGACCCCGCCAAGCCCGTGCTGCTGATCACAGCATACGCCGATCTGCGTCAGGCGGTGGCGGCTGTCAAGAGCGGCGCGGACGATTACCTGGCCAAGCCGGTCGATTTGGATGAATTGCGGGCGGCAGTACTCGATGCGATCGGACTCTCGCGGGGCGCCGACCCGCGTGCCGAACCGGTACTCCCACCGCTGGCAGCCGGCCTGGTTTTGTGCAGCCCGGCGATGCGGCATCTCCTGCGCACCGTCGCCATCATCGCCCCGTCCGATGCGCCGGTGCTGGTGCGCGGCGAGACGGGCACAGGCAAGGAGGTGATCGCACATCTGATCCACGCGTGGAGCCAGCGTGCCGCCGGCCCTCTGGTTGCCGCCAACTGCGCCAGTATGCCTGAGACGCTGGTCGAAAGCCAGCTGTTCGGGCACAGTCGCGGCGCGTTCACTGGCGCGTACGAGGCGCGCGAAGGCGTGTTCCGCTCCGCCAGCGGCGGCACGCTGTTCCTCGACGAGATTGGTGAGCTGCCGCTGGCGCTCCAGCCGAAGCTGCTGAGAGCCATCGAGACCGGAACGATCACACCGGTAGGCAGTGACGACGCGGTGCAAGTCGACACACGGCTGGTCGTGGCCACCCACCGCGATCTGGAACAGGAAGTGGAAGCCCAGCGGTTCCGCGAAGACCTGTACTACCGGATCAACGTGGTCGAGGTGGTCGTGGAGCCGCTGCGCAATCGCCGTGAGGATATCCTGCCGCTGGCTCGCAACTACGCCCACCAGTTTGCCGGCGGGCCGGTTCGCCTGTCGCCCCAGGCTGGTCGCAGCCTGCTCGTCTACGCCTGGCCGGGCAATGTCCGCGAGCTGCGCAACGCCATGCAACGCGCCTGCCTGCTCTGCCGCGGCGATGTCATCCTGCCCGAACATCTGCCTCCCAAGATCGCGACCGTCACGGGCGAAGCAACCGACCCGGCCGCAGATACCAACCGCCTGTCGCAGGTCGAACGCGCGACCATCCTGGCCACGCTGGCCGAGTGCCAGAACAACAAGACCCAGACTGCCAAGCGACTGGGCATCAGCCGCCGGGCGCTGATCTACAAGCTCCGCGAACTCGGACTTCGATCGATTTGAAGATCTTCACTTTTCGCATCGCCAGTCAACCTTTGCGGGAGTAATGCGGCAGATCACGCGCCGTTCCACGAGTTCACCCGGTATACGGCGTGGGCGCACTGCTTGGACAGACGCCGCGTCACTGCGCCACCTGGAACAACTGCCGTACAAGATCGTAGCCGATCAGGAAGATGGCAGCATCCACCAGCAGGTGGCTCAGCCAGGGGCCGATCAGCGATTGACTGCGCGCGTACAGCCACGCCCAGACACCACCGCCGACAGCGACTCCACCCGCGCACACATAGGCCAGGGGCGAGCCCCAGCCGAAGTAGGTCCCCAGCAGCACGACGTGGTGCGCCATGAACCCCAGACTCGACACGAGGCCGGCTCCCACCATCGAACAGTGCTGCCGCAGTCGGCCGAACACAAACCAGCGCCAGTAGTACTCCTCGAGCAGCGAGTGGACCAGGGCGTAGAACAGCCCCAGGACCGCGTACTTCCACAGGCTGTCCAGCCCCAGATCGCGCATCTTGGCCAACGCCTGCTGCTCCAGCCCGTCCAGGTATCCCGCCGGCTTCAGCCAGCCGCAGTAGAGCCCGATCATGGCGAGCGCCACGACCGCCCCGAACAAGATCCCGGCCCCGACTCCGCGCCAGCCCGGGAACCGCCACGACACCCGTTCCCGAAGCACGAGGAACACCCACACCAGCGGCCACACGAACTGGACGGTCTTGCCGACCGCGAACACCGCCTGCTGGACCCCTGTCGCGCAGTCCGCCAGCAGCACAAAATAGACGAGCGTCAACACGGTCGGGTAGGACAGCGCGACGGCCAGCGCCAGGGGCTGGCCAGCGGTTCGAAACAGGGGACTGCGGTGCCGTCGCGCGACCATCTGAGGCTTGCCTTTCCAGCGGCGTGGCGGGATGCGTCAGGCGGCAGGGCACTCACTTGTCCGCGGATCCCGGGAGCCACCACGCGCGTCGTGGACTGATTGTCGTTGACTGATCTGGGGAATCGAGCATACTCATGTCGAGTGTGACTCGAATGCAGTACCAGCACAAGCACCGACAGGGAAAGGGTGACGCGTGAAGCATGGAGCAGGGGCTTTCAGCTTCGGGGAGCGTGATCTGGAGCAGATTCGGCGCACGACATTTGTCCAGACAGTCGAGCACCACCAGGAGATTGAGTCGACCAATACGCGCGCGATCCGCTGGGCCGAGGACCCCGCGCTCGCGCTGCCGGCCCTGGTGCTCTCCGACATGCAGACTGGCGGCCGCGGGCGCGGCACGAATCGCTGGTGGTCGGCACCCGGCGCGCTGACCTTCTCACTGATCCTGCCGCGGATCACCTCGAGCGACGAGTCGTCCTGGCTGCGGATTTCCCTGACGGCCGGGCTGGCGGTCTACGACGCCTTGCAGCAACTGCGACCGGGGTTGCAGATCGGCCTGAAATGGCCTAACGACGTCTTTGTCCAATGTCGCAAGATCTGTGGCATCCTGACGGAGACCTCGCCGCGGGCCCCGGCGCGGCTGGTGCTCGGCATCGGCCTGAACGTGAACAACTCCCTGGCCGCTGCCCCTTCGGCCGTAGCTGCCACCGCCACCTCGTTGGTCGATGTTGCCGGCTACCGGTTCGATCTCTCCGTCGTACTCACGCATGTGTTGCGGCAGCTGGCCGAACAGTTGGCGGCGCTGGCCCGCGCTGATACCGCGCTCGCCAGCCGGTGGCAGGAACTGTGCATGTTGACTGGCCACCACATTCAGGTGGACGCCGGCCAGCGTGTTACGGTCGGCTTGTGCCAGGGGATCGATGAGTCCGGCGCCTTGCTGGTGGACACACCGGCAGGCCGCGAACTGTGTCGCAGTGGAGTGGTCACCACACGGGGGCAGGAGGAGCCCGTGCACCGTGCCTGACACACGGCAGCACCGGTCATTCGGCCTCGGCAGCTGTGATCGACGGACGCACGAACTGCGGTGCCGTGACCCCCATCGACACGTAGATGCTCATCAGCCCGTCGACCGACATGTTGGCGTCCCGGATACAGTCGGTCGGCACGAAGAGCAGCCCGCCTCCAAACGGCACCGGAGCGGTCGGCACAATGACGATCTGGTAATCGCGCCCGTCGATGGTGTAGATCTGCGGCGAAACGAGCAGCGCGAGGAAGGCCGTCCCCTGCGATCCGCCAAAGATGCAGTACACGACGCTCATGCCTTTCAAGTCCGCCTGGTCCTGCCGATCGAGCATGGACACGAGCTGCTTGGAGGTGTTGTAGATACCTCCCACCACCGGCACGCGGTTGAGCACCGCATCGGTGAGCGACTGTATCAGACGCCGGGCCCCCATTTCCACCGCGACCCCCAACAGGAAGACCAGGCCCAGCACCACCGCCCAGCCGATGATGTAGGCCAGCGTCTTGTCTTCTGGCGAGAACTGCCAGCCGAGGTTCCGCACGATACGCCCGATCGGCGTGTCCTGCCCCAGGAACCGCTGCAGAAATCCGGCCACCCAGATCACGATCGCAATGGTCACAACCAAGGGCAGGACCGCGAAAGCGCCCGCCAGGAAGTAACGCAACAGCCGCTGGCCACATTGCCGAAAAGCGTTCATCTTCACACTACCTCCCGCATCGTATGCCACGCACAGACCAGATCGCGTGTCATTACCGGTGCTGGCTCGGCTTGCCCCACATCACCATCATAATAGGCTGCGCCGACCGGGGCAAAGGGGCCCGTGCACCCGGGTCGCCCTGGGGCCCGTGCACCGGCGCGGTCCGGGATCGCCAGGCTCACTCCGCACCCCTTGCTACTTGACTACTTGGTCCCCAGTTTGATGATCTTCTTCACGTCCACACTGTCCGGCAGTGCGGCGATCGCCACCGGCTGCCAGGTATCGTAGGTCCCGGCTTCCATCTGGCGGAGCGCCTCCTGCAGCGCCTGTATCTCGCTCTGCGCCACGCCGGCGATCGACGCCACTGCGCCGCTGACCTGACGATAGGCGTCGGTCCCGCGCCGCGGCACATAACCGCGGCGTTTGAGCCACCCGATCAGCGCGTGCACATTGTCGACGTTCGGCGGCGGATCGGGACACGTACCGCGCGGCCGGCGGGGATCGGCGTAGCTGCTGCCCAGCCGGGAATTGGCGTGCAACGGCGTGGCGATGATCTCGGCCAGCACGGCGGGCGGCGCCAGGCGTTCAAACACCGTGTAGGCGCCCCACACGAGCGCCAGCTGGCTGGGCGCCAGATGCTCGCC
>Ga0123333_10004230_pt1 | contig 13525 bp, 13 predicted proteins | sample BioC12SIPDNA_3_FD_89957 | JGI IMG/M metagenome (GOLD analysis project Ga0123333, IMG submission 89957) | Anaerobic biogas reactor microbial communites from Washington, USA - Biogas_R2_B C12 SIP DNA | ecosystem: Engineered > Bioreactor > Anaerobic > Unclassified | place: Washington, USA...
CGGCACCCGGGTCGAACCGCCCACCAGCACGATCTCGTCAATGCTGCCCGGCTTGAGGTTGGCATCCTGGAGCGCCTGCATCAGCGGCTTGCGGCAGCGCTCCACCAGGTGATCGATCAACTCCTCGAACTTCGAGCGGGCGATGGTCATCTGGAGGTGCTTGGGACCCGTCGCATCCGCCGTGATGAACGGCAGGTTGATGTCCGTCTGCGGCCGTGAACTCAGCTCCTTCTTCGCTTTCTCACACGCTTCCTGCAGACGCTGCAGCGCCATCGTGTCCGTGCGCAGGTCAATGCCGTGCTCCCGCTTGAACTCGCCCGCCACATAGTTGATCAGCTCCTGGTCGAAGTCATCACCCCCCAAGTGCGTGTCACCGCTGGTACTGATGACCTGGAATACCTTGCTCTTACTCTCGTCGTCTGACGCATCGGCCACCTCCAGCACGGAGACGTCAAACGTGCCTCCGCCCAGGTCGAACACGACGATCTTCTCGTCTTTCTTGCGGTCCAAGCCATAGGCCAGCGCGGCAGCGGTTGGTTCGTTGATGATCCGCGCGACCTCCAGGCCGGCGATCTGGCCCGCGTCCTTGGTCGCCTGTCGCTGTGCGTCGTTGAAGTAGGCGGGGACCGTAATCACCGCCTTGTTGACCTTGTGCCCCAGATAGGCTTCCGCAGCTTCCTTGAGTTTGCGGAGCGTCTTGGCCGAGACTTCCTGCGGCGTGTACTGGCTGTCGCCAACCTGGATTTTCACGTAGTCAGTGGGGCCGCCGACGACCTTGTACGGCACGATCTTCTCTTCTGAGGACACTTCGTTGTGCCGTCGTCCCATGAACCGCTTTACGGAATACACGGTCCGCGTCGGGTTGGTCACCGCCTGGCGGCGGGCCGGCTCGCCCGCCAGCACTTCGCCTTTGTCCGTGTACGCCACCACGCTGGGCGTCAGCCGATTGCCTTCCGCGTTCGGGACGACCTTGGGCTCCGTTCCCTCCATGACAGCCACTACCGAATTGGTGGTCCCCAAATCGATGCCGATGATTTTTTCGCCTTCCGCCATCAGGTTGCCCTCGTACTGGTCGTCGTGTGTGGTCCGTGTGGATACCGCCGCTGTGCCCTGTGAACGCTCGAGCCGTGCGCCAGAGGCTGCCCGTGTGCGATTGCGCAGGTGTCAGAGTCATGCGTAAGTTTCGACTGCAACGCAAAGACCGTGCCGACATCAGTCGTCTTTTACTCGGTATTCATAAGCTATGGAAACATAATCGGTTACAGCGTGCCGGCCGAAATTCGCGGCGGTCTGACGAGATGTACCGCCCCAGCACACTGCCAAATTGGCAGGTCGCGCTTCAGGCCACCGACCCGTGGCGGCGGCCCGTTCCAATGGGGGGCTGCGGGCGTGTCTGGGCGGAGTTGAGCCTGCCCGGGGTTGGACCGGCCGCTGGCCGACCACCACTGTTGGTTGACCGCTGTTGGTTGACAGTGCAGTGCACGGGTTGTAGAAGGACGCATTCGGAACTCACCCACGGTGTACCCATGCCTACGAAACGACAGCCGGTTTCCGGACGCTCCGCGAATGCCCCAGATGCTCCGCCGGTTCCGCAGGACGGCGTTTCCGACGCGGAGTCGCGGCGATTGGATCGCGCGCTGGTGGAGCTGATCAGCCAATGTGCGGCGGCCCATCGAGCGGCTGCCGCGCAGGTGGCGTCGGGTGGCGCGCCGGCCGACCTGTTGACATTGGACGCCGAGTGTCTCGCGCGCGTCTCCAAGGCCAATCCGGGCCCGCTGCACGACAATGCGATGCGGGCCATCTTCCGCGAGTTGTTGAGCGGTGTGCGGGAGCTGGTGCGGCCGACGCGCGTCGTGTACCTGGGGCCGGAGTTCAGTTACAGCCACCTGGCAGCCGTGGAGCGGTTCGGGACGAGTGCCGAGCTGGTGCCGTTGCCGACGATTGCCGCGGTGTTTGACGCTTTGAGCCGGCATCAGGCGAATGTCGGGGTCGTGCCGATCGAGAACTCGACGGACGGGCGCGTGGCCGATACGCTGGACATGTTTGCCCGCTTGCCGCTGCGGATCTGCGGCGAGGTACAGCTTCGGATTCACCACTGCCTGTTGGGCAAGTGTTCACGCAGCGCTGTGCGCGAAGTGTGCAGCAAGCCGCAGGCGTTGTCGCAATGTCGCGGCTGGCTGGCACGCCACCTGCCTGAAGCCCGGCTGGTGGAGACCGACAGCACGGCAGCCGCGGCGCGTCTGGCGGCGGAGAAGCCGGGTGCGGCGGCCATCGCCAGCCGGCAGGCAGGCGTGCACTATGGGCTGGACGTGATCACGCGGAACATCGAAGACAACCGCCATAACGTGACGCGTTTTGCGGTGATCGGCGACCAGCCCCCGGCCAGCACGGGCAACGACAAGACGTCGCTGATGTTCGCGGTGCCACACGAGCCGGGGGCGCTGGCGGACGCCATGGCGATCTTCAAACGCCACCACCTGAACCTGACGTTCATCGAGTCGTTCCCGGTGCCGAACACCCCGAACAAGTACCTGTTCTTCGTCGAGTTCCAGGGGCATCCGGCCGACCGGGACGCCGAACGTGCGCTGGCCACGCTCGCCCGGAAGACGGTGCGGCTGGAGGTACTCGGTTCGTACCCTGCGACACAGCCGGTGGAGGAATAACCCACGGCCGGGCATTCATTCAGCGTGCGCCGCGCGGAGCGTCAGAATCGTGTACTGGGGCAACGCGCCAGCGGGTGTCACGTACGTCTGCTGCAGGCGATATCCGGCCTGTGTCCACTGGTCCAGTCGCCTTTGGCCGTCCGGCGTCACAACGTCCCCGGGGACCCAGAACACGACGGTGTCGAGACCCAACGCTGCCGCCTCGGGGGACAGAGCGGCCGCGAGGGGGTCTTTCGCGTGGACGCTGAACTGGGCCCACCCCTCAGCCTGACAGATCCACCGGTTACAGATCATCGCGCGGCACGCGCCGTCGATTGCCATGCTGTCGGGATCGATCAGCAGTGGCGGGCGGGGCAGCCGGCCAAATTGCTCGTCCACGTACTTCGCGACGGGCCGCAGGTCGGGCGCGTCGCGCAGCAGGCCGCCACCGCGCAGCAACAGCAGTTCCAGCCCGGCGCAGACGGCCGCCATGGCGGCCCACCGCGCGCCCCGCAGACCCGTCAGCTGGAACCCGCAGCGGTGGAGCCCGCCCCACAGCGCCAGTAGTCCGGCCGCCCCAAGGACACACAGGGCGGGAAAGGCCGGCAGCATGTACCGCGCTGAGACGATCAGCAATGGCAGGAAGACGGTCATCAGCACGGTGGCCAGCGTGGCGGGCCAGCAGATGCCGGCACCGCTTCGGCCGCGGCGTCGATACAGCACCACTGCGCCCCACGCCGCGACCAGCGCCAGCGGGAGCGGCACCACCACGTGACGCCGCCCCAGCTCGAACAGCCAGGACGGCAGGTTCAGCACGAACTTGGCGACGGTCTGCCCGGGATGGCTCCATATCATGCGCGGGACCGAGTAGTCGTAGTCGGCCGGATGTCCGAAATGCTCGATGCCGCGCCGCACGCGGTCCGCCTCGGAACTGTCTGACGGCGTCTGCCAGGCCGGAGGTGTGCCATCGAGAAACGTCCAGCACATGTATTGCGGGGGGACCACCGTCAAGCCGGCTTGCCTGGGGCGGCCAATCGACGCGGTACAGGTGCCGGCAACTACGGCCACCAGCATGATGCACGCCGGCACCCAGGCAGTACGTGGTGGCCACACGCCACGCTGGATCGCATGGCAGCCCGCAAAGAACGCGAAATACAGCGGCAGGAATAATACGTACTCACCGCGGAAGGTGCCAATCGCGGCAGCCAGTACAGCCAGTCCGAGCAGGGACGGCCAGCTCAACGCGCGCCGGAGCGACGCGTGCCAGATCGCCAGCGCACCGAAAAATGCCGCGGCGGCGAACACCACCGGGTAGTTGTCCAGGCCCACATAGCTGTTATGCGCGGGCAGGAATGTACACAGCAGCAGGCTGGTGACAGCCAGTTCGTCGTCCAGTTGCAGCGACTTGAGCCAGTACCAGAAGCCGGCTGCCAGGCACAGATGGGCGATGATCAGCACCAGCGGAATCAGACTCCCCGGTGGCAGCCCCAACAGTCCGGACAGCGCGGCCAGCAGGCAGACCGGACCAGGCGGCACGCCCAGTTGGGCGGTACCCCAGCCCAGCTGGATCCAGTCCTTCGCCAGTACCGCCATCTTCGGATTCATGCCGGTCAGCGGGGTCCCCAGCAGCAGCACGTGCACCAGTCGCACGACGAGCACGAGTGCCAGGAATCCCAGCAGCCGGCGCAGTTCCCGCCGTGGCGACCCGGCACACGTTCTGGCAACGGCGGACTCTGGCATACGAGCGGTACCCCAGCATACGAGTGGCGCCCCACACGGGCGGCCTGCTCCGTCCACGGGGCCGACGACGCCCGTGCGCGCCCCACGGACCCTGCGGGGCCGCGTCCGGCAACCACCGGGGCAACCCCGGTGCGTCATCCTGGCAACCGGCCGCCCGCCTGTCAACCGGCTGGCACGGCCTCGACGGCCCGCCCGCTCGTGTGGTAAACTGCTCGATTCGATTGTGCCGCTGCGCGGCCGATCATTGCGTGGTTTCTTGCTGCAGCTGTGTCATGATTGTCATCCTCGAGCCGAACGTCACGGAAACGCAGATCCAGAACGTGGTGGATCGCATCCAGGCAGTGGGCCTGAGCGCGCATCTGAGCCGCGGGACGTATCGCACGATCGTCGGCATCATCGGGGACGAGGAGAAGATACAGTTCGAGCCGCTGCTGGCGCTGCCGGGCGTGAGCGAGGTGATCCCGGTTCTGCCTCCGTATAAGCTGGCGAGCCGGGAGGCGCATCCGCGCGGGAGCATCGTGGAGGTGGCGGGGGTGAAGATTGGCGGCGACCATCTGGCGCTGATTGCCGGCCCCTGTGCGGTCGAGAATGAGGACCAGATGCACCGGATCGCGCAGGCGGTCAAGCAGGCCGGCGCGCACATTCTGCGTGGCGGCGCGTTCAAGCCGCGCACCAGTCCCTATGCGTTCCAGGGGCTCGAAGAGGAGGGGCTGAAGATCCTCCGTGCAGCCGGGGATGCCCAGCACATGCCGGTGGTGACGGAAGTGACCGACCCGCGGTGCGTGGGACTGGTGGACGAGTATGCCGACATGCTGCAGGTCGGTGCCCGCAACATGCAGAATTTCGTCCTGCTCAAGGAGGTGGGCAAGGTCCAGAAACCAGTGCTGCTCAAACGCGGCATGAGCGCGACGGTGACCGACCTGCTGATGAGTGCCGAGTACATCCTGTCCCAGGGCAACTCCCGGGTGGTGTTGTGCGAGCGCGGCGTGCGGGGATTCGACACGAAGATCGCGCGGAACCTGTTCGACGTGGCGACGGTGGCTGCAGTCAAGCAGTTGTCACACCTGCCGATCATCGTGGATCCGAGCCACGCCACGGGCCAGCCGGCGCTCGTTCCCCACTGCGCTCTGGCGGGGGTGGCGGCCGGCGCGGACGGCGTGCACATCGAAGTACACGATCGGCCGGAAGAGGCCAAGTCGGATGGGGCTCAGGCGCTCCTCCCGCTGCAGTTCGCGGCACTTGTGACACAGATTCGGCAACTGGCCGAGCTGTTCGGCAAAACACTTACACCAACGGAGGAATCGAATCGTGCGACGACCCCTGATTGCCGGTAACTGGAAGATGCATCTGACCCGCCAGGAGGCGGTGGTGCTGGCACAGCAGATTGCCCAGCGCTCTGGCGATACCACCACTGCTGACCTGGCCATCTGTCCGCCGAGCGTGTACTTGGACGCCGTTGGGGCGGTTATCCGGGGCACGGACGTCGGCCTGGGCGCTCAGAACATGTATTTCGAGCCGAACGGTGCCTTTACCGGTGAGATCAGCGGCAGCATGCTCGTCGACTTGCAGTGCCGGTACGTGATCCTGGGGCACAGCGAGCGGCGGCATATCCTGGGCGAGACCGACGAGGATGTGAACCGCAAGACCGCAGTGGCACTGGAACTGGGCCTGGTGCCGATCGTCTGCGTGGGCGAGACACTGGCGGAACGCGAGGCGGGGAAGACGGCGGCGGTGGTCAGCGGCCAGTGCGCCGGGTCGCTCGCCGGCCTGTCCGCAGAGCAGATGCAGCAGGTGGTCATTGCCTACGAACCGGTGTGGGCGATCGGGACGGGCAAAGTGGCCACGCCGGAGCAGGCGGAGGCGGTTCATGCCGATCTTCGCAGGTTGCTCGAGACCCGCTACAATGCGGCCGTCGCCGAGACGGTCCGCATCCTCTACGGGGGCAGCGTCAAGCCGGACAACGCCGCCGCCCTGCTCTCGCAGAAGAATATCGACGGGGCGCTCGTCGGCGGCGCCGCGCTCAAGGCGGATAGCTTTTTCGGTATCGTGGCGGGCGTCGGAGACGCGTAGCGGGAGCCCTGCACGCCGCTGGCGACCGAGGTGTCAATAAAACCCGAACCGGTGAAGGAAGCTCAGTGCGATGACCGCTCTGTCCGTTCTCTTTGGCTTTCTGATGTTTCTGACCGCGCTGTTCCTGATCCTGCTCGTGCTCGTTCAACGCGGGCGCGGAGGGGGGCTGTCGGGCGCGCTGGGAGGCATGGGCGGCCAGAGTGCCTTCGGCACCAAGGCCGGCGATCTGTTCACACGCATCACGATGGGGGTGGCGACGTTCTGGATTCTCCTGTGCATCGCCGCCATCCTGCTGATGAATCCACAGCGGAGATCAATGACGGACGCCAGTCGGGGAGGGCAGGAGTTCACCCGGCCGACCACCGATGGTGCCGCTGAGACGGTGAGTCCGGCCGGGACGGCCACAACGAACGCCACGCCCGCACCCGCGGCACCCGCGCCGGCCGCAAATCCCCAGTAACCTGAACTCCAGTCGCCTGATTTCCCCCCGCACCGCGGGGCGAAGGCGGCTGTCGCGGACGCAGGACCACCCCGGGAGCCGGCGATGGGGGCCGGCGACCGGTGCCCGCGCGACAGGGGGCTTTTTTCGAGGAGTATTCCAGCCTTGCTCCTGAGCATGACCGGCCATGGCGAAGCGCAGTCGCACGGCGATGGGGTGACGTTCACCGTGGAGGTGCGGACCCTCAACAGCCGTTACTTCAAACTGGTCGTGCGCACAGGGGACGCAGGGGAAGGGTACCAGGCGTGGGAGCCGCGGATCGAGACGGTGGTCCGCCAGCGGGTGCGGCGAGGCACCGTGCAGGTCACGGTGCAGGTCGACCGGGAAGTGGCTCCCGACCAGTACCAACTCAACACGGCCGTGCTGGCCCAGTACCGCCGGCAGCTGGAAGAACTCTGCGACCGGCTGCATATCGTGGAGTCGATCCGGATGGAATCGTTGCTGTCCCTGCCGGGTGTCGTCGATGAACACATGGGGGGGGCGGCGGCCATCGAGGAGGAGTGGCCGGTGCTCGAGTCGGCTCTGCAGCAGGCGCTGGCCAACCTGGATGCCATGCGGCAGGAGGAAGGGGGGGCAATGGCGGCCGATCTGACCGGCAATTGCCAGCTGATCCGGGCGGGGCTCGACCGGATCACCGAACGGGCGCCGCTGGTGGCTGAAGCCTACCGGACCCGGTTGACTGAACGGCTCAACAAGCTCCTGCATGAATTCGGTTCGCACATCGAACCGGCCGACGTGGTGCGCGAAGTTGGGACTTTTGCCGAGCGGAGCGACATCTCGGAAGAACTCGTCCGGCTGCGCAGCCATCTCGATCAGTTCCGGGGCGTTGTGGCCCTGCCGGAGAGCAGTGGCCGGAAGCTGGACTTCCTGACGCAGGAGATGTTTCGCGAGGCGAATACGATCGGGTCCAAAGCCAACGACGCGGAGATTGCGGGCCATGTCGTGGAGATCAAGTCGCTGATCGAACGTATGCGGGAGATGATCCAGAACATCGAATGAACGCCTCTGCCGCCAAAGTGGTGATTATTTCGGGGCCGTCGGGAGCGGGGAAGTCGACGGTCGTGGCGCGTCTGCTCGCGGTCTGCCCGGTCCCGCTCCGGCTGAGCGTTTCGGCCACCACCCGCGCGCCGCGGCCGGGAGAGCGGGATGGCGTGCACTACTATTTCGTCGCCCGCGACGAATTCCAGCGCCGCCGGCAACGGGGCGAGTTCCTGGAATGCAAGGAGGTCTTCGGGTGCGGCGACTGGTATGGCACGCTGCGGAGCGAAGTCGCCACTGGCCAGACGGAAGGGAAATGGGTACTGTTAGAAATTGACGTCGAAGGGGCCATGTCAGTGCTGGAGGAGATCCCGGACGCCGTGACCATCTTCCTACATCCCGGCTCGCTGGAAGAACTGGCACAGCGGCTGACGCGGCGCGGCACCGAGTCAAGCCAATCGCTGGCCCGCCGCCTGGATGTGGCGCGGACCGAGATGGAATGTGCGCGCGCGTACCAGTACGAAGTGATCAATGATACAGTGGATCGGGCCGTTCAGGAAATCTGTGGGATCCTGCAGCGCTGCGGAGAGTAAGTTCATGCTTGAAGAACTCAAAGAAGAAGAAATCGTCAACAAGGTGGGTGGTCGTTTCAAGCTGTCGACCCTCATCCAGAAACGCCTCGTGCAGCTCAACGCCGGCAGCCGCGCGCTGGTCGATCTGGACACCAGCGACAAGATGGCGGTGGTGCTCCAGGAAATCATGCAGGACAAGATCTTCCTCGACACGTCCAACGAGGTGAAGATCACCGGGGAGTTGCCGGCAGACGGGGGCGGCATGGGATTCGATCCGACAGACCTGTAGTGGCATGGTTGCCCCATGATCGACCGGGAAGTACTCATCGGGATCACCGGCGGCATTGCCGCTTACAAGACGGCCGCGCTGGTCAGCCAGTTGGTGCAAGGGGGAGCGCGCGTGAGCGTGGCCATGACGCGTGCGGCCAGCGAGTTTGTCGGGAAGTCGACGCTGGCCGCACTTTCCGGGCGGCCGGTGGCCACCGACGTGTTTGCCCCTGACCTGTTCCCGCTCGGAGCGCACATCGAACTGGCCCAGCGGGCCGAGCTGTTCTGCGTCGCCCCGGCGACAGCCGACTTTTTGGCGAAAGCTGCACACGGTCTGGCCGACGACCTGGTGTCCACCCTCTACCTGGCCTGCACCGGGCCGGTGCTGATCGCCCCGGCGATGAACCCCGACATGTGGGCCAAACCGGCCGTGCAGCGGAACGTGCGGCAGCTGCAGGAGGACGGTGCGACCATCATCACGCCGGATGACGGCTGGCTCAGCTGCCGGCGCAGCGGGCCAGGCCGGATGGCCGAGCCCGACCGGATCCAGTTGGCCATTGAGGCGGTGCTGCACGGCCCCGGCTGAAGCACGCTCCCAGGCACGATCCATGGCACGCATCCTGATCACCTCCGGTCCCACGCGGCAGTACCTCGATCCCGTACGCTTCCTGACCAATGCGTCCAGTGGCCAGATGGGCTGTGCGCTGGCCGCTGCGGCGCTGGCCCAGGGGCATGCGGTGGTCGTGGTGTCCGGTCCGGTGCAGCTCGAGTATCCGCCCGCCGCGCGTCTCGTGCATGTGGTGAGCACCGAGGAGATGCTCGCGGCCTGCCAGCGCGAGTTCTCCGGCTGCGACGGGCTGATCGCCGCCGCCGCCCCGTGCGATTACCGGCCGCAACAGGTGGCGGAACAGAAGCTCGCCAAGACCGGCCAGCCGCTGCTCCTGGAGCTGATCGAGACCCCCGATATCGTGGCGACCCTGGCCGTCGAGAAACGCCCCGCGCAGTGGCTGGTGGGCTTCGCGCTGGAGACTCACGAGCGGCGCAGGCGGGCCCTGCAGAAACTCCAAAAGAAAAGCTGCGACCTGATCGTGCTCAACGGACCGCAGGCGATCAATGCGGACGCGAACGCTGTCGAAGTGCTGGATCGCCATGGGGCGGTCGTGCTGGCGGCCGAAGGCGCGAAAGCCAGCGTGGCGCGGCAAATCTTCGAGCTCATCGAGCGGAGCCTGATTCGGCCGCACGGAGCGTGCGATTCGTGACGCGCCGGGAGGGGCCCCGGCTGCCGGCACAGCCCGTACAGGGCACGCCACCCGCACCCGCGCTGCGGCGCCCAGGTGGTCGCCGGCCGACCGCGGCTGACTGGGCCGGCCGCCTCCCCTGCCAGCATGACGTATCGTTGAGTGGACAGGAGGGGCACGTTGCCGATCCACGCGCGCTCTGTGGTCGTCGGACGTCGAATCGGACTGGCATGGCGCACGCGAGCCAGGAGGGCCCAGCTTCGGTGGGAGGACGTGTTCGATGGAACAAGCTGTATTGCAGAAGTGGGAATACCTGGTGGAAGAAATGAACAGCACGGATGCCCTCCGTTCCGTGCTCGCACGCCTCGGTGAGAATGGCTGGGAGTTGGTCAGCGTGGTGCGCGGCACCAATGTTGATGCGGCCGGTCCGGTCAAGACGCTGCGCGTCCGCAAAGGCGAGGCGCTGTGCGCCGTGTTCAAACGTCCCCGGGGCTGAGTTGTCTGGTCAGCAGCCGGACGCGTCACGTAGTCAGCGGCGGGGCCGTGGCAACCGTTTCCCGCAGCAACTCAGCTAACAGCTCCGCGTCCCCGGTGCGCGGCATCAGCACCGCACGCGATCGCGCGCGGCGCAAGACACCCTTCTCCAGCCGTCCTGCGAAATAGGTCGTCTCCAACGCCGTCGCACGCCGGGCCGCGTCCCAGCTCAACCGCGCGTGCACCAGATCGTTCGGTGTGAGAATGTGCCCGTAACTGCAAGCCAACGCCGGCAGTCGCGCAAGCAGTGCCTGACAGGCTGCCGCAACGTCCACCACTTGAGGCGACGCGTCAGGCCAGCTGACGGGGCGGTAGTCGCTGGCGGCCGCGCCACCGCTCAACAGCATCCACTCGCGACCAGGCAGCACGCTGGTCACCTGCACGCGTGGATCACTGTCAAGGTACTGCGTCTGCACTGACACGAGTACCTCCAGCACGATACCCGGTGCCGCGTGCGGCTGGTGCACTACGCGCCAACGCACTTGGCGCCTACACACTTGCGGGCGGACCTCACGGTCCGACCCCTCGGCGTAGGTGACAATCAGATCGTTCCCGCGGATGTACGCGTCTTCAATCCGCTCAGCGCGTTCGTCTCCGCGTGCCACGGTCACCTGCATCAAGGCCGCATCTGACAGCGCGGCACCATCCCATGTAATCGCCTGCAGACCACGCGAGGGATAGGCCAGATCCATGGCCGCGCAAAAACTCGCAGACTCCCACCGCACGCTCGACCGTTCCAAGTGCCACATTCGCTGGCCGCCTCCTGCAACAACACCGGCAAACCAAAACCGGCAACCAAAAAACCCCGCCGTACGCAGCTAGGCGTAACGGCGGGGCCGGAACAGAGAAGAGGCCGGTTTTACCCCGCGGGGTAAGCAGATAAAAATGAATATGACCTGTGACCTCGAAGCCGGCAGCCACTCGCCACCACGCTACCAGTCACCACCCCTGATGATACCAAGATCCAAGTGCGTGTCCATAGTTTTGTGCAAAAAATCAGACCTCGCTGCCGCTCCAAAGGACGCCGTCCGCACGCTGCCGGCCGATACGGGTGGGCTCCACCACTTTATCGTCTGTATTATCAACACTATCAACCGCCGCCCGCCGCTGAACGCTGGCAGCTTGTCCCCGGCGCGGTCGAGCCGGTAGAGCACTATAATCGGTGAGTGCACCCGGTCAGGTGGACCTCTGGTGTGCGCCTCCTGCGGCGTGCTCCCCCCCGGTGGCCGAAGTGACGCGCCCCCCGACAACAACCACTCCTAATACAACTCAATACACTCAATACACAGGAACAGCTGGCGATGACGGACTTCATGGCGGTCGGCCAACAAGTGGCCCGCGAATGTGGTCGAGTGCTGCTCGAGATGCGTGGGTCGATCAACCCGCAAGTTAAGGCGCCAAAGGACCTTGTGACCGAGGCCGACTACCGGTCCCAGGAGACGGCGCGGCGGATCTTGCACGATGCGTTCCCGGCACACCGATTCCTCGGCGAAGAAGACACAGCTGACATGCCGGACGCGCCGCCCGCAGCGACCGGCCCCGACTCCGACTACTGTTGGATCGTGGATCCACTCGACGGGACCCTGAACTACGTGCGGCAGCTGCCAAATTACTGTGTGTCGGTGGCGCTGCGTCATGGTCAACAGGTCCTGATGGGGGTCGTATACGACCCGATCCAGGACGAGTGTTTTTCGGCGGAGTTGGGCGGTGGGGCGCTGCTCAACGGCCGACCCATCCATGTCAGTGATTGTGAACACGTCGACCAGGCGCTCATCGCTGCGAGCTTACCCACGGTCGTGCCACGTAACTCGCCAGAGGTGGGGCGGTTCATTGAAGTGATGCACTCGGCTCAGGCCATCCGCAGGCTGGGTTCGGCGGCATTGAGTCTCTGTTACGTAGCCTGCGGTCGTCTGGATGCATATTGGGCGACCTGTGTGAAAGTGTGGGATGTTGCCGCGGGACAGCTGATTGTGCGAGAGGCGGGTGGGACGCTGTCCGGGCCGGAAGGCACTCCGTTCGAATTGGACCGGCCGCAGTTCGTTACGGCGGCGACGCCGCAGCTTCACGGCCAGCTGCTGGAGGTGCTGCGTTGTGCGGCGGGCCGTTGCTGAAGAGTCGGACGCTCTGGGGAGAGAAAAAATGTTGGCTCGTGCGGGGGACTGTGCCTAAACTAGAGGCTTAGCTCGTCTCTGCATGTTTCACGCGCTATCGGAACAACCGACGCGTCTTTGGACGTGTCCCTTCATAGGCAAGATCGCCGTGCGTACTAGGTGGTTGCTGCTAATCCTGATCGGCCTCACTGGCGGCAACGGGGGGAGGCCCCCGGCCGGCGCTCAGGAACTGCCAGCATCGGCGGTAGTTACGTCACCGCAGCCGGCCGTGGAGGAGGTCCAGCCGGGTGGCTTCTATCTGCGGAACGAGAAAGGGGAGCTGGTCTACGTTCCGGACGTTTCGTACGAGCAGTTCGAGCAGCTGTTGAAAGCCCAGCGCAACCGGACCGAGTGGCAGCAGCCGGCATTCGTGATGACCGACATGGCCATGGATGCCACGCTCACGGGCGATCGCCTGGAGCTGGATGTCACGTTCATGCTGCAGGGACGCGAGTTGGCGGGGGTGGCTGCGGGCACTTGGTTCCGCGTGCCGTTGCGTTTTTCCAATGGGGTGCTGATCAAGGAGCCGTTGTTTGTGGGGCCAGGCGGCCACTTCCTGACATTTGACAGTGCCCAGGATGGTTACGTGTGTTGGCTGCAGACCGGCGGGGACGCCACCCACGACACCACCCACAAAGTCACCCTGCGGCTGTTGCTTCCGGTGGATCAGGTGGGGGACGAGTCCCGGCTTGCGCTGTTTGTGCCAAACCCGCTCGCCTCGTCGCTCAAACTGCTCGTGCCGGAAAAAATGGCCGAGGGGACTGTGCGCGACACGGTGGACGTGGCAGGCCGACCGTTGACGTTTGCTGCCACGCCGGACGGGAAGGGCCAGTTC
>Ga0123333_10004236_pt1 | contig 13517 bp, 13 predicted proteins | sample BioC12SIPDNA_3_FD_89957 | JGI IMG/M metagenome (GOLD analysis project Ga0123333, IMG submission 89957) | Anaerobic biogas reactor microbial communites from Washington, USA - Biogas_R2_B C12 SIP DNA | ecosystem: Engineered > Bioreactor > Anaerobic > Unclassified | place: Washington, USA...
AACGCTTTCTTCGGAAGCCGGAATTCGGCTCCTACGAGGATTTTCTGCACAACTACCGGGTGATCGCGCCCGAGAACTTCAACTTCGCCTACGACGTGCTCGATGTCATCGCCGAGGCGGAACCCACAAAGCTCGCGCTCCAGTGGGCGCACGTCGACGGCCGCGAGAGACGCTTCACGTTCTCGGAGATCGCCGAGAAGTCCTCTCAGGCGGCGAACCTGCTCAAAAAGCTCGGCATCAAAAAGGGCGACAAGGTGATGCTGGTCTTGAAGCGCCACTACACATTCTGGATCGCGATCATGGCGCTGCATCGCCTGGGCGCGATCACCGTCCCCGCGACGCACCTGCTCACGAAAAAGGACATCGTCTACCGCGCGAACAGCGCCAGCATCAAGGCGATCATCGCGATGGGCGACGGGAACTTCATCGACCAGTGCGATCAGGCGCTCCCCGAGTGCCCGACGGTCGAGAAGAAGCTGGTCGTCGACGGAGCGCGCGAAGGCTGGCTGCCGTTCGAAACGCTGCTCGCCGAGGAGAGCCCCTCCTTCCCCCGCCCGGAGGGGACGCTCGCGAAGGACGACATCATGCTGCTCTACTTCACCTCCGGCACCTCCGGGATGCCGAAGATGGTCGCGCACAACTTCGAGTACCCGCTGGGCCACATCCAGACCGCGGTGTTCTGGCACCAGTGCACCGACGGCGGGCTCCACCTGACCGTCTCCGAGACCGGCTGGGCGAAGTCCGTCTGGGGAAAGCTGTACGGCCAGTGGCTCGCGGGCTCCGCGATCATGGCGTACGACTTCGACAAGTTCGTGCCGAAGGACATGCTCCGAATTCTCGAGAAGTACCATGTGACGACGTTCTGCGCGCCGCCGACGATCTACCGCTTCATGATCCTCGAGGACATCTCCCGGTACGACCTCTCGCACTTGAAGCACTCGACGACCGCGGGCGAGCCCCTGAACCCCGAGGTCTACAACAAGTGGAAGGAGCTGACCGGTCAGGAGCTGCGCGAGATCTACGGCCAGACCGAGCTCTGCGTCACGATCGGAACCTTCCCGTGGATGAAGGTCTGCCCGGGCTCGATGGGCAAGCCCTCGCCGCAGTTTGACGTGGACCTCGTCGACGAGAGCGGCAAGAGCTGCCCGGCCGGGCAGGTCGGCGAGATCGTCGTGCGCACGCAGTATGAGATGCCGGTCGGCATGTTCCTGGGCTACTACCGAGACGACGAGAGGACGGAGTCCGTCTGGCACGACGGATTGTACCACACGATGGACCTCGCATGGCGCGACGAGTGGGGCTACTACTGGTACGTCGGCCGCGCGGACGACCTGATCAAGTCCTCCGGCTACCGCATAGGGCCGTTCGAGGTCGAGAGCGCGCTGATGGAGCACGACGCCGTCGTCGAGACGGCCATCACCGGCGTGCCCGACCCGGTCCGCGGCCAGATCGTCAAGGCCACGATCGTGCTCAAGAAGGGCTACGAGCCGACCGAGGAGCTCAAAAAGGAGCTGCAGGAGCACGTCAAGAAGCTGACCGCGCCCTACAAATACCCGCGCATCATCGAGTTCGTGACGGAATTGCCGAAGACCATCTCCGGCAAGATACGCCGCGTGGAGCTCCGCGAGCGCGACCGTGCCAACGAAACACCGGACTGACGCACAAATCGCCCCGCGGAGCGCCGATGTTCCGCGGGGCGAGGCCTTTTTCCCGGAAATCGGCATTTTCTGGGAAGGGAACGGCCGGACAAACGGCGGATTGCAGGGGGAGGAATGGCGTTTAAAATCGGAAGAGGCCGCATATTTGACTATTTTCCCAAAAAATGGTAAAATACCGCCATCTTCAATCTGGAGGCGCTTTTGTTGAAAAAATTGCTGCTGGCGCTGGCCGCGCTGATCGCCTTGAGCCCGGTCCCGGGCAGGGGAGAACAGCCGGTTCCCTCGGGGACCGCTGTGATCGCGGCGACGCCCGTCCCGGTTTCCGAATACACCTACAAGGAGCTGACGTCCAAGACGCTCGGCATGCGCTTTCTGTACCCGTCGCACTGGGAGAACCTTCCCGGCCGCTCGACCGTGTGCTTTCGCGAGCCGCGCGCGGACGGGAGCGTCCCCGCGCGCATGGCGATCTCCGTCAAGCAGATGTCGAAGCGCGCCGACGGCGACAAGATGCAGAGCGAGCTCGTCAAGTACCTGAAGGCGATCGTCGCGCAGTACGAGAGCTACGAGATCGGAAACCTGTCCACCGACACGGAGTTCATGGGCAAGGACGGCTATTCGACGATCTACAAGGCCGTGAAGGACGGCCGCACCGTGCGCGGCTACGCGATCATGGCCTGCGTCGGCACGAAGATCTACGCGTTCCACTTCTCCGCCGACGAGCAGAGTTATCAGGACATGGCGACCGTCATGCAGCACGTCCGCGACAACATCAAGGCAGCGAATTGATTCCCTTGGGCAAAGAGAAGGCCGGGTCGTTTTGCGACCCGGCGATTTGTCATGCGTGCGCTTCCCGCATTCTCTTCTGCCTCTCCATCAGCTTCAAAAGCCTCGGCCGATTGTACCGCTGGATCATGATGAACGGCAGGTTTCCGAGCAGGATGTAGATCGCCATGCACGCCCAGTTCCATATCTTCGGCATCAGCACGAGCAAAAGCGGGCTCAAAAGGATCAGCACCCAGTGGACCAGCTCCGCGACGCACGTCTCCCGGATCAGCCCCTCGATGTGGTCGGGGCTGCGCATCACGTTCAGCTTCTTGCGAAACGTGTGCGGAATATAGCGGCTCATGTCGGGAACCCTGTCCTTCCAGCGGTTGATCGAAAACCGGAGGTAGAAGTTCCCGCCGTCCTCCCACCGGAATGCCGTGTACGGAAACGCGCGGTAGTCAAAGTTCCGGCGCGGCAGCAGCTCGCCGATCAGAAAGCACATGAGACCCATCACCAGGCAGATGACGCCGAAGCGCAGCACCAGCCCGAAAAAGGCGGGGATCTTCAGCAAAAACCGTACGAGCATTGAAACACTCCTCCGGAGCTATTATAGCAAGCCCCCCGCCGGATTTCAACGGTTATTTTGCGCGCCCGCCCCAGTGTACGCCGGGCATTGCCGAAAACATGCGGATCGCCCTCCTCTCACACCTCCCACTTCCCGAGCCACGCGGAAAACCCCGCGTACACCTCGTCGAAGCGCGCGACGAGGGTTTCGGCGTCGTCGAGCACATATTTGTCGAGCATTTCGTCGTACGAATATCGCTTCGCGGCCAGTTCTCCGCGCGCGTACTGCTCCAGCGCCTGCGCGTCCTTGAGAATCCCCACCAGGTCGTCGAGCCCCGTCGCGCTGATCGCCTTGACGCGCGCGATCAGGCCGGGGAAATACCCGTCCGCCGCCTTGTCCGCGAATCCGTCGGCATCCTTCAGGTAGTTCTCCGCGTCGCCGGGGTACAGATACCACGATTCCTCGGTCCCGTCCTCGAGCGCCGTGCTCCCCCGGTACTCGGTCCACCGGCAGGCGAAGTACAGGTAGTCGAACATCGCGTTGATCTCCCCGACGACGCCGTCGGAGGCGATCGACTGCCACAGCGCGTATTCCTCGGACACCTCGCCCAGGTCGACGACCTCGAGCTCCGCGTCGACGAGGCGGTAGCCGTACTGGTAGCCGTAGTCGTCGGTGAAATTCCCGACCTCCATCGTGCCGGTCGCGCGCACGGCCTGCTCGGTGTACGCAAACGCCCTTCCGCGCTTCGCGTACACCGCGATCGTGTTCGCGAGCCGCGTCGTGTTCGGCACGCAGAACGGGCAGCTCTGGTACGGCAGATTCAACAGGTACGCGTAGGCGCCGTCGAGCGGCGAGACCGTCGCCATGTAGCCGGTGATCGAAACGCGCTTCCCGGCGAGCGCCTCGATCGTCTTTACGTCCACCGAGTCGGCAAAGCGCAGCCGGGTCGGCTCCGCGCCGCCCGCCCCGCCGCCCCCGCAGCCCGAGAGCGCGAGGCACAGCGCGACAAGCAGCGCAAGGATACTCCATCCTCTCATGTTCCCTCCTATTCCAGCCCGTCCCTGCGCGCCATCCTCCGGGAGAGCGCGGCGGTCGGCAGCACGCCGAGCGCGAGCACGCCGGCGAGTATCAGCCACTCCGCCGGGTAGATGGTGCCGGCGTTCAATACGATGCCCATCGACGACGCGAACCCGGAGAGCACCCGTATGCACAGCCGGGAACCTATGAGCGACAGAACCGCCGCGAGCAGGCCGACGAGCGCGTTTTCCAGCAGGTAGAGCCGCGCGATCGTCCGCATCCGGACGCCGATCAGCCGCATCAGCGCGATCTCGCGCCGGGCGTCGTAGAGCCCGAGCATCGCGACGACCGCGACGACGAATATGTTCATGACCAGTATGATCGCCGACAGGATGTAGACGATCCGGGCGCTCAAATCGACGTTCTCGAGCACCTCGCGCAATACCGTCGCCGGGTTGATCGCGAGCAAAGACGCATCCGCGCCGTAGTCGGCCATCAGCTGGAAGTAGTCGTTGAAGCCCTTCGTGCGCACGAGCACCGCGCAGACCTCGCCCTCCGCGCGGCCGTGCTCCTCCCCTTCCTCCTCGTGCCCGTGCACCGCCCAGGTGGTCTCGACGCCGGTGAACACCGCGTTGTCGTAGGCCGTGTGCGTCGTCTTCAGGATGCCGACGACCTTGAGCGGGTTCGCCGCATGCTCGGCGCCGTGCTCGGCGAGGCCGTGCGAGGTCACGATCTCGTCGCCGATGTTGAGCCCGTACCGCGACGCGACCGCCGATCCGACGACGGCCTCGAACGTCTCCTCGAACATCCCGCCCTCGCGGAGCTCCTTTCCGTCGAGCAGCTTCGGCGCGGTGCCGATGATCCTGGCGCCGTTGAAGCTGTCGCCCATCGCGAACGGCACGACCTCCTGGACGCGCGGGTCGGCCTCGAGCCGCTCGACGACTTCATAGGAGATCGTGCCGAGCGGCGCGTCGGTGAAGAACATCGTGTTCATCGCGAGCTGCGTCGCGCTGCCCGGCGGGCCGACGATCATGTCGTAATAGCCGGCGGTGCGGACGATGCCGCCGCGCACCTGCGCGGACACGTTCAGCGCCAGCAGCGCGACGCTCGCGGACAGCACGATCGACATCGCGGTCAGCGCGAGCTTTCCCCTCTTGGTGGCCATGTGCTTGAGCGCGAACCTAAGCATCGCTGTCCACCTCCGATCGCGCGATTTCGTTCATGTCGAGCACGCGGTCGAACAGCTTCGCGAGCCGGTCGTCGTGCGTGACGGCGATCAGCGTCCGGCCGAGCGACACCGAGATAAGCGTCTCGACGATGCGCGCGCCGATCTCGTAGTTCAGGTTGCCGGTCGGCTCGTCGGCGAGGATCACGTCGGGCCGCTTGACGAGCGCCCGCGCGATCGCGACGCGCTGCTTCTCGCCGCCCGAGAGCTTCCTGACCCTCCTGCGCTTCAGGGGCAGAATGCCGAGCTCTTCGAGCACCGCGTCCATCTGCGAGACGTCGACGCGCTCGAGCTCGAGCACGCGCAGGTTGTCCTCGACGGTCATGTCCTCGAGCAGCTTGAAGTCCTGGTAGATGAAGCCGATGCTGCGGATGCGGAAGTCGTCCTTTTCGCGCTGCGATGCGGCGGCCATGTTCCGCCCGTCGATCAGCACCTCGCCGGACGAAGGCGTCAGTATGCCGGCGATCGCGTTCAGAAGCGTCGTCTTGCCGCAGCCGGACGCCCCGAGCAGCGCGCAGCTCTCGCGCTCAAACGTCAAATCCCGGTATGCGATCAGCGCCTCCCCGCGGAAGCGCACGGAAAGTCCCTTGGTGGCAATCACAAAAAATTCCTCCCTTGCAATCGAATGCATGCCCGAAGCAGGCCGTCGGCGCGCGCCGAGGGCCGGGCATGTGCGGCTATCGGAAGGAATTGCTCAATTGTTCAGGCGGACCCCGCTCTTGACCGGCGAAAGGGCAGAGATGCGCACGCCGAGGCGGAACAAACCCGCGCAGGCGGCGGCGAGGAGGCTCCCCAAAAGCGCGGCCGCGGGCGGCGCGACGAAGAGGCGGCGCAGGAAGTCGATGCCCTCCGCCTGCACGCGGCAGGAGAAGCAGTGCTCCCTCCCGCAGAAAAGCGGCTGGTGCGACGCGAACAGCATCGCGGGCGCGGCGGCCGACAGCGCGACGACGACCGCCGCAAAAAGCAGCAGCCCGCGAACGAAGCGCCTGCGCATCAAAACCGCCTCCCCTCCTTCGTGCATGCGTGTATTATACCACCCGGCGTCAACGCTTTCAATCGATAACCCTAGTATGAAATCGGACAATATGATGGCGGAAACGAAAAGACCGGCCTTTCGACCGGTCTCAAAAGCGTTCCTTTTTCACAGCAATTTGCTCAAGAACTCCTTCGTCCTCGGGTTTTGCGGGTTGCCGAACAGCTCCGCGGGGGTGTTCTCCTCCATGACGACGCCCTCGTCCATGAACAGCACGCGGTCGCCGACCTCGCGCGCAAAGCCCATCTCGTGGGTGACGACGACCATCGTCATGCCGGCCTTCGCGAGCGCCTTCATGACGTCGAGCACCTCGCCGACCATCTCCGGGTCGAGCGCGGAGGTAGGCTCGTCAAAGAGCATCACCTCGGGGTCCATCATCAGCGCGCGCACGATCGCGATGCGCTGCTTCTGGCCGCCGGAGAGCTGGTTCGGGTACGCTCCGGCGCGGCCCTCGAGGTTCACGCGCTGCAGAAGCTGCATCGCGCGCTCCTCGGCTTGCTTCTGCGACCAGTGCCGGAGCTTTCTCGGCGCGAGCGTCAGGTTCTGCATGACGGTCATGTTCGGAAAGAGGTTGAACAGCTGGAACACCATGCCCATCTTCTGCCGGTGGACGTTTATGTTGACCTTCTTGTCGGTGATGTCGACGCCCTCGAAGGTGACGGTCCCGGACGTGGGCACCTCGAGCAGGTTCAGGCATCGGAGAAACGTCGACTTCCCGCTGCCGGACGGCCCGATGACGACGAGCACCTCGCCGCGCCGGACCTCCGCGTCGACGCCGTTGAGCGCCACGACCTTTCCGTCCGCGAAACGCTTCGTGAGCCCCTTTACGGAGATAATCGCGTCAGTGGTCACTGCTGCGCAGCCTCCTTTCGAGCTTCCCGACGATCCACGAGAAGAACATGACGAGCACCAGATAGATAAGCGCCACCGCGATCAGCGGCATGAACGGCGAATACGTGCGGCTGCGGATGATGTCGCCGCCCTTCGTCAGGTCGTGCACCGCCACGTAGCCCGCGACGGACGTCTCCTTGAGGAGCGCGATGAACTCGTTCATCAGCGAGGGCAAGACGTTTCGAAAGGTCTGGGGGATGACGATGTAGCGCATCGTCGAGGCGTAGTTGAAGCCGAGGCTCCGGCCGGCCTCGAACTGGCCGTTGTCGATGGACATGATGCCGCCGCGCACGATCTCGGCGACGTACGCGCCGGAGTTCAGCCCGAACGCCAGCACCGCGACCATCGTGCCGTTGTCGGACCAGGCGAAGATGACGAAATAGATGATCATCAGCTGCACGACCACCGGCGTTCCGCGAAGCACCGTCAGGTAGACCTTGCAGAAGCCGTTCAGCGCGCCGAAGAGCCTGCGCGCCGGCGTCCGCTGCGCCGTCATCTGCGTTTTGTCGTAACTCGAGCGCACGATCGCGATCAATATGCCGATCGCCACGCCCATGACCAGCGCCAGGCCCGTAATGAGCAGCGTGTTGCCCAGGCCCTCCATCAGGTATCGCCAGCGGTTTCCCTGAATGAAGTTCAGGTGAAACTGCGCCTTCAGGCCCTCAAACCATGCCTCCAATGCGCTTCCTCCTCATCGCGATCCGCCCCTTGCGCGCGCAAATAGGGGGCGGCTTGCGCGCTCCCTATTTGCACAGGACCGGGGCCCCGGTTATCCCTCGGCCGGGATGTACTTGTCGATGATCGCCTGCACGGTTCCGTCCGCGATCAGCTCCTTGAGCGCGCCGTTGACCTCGGCGGTCAGCTCCGGCGTGTCCTTCGAGAAGCACATCGCGTAGTTTTCGAGAATGTACTCGGTATCCAGAATCTTCAGGCCGGGGTTCGCGGCGACGAAGTTCTTCGCGGGCTCGTTGTCGATGACCACGCACTCGACCTTGCCGCTCGTCAGCGCCAGCACCGCGTCCGCGCCGTTCTTGAACCGCTCGATCGTGCCCTTGCCCGTGTCCTCGATGTCCCAGGTCGTGTAGAGGTCGCCGGTCGTGCCCTGCTGCACGCCGACCTTGTGGTTCGCTCCCTCGGCGAACAGGTCGTCGGCGCTCGCGATCGCGGAATCCTCCGGCACGATGACCACCTGGATGCCCGTCGCGTAGGAATCGGAGAAGTCGACCGACTTTAAGCGATCCTCGGTCACGGTCATGCCCGCCATGCCGAACGAGTACTTGCCCGCCTGCACGCCCGGGACGATGGAGTCGAAGTCGACGTCGACGATCTCGAGCTCGTAGCCGAGCTTCGCGCAGATCGCGGCCGCGATCTCGGCGTCGATGCCGACGATCTTGTCCGTCTCGTCGTCGTAGTACTCATACGGGGGGAAGGCCGCGTTGGTCGCCATCGTCAGCGTCTCGGCCGCCGCCGCGCCGGCCATCACAAGCATCGAAAGGGCCAGCACAATGCTCAGAATCCTCTTCATGTTTCCATCCTCCAAATTTGCGCGCGGGGTTCGCGCTTGATGGACTGATTATACACCCGGGCGCGTACAGATGCAATACTGCGCGCGGAATTTAACAAAATATGCACATTGATTGCATAAATATGCGTTTTGGCTCCGCTTGACAAGCCCGGGGGGATGCACTATGATGGAAGGAGAATCCGCCGGAGGAAAAATATGATCATACTGGGAATCGACCCCGGGCTCGCGACGATGGGCTACGGCGTCATCGAGGTCGCCGGGAACAGCCGCAGGGCGATACAGTACGGGGTGCTTTCGACGAGGGCGAATGAACCGACGCCCTTGCGGCTGCGCGCGATCTTTCAGGGCGTCAACGAGCTTCTGGACATCTACCGCCCGGACGAGGTCGCGTTCGAGGAGCTGTTCTTCGTGCAGAACGTGACGACCGGCATGGCGGTCAGCGCGGCGCGCGGCGCGGCGCTCGTCGCGGTCGCGACGCGCACGGAGAACCTGTACGAGTACACGCCGATGCAGATCAAGCAGGCGGTCACCGGCTACGGCAAGGCGGACAAGCAGCAGGTGCAGCGGATGGTGAAGGCGCTCTTAAACATGGACGAGATCGCCAAGCCCGACGACGCCGCGGACGCGCTGGCGGTCGCACTGACGCACGCGAACTCGATGCAGATGAAAAAGCTGTTCAAGATCAAATAGGGGCAATGCCCTCGCGGGAGGACGTATGTTCGCACATTTTGACGGCGTGGTCGCCGAAAAGACGCCGGAGTCGATCGTACTGGACGTAAACGGCGTGGGGTACCACCTGATGGTCAGCGCGCAGACGCTGTCGCTGGCGCCTCCGACCGGCGGCCGGATGAAATTGTATTCGATCCTCAGCGTCCGCGAGGACGCGATGGAGCTGTTCGGGTTCGCGAGCCGCGAGGAAAAGCGGATGTACGAGCGGCTGCGAACGGTCTCAGGCATCGGCCCCCGGACGGCGATGTCGATTTTGTCCTCGCTGCCCCTGAAGGACCTGTCGCTCGCGCTCGTCGCGGGAGACGCGAACGCGCTGACGAGGGTGCCCGGCATCGGCAAGAAGACCGCGCAGCGGCTCGTGCTCGAATTGCGCGACAAGGTCGACAACGCGGAATTGACCGGGCAGGCGGGCGTCGCGCCGATCGCGCAGGGCATCGAGAGCGAGGCGGTCGCGGCGCTGATGGCGCTGGGCTACGCCTCCAGCGAGGCCGCGCGCGCGGTCAGCGGCGTCGCCGGGCAGACCGACAAGCTCGACGAGCTGATCTTCCGCGCGCTCAAGGGGATGGGCAAGTGATCAGGCATTCGAAGCGCATGTCTCGAGGCGTCCCGCGGGGGCGCCTTCTTATTGCGCTTTTGCCGGCACATGCGCAACCGAACGCGCGCTTTGTGCGTCTAACAGGGAGATTTTCCCAGACGGGAAAGGAGGATTCGCATGAAAAGGCTGTTTTTGCTTCTGATCTGCGCGCTCCTCGTCTCCTCCGCGTGCGTCGCGGAGGAGGCCGCGCGCCCGGCATACGTACTGCAGTACGGCGTGCGCTGGTTCGAGGAGGTCGGGAAGCTCGGGCTCGAGGGCGCGGACGGGAGCGCGCTCGTCCCCGCGCGGTTTGACGCCGCGGGGCCGTTCACCGAGGAATGGGTCGAGGGCCGGCCGATGGCCAGGGTCCGGATCAACTCGCGCGTGGGGCTCATCGACGCGACCGGCGCGACCGTCATCGAGCCGGAGTGGGGCTCGCTCGAGTTCGCGTTCGGCGGCGCGGCCTGCGCGATCGAGGAGCAATCGTCCGGCTCCCTGCGCTGCTTCGTCGACATCGGGACCGGCGCGGGGCTCGGCTTCACGGCCCGGAGCGCCGATCTGCTCGCGCCGGACAGGCTCGCGCTCTACGAGGTGAAGCCCGGTCCCGGCAAGGCGGCGGCGGACCCGCGCGCGGAGGCGCTTCTCGCGGCGGCGAAGGGCTACAACGGCTGCATACTCGTCGATTCCGAGTGGAACGTGCTCGCGAAGCCCAGCTGCGACTACGTCGACGCCTTCCGCGAGGGCGCGGCGCGCGCGCACGCGAACTCTGGCTACGGCTTCATCCGGATGGACGGCTCGTGGCTGAGCGAGCCGGTATGGGACTACGCCGAGGGCTTCTCCGAGGGCTTCGCGCAGGTCGAGCAGGACGGCCGCTGCGGCTATCTCAAGCTCGACGGCAGCGATGGGTTCGGAAGGCAGTGGAAGTACGCGACGAGCTTCCATTCGGGCGTCGCGTTCGTCTACGACGGGCCGGTCGACGACCACGACAGCGGCCCCTCCGCCGTCGCGGACGAGTGGCAGATGATCGACGCGAGCGGAAACGTGCTGCTCAGCGGGCTCGGGCAGTCGTACACGTTCGCGAACGGGCTCGCGCGCTTCGAGCAGGCGGGCCTGCAGGGAACGCGCTTCGGGTATTTCGACGCGTCCGGCAACGTCGCGATCGAACCCGCGTGGAAGAGCGCCGAGGACTTCTCCGCGGACGGCCTCGCGCTCGTCCGGGACGGCGCGACCGGGAAATTCGGCTTCATCGACAAGACCGGCGCGCTCAAAATCCCCTGCACGCTCGCGGACGCGCAGGGCTTTGTCAACGGCCTCGCCGCGTTCAAGGGCGAAAACGGGTTCTGGGGCTTCCTCGACGCCGAGGGAAACGTCGCCGTCGAGCCGGTCTGGGGCTACGTGTACGGCTTCGATAAACCCGGGTACGCCAAGGTGCTGCTCGAATCGGGCTGGGCGTCGTACAACACGCCGTATTGCATCGACCGCAGCGGCGGACTGCTCGGCAAGGGGGAGTTCAACTCGTACGTCGGAGGATTTTGGTAAAGGCGTTGAAAAGCTGCGGTTTTTGATGCGGACGACAGCGAAGCGCCCCCCGTTGGGAGGGCGCTTCGTTTTTTATCCCTGCTTGCTCAACTTCTCGTGGATCGCCTGCGCGGCGGTCTTGCCGGCGCCCATCGCGAGGATCACGGTCGCGGCGCCGGTGACGGCGTCTCCGCCGGCGTAGACGTTCTCGCGGCTCGTCGCGCCGCGGTCGTCGACGATGATGCCGCCCCACCTCTGCGTCTGCAATCCCGGCGTCGTATCGCGGATCAGCGGGTTCGGGCTGTTGCCGATCGCGACGACGACGGTGTCGACGTCCATCGTGAACTCGCTGCCCCGCTTCACGACGGGCCTGCGCCGCCCGGACGCGTCCGGCTCGCCGAGCTCCATCTCGACGCAGGTCATCGCGCGGACGGAGCCCTTTTCGTCGCCGAGGATTTCGGTCGGCGCGGTGAGCATTTTAAAGATGATGCCCTCCTCGCGCGCGTGGTGGATTTCCTCGATGCGGGCCGGCATCTCCTTCTCGCTCCGGCGGTAGACGATGGAGACCTCCTGCGCGCCGAGCCGGAGCGCCGAGCGCGCGGCGTCCATCGCGACGTTGCCGCCGCCGATGACCGCGACCCTTCTTCCGACGCGCACCGGCGTGTCGCTCTCGGGGAACGTGTACGCCTTCATGAAGTTGATCCGCGTCAGAAACTCGTTCGCGGAGTACACGCCGTTCAGGTTCTCGCCCGGAATGTTCTGGAACTTCGGCAGCCCCGCGCCGGAGCCGACGAACACGGCGCTGTATCCCTCGTCGAACAGGTCGTCGAGCGACACCGAGCGGCCGACGACGACGTTCTTTTCGATTTTGACGCCCATCGCCTCGACGCTCTCGATCTCCTGCTTCACGAGCCGCTTCGGGAGCCGGAACTCGGGGATGCCGTAGATCAAGACGCCGCCCGGCGTGTGCAAGGCTTCAAAGATCGTGACCTCGTAGCCGAGCCGAGCCAGGTCGCCCGCGCAGGTCAGCCCCGCGGGGCCGGAACCGACGACCGCGACCTTCTTGCCGTTCTTCGGCTGCAGCTCCGGGACCGGGCACGAGCGCGCCATCGCGTAGTCTGCGCAGAACCGCTCGAGGCGGCCGATGCCGACCGGATCGCCCTTGATCGCGCGCACGCACTTCGCCTCGCACTGGCTCTCCTGCGGGCAGACGCGGCCGCAGATCGCCGGCAGGCTGTTCGTCTCGCGGATCACCTCGTACGCCTTTTCGAACTCGCCCTCTTTGACGAGCCCTATGAACTTCGGAATCTGCACGTTGACCGGGCAGCCCTCTACGCACGGCTGGTGCTTGCAGTTCAGGCAGCGCGAGGCCTCCTCGACGGCCATCTCGGCCGAGTAGCCCAGCGACACCTCCTTGAAATTTCCGCGCCGGACGATGGGGTCCTGCTCGCGCGCCGGCAATTTGACCGGGCTCTTATTGTACATGCTTGGCGGCCTCCTCCATTCGGCAGGCGTGTCTCTCCCTGCTCAAATTCTCCTCGGGCGCGTACATCCTCGCGCGCTTCATCGCCTCGTCGAAGTCGACGAGGTGCCCGTCGAACTCCGGGCCGTCGACGCACGCGAACTTCATCTCGCCGCCGACGGTCAGCCGGCAGCCTCCGCACATGCCGGTGCCGTCGATCATGATCGGGTTCATGCTGACGACGGTATGTATCCCGAGCGGGCGCGTCATCTCCGACACCGCGCGCATCATCGGGAGCGGGCCGATCGCGACGACGTGCTCGTATTGGACGCCCGCGTCGAGCTGCTGCCTGAGGGCGTCGGTCACGAAGCCCCTGTGACCGTTCGAGCCGTCGTCGGTCATGACGATCAGGTTTTTCGAGACCGCGGAGAGCTCGTCGAGCAGTATCGCGAGGCCGATGTTCCGGAAGCCGACGATCATGTCGACCTCCGCGCCGAGGTTCGCGAGCGCGACCGCCTGCGGGTACGCGATCGCGATGCCGAGCCCGCCGCCGAT
>Ga0123333_10004239_pt1 | contig 13513 bp, 12 predicted proteins | sample BioC12SIPDNA_3_FD_89957 | JGI IMG/M metagenome (GOLD analysis project Ga0123333, IMG submission 89957) | Anaerobic biogas reactor microbial communites from Washington, USA - Biogas_R2_B C12 SIP DNA | ecosystem: Engineered > Bioreactor > Anaerobic > Unclassified | place: Washington, USA...
CAGGCTCGCGACGGGCGGCACCATGACGCCTCCAGGCGGGACGTCCCGCACGACCACGGCGTGCGCCCCGATCTGCGCGCCGTCCCCGACGTGCAGCGCATGCCCCCGCTTGGGGCGCACGAGTGCGCCGGTGCCGACCACGACGTCGTCGCCGAGGTGCACCGCGAGCAGTGAGCCCGGTTCCTGCGAGCCCGCCGTGATCGTGACCCCGTGCCCGATCGAGACTCGTCGCCCGATCCGCGTGTTGGGGTGGATGACAGTGCCGAGCCCGCGGTGCCAGAGCGTGACGTCGGGGTGGATCTCGCACTCGTAAGGCAGCACCGCGTGGAAGAGGAAGAAGTTCGCGGCCTTGAGCACGCGGGCGAGCGGTGTCAGGCGCTTGCGGTGGAGCCTCGTCGACCACCACCACAGCCGCTCGGGACGCACCGGGGTCCCCTACGCACCGTGCTCGCGCACGAGGATGCGTCCACACTCCTCGCAGCGCACGATCTTCTCGGGTGCCGCCGAGCGGATGACCGAGACGTCGCTCGCGTTGAGATCGAGCCGGCAGCCCTCGCAGCGGGTGCCGCGCAGGAGCGCTGCCCCGACCCCGCCGTGCTGCTCGCGCAGCCGCTCGTAGAGGGCGAGCAGACCGTCGTCGATCTGTGCGGCCTCGGCGTCGCGCGCGGCGCGTACCTTGCTCGCCTCCGCGTCGATCTCGGCGAGCTCGGCGTCGCGCTGCGCGGTCGCCTCGGCCTGCTCGGACGCGATCGTGCTCGCGCGTTCCTCGAGCTCGGCGAGGCTCCGCTCGACGTTCTCGAGGTGGCCCATGAACTCGAGCTCGACGTCCTCGAGCTCACCCTGACGCCGCGCGAGGGCCTCGAGCTCGCTCACGAGGGCCTGCATGTCCTTGGCGCTGCCCTGGCCTGCGTCGAGGCGTGCCTGGTTGCGGGCGGCGCGCGCACGGACCTGCTCGACGTCGGCCTCGGCCTTGGCGACCTCGCGGTGCAGGTCCGAGCGCTCGGTGCGGGCCTTCACGAGCTCGGTCTCGAGCTCCTCGGCGCGGCGCGTGAGCTCGGCGACGCGCTCGTGCGCGGGGAGCGTACGGCGGCGGTGCGCGAGCTGGTCGAGCCGGGTGTCGAGCGCTTGCAGCTCGAGCAGTCGGCGCTGGTCGGCCACGGGGGCGTTGGTCACTGGCGGGGTCCTTCCGGGGAGTCGAACCGCGCTGTCCACGGGTCGGTGCACAGGGTCGAGACGCGGGTCTCCACCGTAGCGCCCGCGGCAGCTGCGTCGGCCTCGAGCCGGGTCGCGGCGCGTGCGAGCCACGGCCACTCGCTCGCGAAGTGGGACACGTCGACGAGGGCAGGCCCGCGCCCCTCGAACAAGGCCTGCTCGCGCGCTTCCGAGGCGGGGTGGTGGCGCAGGTCCGCCGTGAGGTACGCGTCCGCCCCGCTCGCACGGACCTGGTCGAACAACGAGTCTCCGGCCCCGCCGACGACGGCGACGGTGCGCACGGGGGCCTCGAGGTCACCCGCGACGCGCACGCCGTGCGCAGTGCGCGGGAGCACCGCAGCGACGTGCCGGGCGAACTCGCCGAGCGAAGGGCTTCCCTGCGTGCTGCCGACCCGGCCGAGGCCCGTCTCGGCGGGCAGGGTCGCGAGCTCGAGGACGTCGAAGGCGGGCTCCTCGTACGGGTGCGCGGCGCGCATCGCCGCGACGACGGCGGCGCGTGCACGACGCGGGGCGACCATCTCGAGGCGCGTCTCGCGCACGGTCTCGCGGCGGCCGACCTCGCCGATCGCGGGCGCGGCGCCGGGGAGCGGCTCGAAGGTGCCCGTCCCCGTGGTCGCCCAGGCGCAGCGGGCGTAGTCGCCGAGCGCGCCCGCGCCCGCAGCGGCCATCGCGTCGAGCACCGCCTCGGCCTGCTGCTCGGGGACGAAGACGACGTGCTTGTCGACCGCGGGCAGCACCGCCGGGACGAGGGGGCGCAGGTCGACGAGCCCGACGGCCTCGGCGAGGGCGTCGGCGACCCCGCCGGCCGCACTGTCGGCGTTCGTGTGCGCGACGTGCAACGCGGTCCCCGCGCGCACGAGGCGGTGCACGAGCGCGCCCTTGAAGGTCGTCGCGGCGACCGAGTGCACGGGCCGGAGCAGGAGCGGGTGGTGGACGACGAGCAGGTCTGCGCCCCACTCGATCGCCTCGTCGACGACCGCGCCCACAGGGTCCACCGCGAGCAGGACCCGGCGCACCGGCTGGGCGGGGTCCCCCGCGACGAGCCCGACCGCGTCCCAGCTCTCCGCGCTGCTCGGGGGGAACAGCGAGTCGAGGAACCGGGTCGCGTCACGCAGCACGTAGGAGCTCACGAGCGGAACGGTACCGGGACCGCGTGCGAGCGTCTCACGGCAGATGTGATCTGCATCACACATAGATCACGAAATGGTCACGGCCGCCCGCCAGCGCGGGCGGTGAGTCGAGCTGTCTCGTTTGTCGCCGTGACGTGCGTGGGCTCCCCTGCACCGCGTCGACCCGCCGCGCTGCTGCACGTCAGAGCCTCGATCGGGGCTCCGAGCGGCACGTTCAGGAGGTCCCGTGCAACTCACCCGAAGCCCACGTACCGTCACCCGGAAGAACCACGGGCCTCACCCGAAAGGCGGCCCGCAATCCTGCCGATATACCCCGTAACACCTGGGAGACCGAGACACCGTGACCCGCCCAACCCCCCTGAGCCTCGCCCGGCGCGTGCGACGCACGACCGTGACCGCCGCGGTGGGTCTCCTCGCGCTCGCCGGGTGCGCGCACCCCGTGATCTCGACCCAGGCCGACGGCGCCGACATCGGCTCGCGCGGTGACGTCACCGTCGCCCGTTCCGAGGCCGACGGCCGCGGCGTCCCGCCGTCCTCCCGCTCGGCGTCCCCCTCCGCCCCGGACGCCGACAGGGTGAGCAGGCCCGAGCGCGCCAAGCGCACCGGGCCCAAGCCCTCGCCGTCGACGACCAAGTCAGCGCCCCGCACACCGCGACCGACGCCGAGCGAGACCAAGAAGCCCAAGCCGAGCCCCACCGCGACCCCGTCGCCGACGCCGAGCAAGGAGCCGACGAAGAGCCCGACCAAGAAGCCGAGCCCTTCGCCCACGACGCCTTCCCCCACGCCGACGACCCAGCCGCCCAAGCAGCAGCCGCCGGCCGGCAAGCGCCTCGCCTCGCTCCACCCGTTCTCGTCGGACTCCCCCGCGAACGTCGCGATCGGCTCGGGCGCGAAGTACGGCTCGACGAGCGAGCCGCGCTACAAGGGGCTCGTCTCGGCGGTCCCGACGATCAACTCGACGAGCTGGTCGATCGCGGTCGCCTACGCCAAGAGCAGCGACCCGCTCGCGACCCTCAAGGACACCAAGTCGGGCAAGTCCTACAAGATCCACATCCCGCGCAACGCCAGGACGACGAAGGGCAGCGACGGCCACCTCTCGATCATCCAGCCCGACGGGCGCACCGCGCACGAGCTCTACGCCGCGACCAAGATCAGCGACACCGAGTGGACCTCGACGCGGGTCGTCGAGACGGACCTGTTCTCCGACGGGCTCAAGGACGGCGCGCGCGCCTCGTCGATCAGCCACCTCATCGGGCTCATCCGCACCCACGAGGTCGCCGAGCGCAAGATCCCCCACGTGCTCGCGCTCGGCCTCCCGGACGAGTCGCTCAAGAACGGATGGGTCTGGCCGGCCCGCAGCGAGGACACGAGCAACAACAAGTACTCGGGCACGGTCCCGATGGGCTCGCTGTTCGCGATCCCGCCGGACGTCGACGTCACGAAGCTCGGCCTGACCCCTGAGGGTCTTGCCCTGGCCCACGCGCTCCAGGACTACGGAGCCTACGTGCTCGTGCGCGCGGGGACCGCGGCGCTCTTCGCCGAGCCGACGGTCGACCAACCGGCGATCGAGCGGATGAAGTCGGACTACCAGAAGAAGCTGTTCGAGCTGCTGCGTCCCGTGACCAACAACTCCGCGAAGACCCCTGGTGGCGGCGGCACGCCGCGTCAGGCTCCCGCGCCGCCGCCGTCGGCGTCCTGAGTCAGCGGTCGCACGAGCAGACCTGGTTGATCTCGACGACCTCCTCGCCGTCCTGCGGACGGGCCCACGCCTCGGCCTCCGCGCGGCTCGCGAAGCTGCGCGGGGCCAGGCGGCCGTCCGCGAGCAGGACGCAGACCTCGATCTCCTCGCGCGGGTCGGTCCAGACGACCTGACCAGCCATGGCGACCTCCCAGGTGGACGATCTCTCCACGGTACTCCCGCCGGGTACGCGGCCCTCGGCGCACGTGCCGCGGGAGGTCTGCGCGGGTGGGCCCGGAGGGACTCGAACCCCCGACATCCACGGTGTAAGCGTGGCGCTCTGACCAGCTGAGCTACAGGCCCCGGTGCGCGGGCAAGCCTACCGGCCGCCGAGAGCGCCGACCGCGCCGCGGTACCACGCGAGCGGTCGAGCCTGCGTCACGGGGTTGACGATCCGCTCGCGCACGACTCCCTCGGCGTCGACGAGGAAGCTCGCGCGCACCGCGACCCCGCGCTCGGCGTCGAACACGCCGTAGGCGCGCGCGACCTCGCCGTGCGGCCAGAAGTCCGAGAGCAGGTCGAAGGTCAGCCCCTCCTGCTCCTGCCACACGCGCTGCGCGGGTGTCGGGTCGCACGTGATGCCGAGCACCCGGACCCCCGCACGCTCGAAGTCGCCGAGGTTCTCGCTCAGCTCGCACACCTCGCCCGTGCACCGCCCCGTGAAGGCGAGCGGGACGAACACGAGCATGACCGCCTCGCCGCGCAGCGCCGCAAGGCGCACCGGGGAGCCGTGCGTGTCGCTCAGCTCGAAGTCCGGGGCGAGGTCGCCCACGGCGAGCGGCGGCGTCATCGGCCGCGGCCGCTCGTGTCGAGCTTCGTCGCGGACCAGTCGGGGGCGACCGAGAGCGTGCTCGTCGCGTGCAGGCCCGCTGTCGTGGCCGCCTCGGCGACGTCGCTCGGCGCGACGTGGCCAGGACGCCCCGGCTTGGGCGTCAGGAGCCAGACGTGCGCGCCGTCGTCGAGGACCGTCTGGGCGTCGACGAGCTGGTCCGTCAGGTCCGTGACGTCCCCGTCGTCCGCGCGCCACCACACGATCGCGGCGTCCGCGACGTCGTCGTAGTACTCGTCGACGAGCTCGTTGCCCGTCGCTTCCTGGACCGCCGAGCGCAGGTCCTCGTCGGTGTCCTCGTCCCAGCCGAACTCCTGGACGACCTGGCCCGACTCGAAGGTGAACCCCTGCGTCTTGCGCGACGCGTCGTCCGACGCGGCTCTCGTGGCCGGTACCACAGGCGGACTGCTCCTCTCGATGGCGACGGGTCGGCGTGACCCTCGTGCAGCAAACGCTAGTGCACCCTCCCGTCTCGCGGGCGGCAAGTCCTCTTCCGCGATTTCCCCCGTACGGTGGGAGCGCGACGACCGTCACACGGCTCCCAGAGTGACTTTCCACCCCCGAAGAGAGAACAATGGGCAGGAGCCGCGTGCCGGAACCCGCAACGGCGGGCGCGAGCAGCGGTCGCAGTCGCGCCGGGGCCACCAGCCCCGCCGCCTCGACGACGAAGGAGTGTGTGTGGCCACCCACGACCAGAGCACCGGTCCGCTGATCGACGGGCTTCTCTCCCAGGTCCCTGACATCGACCCCGAGGAGACGAGCGAGTGGGTCGAGTCGCTCGACGGGCTCATCGACGACAAGGGCGGCCCCCGCGCACGGTACATCCTGCTCAACCTCCTGCGTCGCGCGCGCGAGCGCTCGGTCTCGGTGCCGAGCTCGCTCACGACGCCGTACGTCAACACGATCGGCGTGCACGACGAGCCCTACTTCCCCGGCGACGAGGCGGTCGAGCGTCGCTTCCGCAGCTGGATCCGGTGGAACGCCGCGGTCATGGTCACGCGTGCGCAGCGCCCCGAGATCTCGGTCGGCGGGCACATCTCCTCGTACGCGTCCGTCGCGACGCTCTACGAGGTCGGGCTCAACCACTTCTTCCGCGGCAAGGACCACCCCGGCGGCGGTGACCAGGTCTACTTCCAGGGGCACGCCTCGCCCGGTGTGTACGCCCGCGCGTTCCTCGAGGGGCGTCTGACGGCCGAGCAGCTCGACGGGTTCCGCCAGGAGCTCTCGCACCCCGGCGGCGGGCTGCCCTCCTACCCCCACCCGCGCCTCATGCCGGACTTCTGGGAGTTCCCGACCGTCTCGATGGGCCTGGGCCCCGCCTCGGCGATCTACCAGGCGTGGACCAACAAGTACCTGCACGAGCGCGGCATCAAGGACACCTCGCAGCAGCACGTGTGGGCGTTCCTCGGCGACGGCGAGATGGACGAGCCCGAGTCGCGGGGGATGCTCCAGCACGCCGCGTGGCAGGGCCTGGACAACCTGACCTTCGTCGTCAACTGCAACCTCCAGCGCCTCGACGGGCCGGTGCGCGGCAACGGCAAGATCATCCAGGAGCTCGAGGCGTTCTTCCGCGGCGCGGGCTGGAACGTCATCAAGGTCATCTGGGGCCGCGAGTGGGACGCCCTGCTCAACGCCGACAAGGACCGTGCGCTCGTCAACCTCATGAACACCACGCTCGACGGCGACTACCAGACCTACAAGGCCAACGACGGCGCCTTCGTCCGCGAGCACTTCTTCGGCCGTGACCCGCGCACGAAGCAGCTCGTCGCCAACATGAGCGACGACGAGATCTGGGCGCTCAAGCGCGGCGGCCACGACTACCGCAAGATCTACGCGGCGTACAAGGCGGCGGTCGAGCACACCGGTGCCCCGACCGTGATCCTCGCGCACACCGTCAAGGGCTACGGCCTCGGCCCGAGCTTCGCGGCGCGCAACGCGACGCACCAGATGAAGAAGCTGCGCAACGCCGACCTGAAGTTCCTGCGCGACTCGCTGCACATCCCGCTCACGGACGAGCAGATCGACGCCGACGAGTACCTCCCGCCCTACTTCCACCCCGGCGAGGACGACGAGGCGATCCAGTACATGCTCGAGCGTCGGCGCGCGCTCGGCGGCTTCGTGCCCGAGCGTCGGACCCGTTACACCAAGCTCAACCTGCCGGGCTCGGAGGCCTACGAGCTGCTCGCGAAGGGCTCGGGCAACCAGCTCGTCGCCTCGACGATGGCCCTCGTGCGCCTGTTCAAGGACCTGCTCAAGGACAAGGAGATCGGTCACCGTCTCGTCCCGATCATCCCCGACGAGGCGCGCACCTTCGGGCTCGACTCGATCTTCCCCTCGGCGAAGATCTTCAACACCCACGGCCAGAACTACCTCGCGGTCGACCGCGACCTCATGCTCTCCTACAAGGAGTCCGAGGCCGGGCAGATCATGCACACGGGGATCAACGAGGCCGGCTCGGCTGCCGCGTTCCAGGCGGTCGGCACGTCGTACGCGACGCACGGCGAGCCGCTCATCCCGTTCTACTTCTACTACTCGATGTTCGGGTTCCAGCGCACGGGCGACCAGTTCTGGGCCGCGGGCGACCAGCTCACCCGCGGGTTCCTCATCGGCGCGACCGCGGGCCGCACGACGCTCACGGGCGAGGGCCTCCAGCACGCCGACGGGCACTCCCCGATCCTCGCCAAGACGATGCCGCACGTCGTGCACTACGACCCCGCCTTCGGCTACGAGATCCGGCACATCGTGCGCGACGGTCTGCAGCGCATGTACGGCGAGGACGGGCGCGACCCCAACGTCGTGTACTACCTGACCGTCTACAACGAGCCGATGATCCAGCCGGCCGAGCCCGAGGGCGTCGACGTCGAGGGCATCCTGCGAGGCATCTACCTGCTCTCCCCCGCGCAGGGTGAGGGCCCTCAGGCGCAGATCCTCGCCTCGGGCGTCGGGGTCCCGTGGGCGCTCGAGGCCCAGGAGATCCTCGCGCAGGACTGGGGGGTCTCGGCTGCGGTGTGGTCGGTCACCTCGTGGAACGAGCTGCGCCGCGACGGCCTCGCCGCCGACGAGCACAACTTCCTCAACCCCGAGGCCGAGCCGCGCACCGCGTACGTCACGCAGAAGCTCGCGGGCGCCGAGGGTCCGTTCGTCGCGACCTCGGACTACGACCACCTCGTCCCGGACCAGATCCGGGCATGGGTCCCCGGCCCCTACGCGACGCTCGGCGCGGACGGTTTCGGCTTCTCCGACACGCGGGCCGCGGCCCGGCGGCACTTCAAGATCGACGGCCCCTCGGTCGCGGTGCGCGTCCTCGAGCAGCTCGCCCGCTCGGGTGCGGTCGCGAAGGACGCCCCCGCGAAGGCGATCGAGCGGTACCGCCTGCACGACGTGACCGCAGGCACCTCGGGCAACGCGGGCGGGGACGCCTAGCAACGGCTCAGGCCGCGCTGACGCTCACGCGAGCGTCGGCGCGGCCTGTGTGCGCGGCTGCTCAGGAGTCGATCGTGTGGTGCGCGGCACGCGCGACGTGGGGCTCGAGCTCGGCACGCAGCGCGCTCGCCGCGGCCGTGTCGGGGTGCAGGTCGAGCGACCCGAGGTGCTGGGCCGCCTCGGCCGGTCGGTCCGCGTCGAGCGCGGCGTGCACGAGTTGCCGCACGACCTCCGGGGTGTGCTCGGCCGGTCGCCAGTGCCCGACACCGAGACCGAGGGCCTCGGTGTGCAGCCCAGCCTCCCGCAGGATCGCGAGTGCCTCGACGAGCGCCTGACCCGTGTGGTCACGCTCGGCCGCGGTCGCGAGGCGGCGCAGCGCCGCCTCGTGGTCGTCCGCGATCGACAGACGCGCGAGCTCGAGGAGCGGGAGCCATGCCCGCGGGTTGCCCGCAAGCTCCTCCCCGAGCGACCAGACCGCGAGGTCAGCCGCGCGCCGCGCGGGCTCGGCGTCGTGCTCGGCGGTCAACGGGTCGCCGTCGTCGGCGCTCGCCTCCGCCTGACGCCGCACGATCGAGGCGAGCGCCTCGAAGGCCTTGCGGTTGTTGGGGTCCTCCGCGAGGACCGCGCGCAGGGCGTCCTCGTGGAGGTCGTCGCCGCGTCGGGGTGCAGAGGTCGGTCGCCGCACTCCCACCCGTGACGGGGAGACCGGGCGATTCATCAACTTCCGCAATCGGGACGCCAAGGACATGTCATCGACTCTAGCTCCTCGGTGCCGACCACGCCCAGGGACGTCCACTTTGTCGACTCCCCACAACACCGGGCCCTATGCTCGACGGGTGGCAACCCGCACCAGGACCTCCGCCCCGACCTCGCGCCGTGTGCGCGACAGCGGGGGCATGCTCGCCGCGGCCGCGCTGCGGCGCCTCGAGGACGAGCTCGCGTGGTACCGCGAGCTGCCCGCCGAGGATCGCTCGTGGATCGGCCTCGTCGCTCAGGCGGGCATCAACGCGTTCATCTCGTGGTACGCCGACCCGCGCTCGGCGACCCACTCGGTCTCGGAGATCTTCGCGGCGGCCCCGCCCGAGCTGACCCGTTCGATCTCGCTCCAGCAGACCGTCCAGCTCGTGCGGATCGTCGTCGACGTCGTCGACGCGCACACCGACCAGCTCGCCGCGCCGGGCGACGAGCAGGACCTGCGCGAGGCAGTCCTGGTGTACTCGCGCGAGGTCGCCTTCTCCGCAGCCGAGGTCTACGCCCGGGCGGCCGAGGTGCGCGGCGCGTGGGACGCCCGGCTCGAGGCCCTCGTGGTCGACTCGCTCGTGCGCGGGGAGGTCGACGACTCGGTGCGCTCGCGCGCCGCGGCGCTCGGCTGGACGGGTCGGGGCACGTGCCTCGCGGTGTGCGGCACCGCGGGCGAGGCGATGGACGACCTGCGCGCGGTCGAGCTGCGGCGCGCCGCACGCCGCGCCGCCGAGGACTGCCTCGTGGGCATCCAGGGTGAACGCGTCGTCGTGATCCTCGGCGGCGAGGGCGACCTCGGGGCGGTCGCGGCGACCCTCGCAGGGCGCTTCGGACCGGGCGCCGTCGTCGTCGGGCCGCGCGGGCACGGGCTCGAGGGCGCGGCGCTCTCGGTCCAGGCGGCCCTCGCCGGTCTCGCCGCGGCACCTGCGTGGCCCGAGGCACCCCGCCCGGTCGAGGCCGACGAGCTGCTGCCCGAGCGCGTGCTCGTCGGGGACCCGACGGCGCGCGCGACCCTCGTGCGCCACGTTTACGCCCCGCTCACGGCCGCGTCCGGCTCGCTCCTCGAGACGCTCGCGGCGTACCTGTCCGCAGGCCGCTCCCTCGAGGCCGCGGCGCGCGGGCTGTACGTCCACCCCAACACGGTGCGCTACCGCTTGCGCAAGGTCGTCGACGTCACGGGCTGGGACCCGCTCGTCGCCCGCGAGTCCTACGTCCTGCAGACCGCGCTCGCGCTCGGCCAGCTCGAGGGCGCGAGCGCCGAGTGATTGTGCGATCCCCACAATGTCCCTCGTGAAGAACTATCCGAGCCGCGCGCCGCGGCCATCGATCGATCAGGCACAGTGGTACGCGTGCTAGCCGTCGTGTGCCCAGGCCAGGGAGCCCAGTCCCCCGGCATGCTCTCCCCGTGGCTCGAGGTGCCCGGCGTCGCCGAGCACCTCGCACGCTCGAGCGAGGCCGCGGGGCTCGACCTCGTCGCCCACGGGACGACCTCGGACTCCGAGACGATCCGCGACACCGCGGTCGCCCAGCCACTCCTGACCGCCGCCGCGCTCGCGACCGCGGCCGCCCTGCTCGACGGCGGGCCGGGCCCCGACCTCGTCGCGGGGCACTCGGTCGGCGAGCTTCCCGCGGCTGCCCTCGCGGGCGTCCTGAGCGAGACGGACGCCGTCCGGCTCGTCGCGGTCCGCGGCGCTGCGATGGCCCGGGCCGCGGCCGCGACACCGACCGGGATGAGCGCGGTCCTCGGCGGGGACCCCGAGGAGGTCCTCGCCCGGCTCGCCGAGCTCGAGCTGACCCCCGCGAACGTCAACGGCGGCGGACAGGTCGTCGCCGCGGGCGAGCTCGACGCGCTCGCCCGGCTCGCCGAGGAGCCGCCGACCCGGGCGCGCGTCGTGCCGCTCCAGGTCGCGGGCGCCTTCCACACGCGGTTCATGGCCCCCGCGGTCGACGAGCTCGCACGTGCCGCCGCGAGCACGACCGCCGCCGACCCCGCCGTGACGCTCCTGTCGAACGCGGACGGGGCCCCCGTCACGCGCGGCGCCGAGGTGCTCGAGCGGCTCGTCGCTCAGGTCGCGAACCCCGTGCGGTGGGACCTGTGCTGCGAGCAGATGCTTGCGCTCGGCGTCACGGGGCTCGTCGAGCTCGCGCCCGGCGGCGTCCTCACGGGCCTCGCCCGTCGCACCCTGCCAGGCGTCGAGACCGTCGCCCTGAAGTCCCCGGACGACCTCGACGCCGCGCGCGAGCTGGTCCGCAAGCACGCCGGCTCGCCGGCCGGTCAGGAGGAGAAGTGACCCGAGCCACCATCACCCCGGCGGCCCCGACGCAGTTCTCGCGCGTCATGGGCCTCGGCGCGGTCCGCGGCGAGCTCGTCGTGACGAACGACGACATCGCGGGCCCGATCGACTCCTCCGACGAGTGGATCCGCCAACGGACCGGGATCGTCACGCGGCGGCGGGCGCCGGGAGACGTCGACGTGATCGACCTGTCGGAGCAGGCCGCGCGTGAGGCGATCGAGAATGCGGGGCTGTCCCCCGCGGACATCGACGTCGTGATCCTCTCGACCGTCACGTGGTTCCACCAGACGCCCGCGGGCGCCGCGGTCCTCGCCGACCGTCTCGGGGCGACCCCCGCAGCAGCCTTCGACATCTCTGCCGCGTGCGCGGGCTACACCTACGGCATCGGTCAGGCCGACGCGCTCGTGCGCTCGGGCAACGCCCGGCACGTGCTCGTCGTGGGCGCCGAGAAGATGAGCGACTTCATCGACCCGACCGACCGCACGATCTCTTTCCTGCTCGGGGACGGTGCGGGCGCCGTCGTCGTCGGCCCCTCGGACTTCCCCGGGATCGGGCCCACCGTGTGGGGCTCGGACGGCTCGCGCTCCCAGGCGGTGCGCCAGACCCACTCGTGGCAGGAGTACAAGGCCGACCCCGAGCTGCCCTGGCCGACGTTGCGCCAGGACGGCCCGAGCGTGTTCAAGTGGGCAAGCTTCCAGATGGGCCCGGTCGCCCAGCGCGCGCTCGACGCCGCGGGCCTGCGCGCCGACCAGATCCAGGCCTTCGTCCCGCACCAGGCGAACATGCGGATCATCGACCAGATCGTCAAGCAGCTCGGGCTGCCCGAAACGGTCGCGGTCGGCCGCGACATCGCCGACACGGGCAACACCTCGGCCGCCTCGATCCCCCTCGCGATCGAGCGCCTGGTCCGCGAGGAGCAGGTCTCCTCGGGCGACCTCGTGCTCCAGATCGGCTTCGGTGGTGGACTGGTCTACGCGGCACAAGTGATCGTCCTGCCCTGACGCAGGCCGCCCGGCTGCCAGAATGTCCGGGCACCCAGGCGACAGCCACCCGCAGCGACCGCTGCACAACCCATCCAAGGAGACACCATGGCGTACACCGAGAGCGAGATCCTCGAGGGGCTGGCCGAGATCGTCAGCGAGGAGACGGGCCTGCCGGCCGACTCCGTCCAGCTCGACAAGTCCTTCACCGACGACCTCGACATCGACTCGCTGTCGATGATGACGATCGTCACGCTCGCCGAGGAGAAGTTCTCCGTGCGCATCCCCGACGACGAGGTCAAGAACCTTGCGACCGTCGGCGACGCCGTGAGCTTCATCGCCGGCGCCCAGGCCTGAGACCCGACGCCGGGTGCGGCGCACGAGCACCGCACCCGGCGCCACCCGACCACCCCCGGAGCAGACATGAGCAAGCACATCGACGTCGTCGTCACCGGTCTCGGCGCGACCACGCCGCTCGGCGGTGACGTGCCCAGCACGTGGGCCGCCGCGCTCGCCGGGGAGTCGGGCGCCCGCACCCTCGACAACGACTGGGCCGAGAAGTACGAGATGCCCGTCACCTTCGCGGCGACCATCAAGGTCAAGCCCGAGGAGGTCATGGCCCGGCCCGAGATCAAGCGCATGGACCCCTCGGCCCAGTACGCCGTGATCGCCGCTCGCGAGGCGTGGGCGGACGCGGGCTCCCCCGAGCTCGAGCCCGAGCGTCTCGGCGTCGTGGTGTCCTCGGGCATCGGCGGCATCTGGACGACGCTCGACGCGTGGGACACCCTGCGCGAGAAGGGCGCCCGTCGTGTGCTGCCCATGACGGTGCCGATGCTCATGCCGAACTCCCCCTCGGCCTACGTCGAGCTCGAGCTCGGCGCGCGTGCCGGCGCGCACGCCCTCGTCTCGGCGTGCGCCTCGGGGGCCGAGGCGATCGGCTACGGCCTCGAGATGATCCGCTCGGGCCGCGCCGACGTCGTCGTGTGCGGCGGGACGGAAGCCACGATCCACCCGATGCCGATCTCGGCCTTCGCGGCCTCGCGCACGCTCTCGCTGCGCAACGACGACCCGCAGGGCGCCTCACGTCCCTACGACACGGGCCGCGACGGCTTCGTGATCGGCGAGGGCGCCGGGATCGTCGTCCTCGAGAGCGCCGAGCACGCGGC
>Ga0123333_10004241_pt1 | contig 13512 bp, 13 predicted proteins | sample BioC12SIPDNA_3_FD_89957 | JGI IMG/M metagenome (GOLD analysis project Ga0123333, IMG submission 89957) | Anaerobic biogas reactor microbial communites from Washington, USA - Biogas_R2_B C12 SIP DNA | ecosystem: Engineered > Bioreactor > Anaerobic > Unclassified | place: Washington, USA...
GAAGTTCACGTCAGAGAGCATCAGCTTCGCGAGCTGCAGCCGGCTGCGCTCGCCGCCGCTGAGATGGTGCACGAGTTTCTGCGAGGCGTAATAGTCGAACAGAAAACGCTGGAGGAACGCCACCGCATCTGTCTCGTACATGGGCTTGGCGTCGCGAATCTCCTGCAGCAAGGTCCATTCGGGGTGCAACGTCTCGTGCTGCTGCGCGTAATAGCCGATCTTCACGCTCGGACCAAGCTTGATCACTCCACCGTCGGGCTGCTCGGTCAGTGGGCGAGAGCCGGCCCCGGAAGCATCGATCTCGATGTTCGATGCGCCCAGGATGCAGCGAAAGAGGACCGATTTGCCCGCACCGTTGGGGCCCACCAGGCCTACGCGCTCGCCATGCCACACCTGCAAGTTGATATCCTCCAGGACCACGCGCAGCTCGCCCGTCGCTTCGTCCTCGAACCACTTGTCGACCCGCTGCACGTCGAGCACCTTGTTGCTGCCGCGCCAGCCGCCCAAGTCCAACCGCATGCGACTCGCTTCCTGGGGCCGTTCGATCTTATCCATCCGCTCCAGCATCTTGTGGCGATGCCGTGCCTGCCGCGCGTGCCGCTCGTCCTGCGTGAACGCTGCAGCCTCCTCAAAACGCTTGATCGCTGCCTCGATCTGGGAAACGCGTTTCTGCTGCGCGCGGTAGAGCTGCTCCTGGCGCAAGGCTGCCAGCTGCTTGTTGACCGCGTAAGAGGAGTATGTGCCCGGCCAGACGACGATCTGCCCGCGATCCAGCTCCGCAATGCGATCGATCGTCTGATCCAACAGGTAGCGATCATGCGACACGATCACCACCGCGCCGGGGTAGCTGCGCACCAACTTTTCCACGCACTCCTTCCCCTCCAGGTCGAGATGGTTGTCCGGCTCATCCAGCAAGAGGAGGTCGGGCGACCACACCATCAGCCGCGCCAGGCCCACCAGCTTGGCCTGTCCTCCGCTCAGCGTGTCGACCGGCTGATCGAACAGGTCGCCGCCTATGCCCAGATCGCGCAGAGTGGAGCGCACACGGTTCTCGTATGTCAGTCCACCCGCGGCCTCGTAGGTGTGCAACAACCGCGCGTGCTCGTCGAGCACGCGGGCCAGCCTGCGTTCGTCCGCGTAGACAGTGGGGTCGCCCATATGCGCTTCCTTCAGCGCAAGCGCATGGCGCAGCCGCGCGATCTCGGGCGAGCCCGAAAGCGCTGCTTCCAACACGGTAACAGACCCTGCGCCACCTTCCTCAGCCGCGGTCATGGGCGTGGGCGCCGTGCCCCCCAACGCAAGGGGAGTCACTTCCTGGGGTAGGTATCCGATCGCCAGATCCTTCTGACGAAAGATCGTGCCGGCGTCAGGTTGGAGCACACCGAGGATCAGCTTGAGCAGGGTAGACTTGCCGCCGCCGTTCGGTCCCACCAGCCCGATCTTCTGTCCGGCCTGGATCTCCCAACTCAGGCCAGTGAGCACAGGTTTATCGAAGTAAGTATGGTTGACGTCGCTCAGGTTGACGATGATGGCTGCCATTATTATCGCCTCGGAAGGCCCCGCTGGGGCAAACAAAAGACCGTGAGCAAAGCGCCCACGGCCAGTAGTTGACGTAATGTTTCGATCATTGGGCGCGCTGAACTAGGGCAGCCCTCCCCAAGACGATAGGCGAGGCAAGTACAGCGTTGACCGGCCAATACACACAAACAGCATGTTTGGAGTATACTTGGGGTCTAACCTGCTGTCAAACGGAAAGCTTTTAGTCGATGCTAACTGCCGGTTATCCGCCTTCAATCGAAGCACTACGTGAAACACTGACTCATCCACTGCCCGGCTTAGCGGCCCAGATGCGCATGGCCCCACAGCCGCGTCCGGGCACCGAGCGCATCCTGGACCCGTTTCTGGATTGCCGCCGCGCGGGGGTGCTGGTGCTGCTTTATCCGGCGGGAGACGATGGTGACCTGACCCTTGTGCTCACCCGCCGGACGGACTCGCTGGAAAGCCATAGGGGACAGATCTCCTTCCCCGGCGGCAGCATGGAACCGGGCGAGGACGCGGTAGCAGCTGCCAGGCGCGAGGCGATGGAAGAACTGGGAGTCGAGCCTGAATCCCTGGAAATCCTGGGACAGCTCTCGCCGCTTTACATCCCGCCCAGCGACTTCTGCATCTATCCGGTGGTGGCGTATACAGCGGAGCCACCGTCATTCACCCCGAACGAACGCGAAGTCGCAGAAGTGTTACAGATATCCCTAAACCACCTGCGCCAACCCGCGACGCTCTGCGAGGAGACCTGGGAACTGCGCGGAGCGCTGGTGTGCGTACCATACTACGAGGTGGGCGACCACAAGGTATGGGGCGCGACCGCGATGGTGTTGTGCGAGCTTCTTTCGCTGCTCGCAGACTAAAACTGGAGAGAACCATGAAATATCGCACCTTTGGCAAACTGAACTGGCGTCCCTCTGCCTTGGGCTTCGGCGCCATGCGACTGCCCGTCGTCGCCGGCGATCCCGGAAAGATTCACGAAGAAAAAGCCACCAGGGCACTGCATTACGCGATCGATCACGGCGTCAATTACGTGGACACCGCCTATCCCTATCACCAGAGCACCAGCGAACCGCTGATCGGCAGGGCGCTCAAGGGCGGATATCGCGAGCGCGTCAAGCTGGCGACCAAGATGCCGTGCTGGCTGGTGAAGGAGCCGGCCGACTTCGACCGCTATCTCGACGAACAGCGCAGCCGGCTCGGCACCGAGACCATCGATTTCTACCTGCTGCACGCATTGCACGCCGAGCGCTGGCATGCGATGCGCGACCTTGGTGTGCTGGATTGGGCCGAACGCGCCCTTGCCGATGGCCGCATCGGCCATATCGGCTTCTCGTTCCACGACTCCTACGAAGTATTCCAGGAGATCATCGATGCCTATGACGGCTGGACGTTCTGCCAGATCCAGTACAACTACTTGGACGAAGAAAACCAAGCCGGCACGCGCGGGCTCAAATACGCGGCGGACAAAGGACTGGGCGTAGTCGTGATGGAACCGCTGCGCGGCGGAATGCTGGCAGGGAACGCCGGCCAGCGCAAGGGCCGCGGCCTGCCGCCGACGGTCCAGGCGCTGTGGGACTCAGCCGGACAGCGCCGGAAGCCGGCCGAGTGGGCGCTGCAATGGCTGTGGAATCAGCCTGAGGTATCGCTTGTATTGAGCGGCATGAGCACGCTCAAGCAGGTGCAAGAAAACATCATAAGCGCCAACCGCTCCGGGGCCGGCTCGCTCAATGAAGATGAACTTACCCTGGTGGGCCGGGTGCGCGACGAGTACCGGCGGCTGATCCCGATTCCCTGCACGGACTGCAAATACTGCCTCCCGTGCCCGAACGGCGTCAACATTCCGCGCGTCTTTGAGATCTACAACCAGGCCATCATGTTCAACGTGCCGGAACACGGCCGATACGCCTACGCCAACTGGCTGGAGGAGGCGGAGCGCGCTGACAACTGCCTGGCCTGCGGGGAATGCGAGACCAAGTGCCCGCAGCATATTGCGATCATCGAGTGGTTGGAGAAGGCGGACCAGTATCTGTCCGCAGCGAAGGCCTGATCGAGCGGGGATAGGCGTATCACGCCGGATGGCAGGCTGCCATCCGGCGTTGCGCGTTATGAAAGGACAGACCTGATCCGCAACCTGCGCTTTCCCGAGGGGACTTCCCACTCGAAACGGTCACCGGCGCGATAGCCTAGAATGGCCGTCCCAATGGGCGCCAACACCGAGACGCGCATATGGGCGATGTCGGCCTCGCCGGGAAACACGAGCTTGCAGATCATCTCCTCACCGGTGTCCTCATCGACGAGATGCGCCTCGGAGCCCATTCGCACAACATCCCCTGGAATCTCCTGATCGTCAACCAGAATGGCCCGGTCGAGTTCTGACTCCAGCCCCTTTAGTTCAAGCGCCTTACGCGGATCACCCCGCTTGGCGTCATCGATTAGTTCTCGCAATCGCTCCATATCTTTAGCGGTGATGCGTATTTCGCGCGTAGTCATGGTTTTCATACCTCCTGATTTTGACACAACAAAAGCGAAAGAAGTTTACAGGGCTTAAATGACGGAAAGATGAGACATCGATGACAATTCGATGACCGGTGCATTCTCGTATCCCGAATCCCGCTCGTAAGCACTGAATCAGTCATCGAAGTGTCATGCATGCGTCACTGCTGCTTCATGATCCTGAGATAAGATAGTATGGTGGTTCTTTCGATTCACAACATGACAACCTGGGAGATCAAGCCGTGTCCGCAAAGCATGAAGCGTCCAGATTAACCGATCCGCATTTCTGTCTCGAACAGGCAGAGCGATTGGTCATCCCGGTGAACGACGAGAACTGGGCGCTGGTGAAGGACGAGGCGTCTGAACTGAACATCCTGCAGGCCAGCCTCGTGCACCGGGTGTACCTCGACACCGAGCGCACCGAGTTCCAGGAGAAGGTCATGGAGATTATCTTCACGGCCTATCTGATGGGACGCACAGCTGAAGAGCGCCTTGCAGGCCCGGTCCCTGAATCATTTCTCGAGCTGATTCAGGGCCTGGATCTGTCGGCGTTGCCAGAGCCGGAATAGTGAGCCGATCGGGCACCCGCAGGGGAGGCAGACGGGACGGCTAGCGCTGTGCGGTCGGCAGCACTACGGTGAAGCTGCTGCCCGCGCCCAGCTCGCTCTGCACGCTGATATGGCCGCCGTGCGCCTCGACCACCTGCTTCACGATGGGCAGGCCGAGCCCGGTGCTGCTCTCGTTGCGCGAACGGGCGCGATCGACCCGGTAAAAACGCTCGAACAGGAGCTCCGTGTGCTCGGCCGGGATCCCGATGCCGGTGTCCGAAACGATGAGTTCCACGTGCGGCCCAGTATTGCTTGACCGAACCGAGACGCGTCCGCCGGGATCGGTGTAACGCAGCGCATTCTCGACCAGGTTCCACAACATCTGTGTCAGCCGGTAGCGATCGCCCAGGATGATAGCCTCGTCGTTGCGTTCGAACAGCAATTCATGCGCGCCTGCATCGAGATTGGCTGCCCGCTGCCAGACCTCGAAAACGATCTCCTGAAAAGGCACCGGCTCGGACTGTATCCGGTCATGCGCATCTTCCTCAGCCAGGAAGAGCAGATCGCCGATCAAGTGCGCCATGCGTTCCGCCTCCTCGGAGGCTTCCCGCGCGGCAGCCTTGCGCTCCTCCGGCGGCAGATCCATCTGTAGAAGATCCAGGTTGCCGCGAATGACCATCAGCGGCCCGCGCAGTTCGTGCGAGGCGTCGGCGAGGAACTGGCGTTGGCGCCGGACGTTGCGCTCCAGCCGCGCCAGTTGCTCGTTGAGCGTAGATGCCAATTCGCGCAACTCGTTGTCATCAGATGGCGAGAAGACCCGCACCTGCTGCTGCGCCGTCGTGTCACCCTGCTCAGACACGTCTCCGACCCCTTTCGCCAGCCAACGAGCTACTTCTATTCCTCACGCAGGCAATAACCCACGCCGCGCACGGACTGGATGAGGCGCGGCTCGCCTCCGGCCTCCAGCTTTTCGCGCAGCCGCATCACGCGAACGTCGATGACGTTGGAGCCGCCCAGAAAGTCTGAGCCCCAGACGCCGTTGAAGATTTGATCGCGCGATAACACCTGCCGGGGATGTCTCAGAAAATACTCCAGCAGGTCGAATTCCTTGGTCGTCAGCTCGATCGAGCGTCTGCCCCGCATGATGTCACGCGTGCGAGGGTCCAGCGTCAGATCGGCGAACCCCAGCATGTCGCCTTCCACCGGACGCGCACGGCGCAGCAGGGCGCGGACGCGAGCCAGCAATTCATCGAAGGCAAAGGGCTTGATCAGGTAGTCATCTGCCCCGGCATCCAGGCCGGCCACGCGATCGGGCACGCGGTCTTTGGCCGTCAGCATCAGAACCGGGAGACCGGGCTCGCCGGCGCGCAACCGGCGGCAGACTTCCAACCCGTCCAGCCCGGGCAACATGACATCCAGTATCACCAGGTCCGGCGGCTGCTCGCGCGCAATTGCCAGCGCCTGCTCGCCATCGGCTGCCAGGTCAACGCTGTACCCGGCGAAGGCCAACCCGCGCCGCATGAGGCTCAGGATCTTGGGATCGTCGTCGACCGCCAAAATTCGTGCTGAAGCCATCGCCACCCCTTCCCCCAATCGATCCAAGACCATTATAGCATGCACTGCAAAGGGGACGATGGCTCAGCACTGATACGGCAATCATCCAAAGACGTCATTGCTGGACCGCGCGCGATTGACGGCAGCGAAGCACTCGGGGCACAACTTACGCGTCATGCTGCCCCTGTTGTCAACGAAGATCTGGGGCCGTCCACAGACGCTGATCCCATCGATAAAGAAGTGGTGCGCCGATCCGCCCGCGCCGCGCGTCCACTCGCCGGCGTTCACCTCATCCATCGACAACTTCGCCACCACCCTCTCCCGCTTGGTGCCTGTCTTCGCCTCACGCCGCCTGATGGTAAACTCAGCCACGATAACCTCCATTAAGTACGTTGATCGCCCATCTTGCCGCATTCAAATGAAGCTGGCATGACGAGATCGTAACAAGATGATGATACTTTCGCGGCGGCGTTGTCCCCCATCTGCCCTTGCAAGATGTCGTTCCGTGCGTTACATTACTGCCGGAGGGTGCTGATGAACGCTACGATCAGGGATGCAGTTCGTTGGCTTGCCGGCGTCAAACGCCTGGCGGTCCTCACGGGCGCGGGTGTCTCCAAAGAGTCAGGCATTCCGACCTTTCGCGAGGCCCAAGACGGTCTGTGGGCCCAGTATGATCCGATGGAGATGGCCTCGAAGGACGGCTTTCTTCGCAATCCCGAGTTGGTGTGGTCGTGGTATGAGCACCGGTTCGGGATGGTTTTGTCCGCGCAGCCCAACGCGGGACACCGTGCGATCGCCGATCTGGAGCAACTGTTCCCTTCAGTGACCGTCGTCACGCAGAATATCGATGGACTGCATATGGCAGCCGGCTCCACGCATGTGCTGGAGTTGCACGGCAGCATTCGGCGCTATAAGTGCCTCAGCGGCCGGCACACCGATTACAGCCTTGCCGACTTCGCGGACCAGGATGAAAAACCTCCGCGCTGTCCGGAGTGCGGAGAAATCATCCGGCCCGATGTGGTATGGTTTGGCGAGTATCTGCCGGAGAGTACGTTGCAGCAGGCTTACGAAGCCTCCTTGCGCTGCGAGGCGATGTTGGTGGTGGGGACATCCGGTGTCGTGCAGCCCGCGGCATCACTCCCGCGCCTGGCCACGCGAGCGGGCGCAATGGTAATCGATGTCAATCCTGAAGAGGACGAGATCGCAATGACCGCGGACCTTTTCCTTAAAGGTAGGGGCGGCAAGGTGCTGCCGCAGCTGGTTGCCGCACTGCGGGCGCAGCGATAGCAGAACACCCCGGATAGTTACATCCCACAGCAATTGTGCTGCAAGGAGATCGAATGCACACTACGACCCTGATCCAAAACGGCGCCCTGATCACCCCCGGCGGCGAGCGCAAGGGTGACATCTTGCTGTCCAACGAGCAGATCGCAGCCATCGGACCATCTCTGGCAGCGGAGGGCGTCGACAAAGTGATCGACGCATCCGGTTGTGTCGTGCTGCCAGGCCTGGTGGATCCGCACACCCACATCGTTCTCGACACGGGCATCTACAAGACGCCCGATGACTGGGCAGTGGGAACACGGACGGCTGCCTGCGGCGGCGTCACCACGGTCATCGACTTCGCGACGCAGTTCCCCGACCAGGACATGCACCAGGCTTTCGACGCGCGCCAGGCAGAGGTCGGCGGACTCGCCCAGATCGACTACAGCCTGCATATGCAGCTGACCAGGCTGCCCGAGGACGATGCGGTGCTGGACCACTGGATGACGGATCTCCTGACGTTGGGCATCAGCGCCATCAAGGTTTACACCACCTACCGTCCGAACTACTATCAAACCGATGATGCGCTGCTGCGTGCATTTCGTGCGGCCGCGCGCCACAACCTGGTCGTAATGGTCCACTGCGAAAACGACATGTTGGTGTCCGCCGCGCGCGCGGCGCTGGAGAAGGCCGGCAAGACATCTCTCGCATATCACGGCCAGGCGCGACCCGCGCTGGCCGAGATGGAGGCCGCGCACCGGGTGCTGTTCCTCGCGCGGGCAGGGGGCGATCCACAGATCTACATCGTGCATTGTTCGGTCAGCGACACCGTGGCCGAAGTGACTCAGGCTGCGGCGAAGGGGCAGCGTGCCGTTGCCGAGACCGTGGTGCAGTACCTCACGATCGATGAAACGATGTATGCCGGGCCCAATGCGGAGCGCGGCATCATGCAACCACCGCTGCGTGCCCCGGAAGAAAAAAAGGAGCTGTGGGCGCAGATCGTGTCCGGTGAAATCTCAACCATCGGCACCGATCACTGCGACTACACGATAGGCCAGAAGCGCGAACACTCGGACTTCCGCAAGACGCCCGGCGGCATTCCCGGCCTGGAGACCTTGCTCCCCCTGTTGGCGACGCATGGCGTGGCAGCCGGCCGCATTGGATGGCGGCGGCTGGCCGAGCTGACCAGCGCGAACCCGGCCCGCATTTTCGGTCTAACCAGGAAGGGCGCCCTTAAAGAGGGGATGGATGCCGACGTGGTGATCTACGATCCGCGCGTCGAGACGACCATTCGCGCAGACCGGCTGCACAACCTGTCCGGCTATACGCCCTACGAGGGGATGGAGGTGCAGGGCGCCGTGCGAGATGTGTTCGTGCGCGGCCGCCAGCTTGTCCGGGCGGGAGACTTCCACCCTGCGTCAGGCTGGGGCAAGTTCACCGCGGCACACCTGCGATAGCTACTGAAGTTTGGGAGCACCACATGCTGCAACATTCGGTTATGGATGCACTCCTTGCGGCGATCGGGTCCGATCACGTCCTCACCTCGCGCCTCGAGCGCGTGACCTATTCCTACGATGCGACCTGGCTCGAAGCGCTGCCAGACGTCGTAGTGCTGCCTCGGACGACTGCCGAGGTCGCGGCCGTCATGCAGATCGCCTCCCGTACGCGTACACCGGTGGTGCCGCGCGGGGCGGGCACGGGCTTGTCCGGCGGCACAATTCCCCTCATGGGCGGCATCGTCCTGTCCCTGACCCGGATGAAGAAAATCATCGAGCTCGACCCCGAGGATTCCGTTGCCGTCGTCCAGCCGGGCGTGGTGAACATGGAGCTGCAGCGAGCAGCCCAACGTCTGGGCCTGTTCTTTCCGCCCGATCCCGCATCGTGGGAGACCGCAACCATCGGCGGTAACCTGGCTGAGAATGCAGGTGGCCCCCGCTGCCTCAAGTATGGGGTGATGAAAGACTATGTCCTGGGCCTCGAAGTCGTGCTGCCCGACGGCCAGATCATGCGCACCGGCGGCCGAACCATCAAGAATGTCGCGGGCTATGACCTGACCGGACTCTTCGTCGGCTCCGAAGGCACGCTGGGGGTCATTACGGAGGCGATTCTCAAGCTGCTGCCACAACCGCCGCACCGCGGAACCGTGCTGGCCATCTTCGAGACCGTGGACGGAGCCTGTGCGGCCGTCAATCGCGTGCTCGGGTCCGGCGTCCTGCCGCTGACCACCGAGTTGATGGACAACCACACCATCCAGGCAGTCCAACACACGCGCGATTACGGCCTGCCGTCCGATGCCGGCGCAGTGCTCCTGATCGATGTCGAAGGCAGCGAAGAAGCCATCCGCTACGAAAGCGGGGTGGTGGCCGAGGCGTGTCGCTCGGCCGGGGCCCTCAACGTGCGCTCTGCCACCGATCCCGCGCAGAGTGCGCTCCTTTGGGCAGGCAGGCGGGCCGTGTCGGCCTCGCTGGCGAACATTGGCGACAAACTTGGAGAAGATATCGCGGTTCCACGCAGCCAGATTCCGGCCATGGTGCGGCGTGTGCACGAGGCCAGCGAGCGGCTGGGTCTGCGGACTGTCGTGTTCGGCCATATTGGCGACGGCAACCTGCATCCGAACATCATCTGCGATCGCAGCAACGCTGAGGAGATGGAACGCGTTGAAGCGCTTGCCGCAGAGATCTTCGATGCTGCGCTCAGCCTCGGCGGCACCATCACCGGCGAACACGGCGTGGGAATCTCCAAGCGGCCATTCATCCGGAAGGCACTCGATCCGGTCGCATACCAGCAGATGCTCACAATGAAGTGTCTGTTGGACCCGCTGGGCATCCTCAACCCGGGCAAAATCTTCGAAGAGACCATCTTCCAGCCCACTCCAACCGGCAGCTGAATCTCACTCTTGACAAATTCACTGCGCCGGTAGTATATTGAGCGCTGAATGCACACGTGTGCATTCAGCGCCCGGTCCAGCCGACCGGACCCGTTGGCTGCTTCCTGCCGTCTCAATCGCAGTTTCCAGACGTATGGTGAAGACCTCTATCAAGGACATTGCCCGGGCTGCGGGCATTTCCCATTCGACGGTCTCCAGGGCGCTGAATGACAGTCCCCTGGTCAACGCCGAGACGAAAGCGCGCGTGCGGCGCCTCGCGCAAGAGATGGGCTACTCGCCGGACGCGGCCGCGCGCAGCCTCGTGAGCGGCCGGACACGCACGGTTGGGGTGGTGGTCACAACCGTCGCGGACCCGTTTGTCGCGGTTGTCGTGGAGGGCATCGAACGCACGGCCTACGCCCACGGATATTCGCTGATTCTGGCCGCGTCGCACAACGAACCGCAACGCGAGATCGCAGCCGTCGAGATGCTGCGGTCCAAGCGTGTTGACTCAGTGATCGTGACATCGTCGCGCGTCGGCGCGCTGCACCAGGAACGGCTCGGTTCCGCCGGCGTGCCGGTGATCCTGCTCAACAGTCACAGCCAGCAACAGATGCCGAATGCCTACTCCGTGCGGGTCGATGACGTACACGGCGGCCGGCTGGCCACCGAGTATCTGCTGGGGCTTGGTCACCAGCGCATCGCCCACGTGGCCGGCCTTGAAGGGCACAGCGATAGCAACGACCGGCTCGACGGGTACCTTAGCGCGCTCGCCGGCGCCGGCATCGACTACGACCCGGACTGCGTCGTGAACGGAACCGGGCGGCTCGACGGCGGCCCTGAAGTACTGCGATCGCTCCTGGCATTGCGCGAACGCCCCACAGCTGTCTTTTGCTACAACGACATGACCGCGATCGGACTGCTTTCTGCGGCGCGGAATGCAGGGGTGGCTGTGCCGCGCGACCTGGCAATAGTTGGGTTCGATGATATCCCATTGGCGGCGCATGTAGCGCCAGCCCTCACTACAATTGCGCAGCCGATGTTCGAGCTCGGCGAGCGCGCAATGAGTATGGCGCTCGTACTCATGGGGCACCAGGGGATCGCTCCCTGTGATGTGACAGATGTGATCCTGCAGGGACAGCTGATCGTGAGAGAGTCCACTTAATAACCAGGAGGCATGCATGAACAAAATGAAGGCGCTCGTTTTTCGCGGCGGAGGCAAGCTCGAACTCACCGAAATCCCCATCCCACAAATACAGAACCCCGACGATGTACTGTTGAAGGTGAAGGCCGTCGGCATCTGCGGCACCGACGTCAAGATCCTTGAGGGCAAGCACCACTTCAAGCAGGATACGGTGCTGGGCCACGAGTTTTGCGGCGAGGTCCTTGAGGTCGGCTCACACGTGAAATACATCAAAGTGGGCGATCGGGTGGCAATCGATAATAACATCCGCTGCGGCTTCTGCTCTTTCTGCCGCATGGGCATGAGCAGCCAGTGCGTCGAGATCAAATTCAACGCGCTCGGTGTGATGCGCGATGGCGGGTATGCCGAGTACTGCCTCGTGCCGGAAAAACAGTGCTTCGTGCTGCCGGACGAGATCGACGATGTGCTGGGCACCCAGGTCGAGACGCTGGCGACGGTAGTCAACGGCATGAATACGCTGCAGATGCTGCCTTACGACTACGTGCTGATCCTCGGCTTTGGGCCCATCGGCTACCTCTTCGCCCAGTTCGCCAAGAACATCGCGGCCAAGGTTGCGGTAACGGAGATCGATCCGTTCCGCATCAACGTTGCGAAGGAGTGCGGGCTGACGGTGTGGAATCCGCACGAGGTGGATGTGGTCCAAAAAATCACCGACTTCACGTACGGCCGGAAGGCCGATATCGTGATCGAGGCGACCGGCAACGCGCTCGCCCAGGCCCTCCAGTGCGTAACGCCGGGCGGTAAGGTGCTGCCTTTCGGCATGGATTCAAGCGTGCACATTGACGTAGTCCCGAACGAGATCACCCGTTGGGCCACCAAGGTATTGGGCCTCTACCTGGGCCAGAACACCATGGTGCCTTCGATCCGCGTCTTCCAGGAGAACCGGTTGAACATGAAGCCGTTCTTCACCAAGGTGATCCCCCTGGAGGATGGTCCGGAAGCGTTTTGCGACTTGGGCCTGGACCCTGCAACCCTGACGCACGGTCCCAAGAAGGCCATGAAGATCGTGATGAAACCGTGAGGCAACCATGAAGGACCGTCTCAACATCGCCGTCATCGGCACCGGACGGATGGGCAGCGTCCATGTGCGCAACCTTGTACGCAGCATCCCTGAAGCCAACCTGGTCGCGCTGTGCGACATCCGCCTGGATGTCGCACAAGCGCTTGCGGATGAGTTGGGCATATCCCGGGTCGTGGCCGACTATCACGAACTGTTGGCCGATCCATCCATCCCGGCGGTGCTGATCGCAACGAGCACCGACACCCACTGGTTCATCGTGCGTGATGCAGCGCAGGCCGGCAAGCATATCTTCTGCGAGAAACCCCTCGCCCTCGATCTGCCGAGCATCGACATCGCACTGGCCGCGGTGGAGGAGGCAGGTGTCAAGCTCCAGGTGGGTTTCAACCGGCGCTTTGATCCCAGCTTCCGGCACGTACGCGACATCGTTGCATCCGGGACGATCGGCCGGCCCTGCATCCTTCGCATTGCCAGCCGAGATCCGGAGCCGCCCTCGGTCGAGTATGCGAGAGCGTCGGGAGGCATGTACCTCGATATGACCATCCACGACTTCGACATGGCGCGCTTCCTGGTGGGCGAGGTCGAAGAAGTGTACGCGATGGGGAGTGTGCTGGTCGCACCCTGGCTGGCAGAGGCAGACGATGTCGATACGGACATTGTCACGCTGCGCTTCGCCGACGGTACGCTTGGCGTGATCGACAACAGCCGGCAGGCAGTCTATGGATACGATCAGCGGCTGGAAGTCTTCTGCTCGGCCGGAATCGCCAAGGCCGATAACAAGGCAGTCGATACGGTGGTGTGCGGTGACACCTCTGGCATGCACGGTGCGCTGCCGCCACGGTTCTTCATGCAGCGCTATCCCGATACTTATGTCAATGAGGTGCGTAGCTTCGTTGATTGCGTCTCCCACGACACCCTGCCCCAGGTGACCGGGAAGGATGGGAGGCTGTCAGTAGTTCTGGGCTACGCAGCGGAGAAGTCGCGTCACGAAAACCGGCCGGTGCGGTTGAGTGAGATTTGA
>Ga0123333_10004243_pt1 | contig 13509 bp, 9 predicted proteins | sample BioC12SIPDNA_3_FD_89957 | JGI IMG/M metagenome (GOLD analysis project Ga0123333, IMG submission 89957) | Anaerobic biogas reactor microbial communites from Washington, USA - Biogas_R2_B C12 SIP DNA | ecosystem: Engineered > Bioreactor > Anaerobic > Unclassified | place: Washington, USA...
AAGGTCATCGACCGGACGATGCTCATCCTCGACATCTTCGCCCAGCACGCGAAGTCGAAGGAGGGCAAGGCGCAGGTCAGCCTCGCGCAGATGGAGTACCTCTACACGCGCGTGCGTGGCTGGGGCGGCAACCTCTCCCGTCAGGCCGGTGGCCGGGCCGGCTCCAACGGCGGCGTCGGCCTGCGTGGCCCCGGTGAGACCCGCATCGAGGCGGACCGTCGACGTCTGCGCACCGACATGGCGAAGCTGCGCCGTGAACTCGCCGGCATGAAGACGGCGCGCGAGATCAAGCGCCAGCGCCGGCAGGACTCGACGATCCCGCAGGTGGCCATCGCCGGGTACACCAACGCCGGCAAGTCCTCGCTCATCAACGCGATGACCGGCGCGGGTGTGCTGGTGGAGAACGCCCTGTTCGCCACCCTCGACCCCACGACCCGGCGCGCGGAACTGGCCGACGGTCGGGCCGTGGTGTTCACCGACACCGTCGGCTTCGTCCGCCACCTGCCCACCCAGCTCGTCGAGGCGTTCAAGTCCACCCTCGAGGAGGTGCTCGCCGCCGACCTCATGCTCCACGTCGTCGACGGCTCGGACCCGTTCCCGCTCAAGCAGATCGAGGCCGTGAACAAGGTCATCTACGACATCGTCAAGGAGACCGGGGAGAGCGCGCCGCCGGAGATCATCGTGGTGAACAAGATCGATGACGCGGACCCGCTCGTCCTGGCGGAACTGCGTCACGCCCTCGACCGCGACAACGTCGTCTACGTCTCCGCCCTGACCGGCGAGGGCATCCCGGACCTGCAGGCCCGCATTGAGATCTTCCTCAACTCACTCGACGCTCACGTGCATCTGCTCATCCCGTTCACCCGGGGTGACATCGTCTCCCGCCTCCACGAGTTCGGCACCGTCCGCAGTGAGGAGTACACGGAGGAGGGCACGTTCGTCGACGTCCGGCTGCCGCGCCAGCTGGCGGATGAGCTGGCTGAGTTCGTCGTCGCGGAGCCCGCGGGTGATAATAAGGATTCGTGAGCACACCTACGAGCACGAATCAGGGCCGATACTTCGGCTGGACCGTCCACGGTGACGGCAGGAAGATCCTCCCCGGCGCGGTCGTCGCCCCCGGGGAGCGGCTGAGCTGGCCGCGGACCATCGGCATCGGCATGCAGCACGTCATCGCCATGTTCGGCGCGACGCTGCTGGTGCCCACCCTCACCGGCTTCCCGGTCAACACCACACTGCTGTTCTCGGGCCTGGGCACGATCCTCTTCCTGCTCATCACCCGCAACCGGCTGCCCTCCTACCTCGGGTCCTCCTTCGCGTTCATCGCCCCGCTGGCGGCGAGCCAGGGCTACGGGCCCGGCGCGCAGATCGGCGGCGTCCTCGTCGCGGGCCTGGTGCTCGTGCTCATCGGGTTCATCGTCAAGGCTGCGGGGCGCAAGGTCCTCGACGCGGTCATGCCGCCGGCCGTGACGGGTGCGATCGTCGCGCTCATCGGCCTCAACCTGGCGCCGACGGCGGCCGCGAACTTCGAGACCCAGCCGCTGGTGGCCACGATCACGATGGTGGCCATCCTCGTGGCCACCGTCGCCGGCCGCGGCATGGTCGCCCGCCTGGGCATCCTCATCGGCGTGGTCATCGGCTGGGTGTTCGCGGTGGTGACCGGCAACCTCGCCGAGGGGGCGACGGAGACGATCCGCCAGGCCGCGTGGTTCGGCCTGCCCGAGTTCCACTCCCCGGAGTTCCACCTCTCCGCCATCCTGGTCACCCTGCCGGTGATCATCGTGCTCGTGGCGGAGAACGTCGGTCACGTCAAGGCGGTCAGCGAGATGACCGGCCGCAACCTCGACGACCTGGCCGGCGACGCCCTGGTGGCCGACGGCCTGGCGACCACCCTGGCCGGCAGTTTCGGCGGCTCCGGCACGACGACGTACGCGGAGAACATCGGCGTCATGGCCGCCACCCGCGTGTACTCCACTGCCGCCTACTGGGTCGCCGCGTTCACCGCGATCGCCCTGGCGTTCATCCCGAAGTTCGGGGCGCTGATCTTCACCATCCCCGCGGGTGTGCTCGGCGGCGCCACGCTCGTGCTCTACGGCCTCATCGGCATGCTGGGCATCCGCATCTGGCAGGACAACAACGTCAACTTCAACAACCCGGTCAACCTCACGGCGGCGGCCGTGGCGCTGGTGGCGGGCATCGGCAACCTCACCCTCACCGTCTTCGGTGTCGAGTTGGAGGGCATCGCCTGGGGCTCGGCGGGCATCATCATCGCCTACCCGATCCTCAGGCGCCTGTACGTCACCATGGGTGAGGGACGCAACGCCACCTTCTGACCCACCCGTATGACTCCCGGGGCCGACATGAAGAAACCTTCATGTCGGCCTCATCGGCGCTTCATGGGGGCTTCCTATCGTCAGAACTGTCAGAGACAGACGACGACAACAGGAAGGACCACCGCGATGAGCATCACGGTCGCCATGTACTCCCACGATTCCGTGGGACTGGGTCATCTGCGCCGCAACCGCGCGATCGCGTTCGCCCTGGCGGAGCATCTGCCACCCGGGTCGAGCGGCATCCTCATCGCGGGCCACCCCGCCGCCACCCGCTTCAGCCTCCCGGCCGGCTGGGACTGGCTGGTGCTGCCCGGCTACGCCCGGACCCCGGACGGCTACACCGCCCGTGCCCTGCACATGGGTGTCAGCGGGCTCTCGGAGCTGCGGTCGCTGACCATCACCGCCGCGCTGGCCGCCCTCTCTCCGGACCTGTTCATCGTCGACCGTCACCCCTTCGGCGTCGACGATGAGCTCCGCCCCGTCCTGGACATGCTGCACACCACCGGTTGCGTGACCGTCCTGGGCCTGCGGGAGGTGCTGGACACCCCGGCCGTGGCCCATGCCGAATGGCGCACCGCCGAGACCGCGGCCGCCTATGACGCCCTGTGGGTCTACGGTGACCCGGCGATCCATGACCCGGTGGCCAGCGGCGAGATCCCGGCGGAGCTGGCCCCGCTCGTCTCCTTCACCGGTTACCTCTCCCGCGGCCGCCACGTCGACGAGGGCGACCCGGTCGAGGCGCCCTACCTGATCACCACCGTGGGCGGGGGATCCGACGGCGGGCAGCTGGCCCGGATCGCGGCCCGCACCCGGCCACCGGAGGGGCACCGCCATCTCGTCGTCACGGGACCCCAGATGTCCGAGGCGGAGCTGCTGGCCGTCCGCGCCCTGGCGGCCACCCACCACACCCAGGTCACCCGCTTCGTGCCCAACCTGCCCACCCTCATCCGGGACGCGGCGGGCGTGGTGTGCATGGGCGGCTACAACTCCCTGGCGGAGGTCATGGCCACCGACACCCCGGCGCTGGTCATCCCCCGCAACACCCGCCGCGCGGAGCAGCCCATCCGGGCCCGCGCCCTGGCGGACGCCGCGGTGTCCGACACGATCGACATCAACGACCTCACCCCACGCCGGCTCGGCGAGTGGATGGCCGGCGCCGCCACCCGCCGGGTGTCCCGGGAGCATGTCGACCTCGACGGTCTGCACCGCGTCGGCCACCTGGCCTGCGACCTGCTCGCGGAGGTGAGCTCCCATGTCTAGGACCGGTTACGTGCTCAAGATGTACCCGCGGTTCTCCGAGACGTTCGTCGTCTCCGAGATCCTCGCCCGGGAGGCGGCGGGAGAGGACATCGTCATCTTCTCCCTGCGTCCGTGCACCGACGCCCGGTTCCACCCGGAACTCGCGCGCGTGAAGGCCCCGGTCATCCACGTCGACCGGCCGCGCAGCGCGAGCACCCTGTGGTCCCGGCTCACCCCAGAGGCCGCGCCGGTCCTGTCCGAACTGCTCGATCATGACGTCGACGACGCCGTCCAGGCGGTGCAGGTCGCGCGCCTGGCCACCGAGCTCGGCGTGACGCACCTGCACGCCCATTTCGCCACCGTCGCCACCACGGTCGCGCGCCTGGCGGGGAAGATCACCGGGCTGCCGTACTCCTTCACCGCGCACGCCAAGGACATCTTCCACGAGGACGTCGTCGAGGAGGACCTGGCGGCGAAGTTCGCCGACGCCCACCACGCGGTGACCATCAGCGGCTACAACAAACGTGACCTCGACGCGCGGTTCCCGGCCTCGGCCGACCGCATCCACCTCGTCCACAACGGTCTCGAACTCGACCGCTTCCCCTACGCCCCGCGCCCCGAATCAGGCCTGCGGCTGCTGTCGGTGGGACGCCTGGTGGAGAAGAAGGGCCTGCACCTGCTCGTCGACGCCGCCGCGGCCCTCCACGGACGGGGCGTGCCCGTCACCGTCGACATCGCCGGGGACGGCCCGCTGCGCGAGGACCTGGCCCGCCAGATCCATTCCCTCGGCCTGGGCGGGCATGTCCGCCTGCTCGGCCCGGTCACCCAGGCCGAGGTCACCCGCCTGCTGGGGGAGTGCGACGTCTTCGTCGCCCCCTTCATCGTCGGGGCGGACGGCAACGCCGACGGCCTGCCCACCGTCCTGCTCGAGGCGATGGCCCGCGGCATGCGCATCGTCGCCGCCGACGTCACCGCCGTCGGCGAGGTCATCACCGAGCAGACCGGGTGGCTCGTCCCCACCGGTGACGTCCACGCGCTTGTCGACGCCGTGGCCGACGCCACCGGCGACACCGGGACGGGGCGGGCGGACGCGGGACGCGCGCTCGTCGAGAAGCTCTGTGATTCCACCCGGCAGGCCCGGGCCCTGCGTGACCTCCAGGAGGCATGATGAACATCGTCTATCTGCTCGCCGACCCCGGCATCGGGGTCTTCGGCTCCAAGGGCGCGTCCGTCCACGTGCAGGAGGTCGTCCGCGCGATGCGTGGGCTGGGACACCACGTCACCGTGCTGTGCATCCGCCGCGGGGAGCGCGACGGCACCGAACTCGTCCCGGACGACCTCGCCGACCTGCCGGTGATCACCGTGCCCGTCCGTTCCGCCTCCGGGTCCGCGAACCGCGAGTTCGAGCTCATCGCCACGGTGGACAAGATGGTGGAGATCGCCGCCGGCCTGCCCTGCGACCTCATCTACGAGCGCTACTCCCTGTTCTCGGACGTCGGCGCGCGCCTCAACCACCTCGCACCGGTCATCCTCGAGGTCAACGCGCCGCTCATCGACGAACAGACCACCCACCGGCGCCTGCACCACGTCACCCTCGCCCGGGTGCGCACCCTCGCGGCGTTCAGCGGTGCCAGCCTCCTGTCGTGCGTGTCCCGGCCGGTGGCGGACTGGGTCGCCACCCTGTGTCCCGCCGCGCCCGTGGTGGTCACCCCCAACGGCGTCAACACCGACCGCGTCCGCCCCGGCGTCCGCCTGCCCGGCCAGCCGCTCACCGTCGGCTTCCTGGGCACCCTCAAGCCCTGGCACGGCACCGACGTGCTTCTCGACGCCGTCGGCACCGCCCGCAGCACCTGGCGGGTGGAGATCTGCGGCACCGGCCCCGAACTCGACGCCCTGCGTGAGCAGGCCACCCGCCTGAGCCTGGACGTGGTCTTCCACGGCGCCGTCGCCCCGGCGGACGTGCCCGAGATCCTCACCGGCTGGGACGTGGCCACCGCCCCCTACCCGGCCACCGACAACCACTACTTCTCTCCCCTCAAGGTCTACGAGTACCTCGCCGCCGGGCTGCCGGTCATCGCCTCCGCCGTCGGCGAGCTGCCCGAGCTGCTCGGCGACTGCGGTGTGCTCACCACCCCCGGTGACACCGATTCCCTCGCTGCCGCGCTCGACCGCCTGGCCGGCGACCGGGCGGAACGCGAACGGCTCGGCCGACGGGGCCGGGTGCTCGTGGAGACCCACCACACCTGGCGCAGCCGCGTCACCGACCTGCTGGCGGGGGTGTTCGTGTGAGATCCGTGATTCCCGCCCCACTGCGCCGCACCCTCGCGCTCATCGACCTGCGCGAGCACCGCCTCCTGATCATCGTCGGCCTCCTCGCCCTCATCGGTGACGTGGCATTCCGCATCCTCGAACCCTGGCCGATGAAGATCGCCGTGGACACCGTCACCCGGGCCCTCGGCGCCGACATCGCGGTCGCCACCGGCACCCCGGAGGACGTCACCACAACCCTCGTGATGTGGGCACTCATCCTCGCCGGCATCGTCGCCGGGCGGGCGGTGTGCAACTACATCTCCACCATCGCCTTCGCCAAGACCGGTGTGAAGGTGGTGACCCGCCTGCGCACCCGCGTCTTCGACCACATCCAGTCCCTGTCGCTGCAGTACCACTCCCGCGCCTCCATCGGCGACACCTCCCAGCGACTCGTCGGCGACATGGGCCGCCTCCAGGAGGTGGCGGTGACCGCGGGCCTGCCGCTGATCGGCAACCTCGCCACCGTCGTCGTCCTGTTCATCGTCGTCATGGTGCTCAACCCCGTGCTCTCGCTCGTCGTCGTCGCCACCGCCGCGTTGTACCTGCTCATCTCCTCGGTCGCCGCACCACAGATCACCGCCGCCTCCCGCGCCACCCGCAAGGGTGAGGGGCGCCTGGTCGGGGACGCCGCCGAGGCGCTCGCCGCCATCCGCGTCGTCCAGGCCTACGGACTCGAGGACACCATCGCCAGCAGTTTCGCCGCCGGCAACCAGAAGGCACTGACCGCCAACATCCGCGCCCGCCGCCTGGCCGCCCGCCTGGAGCGCTCCACCGACGTCCTCGTCGGCCTCGCCACCGCCGTAGTTCTCGGATTCGGCGGCTGGCAGGTCATGCAGGGCATGATGACCCCCGGCGACATCGTCCTGTTCATGATGTACCTCAAGACCGCCATGAAACCCCTGCGGGACATGGCCAAGTACACCGGCCGCATTGCCCGCGCCCAGGCCAGCGGCGAACGCATCGCCGACCTCATGGACGAACCCGTCGACATCGCCGACCCGGCCGAGCCCCGCGACATGATCGGCGTCGAGGGCACCGTCACCTACGACCGGATCAGCGCCCGCGACGGCCACGGCCGACCCCTGTTCACCGACCTCGGCCTCACCATCCCCGCCGGGCAACGCGTCGGCCTCCTCGGCCCCTCCGGTGCCGGCAAGTCCACTCTCGCCGGCTACCTCGTCCGCCTCGCGGACGTCGACACCGGCGCCGTCCGCCTCGACCACTACGACACCCGCGACGTCCGCCGCGACGAGCTGCGCCAGCAGGTGTCCATCCTCTTCCAGGAATCGGTCCTCTTCGCCACCACCGTCCGTGAGAACATCCGCTACGGGCGCCTGACCGCCACCGACGACGAGGTCATCGACGCCGCCCGCCGCGCCGGCGCCCACGACTTCATCATGGCCCTGCCCGACGGCTACGACTCCGTCCTGGGCAACCGGGGTGACACCCTCTCCGGCGGGCAGCGCCAACGCCTGGCCATCGCCCGCAGCATGGTGCGGGACTCCGCCGTCGTCGTCCTCGACGAACCCACCACCGGCCTCGACCCGGCCTCCCGGGCCCTGGTGGAGGAATCGCTGCACGAACTCACCCGGGGACGCACGACACTGGCCATCACCCACGACATCTCCATGATCCGCTCCCTCGACCGCCTGCTCTGGCTCGAGGACGGACAGATCGTCGAGGACGGCACCCCCGCCGAGCTCCTCACCGACCCCGACACCCGCATCAGCGCCTGGGCCCGCACCCAGGAGGATGCCGTCCACCAGAAGGAACTGCTCTGATGCTTCTCGACGCCCCCACCCTCACTCGCCTGCTCCACCACCGCGTCGAACCCACCCACCTGCGGATCAAACCCGGCCGCAGCACCCACGTCGCCTGGCGCAACCCGGACACCGGCGAGGTCGGCTGGACCCTGTGGACCATCGACCCGGACAAGTACGCCAAGAGCATGTTCCGGGCCGGGGACCTGCTCACCGTCCACGACGCCACCGGACCGTACCTGTTCAGCGGCCCCTGGTACGCCGACCGCCGGCTCATCCCGGCACTCCGCGGCCTGCCCGTCGACCCGGCCGAGCTGGACATCCTCCGCTACATCCCGCACCGCCGTGTGGTGGCCCGGGCAGGGGAGCGGGTCCTGCGCGTCCACGCCGTCCCGGTCGACGCCGACCCCGCCCGGACCTGGCTCCACCACGGGGTGCCCACCCTCCCCGTGACCCGGCACAGCCCCCACATCGTGTCCACCCCCTGGTGGGGTGCCGGCGACCTGCGGACACACCCCGACCATCTCGGCGCCGCCCGGGCGGCCGGACGCGCGATCGCCCGCCTGCACCACACCCCGGTCGAATCCGGAACGCCGGTGTGCCCCGTCGACCCGCACGGTGCCGCCGACGCGGTTGCCCGACACGCCCCGACCCTGGCACCGGAGGCCATCTCGATCGCCGACCGAATCGCCCCGCTGCTCGACAGCGACCGCCCCGCCGTCAACCTCCACGGGGACCTCTCGCCCGACCAGGTGCTCGTCGCCGGCCCCGACAGCGACGAGATCCGGCTCATCGACACCGACCGCGCCGGCGCGGGCCCGGCGGTGCGCGACCTCGGAACATGGAAGGCGAACGCGTCGACCGACCAGTGGACCGCCTTCTGTGCCGGCTACCGGGAGGACGGCGGGGACGTCCACCTCACCGAGATCGCCGCCTGGGAGGCCTACGCCCACCTTTCCGCCGCCCTCGACCCGCTGCGCCGTGACCCGGGCAACGAGAACTGGGAGACCGAGGTCGCCGCCCGCCTCGACGCCGCCCGTGCCGCCCTCGACCTGTTGCCCCGGGGGTCCGTCCGTCGGGTCTGGCCCGCCGGGGAACGCCTCGCCGTGGAGTACCTCGACGCCGACGGCACGGTCCGCGCCGGGTTCCACGCCGACGGCGTGTTCCATCCGGTGCCGTCCCCGGCCGGCGGGACCGTCATCTCCCACCGACCGGGGAAACGTGCCGTCGTGCGCCGCGAGGACGGCAGCTACACCAAGCTGGTGAAGAAGGGCCGGGCACGGCGGATCCTCACCGCGATCAACGCCGCCCGCCCGCTGGCCGAGCACTTCCGCACCCCGCGGATCCTCGGCGCCGGGGACGACCACGTCACCTTCGCCCCGCTCGAGGGGCTCAGCCTCCACGACCCCACCGCGTTCACGGATGAGCAGTGGCGCACCGCATGGCGCGACATCGCCCGTGCCCTGGGCCGGGCGCAGCAGGAACAGGCGCCGGCGTCCACCCCGGTCCACACCGCGGCGGACGAGGTCGCCGTCCTGCGGCAGTGGGTGCGCACCAGCCGCGTGCTCGTCCCGGACCCCGTCCGCCTGCAGGAGGCCACCGAGCGGGTCATCGCGGACCTGGCCGGCCTGCCCGAGCGGCTGGCCCCGGCCCACCGCGACCTGCACGACAAGCAGCTGTTCCACCACCCGGAGCTCGGCCCCGGACTCATCGACGTGGACACCGCCTGTCTGGCCGACCCCGCCCTGGACGTGGGCAACCTCCGGGCCCACGCCCGCCTCCGTCACCTGCAGGGGCTGTGGACCGGCGAGCAGGCCCAGGTGGTGACCTCCGAGTTCCCCTCCGACGCCGCCGTCGAGGTGTATGAGCGGGCAAGCCTCGTCCGGCTGGCGTGCGTGTACGCGTTCCGCCCTAGGTGGGCACCCCTTGTGGCACCTGTGCTGGGGGAAATATTCTCCCGGGTATGAGCGACTACCGCACCGTGACCGTCCCCGCCCACCACGTCCTAGCCAGCCGGGAGACCATCTCTGCCGACGCCATGGTCGACTACTTCGACCGGGCCTTCACCCAGGCCGCGCGGACGCTGGCTGCGGCCGGCCTGCGCCCGACCGGTGCGGCCCGTGCGTACTACTTCTCGCCGCCGACCGACACCGTCGACCTGGCGGGTGGCTTCGTCGTCCCCGGGGACGGGCTCGACGCCGTGACCCGGGCCATCGACCCGGCCTCCGGGCTGGCGGTCCACCTCATCCCGGAATCCCGCGCCATGGTCACCTCACACCACGGCGGATACGACGGCCTTCCGCAGGCGTGGCAGGAGCTCGTCGACCACGCCCATGCGCAGGGGGAGGAACTCTCGGCACCGTGCTGGGAGGAATATGTCACGATGCCCACTCCTGAGGCCGATCCGGCGGACATGGTCACCGACCTCTACCAGCCGCTGGTCTGAGGTTGCGGGCATGAGGAAAGCCCCCGTCCAACCGGACGGGGGCTGTCGGCGTCGGCCGGTCAGGCGTCGAGGTCCGACTCGATGAGCGCGGCGATCTTCTCCACGGCCTCGGCGTTGTCGGAGGTGACGGTGACCTGGTCACCCTTCTCCGCGCCGAGGGCCATGATCATCAGCGAGGAGGCGGCGTCGGCCTCCTCGTCGTCATCACCGGCGAGGGTGAGGATGATGTCGTCGTCGTACTCGCCGGCGGCGTCAGCGACGATGGAGGCGGGGCGGGCGTGCAGGCCGACGGCGGAGCCGACGGTGACGGTCTTGGAAGCCATGGGATGGGTCCTTTCGATGACGAGGTAGTGGGGACCAGTGTAGGGAAGTTAGGACGTGACGGCGACCGGCTGGGTGGCCTGGACCGCCTTGTTCGGCCAGAACTGCTTGAGCGCCAGGACGGTGATAGCGGAGACGATCGTGCCGGCGAGGACGGCGACGAGGAAGCCCCACCACGGGTCGATGGCGAACAGGACGAACACACCGCCGTGGGGTGCGCGGGACCCGACGCCGAGGGCCATGGAGGTCGCACCGGTGACGGCGCCGCCGACCATCATCGAGGGGATGACACGCAGCGGGTCGGCCGCGGCGAAGGGGATCGCGCCCTCGGAGATGAAGGACAGGCCCAGCAGCCACGCGGACTTGCCGTTCTCCTGCTCGGCCGGGGTGAACAGTCGCTTGCGCACGAGGGTGGCCACGGACAGGGCGATGGGCGGGACCATGCCGGCGGCCATGACGGTCGCCATGATCTGCATGGATGCCTCGTCACCCGTGGACAGGCCGGCGGTGGCGAAGAGGTAGGCCGCCTTGTTCACGGGGCCACCGAGGTCGAAGCACATCATCAGGCCGAGGATGACGCCGAGGAGCACGGCGGAGGAGCCGGACATGGAGCCGAGCCAGTCGGTCATCCCCGTCATGGCGGCCTCCAGCGGGCGGCCGAGCAGCAGGAACATGAGCAGGCCGATGAGCAGGGAGGTCAGCAGCGGGATGATCACCACGGGCATGAGGGAGCCGAGGATGCGGGGGACCTTCCACGAGCCGATCCAGTAGGCGATGAGGCCGGCGAGGATGCCGGTGACCAGGCCGCCGAGGAAGCCGGCGCCGATGAGGACGGAGATCGCGCCACCGACGAAGCCGGGGGCGATGCCCGGGCGGCCGGCGATGGCGAACGCGGTGTAGCCGGAGAGGGCGGCGACGATGAAGCCCATGGCCATCTGACCGGTGGCGAAGAGGACGGCACCGAGGTAGAGGGCGAGGCCGGAACGGTCGAAGGTGACGGCCGTGCCGTCGACGTCGACGGTGTTGCCGGGGAGGTTGTTGAGCGAGTGCCCGGTGGCGATCGCCTGCCAGCCGTTGGCCATGTCGTAGCCGCCGACGAGGAAGCCGAGGGCGAGCAGCAGGCCACCGGCGGCGACGAACGGGATCATGTAGGACACGCCCGTCATGACGGCCTGCTGGATGCGCCGTCCCCAGCCGAGCTGGGTGCTGTCAGTGGTGGTGGTCTCGGTGGCGGTGCCGGTGACGGTCCGGGCGTTCGGGTTGGCGGCGGCGGCGACGGCCTCGTCGATCATGACTGCAGGTTCGTTGATGGCGCGTTTGACGCCGGACTCGATGACGGGTTTGCCGGCGAAGCGTTCGCGGTCGCGGACACCGACGTCGGTGGCGAAGATGACGGCGTCAGCCGCGGTGACGGCCGCCGGGTCCATCGGCTTCGTCGAGGAGGAACCCTGGGTCTCCACGACCAGTTCCACATCATCGCGGCCCTCGGCGGCCTGCGCGAGGGCGTCGGCGGCCATGTAAGTGTGGGCGATACCGGTCGGGCAGGCGGTGATGGCCACGATGCGGGTGACCTGCTTGTCGACGCCCCCCGTTCCCGCCGCCGCAGGCTTCTTCTTCTCCGCGGTGATCACCTCGGTCACCGCGGTGACGATCTCCTGCTCCGAGCGTGCCTCCCGCAGGCGGGTGAGGAAGTCGCCGCGCACCAGAGCGCGGGCGAGCTTGGACAGGATCTTCAGGTGCTCCTTACCGCCACCGGCCGGGGCGGCGATGAGGAAGACGAGGTCGGCGTCGCCGTCCGGGCCGCCGAAGTCGACGGCGCGGGTCAGGCGGGCGAAGGCGAGGGTCGGTTCGGTGACGGCCTCGGAACGGCAGTGGGGGATGGCGACCTTCCCCGGGACCCCGGTGGGGGCCTGTGCTTCGCGGGCCAGGGCGGCGTCGGCAAGCGAGGAGGCGTCGGAGGCACGGCCGGCGGAGACGACAACGTCGGCCAGGCGGGTGATGACGTCGGTGGGTGTGGACCCGAGGTCCTCATCGAGGACGACGAGGTCGGTGGTGATGATCGCGGGGGTCATGGTTTCCTCGAGGTGACTAGGAGTGGAGTTCGCGTACGCGCGTGTCGGTGAGATTGAGATGGCCGGGGGAGGGGATGGTCGTCCCGGGCAGGGCAGTGGCGGCGGCACCGTAGGCCACGGCCCGGACGAGGCACTGATCGGCGGGCAGGCTGTCCGCCCGCGCCATGAGATAGCCCGCAAGCGAGCTGTCCCCGGCACCGACCGTGGACTTCACCTCCACCGGGGGTGGGGTGGCGTGCCAGGCCCGATTCTCGATGACCAGGACGGCGCCGGAGGCGCCGAGGGTGACCAGGACTTCCTCCACACCCCGGGTGATGATCTTGCGGGCCGCATCAACCACCGGGCGGAGATCGCCGTCGGCGGCCGCGGACTCGAGTTCCTCCCCGTCGACCCCGACCAGCTGGCCGAGTTCCAGCCCGTTCGGTTTGAGCAGGTTGGGCGCGGCGGTCTCCAGTCCCTCGCCCAGGGCCATGATCGCCTCGTCGGAGGTGTCGACCGCGACCGGCAGTCCCGGCAGGGAGCGGCGCACCGTGGACAGCACCCTCGTGTACCAGTCGGTGGGTACCCCGGGTGGCAGGGATCCGGCCAGCACCAGCCAGGAGCACTGCGTGCCCAGCGTGGTGAGGATGCGGATGATCTCCGCTTCGGCATCGTCGGTGATGGTGGCCCCCGGGCCGTTGATCTTGGTGGTCGTGCCGTCGGGCTCCGTCAGGGTGGTGTTCATGCGCACACCCTCGGTGACCGGGACCGCATGGATCGGGATGTCCGCCTGCCGGGCGAGGGCGATGAAGGGATCATCCTCGTCGGCGGGGACCACGGCCAGCGTCCGGCGCCCGGCCAGGGTGAGGGCGTGGGTGACGTTGACCCCTTTGCCGCCGGCGACCTGGGAGATGGCGGCGGGTCGGATGACCTGTCCGCGTTGCAGAGGATCCGTCAACTGCATCGTGGCGTCGATGCTGGGATTCGGCGTCAAGGTGAGGATCACGGCGTGCTCCTGGTCCGTTCTCTCGGTGAAGCCCGGGGAAGGGCCA
>Ga0123333_10004247_pt1 | contig 13494 bp, 11 predicted proteins | sample BioC12SIPDNA_3_FD_89957 | JGI IMG/M metagenome (GOLD analysis project Ga0123333, IMG submission 89957) | Anaerobic biogas reactor microbial communites from Washington, USA - Biogas_R2_B C12 SIP DNA | ecosystem: Engineered > Bioreactor > Anaerobic > Unclassified | place: Washington, USA...
AACTGCGTTCGTCCATGACGACCATGCCGCCGGAGCCCATCATGGCGCCCAACTCCTGTAGCTTGCCGTAGTCCGTGGGAACATCGAGATGCTGCTCGGGGATGCAACCCCCACTCGGACCGCCGATCTGCACGGCCTTGATCTGATGTCCCTCGGGAGCGCCGCCCCCGATCCCATAGACCACCTCTCGCAAGGGGACGCCCACCGGGACCTCGACGAGTCCCGTGTTCTGCACCCGCCCGCTGAGGGCGAAGACCTTGGTGCCGGCAGCGTCGCCGAGGCCTAGATCCTGGAACCAGACCGGCCCGTTTCGGACGATGCCGGGTACGTTGGCCAGCGTCTCCACGTTGTTCAGCACCGTCGGCATGCCGTGCAGCCCGGCTACCGCCGGGTACGGCGGTCGCGGCCGGGGCATCCCGCGTCCGCCTTCGATGCTGGCGAGGATGGCGGTCTCCTCTCCGCAGACGAAGGCGCCGGCGCCCTGCTTGATGGTGATTTCGAAGTCGGTCAGGCTGCCAAGGATGTTTGTCCCGAGCAGCCCGGCAGCGTGGCACTGGGCTATCGCATCCCGCAGCCGTTGGATGGCCAAGGGGTACTCGGCCCGGCAATAGACATAGCCCTTGGTGGCGCCGATGGCGTATGCAGCTATGAGCATGCCTTCCACCACCCTGAAGGGGTCGCCTTCCAGGATGGCCCGGTCCATGAAGGCTCCGGGATCGCCCTCGTCGGCGTTGCAGATGAGGTACTTCTGGGTGGCGGGGGTGCTCAGCGCGACCTTCCACTTCTGGCCGGTGGGGAAACCCGCTCCCCCCCGTCCACGCAGCCCCGAGTCGATGACCAGTTGGCAGACTTCCTCCCGGGTCATCGTGGTAAGGGCCCGGGCCGCGGCGGCGAAGCCGCCGGCGGCCAGGGCGGAGTCGAGGGAGGCGGGGTCGACAAGGCCGCAGTTGTCGAGCACGACCCGCGTCTGGCCGGCGAAGAAGGGGGTGTCGGCCACCAGCGGTACATCCTTGAAGCCAGGTGCGTCGCCATAGCGGCCGTAGAGGAAGCGGTTGCGCAGGTCCTTCTCCTCGAACACGGCTTCGAGGAACTCCTCCACGTTGTCTGGGCTGAGATCACAGTACGAGAGTCGGAGCCCGTCACCATCGTGGAGGTCCACGAACACTTCGCGTTGGCAGTAGCCGACGCAACCTACTTCCACGATGTCCACCGGAAGCGCATGGGTCTCCGTGTACCTGCGGACCTTGTCTATGATATGGAGGGCTCCGTTCGCGCGGCCACACGTGCCGGCGCCCACGAAGAGAACGGTGCCTTTGCCGCCGCGACGCACGCGGGCGAGGCGATCCGCCCGCAGGGCGTGGCAGGCCGGGTCCTCGTGGCAGAGGGGACCCGTTTGGAGGCAGGCCACCAGGTCGGGGCAGGGCGCTCCGGGGGAGTGGGTGCAGCGCTCACAGCAGGGCTCGATGAGGAGGCTCCGGTTCATATCAGGTTCCCTTCGGTGGGCTCGCCTGCCGGGATCCGCGCTTCATCCAGAGCATCCAGGAGGGCGTCGAGTCTCTCCACGGTAAGGTGACCGTAGAACTCACCGTCCAGTTTAATGACGGGAGCGATGGAGCAGGCGCCTAGGCAGGCGACCGACAGCACGCTGAACCGCCCGTCCGGCGAGTTCCCGTCTGGGCGAAGCTTGAGCCGGCGCTGTAGATGCTGGGCGATGGTCAGGCTTTGCTTGACGTGGCATGCCGTCCCGCGGCAGACTTCGATGACGTGGTCACCCAACGGGGCGAAGCGGAACTGATTGTAGAAGGTGGCGACCCCGTAGATCCTAGCAACGGGGGTGTCCAGCGCCACCGCCAACTCGTTCATGGCGGCCTGCGACAAAAAACCGTCCCTATCCTGCACCTGCTGCAGCAAGGGGATGAGCTGCTCCCTGGAGAGGTCGCTTCTGCCGGCCAGTAGTGTCTGGACAGAACTCACAATCATCCTTTCTCGGGGGGCCAGGGGGAGCGCTCTAGCTCCACGCCCCCCAACAACGAATCGACACGCGCGGCCAGATCGGCCAGTTTGACGGGTTTCTGCATGAACGTTTCCGCCGGGAGATCCTGCCCCATGAGCGAGGCGATCACCTTGTCGCGGACGTCCTGCTGCACGTTGAAGCCGGAAAGCATGAGGATGGGGATGTCTCTCGTCGGCCCGTCGGTCTTCAGCGCACTCGCGAGGACCATGCCTTCTTCCTCGTAGTCCATCATCACATCGAGGATGATCAGATCGGGTTTCTCCTTGACGATGCTCGCGTACGCTTCCTTGCCGTTGTTGGCGGTGGACACCACGAAACCGCGGGCCGAGAGGAAGGCCTCTATGGACGCCACCAGGTCGCGGTCGTCATCGACCACGAGCACTCTCTTTGTTTGCATGGCTACTCCTCTGATCTCTGGGGGTCGTTCTACAGTCCGGTCGTCGTCTTGCCGGCTCAAGAACGACAGCTTCTCGAGCTTGGCCGACATGTCGATGGGTTCTATGAAGCATCCCGGCGGTGTCGCCGTCATCTTGGGGACGAAGTTCAAGAAGCCGCGTACTCCGGCGGCCGCGGCACGATCGACGATCTCCTGCAGCCCTTCGGGCTTGGTCGCCAGTATGAGGACTCGCACCCTGCCCTCCTGAAGCACCGCCTCCAACTCATCGAGCCCATGGCACCGGCGGCCCGCGAACGTCCTCCCTGCCTTCTGTGGATCTGCGTCGAAGGCGACCGAGATGTGGAAACCACGCTCCTCAAAGCCGCCGTATGAGAGTAGGGCTCGTCCCAGGTTGCCGACTCCGACGAGAGCGATGTTCTGCACCTGGTGGGTGCCGATGATCTCGCTGATGGTCTCGGCTGTGCGACGGACGTCGTAGCCGCGCGCGATATTGCCGAAGCTGCCGAAGGCCGCGAGATCACGCCTGAGCTGAGCAGGGGTGACCTCGACAAGCTCAGCCAGCCGGCTCGAGTGGATCGACTCGACACCTTCCCGGCTCAACTCCTCGAGCATACGGCGGTAGACACTCAGTCTCTCCACCGTACGAAGGGAGATCTTCCTCCGTGCTCTCTTGCGAGCCGCTTCCACCATTCGTGCACAGCCCTTCGTATAGTTGCCTCACTACTGTGAATTAAATCACAGCTACCAGCGCTATGTCAATAGCTCTGTATTCACCCGTCACCACTGTTTGATTGCTAGCATGGCAAGAGCGGATTGTCGCCCTACCCAAGACGGAAGGAGAGGGCTTTGACGAAGGTGCGGGACTCAGTCAGAGGCCAGACGATCGCCGTGATCGGCGCAGGCAACACCGGAGCCAGCTGGGCCGGCCTGTTCGCGGCTCACGGTCACACGGTGCGCCTATACGACACGAGGCAGGGGGCTGCCGAAGCGGCCTTGGAGCGCGCCGCGAAAGCCGCTCGGTTCCTGGCGGCGAAAGGACTCGCCGATCCGAGGTCCGCTGAGGAGGGGATCGCTCTGCTGAGCGTCGCGGCATCGCTGGAAGAAGCGGTCTCCGGAGCCTTCCTCGTGCAGGAGTGCGTTCCCGACGACGTGGTTCTCAAGCGTGCTGTGTTCGCCGATGCAAGCCGCGCCGCTCCGGACGAGGCCTTGATCGCCACCAGCTCGTCGGGGCTTTCCATCACGTCCATACAGCAGGCGTCGCACCTCCCCGGGCGGACCCTGGCCGCCCACCCCTACAATCCCCCTCATCTCATCCCTCTCGTGGAGTTGGCCCCGGGGCGGTCCACAGAGCAAGCTTCCCTGGAGCGTGCGCGCGAGTTCTACCTGCGCGTGGGCAAGGAGCCGGTGGTAGTGAGCGGGGATGTGCCTGGGTACATCGCCAACCGCATGTCCGCTGCGCTCTGGCGGGAGGCTATCGAGCTTGTGCGGTCGGGTGTCGCCACCGTGGAGGACGTCGACAAGGCCATCAGCGCGGGACCCGGACTGCGTTGGGCCGTCATGGGGCCGCACCTGATCTACCATCTGGGGGGCGGCCAGGCGGGCATCCGCGGGCACGTGGCGCACCTTACCAAGACCAAGGAGGGCATGCTCCGCGATCTCGCCGGGTGGACCGCCTTTCCGGCGGACACTGCCGACATGCTCGCCTCCGGTCTCGAGGTCGAGACCGGAGGAAGGACGCTCGCCGAACTGGAGGCCGAGAGAGACGAGGCATTGGCCGCCGTGGTGATCGCGTTGCGCGAGGCGCGGCGCTCCGAGAAGACATCGCGATGAGCGAGGGAGGCTCCATACTGGCCGTCGTCCCCGCCCACGACGAAGAGCCCCGGGTGGCCGCTGTGGTGCAGGCCCTCGTGGGGCAGGGATTGCCGGTCCTGGTGGTGGACGATGGTTCGAGTGATAGGACCGGCGAGGCGGCGCGCGCCGCAGGCGCGCGCGTCCTCTCCCTCAGGCCTAACCGCGGCAAGGGGGCGGCGTTGAAGGCCGGCTTCTGCGTGGCCCTGGACCCCGGACAGGCGGAGGTCGACGTGGACCCACCGCTGCCCGTGGGAGTGCACTGGGACGCCATCCTGACCCTGGACGCCGACGGGCAGCACGACCCTACCGAGGTACCCGCTCTCATCGAGGCGTGGAGGACCACGGGTGCGGACCTGGTGGTCGGGGCTCGCGACTACGATCGCATGCCGCCGGTGAGATGGTTCACGAACACGCTCAGCCGCTGGCTCTTCTCGCGGGCCCTGGGAGAGAGGATCCCAGACAACCAGTCGGGATACCGGCTGCGTAGCCGGCGGGTCGCCGAGGCGTCGCTGTCCAGCCCCGAGCAAGGCTTTGCCTTCGAGGTGGAGGAGATCGCCCTGTGCGTGGGAAGGGGCTACAAGCTGGCCTGGGTTCCTGTGAAGACCATCTATGGGACGGAGGTCAGCGACATCAAGCCCTGGACGCACTTCGTCAGCTTCATACGGGTCACCCGGCGGGCGCGCGCACGGATGCGCCTAGAGCGGTCCACGACCCCCACCACGCGCGGAGCCTAGGGGCAAGCGCCGCCTACTGAGGACCGATCTGGCCCCGGATGGCGTCGACAGGGTGCGACTTGTTGCCGATGCTGACGTACGCGCCTCCGTCCTCGAGAAGCGCGATGAGATCGGCGATGGTCTTGTCACGAAGCGGCCCCGTCAGGTCCTGCTCTGCGATGGTGCCTTCCGCGAGCTTGCCGGTGAACGATCCTTCCTCCATAGGGCCGGCGAAGAGAGTGTAGACGGCCGCTCCGTCAGAGGAGCCGGGCTCGCCGGCATAGATGGTGGCGTCGCTGGGGAAAGTCAGAGCGCGCGTGACCGTCAACACGTAGGACATGACCTCGGTCTCGGCATCGTAGTCCAGAGTGAGAGTGGCTGTCGCCGTGGTGTTCACCTGCGGTACCGACTCGGCCCCTGTCAGCTCTGCCGTGTAGATACCGGACAGCAAGGTCGTGTCGACTCCCTGAGTCGTGCTGGTGCTCGTGACCGCAGGCTCCTCCTCGCCGCCACATGTTAGGGCAAGGACGACGATCAGCACGATGAGGGCCAGCAGGCAGATGAACAGAGCCATTCGCCGGCGTTGTACCTGCTCGGCTCGGATCTGACGAGCCCGTTGCCGGTCATTGGGGTCACGCTCGATCTCAGGTTGCATGCGAATCCCTCCGCAGGTCGGAAATCACGTTCAACCAGGACAAGGGTAGTGTACCCGATTGTCGCTTCTCGTATGGATACCAATACCCGAGGGTCCAGTCAAGGAGGGGCCGCCCGGCCCAGAGGTGCGGGGGCCGGGCGGCCGTCGGCGACGCGGGGCTCGCCGATGTGAGCAGCGGACTATCTGGGGGGTGGTCCGCATGGCTCCACGCTGTCGGACGTTATCAAAGCGGACATAAGGGGCGCGTAAGACAGGGAGAGACAAGCACGATGCCGGGCCGCGGAGCATAATGTAGGGCTCATGTCACGTCTGATGGACTTCCTCCGCAACCTGGTCGGGCGCGGGCCTCGCGAAACAGGCCCCCGCGGGCCGAGCCAGCGGGAGAGCGGCCCGCGCCGGTCGCCGAACGGCGCCTCGTCGTTCCACCTGATATGGGAGCTGCCCGCCGGTCTCGGTCCTCACCCGCGGCTGACGGAAGTGTCTGCCGTGCTCGAAGTGCTCGAACCTCCGCGGGAGCAGGCTTTGTACTTCTGGGCTCTCCAGGTCGACCTGGCGGACGACCGCGGCGTGTGGGGCGGCGGCCACACCGGCCTGCAGTGGAACCGCCGGTATCCCGGCGGGAGGGCCGTCAACTGGGGCGGGTATCGCGCCCCCGAACTGGGCGGCCAGGTGCTTGCAGGTACCGTCTCCTCCCTGCCTGGCTTCTCCGACGATCCCAACACCATGACCTACGCCTGGGAGCAGGGCCGCCCCTACCGGCTGCGCGTGTACCGCTCCCCGGACGACGTTGGAGCCTGGCGGGCCGAAGTGACCGATCTCGAATCGGGCGTCACCTCGGTCATCCGCGATCTGCTCCCCGACGCCGGTCGCGGTGTCTCCGGCTCTCATCTCACCCGCCCGATCGTCTGGTCCGAGGTGTTCGCCGACTGCGAAGCGCCGTCCGTTACGGTGAGATGGAGCGATCTGAGGGCCGTCGATGAGGGTGGATCGGTGATCGGGCCTGCAGCGGTGCAGGTCAACTATCAGGCTTCTCAGGACGGAGGCTGCTCGAACACCACCGTTCTGGCCGACGAGGGAGGCGGGCTCCTTCAGGTGACCAACGTACCCCGTCTCGTGGAGCAGGGCGCCCGTCTGCCGCTTGCCGGCTTAGCGCGCTCTGCCGAGTAGGTACCCACCGAGCCCCGTGACCCACAGCAGGATGGGATACGCCACCCAGCGCTCCACTCCGCCGATGCCCATCCCTGCGAGGGGGCTCGAATCGCCCATGATGAGATGCAGCAGCAGGGTCACCAAAGCCACTATGCCCAGCAGAACCGACACGTAGGAGAGGGGCGGCGCCATGATCGTGACAGAGACTATCGCCGCCGCTCCTCCCGTGACGAACGTGAGCATGGCGAACAGGGCGTGGACGGTCCCCGTGTCTCCCGGGAATATGCCCACTCCCAGGGCTCCGAGACCGAACAGGCCGACAAGGACCGGCGCCGCCCAACGCCCGAACCCGACCTGGATGTTGACCGCCGCCAGGATGATCAAAGCCCCGGATACCATCATCACGGTATTGAAGATGGTGGCCGAGGGCTCCTCGATCACGCTGTCCGGGGGTTCGGTGGCGCCGAGATCGCTGATCTCGTTCCCTGAGGTGCTGTAGCCCGCGGGGTAGAGCGACTCGGCAGTGATGATCCCCATGAACGCCACGACTCCGGCGAGAAAGAGGAGCAGCCCCGCCGCGGCGAGATACCGGGGGCGTAACGCTCGTCTCCCCCGCTCTGATCGGATGGCAGCTGCCACGGTCCGTTCTCCCTTCCTGTGTCAGTCTTCGTAGACCAAGCGGCCCTCGACCTTGCGGTCGACATTCTGGTGTGCCGACAGCCACTCCTTGAGGACCGTCTGAGCGGAAGTAGCCGCCACGCGGCATGGGGCAGTGGCTGTGAGTTCCTCCGGGGCCAGGTCGAGGTAGGGCTTCGCGTTCCTCGCATGGTATCCCTGAAGGATCAGGGTGTACGTGGAGTCGTCCTCCACCGGAACGCCGTTCACCTCCAGCGAGACAAGACACCGCGCTCCGTTCGAGTAGACGGCCCGCACCCCCGCGTTGACCTGGTAACACTCACCTTCCCCTCCGCGATTGTCGGACCGCATCCAGTGGTTGAAGGCGCGTTTGAGCTCTTCTCCGGTGACCGCATAGCGGGTGAGCGAATCGTCGTAGGGAAAGCACGAGACGAAATCCATGAGCGTGACGGCCGGTCCCATCTCTCGCACCCGCACCGAGCCCGATCCCAGCAGGACCACGTCACTGCCGGTGCCCTCGGCCAGAGCGTCGGCCAGCAGGTTGCCGAGACTGGTCTCCTGCTCGCGCACCGGATGCGTGAGGGGCTGTGCGAACTTGGTGATGACGACGCCGTATTTGCGATCCACCACCGACTTGAACGACTGGATGAACTCCGCCATGCGGACGTCCGGCTCGGCCAGGTCGTCGTCGATGGGTATCAGTCGCCATTTCCACTCCACTATGGAGTTGGTGTCATCGTCGACGACGATGTCGAAGCGTCCGATCTGATCGGTGCCGGTACCGGCCTGGACTATGAGGATGCCGTTGACCTCCTCTGGCTTCTCGAGAAGGGTGTGGCTGTGTCCGCCGATGATCAGGTCCACGCCCCACTCGGGACGCAGCATGGCGGCCAGCTCCTTGTCGGAATCGAAACCGATATGGGTCAGGAGGATGGTGAGGTCGATGTCGTCGTTCTTGAAGGCGTCGCAGATCTTGCCCACCTCCGCGCCGGCCTCCTCGAGCGTGACGAAAGTGCCGATGAGCTCGTCCTGCCTCAGGGAATCCATGACCTTCTCGGTGAGGATGCCGGTGAAGAGGATATCGAAACCGGCCTTCTTGATGATCTGGTAGGGGCGCATCATCCGCTTCTCGAAAGGCTTGATGTACAGATTCGCGTTGACGATGGGGAAATTGACGATCTTCTCCAGAAAGAGCAGATGGGGCAGGCCGTAGTCGACCTCGTGATTGCCGAGCGCCACCACGTCGGGCGCCAGGTAGTTCATGATCTGCATGGTGGAGGTGCCCCGGAAATCGGAGTCGATGATCGATCCCTGCACCATGTCGCCGGAGATGACGTAGAGGACGTTCTCCTCCTCGGCCCGCACCTTGTTGATGTAGCCGGATAGGAGCGGTAGCCCCCCGATGAGCGCCCCGCTGCCCGCGGCCTGCTCGGCCAGGAAATCCCCGTGCATGTCGTTGGAGTGAAGGATGGTGAACTTGCGAGTGGCGCCCATTGCAACCCCCATCGTCGAAGCCGGCCCTCGCCCATCGTAGCACCGCATCATCTTTGGGCCTGGGCAGGGATGCCCTGCCGCGGGTGCGATGGATTTGCGTTCGCTTAACTCGCCGGTAACGCAAGCCCTGCGGACGTGTCCTAGGCTTGACACAGTGATCGGCTACTGTGGAGCGGCAGGCGGCCTTCCCAGGATACTGCCCCGGAGAGTCCTGCTGTCGCACTCAGTCGCGAGGAAGCCGCACGGTGAAGGTGGAGCCCACTCCCACCGTGCTCTCCAGCTCGACCCTGCCTCCGTGGCTTTCTGCCACATGGCGGACGATACTCAAGCCCAGGCCGGTACCGCCCGTATCGCGGGAGCGGGCCTTGTCCACCCGGTAGAAACGCTCGAAGACGCGTCGCTGGTCGGCCAGAGGGATGCCGACCCCGTCGTCGGTCACGCTCAGCGTGGCCCACTCCCTGCCCTGCGGGTCCTGCTCAGTCTGAAGACGGAGGTCGATGTGCCCGCCGGGCTCCGTGTAGCGGACCGCGTTGTCGAGAAGGTTGCGGACGAGTGTGCGAAGAGACACGTCGTCTCCTCTCACGGTCAGTTCCTGCGGAGCATGGAGCGTCAACTCATGCTGCTTGCCGTCGGCCTGCGGCCTGACCTCCTCAAGGGTGTCTGCCGCTATGCGAGCGAGGTCGACCGGGGCCAGGTTAATTGTGGGAACAGCCTCGGTCTCCTCCAGGCGCGACAGGGTCAGCAGGTCGGTGGTGAGGCCGGTCAGTCTCTCGACCTGCGCCGACAACTGGGCGGCGAACTCCTCGGCGCGCTCGGGGTCTTCGCGGATGACGCTGGTGAGAGTCTGGGCGAGCAGAGACAGACTGGCGAGGGGGGTCTTGAGCTCGTGCGACACATTGGTGGCAAAATCTCGCCGCATCCGCTCGGTCGCGCGCCGCGCCGTCTCGTCTCGCACTACGAAGAGCATCGGGCCGGTGGACTCCCACGCTCGTCTCGCATCCTCCGGCGCTGCGCTGCTTCCCTGCGCCCCCGGAGACTGTAAGGGCACCACCTCCACTGCAAGGGAGCGGCCGTTTGGCAGTTCCACCACCTCGCTCAAGGCTCTGCCGGCCTGGCGGGCCTTCTGAGCCAAGGCTTGGGAGGGGAAGGACCGCGCGGCCACGACAAGGGGGCTTCCCTCCGCCCCGGCGAGATCGGCGCCGAGGATCCGTTCTGCGGCAGGGTTGCTCCGCAGCAGCCGTCCTCCGGCATCGACGACCAGCACACCTTCGGTCATGGCCGTCAGAACCTGGCTGGACCGTTCCGTCTCGGCCCCCAGTTCCCCATCTCTTGCCTCCAACTCAGCGGCCATGCTATTGAGCGAATCCGCCAGATCGCCCAACTCGTCGTTCCGGTGGACGCTGGTGCGATGGGCGAGGTCGCCGGAGGCCACCCGGGCCGTCATGTGACGTAGCCGCTCCAGTGGCCTGGTGATGGATCGGGTGAGGAAGTAGGCGGCTGCAAGCGTAGGCAGCAGCAGGGCGGCCCATACGATCAACGGTATCCGCCACGACGCCGCCAACATCGAGTCGATGCGCGAGGCCGGCTGAGCGATACGCACGACCCCTTCGGACCAGGCAGCGGCGCTCTTGGGGAGCGGCACAGCTACGTAGACCTCCTCCTGCCTCAGCGTCGTCGATCCGCGACGTTCCCTGCCCTCAAGCCCGTTGAGCGCTCGCGCGACCTCGGGGCGGTCGCTATGATTCTCGAGCGCCGCCGGGTCGGCTTCCGAGTCGGCCAGCACCCGGCCGTCGCCGCCGATCACCGTGAAGCGGGCGTCGGCCGCCGTGCCGACCCGTTCAGTGAGCGCCTGAAGGGCCTCGTTCCCCGCCGTGACATCCTCCAGCATGGCCGCGTACTGGTGGGCCTGGCGGGACATCTCGTCCTCCAAGCGCTCGAGGAAGATGCCCCGCAGCGTGAGAGCGACAACCAGGGCGACGATGCCGGCGAACACCAGGGTCCCCAGGGCGAAGAGCAAGGGTAGCCGCCAACGGATGGACATCAGTCGCCGTCCGACGATCGGCCGCCCGACTCAGGGCCCAGCCGGTAACCGACACCCCGCACCGTCTGAAGCGACACTTCCGCGCTCACCTGCTTCAGTTTGGCTCTGAGGCGTCGTACGTGCACGTCGAGGCTGCGCGACGCGGGCGTGTAGCGGTGGTGCCAGACCCTCTCAACGATCTCCTCCCTGGGGAAGAGGTGGCCGGGCCGAGAGACGAGCAACTCGAGCAGGTCGAACTCCTTCGGATTGAGAGCCACCTCACCCGCGGAAGTGCGGATAGCGTGAGCGTCACGGTCCAAGATGAGATCGCCGGTGCTGATGGTGCTCCCGTTTAGCGACGGCCCGGCGATGCTGATACCGGCGGGCGCGCGCCGCAGGCGCGCCTGTATGCGGGCCAGTAGAAGATCGAGGTCGAAGGGCTTGGTGATGTAGTCGTCGGCCCCGGATTCGAAACCTTCCAGTATGGTGTCCCGCTCGCTGCGGGCCGTCAGCATGATGATGGGCAGATCGGGCCGGCGGCGGACTATCTCCCTGCTGGCGGCCATGCCGTCCAGGCCCGGTAGCATCAGGTCCATAAGCACCAGGTCGATGTTGGAGGAGAGCGCCGCCTCCAGGCCGGCACGGCCGTTGTGCTCCTGCAGCACTTCGTAGCCGGCGCGTCTCAGATTGTAGGCGACGAGGTCGGAGATCGTGGCGTCGTCTTCCACCAGGAGGATGCGTTTGCGATCGGACTCGGCCACTCGGTCTCCCCTGCTACTCCACCCGCACGTTTCGCCCGTCCGCCGCCCATCAGCGGCGGCCGGTGCTCCCAGGGCTCAGCATACAGCGAGTCACTCCGGCGGTCACGACCCCGACCGGACAATTAACGTAGCGGTAACAGAACGTTAACAACACGAGGCCGCCGCCTCGTTAGCCTACCAAGCGGAGAGACAGGCTCTCCCGAGGCTGAGGTCTCGTAGCGACAGACGACGAGGAAAGGAAGACAGGGATGGCAATGAAGACAACGCGCGGAGGCCTGGTCGCCGTCCTGGCTGCGGCGCTGATCATCGTGGTGCTGATGAGTGTCGTCGCAGCCGGCTGCGGCGGAGAAGGCGATCTACCCAGCGCGGGCGGCAGCGACAACACAGCCTCCACCGCCGCCCCCTCCACCACCGCCGGGAGCCCCGACACCACCACCGCTCGCCTCGCGGCCGCTCTCAACGGCGCCGGGGCCACCTTCCCCGAACCTCTCTACGTGGAGTGGATCGGAGAGTTCCAGATGGCCAATCCCGAGGTCACCATCAACTACCAGGGCATCGGTTCCGGAGGCGGCATCGAGCAGTTCACCAAGCTCACGGTGGACTTCGGCGCTTCCGACGCCCCCATGAAAGACGAGGAGATCACCGCCGCCGAGGCGGCCGGGGGCGCCAAGGTGCTGCACATCCCCACCGTGTTCGGGGCGGTGGTCCTTGCTTACAACCTGGATGGTGTGCAGGAGCTCAACCTGGACCCCGACACCCTCTCCGCTATCTTCCTGGGCACGGTCACCAGCTGGAACGATGCCAAGATCGCCGCCCTTAACCCGGGCGTCACTCTGCCGGATCTGCCCATCCAGGTGGTGCACCGCTCCGACTCCTCCGGCACCACCAGCATCTTTACCGGGTATCTGGCCCAGGTATCCGCCTCCTGGGAGGCCCAGGTAGGTAAAGGCAAAGAAGTGGAGTGGCCGGTAGGGGTGGGCGGCCAGGGCAACGACGGGGTGGCGGCCGTGGTGCAGCAGCAGGCCGGGTCCATAGGATATGTGGAGCTCTCCTACGCCACCGAGTCCGGGCTCAGTATGGCCACCCTGCAGAATCAGGCCGGCAACTTCATCACCCCCAGCCTGGAGTCCACCTCGGCGGCCTCGGTGGGGGTGGAGTTGCCCGAGGACCTGCGCTTCAGCGTTTCCAACAGCGCCGGAGGGCAGGCCTATCCCATCGTGGGCGCCACCTGGATCCTGGTCTACGGACAGATGAAGGACGCGGCCAAGGTGGAGGCCCTCAAGGCCTGGCTCACCTGGTCGCTCGGCGAGGGCACCGCCGTCGCTGAGGAGCTGGGTTATGCACCCCTATCGGAGGAGCTGAAAGCCCTTGCGCTTGAGAAGATCGACTCGATCGGCACCTTCTAGCTCAACCCTTGTCGGGACAGAGTCCGTGCCCTCCTCCTGGCGTCGAAGGGGGGTCGGCCGCAAGGCCGACTCCCTCTTCGCCGTCTTCGCCGGGCTCTGCGGCATCCTCATCCTGCTGGTGCTCGCCTACATGGTCATATCGACCACGGGCACGGCGCTCCCGGTCTTCGGGTCTCAGGGCATCTCGTTCATCACCAGCAGCGAGTGGAGTCCCAGCAAAGGCCAGTTCGGTTCGCTCGCGTTCATCTACGGCACGGTGATCACCTCGGTCATCGCACTCGTCATCGCGGTCCCACTCAGTCTGGGTGTGTCTCTCTTCCTTACCGAGTATTCCCCCCGGCGGCTGAAGGGGCCCGTCGGCTACGCAGTCGATCTTCTCGCGGCCGTGCCCAGTGTCA
>Ga0123333_10004250_pt1 | contig 13487 bp, 10 predicted proteins | sample BioC12SIPDNA_3_FD_89957 | JGI IMG/M metagenome (GOLD analysis project Ga0123333, IMG submission 89957) | Anaerobic biogas reactor microbial communites from Washington, USA - Biogas_R2_B C12 SIP DNA | ecosystem: Engineered > Bioreactor > Anaerobic > Unclassified | place: Washington, USA...
AAGAAGGTTGCCAAGAAGAAGGTCGCCAAGAAGAAGGTTGCCAAGAAGAAGGTCGCCAAGAAGAAGGTTGCCAAGAAGGCCGTCAAGCGGAAGAAGAAGTAGGCCGCCTTCGCCACATGACGTGGCACACGTGACTTCGACGAGAAAGAGCCGTCAGAGCACCTAAGTTCTGACGGCTCTATGATTTGGGGACGGCAGCGTGTCAACCGAGCACAGGGAGGCTGGGAACCACCGGGTTACGGGCGGCGTTCTCCGCCAGGTTCCGGGCCAGCTGCACGCAGATCTTTTCGAGATACGGCGCGACGGTAGCGTCCTGGAAGTTCGCCGTTGTCTTGCCCTCGTCGCCATGCACTCGGATCTGCATGTTGATCGGCACTTCTCCCAGAAACGGCACGCCTGCTTCCCGCGCTTCTTTCGCCACGCCACCGCTGCCGAAGATGTCATAACGCTTCTGGCAGTCCGGGCAGATGAACCCGCTCATGTTCTCGATCATGCCGAGTACCGGGATGTTGACCTGGCGAAACATGGCAATCGCTTTGGCGGCGTCGAGCAGAGCGACATCCTGTGGCGTGCAGACAACGACTGCGCCGGTGATGGGAAGCAACTGCGACAGGCTGAGCGCCACGTCACCGGTGCCCGGCGGCATGTCAATGATCAGGTAGTCGAGTGTGCCCCAGTCGGTATCGCGCAGAAACTGCGTGATGGCGCCGTGCAGCATCGGGCCGCGCCACATAACAGCCTGGTCCCGGCGAATCATGAACCCCATCGACATCATCGGCATGCCGTCGCAGTAGACAGGCCGGATGCGTTTGTCGATCATCTCCGGTTGCCCCCGCACGCCCAACAGGTGCGGGATGCTGGGCCCGTACACATCGGCGTCCAGCAGACCGACAATGCAGCCGGCGCGCTTCAGCCCCAGCGCCACGCTGGCCGCAATCGTGCTCTTCCCCACACCGCCTTTGCCGGACCCGATCGCAATCACGCTCTTGGCCGCCAGGCCGACTTCGCCTAGTTTCTGTGCCGGCCGGTCGTGGATGACCCGCGTGATGCGCACGGCACCCACCTGGGGCAACGCCGCGCGCAGCGTCTGTTCCAGCGCCCGTTCGGTCTCCTGCCACAGCGGCGCTGCATGCGTGGTCAAGGCCAGGGTCAACGATACGCCGCCGTCATCGACCCGGATGTCGCGGATCTGTTCCATCTGCAACGCACTGCGTCCCGTTTCCGGATCAAGAAACTCGCGCAGCGCTTGTTGCACCTGCTCCAGTGTTAGCTGGCCATCGGCCATCGATTGTGCTCCCTATGTCATGGCATCTGTCAAAACTGTTCAACGTACTTCCGCGGCAGCAGCCCACGGCAGCCGGTGCCACACGCGCTGCCACTCGGAATCGTCCGGGCACGGCCCGCTCCCCAGGTGCCGCTGAGCGATCCGCACCACCGGCTGCCATTGGCGCGGGGAGAAAACCACATGCACCGCGCCAGCGGCGCGCAGCAGCCACTGCGCGGCATCCAGCTCGCGCCTGCTGAACACCAGCACGCGCGCGCGCGGAAACGCGGCACGAACGCGGCACAGCCACGGCACCAGGGAATCCAGGTTCAGGCCGGTCGCCTCGACCGCTGCCAGACTGGCCGGACTGGCCGCCAATTCGTCCCAGCAGTCGTCGAGACTCCGCGTCTCCACGATGCGGTGCCCGATTCGCTCGAGCGGCAGGCGCAGCGCCATCCCCCACGTTGCGGATCGTTCGCAGACAATAAAACGCGCTGCACTCGTTGAACTGGTACTCATCCCCACACATCCTACGTCAGCAGCCCGAAATGTTCGACCCGGCGATGGAGCCGGGCGCGGGATACGCCCAGCAACCGGGCGGCCTTCGTCTTGTTCCCCTTGGATCGCTTCAGAGCCCGCTCGATCAACTCCTTCTCGATCGCTTCCAGGAACTGCTCGAGTATGATCGACGGTTCTTCGCGACGCGGATGTGCGGCCGCCTGGAGGGCCCAGCGGATCTTGTCGGGCAACTGACTGGCTTCCACGAACGGGCCGTCCGCCGCCTCGCAGGCGGACTCGACCACCTCGGCCAGTTCATCGACGTTCTCCGGCCACTGGTACACGGCCAGCTCGTCAAGCGCTTCCGCCGTGAAGCCACTCAACTGGCGGCCCCCCTTGGCATTGAACCGTTCCACCAGGCACTGGCATAACAGTGGTATGTCGTGCGGCCGCGCCGCCAGGGGAGGCACCTCGATCACCAGCGTGCTCAACACATGTGCCAGGTCGGCGCGGAAACGGTCCTGTGCCGCCAGCCGCAACAGCGATTCCTGACTGGTGGCAATCGTGTGCAACTCGAAACCGGGTAGATCGAAGAAGCCCGCCAGTTCGGCCTGCGCGGCGGGGGACAGCTGGTCCACCTCCAGCAACAGTAAGGTCGGCATCGGCGGAGCAGACGGTTCCCCGCCGCTCGCCCGTTCACCGTACTGCCGCACCAGATCCGCAACCGTCGACTGGGTCAGTTCCGCATCAAGCAGGGGGCACCACAGCGGGACGAGCGGTTCGACCAGTTCCGGCATGGACTGGCGACGATGGAGGAGGCGCGCGATGTGTTCGCGCCCACTGCCTGCCGGCCCCTGAATCACCACGCGCGTTCTGCCGCGCGCGGCGAGCGCGACCTGGTCGCGCGCGCGTTGGATCGGCAGGCTCACGCCGACCAGTTCGTCCAGCGGCCAGTCGGCAAGGTACTGGCGGCGCAGCTGGGCCAGACGCAGATGAAGCGCTGCAGCTTCCGACGCCGCATCGTCCGCGCAGGCCGGATCAGCTGCGGAAGAGGACAGGGCCACGACCATGCCCAGACCGTTCACTTCGTCGCCGCCCAGCCACATAAGCTCCGCCTGCCGCGGAATGAGTTCACCCGAGACATGCAGCACTGCGACGACAGACGCGGTAAGCCGCCCCGCCCACGCCTCAGGCGGTGGGCACAGGCTGCACGCCACATCGGCGGGCGCAGTCCCCGTGCCGACCACCTGATAGTCGCAGCGCTGACCGATCAGTTGTTCCGGCGTCAATCCCACCAGTGCCGCGCACGCGGCATTGCAGTAGACAATCTGGCGCCGCTCGTCGAGGGCATAGACCGCGCGTGCCGAGGCCCCCAGCAGCCGTCCCAAGGCGTTCGCCCTTGACCGCGCTCGTGCCATGATCAATCACCGCCTTTCTGCCATCGGCCCGCAAGGTCACCATCGTGTGCAAACGCCGCAGACGCTTCCATCCGCCAGGCCGCGACCACTGCCGGGCGCGCCTGCCGCAGCAACGGATCCGCTGCATCTGCCATCCGAAAGGCGAGCCCAGGCCACACGCTCAGCACAAGGACCAGCAGCGTACAGGCCAGCGTCCCCAGCATGGCCCCCATGCCACCCGGCGCCGCCACCCGTGTCACCGGTGCCGTGAAGTACATCACGCCGATCACACGCAAGTAGTACGCGGCGGCGATCACCGCGTTGAGCACCCCGGTGACGGCCAGCACCAGCAGCCAGCTGGAGACGCCCCCGTCTCCCGCCAGCACCACACGCACCGCACCGGTGAACAGCGCGAGCTTGCCCCAGAAGCCGGCCAGCGGTGGAATCCCCGCCAGCGAGAACAGACAGAATGCCAGCGCGCCGGCGACCCACGGATGAGAACGGGCCAGCCCGGCCAGCTCCGCCACACCATCGACCTCGTGCCGCTCGTCGCTCAGATAGGCCAGCGCGGCAAACACCCCCAGCCCGGCCAGCGCATAGACAGTCAGGTACAGCAGCGTCGCGCCGACGCCGCCGGCAGCGGGGGCAACGAGCGCGACGGTAAAGCCGATCAGCATATAGCCGGCATGGGCCACCGACGAAAACGCCATGAGTCGCCGCAGATTCTGCTGCCACAACGCACAGACATTGCCCCACGTCATCGTGAGCATCGCCAGCACCCACATCAGGGGCCAGCCCCAGGCCGCATCGGCCGGCACAACCGCCAGCACCAGGCGGATCAGCGCGAGAATGCCCGCCACCTTGGGCGCCACGGCCAGCAACCCCGCATTGATGTTGGTCGTGCCCTCGTACACATCGGGCGCGTAGAAATGAAACGGCACCGCGGCGATTTTGAACCCCAGCCCGCACACCACCATCACCCACCCGATCAGGAACAGACTCGTGTGCCCCGCCGGTAGCCGGTCCAGCGCACCACGGATCCCCGGGACCTCCGCAGTGCCGGAGATCACCGTCGTCCCGTCCGCGACACCGTAGAGGGTACTCATCCCGTAGAGCAACATGGCGGAGGCGATCAGGCTGAGGAAAAAGTACTTGACCGTCGCCTCGCCACTGGCGCGGTCGGCGCGCCCGAGAAACAACAGCACATAGGTGGGGACCGAGATCAGCTCAAGTGCGACGAACAGAAACACCAGCTCATTGGCGCGGCAGACCAGCATCAGCCCGGCTACCAGCATCATGATCGTGCCCGACACTTCCGTTGCCAGCCGCTCGGCGCCGGCCCGGCTGGCGATCATGGTGATGAGCAGTCCCAGCAGCAGGCAGCCATAGCGGCTCACCTGCCCCAGATAGTCAACGATCAGGGGGCCATTGATGGCCACCAGCCCGGCGGCCACATCGTGCCACAGCGCGCGTTCGTTCTTGAGCATCACCAGGAACACGACCAGGTACGTACTCCACGCCAGCACGTTCCAGGTGGTGCGGCCCGGCGCGAGCGTACCGCCGACATAGATCCACGCCGCGATCAGGATCAGAATGAACTCCGGCCACACCAGGCCGATCGTGGAAAGATCAACGAACACGCGTGCTCCCCTCCTGCCGAACGACCTGCGCGACGTCCGGCTCTGGAGCCCCCGGCATCCGGGCCACGCTGCCAGCGCGGTTCCGGAGCGATTCCTGAGTGACGGCCGTCACGCCATCCAGGGTGGGAGCCATGCGCTGCAAGAAAAACGCCGGATGCATGCCGATCCACACGACGAGCGCGGCCAGCGGGGCGAGGGCCGCCAGCTCGTGCCGCTTCAGATCGGTGATCGGATGCGCCGCAGCCGCGCGCGGTTCGCGGAGCGGCCCGAAGAAGACGCGCTGTACCAGCCACAACATGTACCAGGCACCCAGGACCACGCCAGACACGGCCAGCACCGAGATCACGTGCAACTGCCCCGACTCCACCACCGGCGCATCTCCCCACGCCCGCTGGAACATGCCCAGCAGAACCAGGAACTCCCCGGGAAAACCGTTCAGGCCGGGCAGCCCAATGCTCGACAACGTGAAGACCAGCATGAAGCATGCCAGCCACGGCAGCCGCCGCGCCAGGCCGCCCAGCTGCCGAATCTCGCGCGTGTGGTACCGGTCGTAGAGCATGCCGATGAGCCCAAACAGCGCACCGGTCGATATGCCGTGGTTGATCATCTGCAGTGTGCCACCCTGCATCCCCAACCGGTTCAAGGCAAACAGACCCAGCATGCAGTACCCCAGGTGACTGACACTCGAATAGGCAATCAGGCGCTTCATGTCGCGCTGCGCCAGCGCCACCAGCGCGCCGTAGAGGATACCCGCCACGGCCAGCCACAGCATCACCGGCATGCACATGGCAGTAGCGTCCGGCAGCATCGCCATGTTGAACCGCACGAAACCATAGGTGCCGATCTTCAACAGAATCCCGGCCAGGAATACACTCCCGGCCGTCGGTGCCTGCACGTGCGCCAGCGGCAGCCACGTGTGCAGCGGAAAGAGCGGTACCTTGATCGCAAACCCGGCGAACAGGCCCGCAAAGACCGCCAGCTGCCACGACACCGGCTGCAGCGGATGCGTCCGCAGCGACGCGGTCAACTCCGGTATTGAAAAGGTCAGCCGCCCCGTGTGCTGCGCCACCCAGAACACCACAGCCAGCAGCGACAGAAACGTCAGCAGACTGCCGGCCAGCGTGTACACGAAAAACTTCCGCGCCGCGTACTGCCGCTGCTCACTCCCCCAGATCCCGATCAGGAAGAACAGAGGGATCAGCGTGAACTCGAAACAGATGTAGAACAGGATGATGTCCCGCGCCGCAAAGACGCCCAGACAACCAGCCTCCAGAAGCAGCAGCATCGCGTAAAACAGCGGCTCGTCCCGGTCGATCGACTCCCAACTCACCAGCACCGCGGTGCACATCAGCAACGACGAGAGCGCAAAGAGCCACAGCCCAAGCCCATCCAGCCCGACACTCAACCGGATGTTCCACGGTGCTTCCGCCCCAAACCAGGCCCACGTCGTCACTCCAAACCCGTCCCCGACCACCCCGTCCGCCGGGAACCGGGCCACGAGCACACAGGTCAGGGTGAACGTCACCAGGGTCACCCCCAGCGCCGTGCGCCGCACCACGCTCCGCCCCAGGCGAGACAGCCCGCACAGCAATCCGGCACCGACAAGCGGCACGAGAATCGTGCTGACCAGGAGGTGACCTGTTGTCATCGTCTGCTATCCCCGTTTACCACGCTCCGCAACCTGCCATGATCGCCGCCAACCAGGCGCCGACGCGGCTCACCAGCTGCTGGTCAACGAGCACCAGCAACATGAGCCCGCCCAGGATCATGGCGAGCGCATAAAACTGTACCAGCCCGGTCTGCGTGGACCGCAGTATCGTCCCCAGATGTGCGGGAAGCCGCCCCAGCGCGTTGACAATCCCGTCGACGAAGAAATCGTCCAGCACGCTGCACAGCCACGCTATGCCGCGCAGCGGCTGCACCACCAGCCCCCAATACAACTCGTCCAGGAAGAACTTCCCGTACGACAGACGATAGGGGGACATGAATCGGCACAGCAACAACGGGACGGAGAGGATCAGGGCCAGCAGCAGCACCAGTTCCACCAGCAGATGCATCAGCCATCCCAGCCGCATACGCTCCATCCACTGATTCCATCCGCGGACCCCAGGACGCTGCGCCAGGCGCAGCAGGTTCGCTCGACCCCCGGCCGGCGCCCACCCTTCCAGGTCCATCACGGCCCGCAGCCGGTGGACGGTCCGGCGGTCACCCAGGTACAACCACGAGGCGCACGCCACACCGGCGACCGCCACCAGCAGACTGACCGCCGCAATGTCGATGTGGAACGCACCCAGCGCTTCCGTGCTGGCGACTGCGCCGGTCAGGGATGGCGTGCCCGCCAGCAACGCGGCAAACGGATGGGTCCCGTTCCAGTAACTCTGATCCAATACCATCCCGGCCACGGCGGCACACCCGGCCAGGATCAGCAGCGGCCACACCATCAGACCAGGCGACTCGTGCGCCCGCCCTCCCGCCTCCGCCGGAATCCGCTGTGCTCCGAAGAAGGTCAGATACAGCATGCGGAACGTATACACACTGGTCAGGAACGCCGTGATCAGCGCGGTGATGTACATCAGCCGGTAGGCCCACGCGCCGCGGCCCAACTGGTCGGCTGACAATTCAACCGCGCCGGCCGATCCGTGTGCGGGATCCGCGTCCGGCTCCGCCGCGCCCTGCCGCCGGACCAACTCGTGTTCCAGCACCTCGACACGCGCATGGACCGAGGCGAGGATCGCATCCTTGCTCCAGAACCCCGAGAGCGGAGCGATACCGGACAAGGCCAGGCAACCGATCAAAAACGTCCAGAACGTGCGCGGCATCACGCGCCGCAGGCCACCAAACTGCCGCATGTCGATCACGTTCCCCATCGCGTGCATCACGCTCCCCGCTCCCAGGAACAACAGCGCTTTGAAGAACGCGTGCGTCACCAGATGGAACATGCCGGCGGAAATGCCGGCCAAGGTGCCGGTCCCCAGGCCCAGGAACATGTATCCCAACTGACTGATCGTGGAATAGGCCAGCACACGTTTCAGGTCGAATTGGGTCAGCGCAATCAGGGCCGCCAGCAGCGCGGTGAAAGTGCCGATGGCCGCCACCACCAGCTGACCGTCCGGCGACGCGGTGAACAGCGGCGTGCAGCGGGCCACCATGTACACCCCCGCCGTCACCATCGTCGCCGCATGGATCAGAGCGCTGACCGGCGTCGGGCCTTCCATGGCGTCCGGCAACCACACGTGCAGCGGGAACTGAGCACTCTTGCCGCACGCTCCCAGCAACAGCAGCAGGCAGATTGCCAATCCGGTGCCGCCCCCCACATACGCCCCGGTGGCGATCCGCTGCGAGCCCAGCACACCCGGCACGATCTCCGCCGCCTCCCCTCCTCCGACCGGCGCTGCGGACGCAGCGACCGTGTCCCGGACCGGCGCGGGCGTGTCGTGGTAGTTGAGCGTGCCGTAGGTCGTCCAGATCAGAAACACGCCCAGCATGAACCCGAAGTCCCCCACCCGGTTCACCAGGAACGCCTTCATTCCGGCCGCCGCCGCGGCAGGCTTCTCGTACCAGAAACCGATCAGCAGATAGCTGCACACGCCGACCGCTTCCCAGAAGACGAACAGCAGCACGAAATTGCTGACCGACACGAGCATCGTCATCGAGAACACAAACAGCGCGATGTACGTGAAGAACCGCCAGTATCCCCGGTCCCCATGCATGTAGCCGATAGAGTAAATGGCCACGAGCAGCGAGACGAACGTCACCATGGCCAGCATGATGCCGGTCAGGGCATCGAGTCGCAGGGTGATATCCACCGCGAAGTCGCGCGCCCGGGGCGAGCTGCCGGCCAGACGGGCAGAGTCGGCAGGTGTTGCCGTGCCCGGCGGGACGTCGATCCGGCTGTCGACCGATTGCGTGCCGGACTCACCAGCGTACGCGTCTGGCACCAGCGCCCAGGTCCAGTACGTTGCGACCCGTTCGTATCCGGACGGCTGCCGCCAGACGTGCCACAACAGGACGAGACTCGCCAGACAGGATCCGATCAGCGCCGCCACGACTGGCCAGTGGCTGCGAGCGCGCAACATCCGCGGACCCAGCGCGGCCACCAGTACGGCAGCGGCCAGCGGGAGAGCCGGCACGAGGATCATCAGGATGTTCAGGATTTCGTCCATGCCATGTCACACGTGGTTGCGGTACAACTGGGCCTGTTCGTCGACGGGCGGCTGCACGCCGGCCGGCGGCAGCGTCGGCCAGGTAGCCGACGGCGCGCGTTCCTCCGGCACTTCACGGTCCACGTAGGCGGCCACGTTCGCTTCGCGCAGGTCTTGCCAGGCGAGCATGTCCAGTTTGTTGCTGCGGCGGGCCAGGGCCAGAATCAGCGTCATGGCGATCGCCGCTTCGCAGGCAGCCACGACAATGATGAACAGCACCAGGATCTGCCCCCCCCAGTCGTCCACGTAGCGCGCCCATGCCACCAGACTCACCGAGATCCCCTGCAACATCATCTCCGCGCACAGGAACAGCACAATCAGATTCCGGCGCACGAGGAACCCGACAAGACCGATGGCAAACAGCAATCCGCCGACGAGCAGGTAATTGTGCAGCAGCGCGACTTCGTGGCCTGCGTTCATGGCTCCATCCTCTCGGGTGGCGCTCCGGGCGACCGCCCCGACTGAATCATGATCGAGATGGCTCCGACCAGCGCCACCAATAACAGCGCACCCGCCACTTCGATGCTCAACAGGTGCTTGCTGAAAAGCTCGCCGCCGAACCGCGCCATGTGCGCCGGGTGGAGCACGTCCAGCTGTTCCAGCGCCGGCGCCCACGGCACCTCGGTGCGGGCGAATCGGTCGAGCGCGAGGGTCAGGATCCCCATCAGTATGGCCGCCACCAGCGCCGCTGCCGCTTTGCTGTACCACCGCCACGTGATCCGATCGTACACCGCGCGACCTTCCGGCTGGGCCAGCATGATCACAAACAGGAACGTCACCAGGATGGCACCGGCATATACCGCCACCGTCGCAATGCTCAGGAACTGCGCTCCGTCAAACAACAGCAGCGACGCCGTGCCGAGCAGCGACAGGCCGAACCAGACCGCCGTGTACACCGGCTTGGTCATCGAAATCGCCGCCACCGCCGCACCGATCGTCACCGCCGCCAGGACCCAGAACACCGCTTGAGCCGTCCAGGAGACCAGCGGCAGGAGTACCTCCACCAGCATCAGCAGCAGGCTGAGCAACCCTAGCAGGGCGCCCGCCCACCGCCGCCGCCGCGTCGTCGCCGGCAGCAACAGGCACAGCGCCACCATGCCCAACAGCAACACCGCGCACAGCCATCCGCTCGCCCCGTTCATGCCGTCTCTCCCGCATCCGCCGACCGCATCGGCTCCCGGTCTATTGTCGCGTCATACACGCTCAACAGCTTCTCCTTGTCATACACCATTTCTTCCCGGCTGCACCCCGTCAGGTTATACAGGCTCGTCAACTCGATCGCATCCACCGGGCAGGCCTGTTCGCACATCCCGCAGTAGATACAGCGCAGTTCGTCAACCACGAAGCTCGCCGGATACTTCTCGCGGTCCGGCCAGGGACTCTCGGCCGCCACGATGTCGATGCAGTGGGCCGGGCACGCCGTTGCACACAGGAAACAGGCCACGCACTTCACCCGCCCCTCGGCGTCCCGGTTCAGTCGATGCACGCCCCGGTAGATCAACGGATTGTCGATCTGCGGCTCTTCCTCCGGATAACTCACCGTGACCGTCTTGCCGGCCAGCGCTGCGGCCAGGTGCCGCAGCGTGGTCGTCAGGCCGTGCGTTACCAGCGGCAGGTAGAGCTTTTCGGCCAGCCCCATGGGAGGCACGTCGAGCCACTTGACCCGCGGATCGTCCGCTTTCATCCTGTCTGCTCCTCGGACTCTGTGAAGCGGCACCCGCGATTGTCCGCCACACCGGGCGCCGCGACGGCCAGCAGGACCACGGCGATCGCGCAGACGCCCCACGCGGCAGCGGCCAGCAACGCCGTCCAGTACGGACCCTCCAGACGCCATGCCCAGCGCACCTGCTCCAGCACCGCGACGGTCAGAAAGTTGACCATGCCCAGCGGCAGCATGACCTTCCAGGCCAGCGACATCAACTGGTCGTAGCGGAACCGCGGCCAGCTCCAGCGCACCAGCATGAAAACGACGATCACCAGGAACACCTTGCCCACCAGCACCACCACCCGCGCCAGGGCGCCGAACCACCCTACCTCGTCAGTCGACCCGGTCAGCCCGCCAGGCAGATGCCAGCCCCCCAGGAACAGAATGACGATCAGCGCCGCGGCCGTAATCATGTGCAGGAACTCGGTCAGCAGGAACAGCAGGAGCCGCATGCCCGAATACTCGGTGTGATAACCGCCGACCAGCTCCTGTTCGCACTCCGGCAGATCGAACGGCAGCCGCGCCGCCTCGGCGAACGCCGCCACTACAAAGACGATGAAGCCGAGCGGCTGGAGCAGCACGTACCACCCGCCTGCCGCCTGCCGCACGATAATCTCTTCCAGGTTGAGCGACCCGGCAGCCACGACAATCCCCAGCAACCCCAGCCCCATCGGCAGCTCGTACGCAATCAGCTGCGCGCTGGAACGCAGCCCGCCCAGCAGACTGTACTTGTTGTTGCTGGCCCAGCCCCCCAGGATCACACCGTACACGGCAATGCTGGACACGGCAAACACGTACAGCACCGCGACGTTCACCCCCGGCGCAATCACCAGTGACACAGGTGCGCCAGTTCCCGTCGCAGCGGAACGCACAGGCAGGACGCTGCCAAAGGGGATCACCGCGAAGGCCGCAAAGGCGGCCACCAGGATCAGCACCGGCGCCAGCGTGAACAGCCAGCGATCGACATGCGCCGGGGTGAAATCCTCCTTGAAGAGAACCTTCAGCCCGTCAGCCAGCGGCTGCCCCAGCCCGCCGAGGCGAATGTCCGTCAGCGGGATCCCCGCCCGATTCGGGCCGATGCGATCCTGCACCCACGCCGCCATCTTCCGCTCAAGCAACACCAGGTAGGCAGCCCCGGTCGCCAGCCCGCCGATCACAATGACGGTCTTGATCAGCGCTTCAAGTACAATTGCCTGGTTCATCGCGGTCGCATTCCTTGTCCTCGTCCTCGTCCTCGTCCTTGTCTTCGTCCTTGTCCTCGCCCCAGCACCATCTGGCAGGAACGCCCGCCCGGCGCCATCTCCACTAGGCCAACTGTTGCACTTTCAGGTTCACACCTGTGGCCGGCACCGGGTCCAGCGCCGCACAGAAACAGACGATCTCCTCCGCCACCTCCGCCAGGACCTGGCGGGCATCGTACAAGCCACGGCGTCCCAACAATCGCCAATACAGCTGCCCCTCGCTCAACGCGCCGCGCGGCGGCCGCACCGCCCACTGGAACGTCTGCAGCCGATCACCGCGATTGACGAACGAACCGGAGCGTTCGGCGAACGCCGTCGCCGGCAGCTGCCAGTGCGCCTGATCCGCCAGCGGCGACGGGAACAGGTCCTGCACCACCAGCAGCGGAGTGCCGCGCAGCCGGCCGGCGGTGTCCGCGTCGTTCCAGTCGGTCGGGTAGCCGCCGGCAATCCAGATCGCGTCGTACGGGCGGCTCCGCGCCTGCTGTGTCAACAGCTGGTCCCACGTGATCTGGCGGTCGGCCAGCCCATCGAGCACGTGCTGCACACCCTGGCGATTCGGGCACTTCTCCGCACGGATGGTGAAGCCTCCCGCAAATGTCTGGTCGGTTCCCCTCATCGGCACAGGTCCCAGCAGCAATGTAGCGGCAGGCTGGACCGACTGAGCATACTTCACCAGGAGATAGGCTTCTTCGACCGTCAACTGTGGCGAGAGCACCACCGCCAGCTGGGCGCTGGCGCGCAGCGCCCGATCCAGGTCGCCGATGGCCGCTTCCCAGTTCACCGGCACCAGCACGCCGCCGCGCCGCACGCGCGGCTCCACCAGCCGCCGCGCGTCGCACACGTGCTTCCAGCCATGGCGACCTTCGTCGCACATCCACCACTGATTCACATGGGGATTCTCGCGCGGCCGGACGCGGTGGATCCGGTCCTGGTGCTCCTCGATGAAGATCGAGCAGCCGGTGGCACAGCCGGCGCAGACATGTTCGTGCGGCTGCATGAACCACACACGCTGGCGGTAGAGGAAATCCCGGTCCCCCAGCGCTCCGACCGGACACAGATCGACAACGTTGCCCGCGAGCGGATTGCCGAGCGGGAAGCCGGGAAACACGTCGATCTCCTCGCGCGCGCCGCGGTTGATCACCATCAACTCGTGGGACTGCGCGATCTCGCGGCAGAACCGGACGCAGCGGGTGCACATGACGCACCGGTCGACGAACAACGTCACGGTGTCGCCCAGCGACCGGCGGCGGCTGGTGAACGGCCGGATATCCGCGCGGCGCTCCGTGTGCCCGTGCTGGTAGAAATAGTCCTGCAACCGGCACTCCCCCGCCTTGTCACAGATCGGGCAGTCCACCGGGTGCCGCAACAGCAGATCTTCCTCCACCATCGCCCGGGCCTGGACCACCTTGTCGCTGTCCGTCACGAAGACGGTACCATCGGTGGCTGGAGTCTGGCAGGCAGGCACCAGCTTGTCCAGCATCGTGATCTCGCCTGTAGCCGGATCGCGCCGGCCGGTTTCCACCAGGCACATGCGGCAACT
>Ga0123333_10004251_pt1 | contig 13483 bp, 10 predicted proteins | sample BioC12SIPDNA_3_FD_89957 | JGI IMG/M metagenome (GOLD analysis project Ga0123333, IMG submission 89957) | Anaerobic biogas reactor microbial communites from Washington, USA - Biogas_R2_B C12 SIP DNA | ecosystem: Engineered > Bioreactor > Anaerobic > Unclassified | place: Washington, USA...
CTGAGCCGCGCGGGCATGGCCGGCCTGATCGCGGCGGGCGTGGTGGGCGTGCTCCATCTCATCACGCGGCGGCCCGCGCTGGCCTCATGGACGCGCGGCCTGCTGATCAGCGGCTGGGCCTTCTGGGTCGCGCATTTCGTGGTCAGCATGCCCGCCACCCGCCTGACGTGGGGACCGTGGATCGCCTGGGGCGAGCCGCGCGTCACGATGACGCTCCAGCTTGCGGCAGCCGGCCTGGTCGTGCTGATCGTGACGTGGCTGCTGGGAGACGCCCGGTTCACCGCGTTCGCGGCCGCACTGCTGGCAGTCGCCGTGCTCTGGATGGCCGCCAGCACGGGGGTCCTCCGGCACCCCCTGGATCCCATCGGATCCTCTCCTTCGGCCACCTTCCAGCTGGTCTACCTGGCCCTGCTCGTGCCCGTCATCGCCAGCATGGCCCTCGTTGCCTGGCGATTATCTGCGGAGGCGCCCCATGAAGCTCGTTAACGTCGAAGAAATGCGCCGCATCGAGCAATTGACCGATGCCCGCGGCCAGTCCTATGCCGCCATGATGGAGCAGGCCGGATCATCGGTCGCCATGCTGGCCATGGGGTTGCAGATGGCGCATGAGGGAAACCGGGTTCTCATCCTGGTTGGACCGGGCAACAACGGCGGGGATGGGCTGGTAGCCGCGCACTATCTGCGCGACATGGAGTGCGACGTAACACTCTACATCTGGAAGCGCGACATCAAAGGCGATGCTAACTTCAGCCGAGTCAAGCGCAGGCGGCGCGGGATGGCCATCCTCTGGGCCGACAACGACCCCGACTTCTCCAAGCTGCGAGCTGAGCTGCAGCAGACCGGCCTCGTCATCGACGCACTGCTGGGCACGGGCGCCACCCGGCCGCTTCAGGGCCAGCTGGCCGGACTGCTGGCCGTGGTCAGGGAAGAGTTGGATGCGCGAAATGGGCCGCAGCCAGGTGCACAAGCCGCCATGTCCGCCGCGACACCTCTTCCCCCGCGTTTCCCCCTGATCGAGGCGTTCGGCGCACCGGCGATACCGCCGGCCGCGTGGTCCCCGTCTGGCGAGGGGCCGGATGATGACCTGCGCATCGGCGGCGGCTGGGATGACGAGGACGATGACTGGATGGACGATGAGGATGAGCCTGGGGGGCTGCTGCCGCCGCCCTGGCCTGCGGTCCCCGTCATGGCCGTCGATTGCCCCAGCGGATTGAACTGCGACACCGGCGCGCTCGATCCAGCAGCCCTTCCCGCGACAATGACGGTCACGTTCGCATATCCGAAGTGGGGCCACCTGCAATACCCGGGCGCGGGCGCGTGTGGGCTGCTCAGCGTCGCCGACATCGGCGTGCCGACAGACCTCGATGAGAGCCTTCAGGTCGAGTTGGTGGAACGCGCGGCCGCGGCCGCGCTGCTGCCTGCCCGGCCGCGGGACGCGCACAAGGGCACGTTCGGCAAGGCGCTGGTGGTGGGCGGCTCGTGCCTGTACACTGGCGCGCCCGTGTTGAGCGGCAGCGCAGCCGGCCGCGCGGGCGCAGGGCTGGTCACCGTCGCGGTCCCCCAGGAGCTGCATCCCGCGCTGGCGGCCGCGTTCCTGGATCTCACCTGGCTGCCGCTGCGGAGCGAGGCAGGCATCATCAGCCCGGAGAGCGCGCCGCAAGTGCTCCAGAAGGTGCAGAGCTACGACGCGCTCCTGGTCGGACCCGGGTTGACCACGGACAGGAACGCCCAGGCATTTCTGAGCGTCTTGTTCGGGGACGAGGGGCTTGACCCGGCGACCTGGCGCGGCCGCGTGATCGTCGACGCAGATGCGCTGAACATCCTGGCGCTTTCGCCGGGCTGGCCGGCCCTCCTGCCCCCGCTCAGCATCCTGACGCCGCATCCCGGGGAAATGAGCCGGCTGACAGGCGCGAGCGTCTCGGAGATCAACGCGAGCCGCATTGCGACCGCTCGCCGCTATGCGGCGGAATGGGGCCATGTCGTCCTGCTGAAGGGACCGCACACGGTGATCGCGCATCCCGAGGGCCGGACATCCGTTATTCCATTCGCGGAGCCGTCGCTCGCGAAGGCCGGCAGCGGCGATGTCCTGGCGGGCGTGATCCTGGCGTTGGCCGGCCAGGGACTGGGTCCCTGCGAGGCTGCCACGGCCGGAGCGTACGTGCATGCACTGGCAGGCGTCCTTGCGGGCCAGGTACTGGGCGCGGCATCGGTGACCGGCCGCGACCTGGTGCAGAGCATCAGCTCGGCGCTGCTCGATCTGCAGCGCACCCGGTGAAAGATTCGCGGGCCCTCTCATGATGAAGGCTCGTCTGGAAAGCTGTATCTATGATGGCAACGACACCGTCCCCGGAGAGGACGGCTCAACCCGCGGGGCCAACCCCGCCGGACAGGCCAGGCTACCTGACAGCCAGGGGCCGTGATCTTCGAATCGATCTTCTGCGTGGGATCTGCGTCCTGGTCATGGTCGTCGATCATGTGGCAGGATCCTCGCCGCTCTACATGCTCACCGGCGGCAATCGCTTCTTCACGTCGGCTGCCGAGGGTTTCATCCTTACCTCCGGCCTGACCGCGGGCCTGGTCTACCGGCGCATCGTCGGCCGCGACGGACTGGGGGCTGCGACGAAGAAATCGCTCCGCCGCGCGCTCGATCTCTACTTGCTTGCCGCCGGCCTGGCACTGCTGATCGCGCCCATCTCAGAGCTTTTCCAGCTGCCCTGGGCCCAGCGTTTGGACCTGACGCGGCCGCTGGATTTCGTCATCAGCGTGCTGACCCTGCACCAGACCTACTACCTGGCCGACGCGATGCTGCTCTACACCCTGCTGCTGGCGCTCATGCCCCTGGCGCTGTTGCTGATGGAACGCGGCCACACGCGCATCCTGCTGCTCATCTCCGGGCTGCTGTGGCTGCTCCACCAGCTCTTCCCGCAATACGCGTCCGTCACGTGGCCGATCGCGGGCAACTATCTCTTCACTTTCCCTGCCTGGCAGCTGCTCTTCTTCGGCGCCCTGGCCTTGGGCTACAAGAAGGACCGCCTGCCCTCCCTGACGCAGCGCGGCCAGCTGGGCCTGCACCTGCTGGCAGGGCTGGGCGTCATCGCCATGATCGGGGCCTACGTGCTGCTGCGGCTGCCTGCGGAGAGGCTGCCGGACCCGCTGGCGGGCCTGCGGCCGGTTTGGGACACGCTGCCGTCCTGGATCGAGCTGAACCTGTTTGCCAAGGCAGACCTCGGTCCGGGACGCCTGGTGGCCGCCGCCATCCTCTTCACGTTCCTTTACCTGAGCCTCACCCGGTGGTGGGGCTGGCTGCACCACGTCCTGCAGCCGCTCCTGCTGCCGTTCGGCCAGAACGCCTTGTACGCGTTCACAGCTCATGTGGTCCTCGCGGTGGCCGCACCGCTGGGGTTGATTCTTCTCGGCCTGCCCCGTGATGCTCCCTGGCTCAACGCTGGGATCCAGGTCGCCGCAGTGGCCCTGATCTGGCTGTTCGCCCGGCGGCAATTCCTCGGCCCCGTGCCCAGGACGCGGCCGTACTGGCGTGCCAGCCCCTTCGTCATGGCTTCCCTGGCGCTGATCATCATGCCGTGGCTGCCCTTCGAGCCTGCCGCAGCCCAGGTCATCCCGGTCAGCGATGAGATCCTGGCGCGTGCCCGCGCGTACGGAACGCCGGTGACTAGCCTGGAAGAGTCCGGCTTTGCCGCGGGTGCCTTATCTCAGTCCGCGCCCCTGCCGGAGTCCACTCCCTCCGGGGACGCAGCCCACGAAAGCCGGATCACGCGCACCCCGACGGTCCAGCCCACCGCCACGCAGCGGCCCCAAACGACGCCTGCGCCTGCGACGGCTGCCCCGACCCCGCTCCCCGCGGCTGACCGGCCGCAGCCAACTGCTGCACCCGCTGCGGTTCCGGCCGGGGACGTGCTCCTGGCGGCCACCGCCCCAGTCACAACCACGCCGGCCATCGAGACGCCACCTGCCGGGATCACGGAGACCGCCATCGAGCCCCTGCCGTCCGGTGAGGAGCTGCTGATCAGCAACTTTGAGGGGCGCCTTGCCGGCCACGCATATGAACGCACCTTCTTCAGCGAGGCGCTGCGCCGCGACATGCGCTACTGGATCTACCTGCCCCCGGACTATGGCGAAACCGGACGGCGCTACCCCGTACTATACGCACTCCATGGCGGCGGCGGTGGATTGGAGGAGTGGGCTGCCTATGGCCTCTTTGATGCTGCGGACTACGCATTCAAGCAAGGCATCCTGCAGCCCTTCATCATCGTGCTGCCAGAAGGCGAAAAGAGTTTCTGGGCCAACTGGTCCAATGACAGTCCGCGCTGGGGTGACTATCTGGCCTACGAAGTCGTCTGGGAGGTGGAGTCGCACTTCGACGCCATCGGCACACAGGCGGCCCGCGGCGTGGCAGGCAATTCCATGGGGGGCTGGGGCGCGCTCTACCAGGGGTTCACCCATCCGGATGTTTTCGGCATGGTCGCTGCCCACAGCCCCAGCTTGTACGGAGACGATGGCTCCCTCGCGTTCCTGGGAACCGGCGAAGAATATGCGAGCAAGAACCCGCTCACGCTGGTCCGGCTGGCGTCGGCCGAACACGGGCAGATCTTCTGGATGGATTTCGCAGAAGCGGATCCCTGGGCGCCAGCCGCTTCGGAGCTTGGAAACAGCCTGCAGGAGCAGGGAGTGCAGTACGAGTGGCGCGTCTACGAGGGCTCCCACAGCCCTGAATACTGGGCCAGCCACGTGCCGGATTACCTGAGCTTCTACGCCCAGGCCCTGAACAGGCCGTGAACAGCAAAAAGGGCGGTGACGAAATGCGTCGCCGCCCTTCGAGCGTGGCATCATTCGCGACATAGCGTTCGGGCCATGCCGGATGTGCTGTGGCGAATCTCCTAGGCGAAGGGATCGATCGCAGGCGGCTCGCCGGCGAGTTTCTCCTTGGTATCTATGACGACCTGCTGCGCCTTGCGGACGTTGTCGCTGATGACGATACGGCCCTTTTCACTGACGACCTCAGCCTGGCCGCGCGCCTGCTCCGCAAGATGCTGCGCCTGCGTCTTCGCGTCCTCAGAGAGGCGGGAGGCCTGGACCTTGGCATCCTCTGCGAGGCGTTGTGCCTGGATCTTGGCATCCTCGGCCGCGCGTGCAGCCTCGTCTTTCAGGGTCACGCCCTTCTGCTCGATTGTCCGCCGCAGCTCCTCACCCGATTGTGGGGTCATGAGCAGCGCGGCGGCCGCGCCTGCCATCGCACCGATCAAAAAGCCCATGATGAAGCTTGCGCCGCCACCATTTTCGCTCATGCTAACCTCCTTTAATTGCGTCCGTTCTTACGTCCAAAAAGCACGCCCACAGCCTGCCGCGCCCCGGCCGCCAGGCTGGACGCCTTGACAACCGGCTGCACCAGGTGATCGCTCATGAAATCGGCCGTGCCGCGCACTGTGCTCACGGTGTCCTGGGTGGATTTCAGAATGGGCATCACTTCCTCACGCAGCATTCGCACCAACTTCATCACCTGGATCACCAGGATGGCCAGCAAAACGCCGATGATGATCGATTCGAGTGCCAAGATAATGATAGCGATGTCACGCGCAATTCCCATTCTCCACCTCCGTCAGCGATAAGTTTAGCATACGCGGGCTGATTCGTAAAGACAGCAATACGCAGGCGCGCGACCGGTGCGCGCTCAGCGCCTGGTTGAGCCTGATTTCGTCTTGGAAGTCGCCGCCCTCGGCCTGAACAGCCGGCGGCCCACCAGGAGAAAGAACACGCTCGCGAGCGAACCCCACAACAGATGCACCTCGCCCACCTTCACCGCGGGGAGCCGCAAGACAGAAGCAAGGAGCTGGCCGGCTGCGAACCCGAGCACGCCGACGGCCGCATCGCGCGCCAGTTGGCCCCAGCCGCTCCCGCGCCACAGCGTGAAGAGGACCCCGTAGACCAGCCCGAAGAGCACGCACAACCACAGCGTGGGTGACAAGGCAATATCGAGAATGACATCCTCCAGGGGGTGCACTTCTTACTCCTCCCGGCCCGTTTACTCTCGCACGATCAGGCCGCAGCCAAGGCAGTGCTCGCCGCGGTAAAAGACCGCGGCCTGCCCGGGGGTCACGTCGCGCAAGGGAGCGTCCAGCTCGACGCGGGCGGCGCCGCTCGCGCGCTCGACCGTGACCACAGCGGCTGCGGGCTGGGCGCGATAGCGGATCTGCACATCCACCTCCAGGCGCTCGTGCGGCGGAGGCCCTCCCACCCAGTTGACCGGTCCTGTCCGGAAGGTGGCTGTTCCCAGTTCTTCCCGCGTGCCCACCACCAGGGCATTGCGCTTGACGTCCAGCGAAAGCACAAAGAGCGGCTGCGCGGCTGCCAGGCCCAGGCCGCTGCGCTGGCCCACGGTATAAAAGGGCAGCCCGCGATGCGCGCCCAAAACGCGGCCGGCAGAATCGACGATCGGACCCGGCCGCAACGCGGCGGGCGCATGCTCGGCCAGAAAACGGCGGTAGTCCCCGTCGGCAACGAAACACAGATCCTGGCTGTCCACGCGCGACGCGGTGGGCAATCCCCGCTCTGCGGCCAGGCCGCGCACCTGCGCCTTCGTGTATTCGCCCACAGGGAAGCGTGCGGCCTGCAGCTCCGCCTGGCCGAGCACGCTCAGGACATAGGATTGATCCTTGGCGCGATCCGCTCCCCGCCACAGCTGCAGCCGGCCATCCTCGCCCCGGCGGATGCGCGCATAATGCCCGGTTGCCAGGCAGGATGCGCCGAGCGAACGCGCGTAGTCCAGCAGGAAGCCAAACCGGATGTGCCGGTTACACGACAGGCATGGATTGGGCGTGAGCCCGGCCGCATAGTCCGCAATCCAGCCGTCCACCACCTGCTGCTTGAACGGAGCCTGGGCATCGATCACGTAGAAAGGAATGCCGAGCCGGTCGGCCACTGCCCGTGCATCGTGGACCGATTCCACCGAACAGCAGCGATTGCTCGCGGCTTCGACCTCGCCGCCCAGCACCGGCCGCGGCGGTTCGGACCACAGGCGCAGCATGATGCCGATGACATCACAGCCCTGCTCCACCAACAACGCAGCCGCGACGGAGCTGTCGACCCCGCCGCTCATCGCCACCACGACCCGTTCAGGCACCCCGAACCCTCTTGACGATCTCCGGGAGCTGTTCGAGCACGGTGTCGACATCGGCCTCGCTGTTCGAGCGCCCCAGGGTCAACCGCAGCGCGCCCAGTGCCTCATCCGGCGTGTACCCCATGGCCCGGAGCACGCCGCTGGGCGTCGGCGCACCGCTGGCACAGGCCGAGCCCGACGACGCGGCAATGCCGGCCAGGTCGAGGGCAATGAGGAGCGATTGGGCCTCGACGCCGCGAACGATGAAGCTCAGGTGCCCCGGCAGCCGGCGCTCGCGGTGGCCGGTCAGTTCGACACCGGGGATCCGCTCCAGGATGCCTGCCAGGAGCCGTTCGCGCAAGGCGAGGAGCCGCGCGTGCTCCGCCTGGCGGTCCGCCTGGCTGAGCTCCAGCGCACGCGCCACCCCGACGATATACGGGACGTTCTCCGTGCCCGCGCGGCGGCCGCGCTCTTGGCTGCCGCCCGTCTGCACGGGTCCCAGCCGCGTGCCCTTGCGCACGTAGAGCAGGCCCACGCCCTTGGGACCGTGGAATTTGTGCGCGGACAGCGCCAACAGATCGACCTGCAGCGCCTCGACGTCGAGCGACATGCTCGCAGCGGCCTGCACCGCATCGGTGTGAAACGGCACGCCGAACTGCCGGGCAATCGCCCCGATCTCGGCAACCGGCTCGATCGTGCCCACTTCGTTGTTTGCCATCATCACGCTGATCAACGCAGTGTCGGGCCGGATGGCGGCCTGCACCAGGGCCGGATCAACCAGGCCGCTCCGGTCCACCGGAATATGAGTCACCTCGAAATCGAAACGCTCGACCAGGTCGGCCACTGTATGCAGCACTGCATGATGTTCTATGGGTGTTGTGATAAGATGACGTCGTCCCTTGGCCGCGGCAGCCAACGCTGTCCCGCGGATGGCAAGGTTGTCGCTCTCCGTCCCACAACTGGTAAAAACGATCTCGGTGGGCTGAGCGTTCAGAATCCGGGCGACCGTCCTGCGTGCATCCTCCAGGGCCGCGGCCGAGCGGCGACCCAGGCCGTATACGCTGGACGGGTTCCCGTACATTTCGGTCCAGTATGGCGTCATAGCATCGACGACCCGCGGATCTACCGGCGTGGTCGCAGAGTGATCCAGGTAAATCATAGAGACTCCTTGCGGCCAATTGTACGCAATTCGCGGCGTGGGGGCAAACGTCACAAGACATGACGAGCGTCATTTATTTTACGCCTGAATCGAGCCATAATGCACAAGCGAACTGCACCGGGCCTGACCGGAGCAGATCATTATCCGCGTAATGAATTGGCAGATGGCTTTGCATTCACCCCAACAGCCATCATAACCCTTTGAAGGGGAGTAGCAGATGCTCGAAATGTTCACCGAACCCCGGGGCGTCGCTGTTATCGGCGCGTCCGCGGACCCCGAAAAGCTGGGGTACCAAGTCCTCAACAACGTCATCCAGTACGGCTACGAAGGCGGGATTTACCCGATCAACCCCAAGGCGCCAGAAATCCTGGGGAAGAAAGCATACCCTACCGTGCTGGAATGTCCTGACCCGGTTGATATGGCGGTCATCCTGGTGCCGAACAAAGCTGTACCGGGCGTCATTGAGCAGTGTGGGCAGCGTGGAATCAAGGGAGCCGTAATCATCACCGCCGGGTTCCGCGAGTCTGGCAGGGAGGGCAGGATCCTTCAGGATGAGGTTCTCGAAATCGCGACACGATATGGGATGCGCCTCATCGGCCCGAACGTCCTGGGCATCATCGACACTGTGTGCAAGCTCAACGCATCCTTCGCCGCAGGCATGCCCCGCCGGGGCAAGATCGCGTTCATGTCCCAGTCCGGTGCACTCTGCACCTCGATTCTCGACATGGCCCTGGGCCAGGGCATCGGCTTCTCTCGCTTTTACAGCATCGGCAACAAGGCTGACATCAACGAGCTGGATTTGATCACCACCTGGGCCCAGGACGACGAGACGCGCGCCATCATGGCCTATCTCGAAGGCATCACCAACGGCCCCGAGTTCATTCGCATGGCCAGCGAAGTGACCCGCCACAAGCCGATCATCGCCATCAAGTCGGGCACCACCAGCGCGGGCTCGAAGGCCGTCTCCTCCCACACCGGCAGCCTGGCCGGCTCGGAGGCCTCGTACGATGCGGCCTTCAAGCAGTCGGGCATCATCCGCGCCGAATCGGTGCAGGATCTGTTCGACATTGCGCAGGCCTTCGCGCGACAGCCCCTGATCAAGGGCGACGCCATCGGCGTCATCACCAACGCCGGCGGCCCCGGCATCATGGCTTCGGACGCAATCGAACACGCAGGCTTGCGCCTGGCTGCACTGACCGACGAGACGAAGCAGACGCTGCAGGCCAAGCTGCCCGCAGCAGCGAGCGTGGCCAACCCGGTAGACGTGTTGGGCGACGCGTATGCAGACCGCTACGCGATGGCGATCGATCACGTGCTGGCCGACCCCAACGTGGATGCACTGATGGTCGTGCTGACTCCCCAGACGATGACCCAGATCCCCGAGACCGGAGAGGCCCTGGGGACGATCTCCAAGAAATACGGCAAGCCGGTGTTTGGCTGCTTCATGGGTGATCTTGCGATCGCCAAGGGGGTGCAGGTCCTCCGGTCATATGACGTGCCGAACTACCAGGTGCCCGAACGCGCCGTGAAGGCGATTGCGGCCATGCGCGATCAACGGCGGTGGCTGGACACGCCGCCCTTGCAGGTCGAAACATTCGAGGCAAACAAGGAGAAGGTGGCGGCGCTGTTTGCCGCAGCGCGGGCCGACGGCCGCGTCACAATGGGCGATGCGGAGGCGCGCGACGTACTCGAAGCGTACGGCATCCCGCTCCCGAAGTCCGGTGTGGCTGCCACAGCCGAAGATGCCGTGACCATGGCCGAGGAGATGGGCTATCCTGTCGTGATGAAGATCGCCTCGCCCGACATCCTGCACAAATCGGACATCGGCGGCATCAAGCTGAATATCACCTCCGCAACCGAGGTGCGCGACGCGTTCGACCTGCTGGTCTATCGGGCCAAGCGCTTCATGCCCGATGCGACCATCTGGGGCTGCCAGGTTCAGCAGATGGTCAAGGGCGGCCGCGAGGTCATCATCGGCGTGAACCGTGACCCGCAGTTTGGCCCTCTGATCATGTTCGGCCTGGGCGGCATCTACGTGGAAGCGCTGAAGGACGTCACCTTCCGCGTGGCGCCCATCGACCGGCGCCAGGCCACCGAAATGCTGGATGAGATCCGCTCTTACAGGCTGTTGCGCGGCGTGCGCGGCGAAAAGCCGTCGGACCGCCCGGCCATCGTAGAGACCCTGCTGCGGATCTCCCAACTGGTCACCGACTTTCCCGAGATCGTCGAGCTCGACATCAACCCGTTGATGGTGTTCGAGCAGGGCCGCGGCGTTTTGGGAATTGACATGCGGCTTGCCTTAAAGTAGTCTAGTATCAGGAGCGCTGAATAATATGAAGACAATATACATCACTTCCGCCGAGACCTTCTCGGGTAAGTCGGCCCTGTGCGTTGGCCTGGGCATGCAGTTCCGCAAGGATGGGTTCAAGGTTGGCTACATGAAGCCCATCAACGTCAACGTTCCCATCCGGGAAGGTGTGCCGTATGACGAAGACGTGATCTTCGCCAAGCGGACCTATGGCATGTCTGAGCCAATCGAGCTGATCTCGCCGGTAGCGCTCACCCCGGCAAAACTGGAGCAGCAGCTTCGCGGTCCGGAAGTGGACTACCAGCCGAAGCTGATGGAAGCCTTCGCGAAGATGTCCGAGAACCGCGACATCCTGATCATGGAAGGCGGCCGCAGCCTGCGGGAGGGCTATGTGGCCGGCCTGCCGCCCAAGAAGGTCGTGGAGCTGGTCGACGCACAGGTGATCGAGGTCATCCGCTATGATGACACCTTGCTCTACGACCGCGCCATGACCGGCCAGAATTACTTCGGGCAGAACATGGTGGGCGTGGTGCTGAACGAGGTGCCCAAGCAGCAGATGGAGTTCATGCACGAGGTCGTTGTGCCCTACTTCACCCGCCGCGGCATTCGCACCTTCGGCGTCGTGCCCAAGGAAAACATGCTCTCGGCGCCCAGCGTGAGGGAACTGGCAGAAGGGCTGAACGCTGAGATCCTCTGCTCGTCAGAATGCAGCGATGAGCTGGTCGAGCACATGCTCGTGGGCGCCATGAGCGTCGAGAGTGCGCTGACCTACTTCCGCCGGAAGCCTAACAAGGCCGTCATCACCGGCGGCGACCGCGCGGACATCCAGCTTGCCGCGTTGGAGACCTCGACGCGCTGCTTGATCCTGACTGGCCACATCTACCCCAGCCCGGCGGTCATCAACCGCGCGGAAGAGCTGTGCGTGCCGGTGCTGCTCACCCGCCTCGATACGCTCGGCAGCATCGAGATCATCGAGAACTTCTTCGGCAAGAGCCGCTTCCAGTCACCGCAGAAGATCGAGCGGTTCACGGAGATGCTCAACGCGCACTTTGACTTTGCCAGCCTGTACAAGGTGATGGGAATCGAGAAGTAGAGCTTGCTCAGGCGCCCGGCATGGCGATCCTGCGGATCGTGCGAGTGCCCGGCGCCTCGAAAAACCGCGGGCGCTGCCTCGTTGGCAGCGCCCGCTTTTTTGTTACGCCAAACCGTGCTCGTGCGCGTAGAGCGCGGCCTGTGTGCGGTCGCGTAGGCCCAGCCGGCTGAGGATGCTGGAAACGTGGTTCTTGACCGTGCCCTCGCTGACCACGAGCGTGTCCGCGATCTCCCGGTTGGTCGCGCCGGTGCCGATCAGGCGCAGCACCTCCAGCTCGCGCTCGGTCAGGTCGATGCCGGCCGGCAGCGATGGCGCGGCCGGCCTCCGATCGAGACGGGCATCGCCCAGCATGCCGACGAGCTTGCCCGCCACCGAAGGCTCGAGCTGATAGATGCCGCTGTGGGCCAGCTGCACCGCGCGCGCCAGTTGTGAGGCCGGGATGTCCTTGAGCAGGTAGCCGACCGCGCCCGCGCGCAGCGATTTGACGATGTACTCCTCGTCATCGAAGGTCGTCAGCATGATCACCTGGCAGTCGGGCAGCTGCCGGTGGATCTGCCCGGTCGCGACGATGCCATCGACCACAGGCATGCGGACATCCATGAGGATGACATCCGGGCGCAGGCTGAGCGCCTTTTCGATGGCCTCCTGGCCGTTGACGGCCTCACCAACCACGCTGATGCCTGCCTGGATGTCGAGCAGCGAGGCAATGCCTTCGCGCACCAGGCGCTGATCGTCGGCAACCAGGACCGTCACCGGCCCGGCCGCGTTCCCGTCACTCATCTCCGTCGGATCGTTCATGCTGCCACCACTTGCGCCTGGTATCTGGGGATGACGACGATGAGCTCCGTGCCGCCTCGGGCGTCGCTGGTGATGCGCATCTGGCCTCGCACCAGCTCCAGGCGCTCCCGAAGCCCTTGCAGGCCATAGCCGCGGCCGGTTGAGGCCGCTTGCGGCGCCAGTGTTTCCGTGTCGAAGCCCACTCCGTCATCGCGAAGGGTGAGGTGCGCTTCCGCCTCGCCCAGCCGCACATCCAGCTGCACGTGCTGCGCGTGCGCGTGCTTCTGGACGTTGGTCAGGCCCTCCTGCGCCGCGCGATAGAGCGCTGCCAGCACGGGCCCGGTGTAGCTTGTCTCATCTCCCTCGACGTGACAGGCGATCTCAAGAGATCCGCCATTCATCCGTCCCACCAGGTCGGCCAACGACTGCCGGAGCGAGAACCGGTCCTCCGCATCGCGCAGCGCGCTGACCGACTGGCGAACGTCCTGAAGCGCCTCGCGCGCCGTCTGCTTGGCATCCCGGATGGCCCGATCGGCTTCCTCGGGGTTGCGCTCCCGGTAGACCTGGGCCTTCTCCAGCTGGATGCTGATGGCGGTCAGGTAGTGTCCGAGGCTGTCATGGATGTCACGCGCCAGGCGGTTGCGCTCTGCCGCGGCCGCCAGCTCCGCAACCCGGCCTGCGTAGGCCTGCATCTGCCGGTGGGACGTTTCCAGCTCCGCCAGCAGTTGCTGCATCTGCTGCCGGCTCCGCTGGTCACGGTCGATGTGCCCCGCGATCACATGCACGAAAATCAGCAACAGCGTGAAGATCACGACGATCGTCAGAGCATCCATGCCCCCGCTCAGGCCCGCGCTGCCCGACTGCCAGGCTCGCAGCGCAACCAGCAGCCAGAAGGCAAACCCGATGACATGGTTGATGGCGGGACCCAGGACGAAAAAGACGGCAAAGGGAACGGCGGCATAGAGCAAGACGGCCAGCCCGGTGCAGTCCAGCATGACCACGCCCTGCACGAGCACGATGCGGAGGATCAACAAC
>Ga0123333_10004258_pt1 | contig 13473 bp, 9 predicted proteins | sample BioC12SIPDNA_3_FD_89957 | JGI IMG/M metagenome (GOLD analysis project Ga0123333, IMG submission 89957) | Anaerobic biogas reactor microbial communites from Washington, USA - Biogas_R2_B C12 SIP DNA | ecosystem: Engineered > Bioreactor > Anaerobic > Unclassified | place: Washington, USA...
TTCGTGGGTGTCCACCTCACAGGAGGCAGCTGCCCTGTTGGCACAGGGGGCTGGATTTGACCTGATCATCTGTATGTTCAACATCGGAGATACCGATATCTTTGGGTTTGCCCGCCATCTGAGGAAAGAAGGGTCCCTGACCCCGATAGTGCTGCTATCGAACTATTCCAGGGAATTCAAGAACCGTATTGAACATGAGGATTGCTCGGCCATTGACTACATTTTCAGCTGGCATGGGAATGCAGACCTGATCCTGGCCATTGTCAAGCTGCTGGAAGACTCCATGAATGCAGAGGAAGACATCCTGCATTCGGGTGTACAGTCCATCCTGCTTGTGGAAGATTCGGTACGGTATTATTCCACCTACCTGCCGGCCGTCTACAAACTCGTGCTTAAGCAAAGTGCCGAATTCCTCAAGGAAACCCTTAACGACCAGCAGCAGAAGACCCGCAAAAGGGCACGCCCCAAGATCTTTCTGGCAACCAACTACGAAGATGCCGTGACTCTGTACGGCAAATACAAGAACAACCTGCTGGGAGTCATTTCCGACGTAGGTTTTGTACTGCACAAGAACGACCCGTCCAACACGGAAAAGCTGGACGCCGGCATTGATCTGTGCCGCATGATCCGTGAAGACGATCCACAGATGCCCATCCTGCTTCAGTCTTCACAGCAAAGCATGCGCCAGGTGGCCCGGGATCTGGGTGTAGGCTTCATCATGAAGGATTCAAAGGCCCTGTTGATGGAACTGAGCGAATACATAGGCGAAGAATTCGCTTTCGGGGATTTTGTGGTTCGCAACCTTATTACGGGGGAAGAAATCGCAAGGGCTAAGAATCTGAAGGAACTGCAATCACTCATACGTCATATTCCCGATAAGGAATTGCTCCACCACACTTCCCGCAACCGCCTTTCCAAATGGCTGTTTGCGAGGGGGCTTTTTACCCTGGCACGGGCCATCAGGGATGTGGCCCCGGGTGATTTCGATGACGTAAGCAAATTGCGTGAATTCATTGTCCGTCTGATCAAGGAATACCGCGTGATCAACGGACAGGGCGTTATTGCACGCTTTGACAGGGACAACTACAGTCGTTACATCACTTTTGCCAGGGCAGGGGAGGGATCCCTGGGCGGGAAAGCACGCGGACTGGCCTTCCTGAACCGTCTGCTGGTAAAATACAACCTGGCACACAAACACAAGGGGATGCTGATCACCATACCCCAGACACTGGTCCTGGCGGCCGATTATTTTGACACCTTCATCCAGGACAACGGTTTGCGCTACGTGGTCAACACCGAAGGCATCACTGACGAAGAGATCCTTTCCGAATTCGTGAGTTCACGCCTGCCCCTTGAAATGCAGGAACAGTTGATGGTTTTCCTGGAGAAAGTAAGCAAACCGCTCGCCGTACGCTCCAGTTCCAAGCTGGAAGATTCACTTTTCCAGCCGTTTGCAGGAATATACTCCACCTACATGCTTCCCCTGACCGACAACAAGGACCAGATGCTCCGCCTGCTCGGAAAAGCCATCAAAAGCGTATACGCATCTGTCTTCTTTGCGGCCAGCAGGAATTATATTCAGACCACTGCCAATTTGCTGAGCGAGGAAAAAATGGCCCTGGTCATCCAGACACTCTGCGGATCGGAGGAAAACGGCTATTTCTTTCCCACCATTTCGGGACTGGCCCGATCGGTAAACCATTATCCCATTGGCCACGAACAACCAGAGGACGGGATTGTGAACATGGCTTTCGGATTGGGAAAGCTTGTGGTTGAAGGAGGCAGGGTTCTCCGCTTTTCACCCCGATATCCCCGCAACGTGCTCCAGACCATGAACCCCAAAAGCGCCCTGAACGAAACCCAGAACATCATGTATGCCCTGAATCTGGGTCCCGAGCAATTCAAAACCTCCATTGACGACGGGGTGAATATCAGGAAATTTACCATTGCCGAGGCCTCGGCTTTCAGGAACATCAGCCACGTAGCCTCCACCTGGGATATGGACAACGATATGCTGATGCCGGGAGCGCACGGCAAAGGAAGGCGTGTCATCACCTTTGACAATATCCTTCAGAACGACACCATACCGCTGGCTGCCGTTCTTTCGGAACTGCTCGGGATATGCCGCAACGAAATGCGCTGTCATGTAGAGATTGAATTTGCCGTTGACATGGATGTGCCTCCGGGAAGCGATGCGGTATTCAACCTGCTCCAGGTACGTCCCATCACCGATTACGCTAACAACAACGAATTTGACTGGAATAACGCAGATCCCGACTCGTCGCTTGTCTATTCTGAAAAAGCCCTGGGCCCTGGAGACATTGAAGGTGTCACAGATGTGGTATATGTGCGCACAGATGTTTTTGACAGCCGAAATACCATAGCCATGGCGCAGGTACTGGAGGAGATCAACCGCAAATTGAAGCAGGAAGGCCGGACTTATGTGCTGGCCGGACCGGGGAGGTGGGGTTCGTCTGATCCCTGGCTGGGCATTCCCATCAACTGGAACAACATCTCGGAAGCCAGGGTCATTGTTGAATGCAGTCTGCAAAATTTCCAGGTAGATCCCAGCGAAGGAACCCACTTCTTCCACAACCTTACCTCATTGGGAGTAGGCTACATGAACGTCAAACCTTTCCGTGGTGAAGGAGTCTTCAACGAAACATTCCTGAACCGGATGCCGGCATGGTTCGAAGGAGAGGCCATCAGGGCGGTCAGGTTCCCCGGGGAATTGGTCATCAATGCCGACGGCCGCCTGGGTAAAGGAATCGTAATGCCGGGAAAAACAAAAAAAACGGAGGGCCTGTAAGCCGGGTTCTGTCAAACTCCCATCATTTATCTGAGCAGCCTACCCCCCGGCATAGGACGGGCAGCCCTAATATTGCCGGTATACTTGGCCTTGCAGGAGACCGGTGCTTGCGTCAACGGTCGTCACCGGCCGTCACGGTGGGCTCTTACCCCGCCTTTTCACCCTTACCGGCGGTCATAAGACCTCCGGCGGTTATTTTCTGTCAAGCGCTCCCTGACCTTACGACCAGCTGTGATTTCCACAGGGTCCGGCCCTTTCCTGCCCGGACTTTCCTCCCTTCTCCCTAAGGAAAAGAGCGATGGGACAGCCCTCCGCGGTCGCAAAGTTAAAAAAAAGTCATTACATTAGCGGTTTGAAAAAAACTGTCTTATGGCCACAAAATATGTCTTTGTTACCGGTGGCGTGGCTTCCTCTCTGGGAAAGGGCACTGTTGCCGCTTCTCTCGCCAAATTACTTCAAGCCAGAGGATTAAAGGTCACACTACAAAAATTCGATCCCTATATCAACGTAGATCCGGGGACCCTGAACCCTTATGAACACGGGGAATGTTACGTGACCGAGGACGGTGCCGAGACCGACCTGGACCTGGGTCACTACGAACGTTTTCTGGGTGTGTATACCACCAAAGCGAGCAACGTGACTACCGGTAAAATCTACCAGACGGTTATTGACAAGGAACGTGAAGGTGCTTACCTGGGCAAGACCGTACAGGTCATACCCCATATTACCGACGAGATAAAACGCCGTATGCTCCTGTTGGGCAAGACAGGGAAATACGATATCGTGATCACGGAGATCGGAGGCACGGTCGGGGATATTGAATCGCTTCCCTTTATTGAAGCCGTCAGGCAATTGCAATGGGAACTGCCTGAAGAGAATTGCGCGGTGATCCACCTGACACTTGTTCCGTACCTGGCAGCTGCCAAGGAACTGAAGACCAAACCTACACAACATTCGGTCCGTCAGTTGCAACAGGAAGGAGTGAACCCCGACGTGATCGTTTGCCGTTCGGAAAGACCACTGCCCCTCGATATGCGCAAAAAAGTAGCCCTTTTCTGCAATGTACGTCCCTACGCCGTCATTGAGTCGGTTGACCAGAAAAGCATATACGAGGTTCCCCTGAACCTGAAGCGTCAGAACCTGGACGGGATACTGCTGGATCTGTTGAAAATTGACAACAAGGTAGAGCCCAATCTGGATGCCTGGAAAAACTTCATAGACAGGGTGTACCATCCCAGTCAGAAAGTAGACATTGCCCTGGTGGGTAAATACGTGGAATTGCAGGATGCCTACAAATCCATTCTTGAATCGTTCATACATGCAGGTGCTGCCAACGATACCAAAGTGAAAGTCCATACCATACAAAGTGAACACATAAACGAATGCAATGTAGATGAGAAACTTGCAGGGATGAAAGGGATCCTTGTCGCACCGGGTTTCGGGTCCCGTGGTACGGATGGCAAAATATTTGCTTGTAAGTATGCAAGGGAGAACGGAATACCGTTTCTGGGGATCTGCCTGGGCATGCAGATGGCTGTGCTGGAATTCGCCCGCAACGTGGCGGGAATCCCAAAAGCTGAAAGTGTCGAGATGGTTCCCAAAACAGAATTCCCGGTTATTGACCTGATGGAAGACCAGAAACGCCTTACCAGCAAGGGAGGGACCATGCGGCTGGGGGCTTACCAGTGCAGAATCGAAAGAGGTTCGCTGGCATTCAGGATATACGGGAAACAGATCATACAGGAAAGACACCGTCACCGGTACGAACTGAACGACTACTATATGGAGATACTGGAAAAAGCAGGCATGAGGGCTTCGGGAAAAAATCCCGAGACCGGGCTGGTCGAGATTGTAGAAGTACCGTCCCATCCTTTTTACATTGGCGTCCAGTTCCATCCCGAACTCAAGAGCACACCGGAGAAACCGGCACCGCTGTTCCGCACCTTTATTGGAGCGGCGTTAAAATACCAGGAAAGGAAAAAACCATGACATCCCTCAGATACATCAGGATCCTGCTGGTACTGACGTTTGCTGCCGGTACTGCTTCATCGGTCCCCCGTTACGGGTATACCATAGAAGACGTGTTGCCGCACAACATCAGTTCCTACACACAGGGATTCTTTTATCACGACGGATCATTTTATGAAAGTACCGGCCAGTACGGCCGTTCCATGATAGCCAAAGTAGATGTTTCCACAGGAAGGGTACTACAGTCACATGCCCTGGAACGCCGGTATTTTGGTGAAGGGGCGTGCATTCTCAACGGATTGATTTACCAGCTTACCTGGACAGAAAGAACCTGTTTTATTTACGATGCGTCCACTTTTACCTTACTGGGAACCCGCCGTTACAACCGGGAAGGCTGGGGCCTGACCACAGATGGCAAAGACCTGATCATGAGTGACGGAACTTCCACCCTGTTCTACCTGGACCCCGACACCCTGACCGATAAAAAGTCCGTTCATGTCACACAGGACGGAAAAGCCGTGTCCAATCTGAACGAGCTGGAATACATTGAAGGCGAAATATGGGCCAACATCTACCTCAGTGACCAGGTAGTGCGCATTGACCCTGTTACAGGCAAAGTGACCGGGGTGATAGATCTGAAGGGCATACTCCCTGTATCGCTGCGCAAACCCACCACAGACGTACTAAACGGGATCGCTTACGATCCGAAAACAAAAAGCATTTGGATCACGGGCAAATACTGGCCCCGTGTTTATAAAATATCATTGAAATAACAACGTTTCAGGGGTGCCTGCCAAGGCGGGCTGAGAACATACCCTTTGAACCTGATCCGGATAATACCGGCGGAGGAAAAACTATGAAAAAGATCATCATTGCGGGTTTGCTGCTGGCCCCGGTCTTCACAACGGCACAAGAAGTAAGAAATCTGGATTCCATTGTCATCGTGGCCACTCAGGCTGCAAAAGATGCTCCTGTGGCGCACAGCCGCGTTACCAGGGAAACCTTGTCACGAACCGCACCTACACAGAACCTGCCCTATGCGCTGGCCCTGACACCCGGGGCCGTAGTGGTTGGAGAGAACGGGACAGGCACCGGCTATGCCTATTTGCGAATTCGGGGGTCAGAAGGATCGCGCATACAGGTGAATTTGAACGGGATCACCCTGAACGATGCAGAGTCGCAGGAAATATTCTGGGTCAATCTGCCCGCCCTGAGCGGTTTCCTGGAAAATGTGCAGGTGCAGCGGGGAGTGGGGACTTCGGTCAACGGCAGCGGGGCTTTCGGGGCAACGGTCAATATGCGCACCCTGTTCAACCGCCCCGATCCTTATGCAGGAGCCGAGGTGGCCTTCGGCTCGTTCAATACCTGGAATGTTGCCGCCGGGGCCGGTACCGGTACCGGCACGGGGAACAGCTTCCTTCCACGGGGCATGGGCGCGGACATACGTTATGCACGCAGCCGCACAAACGGGTACATCCGCAACGGACAGGGAAACCTGCACTCCCTCTTTGCCCGCCTTTCCTGGATACGGCCGGATCATTCACTAAAACTATACTACATCTACGGGGACCAGCGTACAGGGATTACCTGGGAAGGGATATCCCGTGAAATGCTGGCCGTTGACCGCCGTTACAATCCCGCAGGGGAATATACCGACGTTCAGGGCAATGTCCGTTACTATCCGAACGAGACCGACAATTACACCCAACACCATGTTCAGCTGAACCATGCGCAACGGTTTGCTTACGATATCTCATGGAGCAACACCCTGCATGTGACCAAAGGCGACGGGTATTATGAAAATTACAAGGAAAAAAGCTCCGGCGATTATATTGTCCGCCGTTCTATGGACAACATATACGCCGCATGGAGCTCTGTGGCACGCTGGGGGACCCCGCAGATCCTGCGCAACACATCCCGCGGCAATGCCGAGGTCCTGCTGGGTGTAAACGTTGCCGCTTACAAAGGACACCATTTCGGGCTGATGAGCTATCAGACGGAAAACCCCGATTTTACCGGTGCGCAGGAGTATTACCGCAACCTGGGCAATAAATACGACCTGAGTTCATTCCTCAAAGGCATGTATGAATTGCCCCTCGGGGCCGGTCACGGCAATGCCCTCAAATTTTTCGCAGACATACAGTACCGCTACATCAGCCTGAATATGGCAGGTCCGGACAACGACGGGAGTTTGCTGGACCATAAGACATCATACCATTTTTTCAACCCAAAAGCCGGCGTGACGGCCATCATCCAAAAAGACCACCAATGGTACGCGTCGGTATATACGGGCAGCCGTGAACCCTCCCGAAGCGATGTCAAGGAATCCATTAAAGCCGGAAAAACAGGAGATCTGCTACCCGAAAGAATGTTCGATATGGAAGCGGGCTACAGGCTTACTTCGCAATCCTTCCTGCTGGGAGTGAATGTATATGCCATGGAATACCGCAACCAGCTGGTTCCCACCGGAAAGAAAAGCGATACAGGTTACGAGATCAAGGAAAATGTACCTGTATCCTACCGCCGTGGGGTAGAGGTGGAAGCCGGATGGCAGCCAGTTCCGCAATTTCGCCTCGAAGGGAATATCTGTATGAGCAGCAACAAGATAAAAGACCTGACCCTGTACCTGGATACCTACGACAATCCTGACGACTGGAACCCGGTTACGTTGCAGGTTACCGAACATTACGACCTGACAGACCTGGTGTATTCGCCTTCTTTTACGGCAGCCGCTCTTGTTGCCGTCAGGCCCTTTGCCGCCGGACGCTCCCTGTTCCGGAATCTGGAAGCCGCATTGACGGCCCGTTTTGTAGGAAAACAATATTACGACAACACTTCGGACGTTGACCGCATGCTTCCTGCCTACCAGAATCTGGGCTTCACCCTCTCGCAACCCTTCGCCACCCGCAAGGCAGGCACTTTTACGATCAGCCTTTTTGCCGACAACCTGCTGAACCAGTCCTATTGTGCCAGTGCCTGGGCTTACAGGGCCGCATTCAGGGATACCGGCACGATAGAGGTAATGGAAGGTTTTTACCCCCAGGCCGGATTCAATGCCATGATCAAAATTGCCTGGGAATGGGGGAACTGATACTGGAAATATTCGGGACCGTCACAGGTCTGCTGTACGTCTGGCTGGAGATCAAACACCGACGCTCCATGTGGATGGTGGGCATAGTCATGTCTGTGTGCTATATCGTAGTCTTTGGCGTGGAAACGTTGTATGCCTCCATGGGTTTGTACGTGTATTACCTGGGCATAAGCCTCTACGGATGGTTCAAATGGGGCAACAGACCGCAGCGATCCAAAAAGCTGCAGGACCCCATGCCGGAACGTAACCTGAAACTCAAACCCGTGCACATAGACGTTTCCACGGCGTGGGTGGCTGCAGGGCTGCTGATTGTGGTCTTTAGCGGGGTCTGGGCCGTTCTCAGGTACCTGACAGATCATCCGGCTCCCGCCATGGATGCTGCCATCACCACACTGAATATTGTTGCCACCTGGCTATTGACACGCAGCATACTGGAACAATGGCTGTTGCTTTTTGTAGCCAACGGGCTGGCCATAGTGCTGTACGCCCGGACCGGGTTGTGGTTCACCACCGGTCTGTACACAGTCTACCTCGTATCTTCGGTCATAGGGTATATAAGCTGGAGAAGAAAAATTTCGTAACTTTGGCAAAATATACCTTTATGAAAACGATACTAATTACCAATGTATTGTTGTATAAGGAACGGAAAGATGTCCTGATTCGGGGGAACATGATCCACAGTGTTGAACCTGCCGGGACTATACCCGTTCAGGAATACGACAAGATCATAGACGGATCCCGAAAAGCCATCATTCCGGGCTTTGTGAATGCACATGCACACTCTGCCATGACTTTGTTTCGCGGGGTAGGCGAGGATGTTCCCCTGGACCAGTGGCTGAAAGAACGAATCTGGCCTTACGAGGCCAAACTGGACGAGGAAATGGTCTACTGGGGGGCCAAGCTGGCCTGCGTGGAAATGATACGCACAGGAACTACAACGTTCAACGACATGTACTGGCACCTGAACGGGACATTACGCGCTGCCGAAGAAATGGGCATGCGCTCCGTGCAGTCGTTTACCTGGCTGGACAATTTCAATGACGAGATCATAGAACAGAATAAAAAGCAGATGAAGGAGGCCCATAAATTAAGTGCCCGATGGAGCCCCCTGACCACTTTTGCCATCAGTCCGCACGCCATCTATACCGTGTCTGAAAAATCGTTCCGGTACATTAACAATTTCGCTAAGGATAACGGTATTATTGTGCATACCCACCTTGCCGAAACAAGATCAGAGATGGACCAGGCGGAGCGCGATTTTGGCATGAGTCCCACCGAATACCTGAATAAATTGGGTCTGCTGAGCCCTTCGCTCATCGCCGCGCATTCCCTGTGGCTGAGCAGCGACGATATCAAATTGCTGGGAGACAACGGGGTAAATACGGTCCACAACCCCAATTCCAATCTCAAACTGGCCTCGGGGTACAAATTCAAATACAACGAATTGCGTGATGCCGGTGCCAACGTCTGCCTGGGAACCGACGGTTGCGCCTCGTCAAACAACCTGGATATGATTGACAGCATGAAAGCCGCCGCATTGCTTCAAAAGGTATGGAGAAACGATCCGGGCGCCATTCCCCTCAAGGAACTGATGGACGTAGCGTCTTTAAACGGGGCCAAAGCCTTGCGCATAAACACCGGAAAGATCGCTCCGGGATACCTTGCCGATATTGCCCTGGTGGACATGGCCAAACCCTCGTTCGTTCCCAACCATTATTTTCTGGCGAACCTCGTCTACGCGGCCAACGGAGAATGTATAGACACCGTTATATGTGACGGAAAAATCATTATGGAAAACCAAATCATACCCGGTCAGGATAAGATCTACCAAAAAGTACAGGAAGTGGCCGACAGGGTTGTAGATTATAAAAAGAAAAAAAAGAAATGAAGACAGCTGTGTACCAGGAATCGGCGGATTACATCCTGGAAAGGATCCCGGAACGTCCCCAGGTGGCAATCATCCTGGGCAGCGGCCTGGGCAAACTGGCCGATGCCATAACCAATCAGGTAGTTATTCCCTACCAAAACATTCCCAATTTTCTTATGTCAACGGCTCCCGGACACCAGGGTAACCTCATATGGGGACGCCTGGGAGGCAAGAACGTGATCTGTATGCAGGGCCGCTTCCATTATTACGAAGGATACGGTATGGAACAGGTTACCTTTCCCATTCGCGTATTCAAGTTACTGGGAGTGAAAGCCCTTTTTGTTTCCAACGCGGCCGGTGGGATCAATCCCCGCTTCAAGGTCGGGAATCTTATGGTTATTGACGATCATATCAACCTGCTGCCAAATCCTCTCATCGGAAAAAACAATCCCGACTTTGGGGTACGTTTTCCCGACATGACACGCACTTACGACCGGGACTTGCGCAAGATCTGTGACGACATGGCAGAAATCCGTGGCATCCCGTTGTGTCACGGAACGTATATCGGCAGTACAGGACCAACCTTCGAAACCCCTGCCGAATACAATTTTTTTAAGATCATCGGGGCCGATGCCACCGGAATGTCCACCGTTCCGGAAGTAATTGTGGCCCGTCACTGCCGTATGCGGGTGTTTGGTATGTCGGTCATTACCAATGAAGCCCACGGTTTTGCCGATGATTTTGAAAACGACGGGGACGATGTCATCGTTGCGGCTGACGGCGCTGCCGATAAAATGGCACTTTTATTTGCAGATATTATAGCCAACATGTAGGATTATTCATTTTTTTATTTATATTTACCATGTAGTTTTTAGTTTAGAAAACCATTTATTTTTATCCTTATGCGGTCATTATTTATCCTGATCGTTGTGTTTGTATGTATTCAATGCACAACGGATCATCATGAAATTTATTTTGATCCCATCCAGCCTACCGTCCCCGTAACCGGTTTACAAAACCCGGTCAATTTTCAGGTGCTCCGGGCTCCTGACAACAGCTCACATGTGGATTTCTCTGGTCATAGTAAATCAGATTTCATTGCATTGGTTGCTGAAGATGGCAAACACATCACTGCCGGTGTGTTGCAATATTTTCATGAAGACTGTCTTCCGGCACGCTTTCTCTGCTTTTATCCCAAAGCCGACAGGTTGACCAACGGCATTGCTTATTTTGTATCCGACGGTTCATCAGACATCATTTATGCCCCCGTGGCCTATGCCGGCACCATTGAAAATCCCAATCCCGATTTCGGATTCCATTTTCAGCATAAAATGTCGCGTATACAGTTGTCTGTCAGGATCCCGGAACAGATCGAAGAGGCCGGGCTTAAAGTCCTTTCGGCGGGAATATTCAGTTATGATAAACTATCACTGGAACTGGGCGGGCAACGGGCAGGGGAATTGCTTCCGGAAAAAGACGCTGTCAAGACCTTGTTTCCCGGCCGTCTTGACAACGGGATGATCCCGGGGAACGTGACACTTACCCGGGACCCTGCCAACCTGGGAACAGTGTACGTCTTTCCCGGAGAAGATTTAAAGCTGTTATTGCAAATCGAAGGAAAAAAAGGCACCTTTGCCAGTGAATTGCAGTTGGCAGCTCCACAGGCCGGCCAGACGTACCGGGCAGATCTGGTATACGACCCGGCCAATGAAATGTTCAGTGCTTCCTTGAACGACTGGGTGCAGGGAGCTTCTTTTGAAGCACAACTATAAAAAGGTCTAAATGTTTAGTTGAAGAAAATAGCCTTTTTGTTTATTAATTAGCAGTTTATGTTGAAAAATGCGTTAACGTGCCTGCATGTTAGCGACATTTGTTCAAATTTAATTGCTATGAAAAAAATGCTATTTGCAACCGTTTTGATGATAGTCATCGCAGGTTGCGTCAAGGACCTGCCCTACGAGGATCTTCCCATCCCAATTCAGTTCGATGCAGGCCTCTCTGCAGTGAACACCCGTGCCCCCATAAATAATCTCACATCCGGCCTTACAGGTATTCAGATCCTGAGGGCTACCGACCATGCCACCACCCCTGACTGGTCTGTTGTCGCCTCGGTGGCATCGACGGCGAACATTGCCGCCGGCGGAGGTGTCACCGGATTGTCATCGGCACAGTATTACAACGCCAACCCGGCCCTGAACGCCTGGTTCATGTCCTTCTATCCTTCCGGCTCCGTGTCTGCCAACAAAGTCGCCTGGACCATCACCGGACAGGAAGACATTATTGTCGCCCCGTCTGTAAGTGCAGGGAACAAGACCACCCCGGTCAATCCCACCGTTCTGGCCTTTGGCCACAAACTGACGCAGTTGCAGTTTAGGGTAATTGCTGCTTCTTCCACGGCAGTGACGCAATGGGGAACCGTTTCGTCCATCAAGGTCAATGCAGACACAGCCCTGGAACTGACGCTCAGTACCAATGCCCTGGCTGCTGCATCCACACCCGTGAATACGGACCTGACCACTTCGGGGACTTTTCCCGTTACCTTACCTACCGTGACGGCTGCTGATGCCGGGCTGGTAATGGTACTTCCGGGAGCCCTGAATACCATCAAGGTAACTACGGCCAATGCTCCGGAACAGACCGTCAGCATTTCAGGTCTGACCACCACCGTTGCGGGATCCGCCCATTTGATCACCCTGAACTTTACCGAACTGGGTGGCATTACCTTCAGTGCTACACTGACCGACTGGGCTACCGGTACCGCCGGTACAGGCAGTTTGTAATTTTATTGTGTACGTACCTGTTTCCGGTATAGTGAGAAAGGTTTTCCTCATATCATTTCTTTTTCTTTTCGGATGCACCATAGAAGCCCCCGAAAAGACTACCCCTCCTGAGAACCAGGTACCGGTACCCCTTTCTTTTGACGCAGGTATCATAAATACAAAAGTTCCCATTGTTTCGGTTTCGGGTGTGCCCACTGTTCAAATTGACGGAATACAGGTATTGAGACAAGACGTCCACAAAAATTCGAGTCCTACCTGGAATACCGTTTCTTCAGTGACGACCACCGCCTCTTTCTTTACAACGGGAAGTTTTATCGCCACTCCAAAACAGTTTTATAACAGCAAGCAGAACCAGTATGCTCATTTTACGGCTTATTATCCCGGTGTGAATGAAAACGCAGTGGCCACTACCTTGTCCAACGGGGTGGCCACCTTTACCATCACGGGACAGGAGGATATCATATCTGCTCCATCTGCTTCTGCCCAGGGCAATGGCAATCCAATACCCGTAGCCCTAACCTTTTCCCACAAGCTGTCCCAGGTCCAGATTTATATCAAAGCAGCCAGTGCCGGAGCCATATCGGCCTGGGGGAACATTACGACAGTTAAAGCCACTTCCCCCACGGTGCTCACCCTGAACGTATCCACTCAAGGCCTGGCACAACACGCCACTCCTGCAGTGACAGACCTATCAACGGGAAAACCTTCCCAGGCGCTGACTACCGATTTTGTGTCCTTTGGGAGTATTCTGGTGTACCCGGGAGCCCTGACCATAAAAGTAGCCTCTGCCAATGTGCCGGAACAAACCGTAACCATTACCCCGTCCATCACCACCGTAGCCGGTAGTGCACACAGGATAGACCTGACATTCACCGCTACCGCCATTAACTTCAGTGCCACCCTGACCGACTGGGTAACGGGCACGGCAGGGACCGGTACCGTACAGTGACCCTGACAA
>Ga0123333_10004261_pt1 | contig 13469 bp, 11 predicted proteins | sample BioC12SIPDNA_3_FD_89957 | JGI IMG/M metagenome (GOLD analysis project Ga0123333, IMG submission 89957) | Anaerobic biogas reactor microbial communites from Washington, USA - Biogas_R2_B C12 SIP DNA | ecosystem: Engineered > Bioreactor > Anaerobic > Unclassified | place: Washington, USA...
AAGTGATGGCTGTGGCCGACCGTATCACCGTGCTCCGCCTGGGACGCACCGTGGGCACGGTGGAGCCGTCCAAGACCGATCCGCAGCACCTGGCTTCCCTGATGGTAGGCCGCGAAGTGAACCTGGTTGTGGATAAAAGACCGGCGACACCTGGCGATCCGGTGCTTGAAGTGAAGGACATGGTGGCCTTGGATGACCGAGGCAATGTCGCGGTGAACGAGGTGTCTTTTGACGTGCGGGCGGGTGAAGTTCTCGGTGTGGCCGGCGTACAAGGCAACGGCCAGACCGAGCTGGTATACGCATTGACCGGTTTGCGCCCTCCTGCAACCGGCACCGTTCGCATTCTTGGTGCAGACATCAGCCAGGCGAATCCACGCCAGGTGACGGAGAAGGGCGTTGCTCACGTGCCAGAGGACCGGCAGAAGCACGGCCTTGTGCTCAGCTTCCCGGTCTCCGACAACATCGCGCTGAACACCTATTACCTGCCGCCGTTTGCCAAGGGGCTCAACATGCAGCAGGGCGCGATCCTGGCGGCATCTGAGGATTTGGTGGAGCAGTTCGATGTCCGCACGCCTAACGTCCACGTCAATGTCTCAACCCTGTCGGGCGGCAACCAGCAGAAGGTTATTGTTGCGCGCGAGTTTTCCCGGCCCATCAAGCTGCTGATCGCATCTCAGCCCACGCGCGGGTTGGATGTCGGCTCCATCGAGTACATTCACTCCCGCATCATCCAGAAACGCGATGAAGGCACGGCCGTACTTGTCGTTTCCTCTGAGTTGGACGAGATCATGGCCCTATCCGATCGCATCGCTGTCATGTACAAGGGCAACATCCTGGACATCGTACCTGCCGCGGGCGTCACCAAGGAATTCCTGGGGTTACTGATGGCCGGCATCAAACCCGAAGAAGCCGCGGCTGCTGTAGGGCCGATCGGCGACCAGGGCGCGATCGAGCGGGTATTTTAGGGACCACCGTCCGAGGAGGCACCGTTGGATAATACTCAACCCACAGTAAGTCCGACACCGGCGCCGAAGGCCGGCTCGACCAAGGACGGCGGCAGTCGCCAACAGGCTGCCAGGCAGGGTGCGATCCTGCAAGGCATACTGATTCCGCTTCTGGCAGTGTTGACCGGCTTGATCATCGGCGCACTTGTCATTATCATTACTGATCCCAAGGTGGTCGCAGCGTTTGGCACTTTCTTTCAGGCGCCGGGCGCGGCCCTGTCTGCTGCGTGGAAATCCATCGCCACGGCCTACGGCGCCCTTTTCCGTGGGTCATTCGGCAGCCCGACCCAGATCGTCAATGCACTGGCAAGCGGCGATTCCGTGGCCGTCCGGCAGGCATTCTGGCCCATCACCGAGAGCCTGACGACCTCTACCCCGTACATCCTTGCAGGCCTCGCGGTGGGGCTCGGCTTCAAGGCCGGCCTTTTCAATATCGGCGCCGAGGGCCAATTCCTTGCAGGTTCACTGGGCGCCGCATTCGTCGGTTACAGCCTGGTCGGTTGGCCGTTGTACCTCCATTTGCCCCTGGCCATCCTGGGCGGGTTTGCCGCTGGCGCGATCTGGGGCGCGATCCCCGGGTGGCTGAAGGCGAAGACCGGCGGCCACGAGGTCGTCAACACCATCATGATGAACTGGATCGCCTTCCGCCTGAGTGACTGGCTGATCAACGGCCCCATGAAGGCTCCTGGGTTCCGGCCGGTGACGCCCCACATCCAGGCATCCGCGGAGCTGCCGCGGCTGTTTGGTGATCCAATCCGTTTCAACGTTGGGTTCTTTCTGGCATTGATTGTCGCGGGAGTGGTCTTCTGGCTGCTCTTCAAGACGACGATTGGTTTCCAGATTCGGGCTGTGGGCGCTAACCCGGATGCGGCCCGCTATTCCGGCATGAGCATCACCCGCACGGTCGTCCTCGCGATGACACTGAGCGGCGGATTGGCGGGGTTGGCTGGTGCGAGCCAGGTGCTGGGCGTGGATTACTGGGTCGGCCAAGGCTTCTCTGCCGGTTATGGATTCGATGCCATCGCGATTGCGCTGGTCGGCAGGAGCCATCCCTTTGGCATCGTTCTGGCTGCTCTGTTGTTCGGTTTCCTACGCAGCGGAGCCACCCAGATGCAGTCTTTGGCCGGCATCCCGATCGACATCATCTCGATTATCCAGGGCCTGGTGATCATCTTCGTGGCTGCACCCGATATCATCCGTGGGCTGTACCGCCTGCGGCAGGTGGCTGGGGAGAAGGTCGTGCTGACCCGTGGTTGGGGATCTTGAGGCTGATAGGGAGGAGATGACCATGACTACTGCAACCGTAACCAGGGTGCTCCCTGCCGAGATTCGGCGCAGCCGGATTACCGGCGTGGTGCTCCTGCTGATCGGCCTTTCCATCTTCCTACTCTTCGGCCTTGGGTTAGAAGGCGGGCTGACTACGAAGTTCGGGTTGAATCCCGGTGTCGGCTCACAGGCGCTCCGCATGCCAGACCTAACCGTGCCCACCAGGGCCACGATCTACCTTCTATCCCTCGTGTCAATCTTCCTGGGCGCGGCCCAGATCGTGCGTGGCTTCAAGCGTGCTGGCCTTCTTATCGGTCTTGTCGCTACATTTTTTGTCCTGGCCTTCCTGGCGTGGGCGGCGCGGGGGAAGTCGTTCAATCTGCTTGGCATATTGAGCAGCTCGTTGGTCAGCGCTACCCCGATCGCACTGGCCGCCTTGTGCGGCGTCATTAGCGAGCGCGCTGGCGTTGTGAACATCGGTATCGAAGGCATGATGCTCATGGCCGCGCAGGCCGCCGTCGTGTCAGCCAGCCTGACCGGTAGCCTGTGGGTTGGTCTACTCGCTGCGATTTTGACGGGCATGTTGCTGGCGGCCGCGCACGCGGTTCTGGCAATCCGTTACAAGGTCGATCAGATCGTGAGCGGCGTGGCGATCAACATCTTTGCTACAGGCACAACCAGTTACATCTTGTCACGCTTCCTGCGTGACGCCGCGTCACTGAACAACTCAGGTGTCTTTCGGCCTATCTCGATTCCGCTGCTCTCGAAGATTCCGATTATCGGGCCAATCTTCTTCGAAAACAGCATCATCGTGTATCTGATGATGCTGGTGGTGGCGGTTTTGCATGTCGTGCTGTATTACACGCCATGGGGCCTGCGCACCCGAGCGGTGGGCGAGCATCCGAAGGCCGCTGATACGTTGGGCGTGAACGTCTTCAAGGTTCGCTATATCAACGTCATCGCCGGCGGCGCAATCGCTGGCCTGGGCGGCGCGTATTTTGGCATCGGCTCGGTTGGCCGTTTTGACGAGGTGATGACCGCGGGCAAAGGCTTCATCGGCCTGGCGGCCATGATCTTCGGCAAATGGAACCCTATCGGCGCCTTCCTGGCGTCGCTGCTCTTCGGCTTCGCAGATTCGCTGCAGGTCAAGCTGCAAATCCTGCGGGTGCCGATCCCATCCGAGTTCCTGCTCATGGCGCCGTACATCGTGACCATGATCGTGCTGGCCGGCGTGGTGGGCCGTGCTGCAGCACCCGCGGCAGACGGCGTGCCATACGAGAAGAACTAACTACCTCGCCGCAGAGGGCACCAAGAGCGCAGAGGCTGAAAGGGGAAATATCCCCTTTCTGTCCTCTGCGTTCTCTATGTGCTCTGTGGCCAGAAAGAATCCTTTTATACGATGAGTTTTGCGGAAGTCTTTTTGATCGCCCTTGGCCTGGCGATGGATGCGTTCGCCGTGAGCCTGGCGTCCGGTGCAACGCGTTTCATCAACGGTCCCCGCCCGGTGTTCCGGCTCTCGTTCCACTTCGGCCTGTTTCAAGGCTTGATGCCGGTGCTCGGCTGGCTGAGCGGCTCCCTGGTGGCCAATTACATCTCTGCCTTCGACCACTGGATCGCATTTGCACTCCTGGCGTTTGTCGGCGGCCGCATGGTGCGCTCGGGATTGGATTCAAACGGAGAAACGGTGGTGGCAGATCCATCGCGCGGTGGGACGCTGATCATGTTGGCGATCGCGACAAGCATTGATGCGTTTGCCATTGGCCTCTCGCTGGCCATGTTGAAGGTGAACATTTTCTATCCCGCACTTGTGATTGGCGTGGTTGCGGCAGCGATGTCGGTGATCGGAATTGCTCTCGGGAACCGGCTGGGCAGCAAATTTGGCAAGCGGATGGAAGTTATCGGCGGCATCATTCTGGTTCTGATCGGGCTTCGGGTGGTGATCTCACACACAATGTAATTCGATTGTGTTATTCTGCTATCTGATAGGACTTCATCCTCGGACTCTGCCGGTTCATAAGAATGTAAAGGAGCGAATGCCGTGCGCGGAATCCTGGCTGGTTTGATAGTCGCATTCGTGATTGTGCTCGTCGCTCTTCTGGTTGCTTTGCTAGGCAGTCTGGGGGTCGCGGCAATCGGGGGGCTTCTTAGCCGCTGGTTCGATCTCAGCCAGTGGCAGGGCAGCTTGATCGCTCTGGCGGTCGCGCTTGGCATCGGCTTCGTCATCTACCGCCTGGTCGCACATAATTCACCATTTGAGGCCGAGCCGGAATGGATCGATTGGGTCGAAGAGGAAGAAGAGGAGGCGGCCCAGGCAGAGCCGCCCGTAGTTCCGTGGCGCCGCCGGCGCCCCACCCAGGGCGAACTTCCTGCGCAAAAACCTGCGCAGAAGGGCCAGCGCTCTAAGTAGGTCATTGGGGAGATTGAGATGAAGTATCGCCGGTTTCTTCCTGTTGTGTCGCTCTTCCTGGTTGCTGTCTTCCTTGGCATGGCCGTCTCATCCTGCGCGCCCATGCCGGCTGCCCAGACCGAGGAACCGAAGCTCAAGCTTGCGCTGATTCCTGTGCTGGACACGATTCCGATTTACATTGCGCTGCAGAACGGTAATTTTAGTGATCAAGGTATAGAGGTTGAGCTCGTTCCCGTGAAAAGCCCACAGGAGCGGGACGTTTTGCTTCAGACCGGCCAGGTAGACGGAGTGTTGACCGACCTGCAAGGCGTCGGCCTGCTGAACAAAGACAGCGTGAAGGTGAAGGCAGTGTATACCTCGCGCAGACCGTTCCCAGACGCGCCGCTGTTCCGGATCCTGGCCAGTCCAAAGTCGAGCATCTCGGCGCCGGATGACCTTAAGGGTGTGCCTATCGGGATCAGCAATAACACCATCATCGAGTATCTGACCGACCGTATCCTGACTTTCGAAGGACTCACGGCCGCTGAAATCGCCAAGATCGAGGTGGGCGCCATCACGGTGCGCTTCGAACAGCTGATGAACGGCAACATTCAGGCCGCCGTCCTGCCCGATCCGCTCGCCCAGGGCGCGATTGCCGCGGGCGCCAGGCTCGTTGTCGATGACACGCGGTACACGAATCTCTCTCAGTCGGTCCTGGTCTTTCAGATCAGCACTCTGCAATCGAAACCGGAGACCGTACGTAAGTTTCTCAGTGCCTGGGAGCAAGCTGTCAAAGAAGTCAACGCGAATCCTGAGAAATACCGTGCCGTCCTGATGGAACAGGGCCGCGTGCCCGAGTCGATTCAGAACTCTTATCAGATGCCGCCATTCCCGGAGAGGGGCGTACCAAGCGAGGGGGAAGTGGCCGATGTGACCGCGTGGCTCAAAGCCAAAGGCCTTGTAAGCCGTGACATCCCCTACACCGACGTAGTCGATACGTCGTTTCTGCCGAAGTGAGGCTACGCTGCGGCTCACGATTTTTTTGCGTAAGTCGGCGTGAGCTGCAGCCCATCCGTTCCTCGCAGTCTCAGAGTTGATCCACGTGCCGCCTGCAGTCCAAGTTCGTGACCTTTACTACGCTTATCCGGCTCCCCTGCCCGCCGCCGCACCGACCGAGGTCCTGGACAATGTGTCGCTCGATATCGAGGCCGGTGAGTTCGTTGCCCTGCTGGGCCGGGTAGGTGCGGGAAAGAGCACGTTGTGCCTGGCACTGAACGGTCTTGCGCCCCATGCGACTGGCGGCATCTTTCGGGGCCAGGTGTTCGTAGGCGGGTTGGACACCCGCAAACACCCAGTCGCGCAGATCGCACAGGTTACAGGCCTGGTCTTCCAGGATCCCGAGACACAACTGACCCAGATGCGGGTCGAGGATGAGATTGCTTTCGGCCCGGAGAATCTCGGATTGCCGCGGCAAGAAATCGTCGAGCGCGTCAACTGGGCCCTGCATGCCGTTGGGCTCGATGACTATCGCGATCGCAATCCTTCGAGGCTGTCAGGGGGCGAAAAACAGCGCGTTGCGATCGCAGCGACGCTTGCCATGCGGCCGCAGGTCCTGGTTCTCGATGAACCCACCGCCAATCTGGACCCAGGGGGAAAGGCCGCGGTCTTCTCCGTTTTGCTTCGCCTGGCGAGGCAACGGAGCATTGCAATCCTCCTCGCAACGCAAGACGTCGAGCGCGTTCAGCGATACGCCCAACGAGCCCTGGTGTTGCATGACCGGCGGATTGTCCTTGATGGGAGCCCGGAAGAGGTCTTTGCCCACGAGCGAGAGTTGAAGGCGTGGGGCATCGGCTTGCCCCAGATGACCGAGCTGTCTCACGAGCTATCCGAGCGGCTGGGCAAGCCGTTTCGGTTTTCTCGTTTGAGCGGTGCCGTGCGGGGAGTACGCCGCGCATTGGTCGAAGGCGATGTTTTGGTACAACCGAATGCTGTCGCAGAGACGCTGCGCGGGGTAGAGACGTTGCATGCCACGTCTCTGCGGACGGGGAGCGTGGATACGCCTCAGGTCATGATCGAGCAATTGGGGTTCACTTACCCTGACGGCACAGCTGCCTTGCGAGGCGTCGACCTGTCGATCCAGGCGGGCGAACTCGTCGTGTTGGCCGGCCCGAATGGCTCTGGCAAGACGACGTTGGCCAAGCATCTCAACGGCCTGCTCAAGCCTTCCGTAGGACGTGTGCTCGTCGCCGGCCAGGATACTGCCGCACTACGGGTGCCACAGTTGGCCCGTTCGGTCGGCTATTTGTTTCAGAATCCGGATCACCAGATCTTCGCGCCCACCGTTCGCGAGGAGATTGCCTTTGGGCTGCACCTACAAGGGCTGCCGCCGGACGAGGTCGCGGAGCGCGTTGACAGTGCCATGGCCGCGCACGATCTGGCTACCTGTGCGGATCTTCCCCCAGCCACCCTCAGCCTCGGCCAGCGGCGCCAGGTCACGCTGGCGGCCGTACTTGCGGCGAGGCCGAAAATCCTTGTGCTGGATGAACCCACGGGCGGCTTGGATTGGCGTAGCCGGTACGAGCTCATGGCACGGGTGGCTGCGTTTAGTCAAGAAGGGGGCACAGTCGTCATGATCACGCACGATGTGCGCTTGATTGCCGAGCATGCCGGCCGTGTCATCGTGATGCATACCGGGCGCGTCTTGTTCGATGGAACGCCTGCAGCCCTGTTCGGCCAGCGCAAGGTGCTCACAGAAGCTCGCCTGACCGTACCCCCTGTTGTGCGCCTGGCCCAACGCCTGGCCCCCTTCGGCGTGCCATCGTCGATTCGCACTGTGGCGGAGTTGGCCGATGTCCTCTAGCTACGATATCTATTTCCGCCGCAACACATGGGTCTACAGCCTGGATCCCCGGGTAAAGCTTGCCATTGTCTTTGTCCTCATCGTCCTGACTTTTCTGTGGCCCCGCGTGCCGGTAGCCCTGGCTGTCAGCCTGGTCGCGTTGGCCCTGCTGCTCGTTGCGCAGGCGCCGCGCGTCCGAATCTTTCGTTTCCTGCGTGGCATTATCCCCCTCCTGGCATTGGTCCTGGGTCTTACGACTCTCTTTGCGGGCGGTGCCGGGCCCGCTTGGGTCGCCTGGGGACCGGTACGGATAACACCACTAGGGTTTCAGCAGGGTGCACTGCTTGCTTCCAGGCTTCTGGCATTGGGACTGACGTTCTTCTTCTGGCTGAGCACGACAGATCAGGGGGAGATGGTGCGCGGTTTTGGGTCGCTGGGGTTGCCATACGACTGGGGGTTGACCGTCGCACTGGCTCTGCGCTATCTGCCGATCCTGGCCGGCCTGTTCGAGCAAGTGCGTGAAGCGCAGGAAGCGCGTGGCCTGGACCTGGCTCTGCGAGGTTTCTTCGCCCGGCTCCAGGCGTATCGGCCCATTTTGATTGCCGTCGTAATCGGAGCGCTGCGACACGGTGAGCGGCTTGGATGGGCTCTGGAAGCGCGAGCGCTAGGGGGTGAGGGGGTGCGCCGCACGACATATCGACCCCTCACCTTTCACCGAGGCGACTACCTGGTTTTCGCCATCCTTTTAATCATCCTTGCAGGCGCCATCCTATTGCGCCTGCTGTAACAGTGTATTGAAAATCACTTAACGTTTTCGGGGCCGTGGTAAACTTAAGTCACTTAAGGGTCGGGGTTAGGCAGGGCTGGCAGTGCCTAACTTCGGCCCAGTCATTTAAACCCTCCGATTTTGCCTCGTGACGATGCCGGTGCTATAATTTGAGCGTGTATGCCCCCATAGCTCAGTGGATAGAGCGCTAGCCTCCGGAGCTAGAAGCGTGGGTTCGAGTCCCGCTGGGGGTACCATTTGCATCAAGATATGGTTGATCTTGCAGACGGCCCGGTAACTTCACCGGGTCGTTTTTGTTAAGCACCCCCAAGTTGACAGTCATGCCTGCGTGCGGTATGGTCAGGCCGATTCTCACCCGACAGGGAGGGCCCCGAGGCATGCAGAATCGATCGAGGCCCAAGTGACAGACGAAAGGAGGAACGACGTGAACTCCAAGGCAACCCATTTCACTGTGAAGCCTGAGGACCTGACTGCCTTCTGCCTGGCTGTGCTGCGCCAGGTGGGGGTCAATGAAGCCGATGCCCAACTGACGGCTGACGCGCTGGTGACGACCGATACGCTTGGCACCTTCACTCACGGCACGCGGCAGCTGCGTGGCCTGATCAAGAATGTGCGGGATGGCCGGCTGAATCCTTCGGCGGCAGAGACGCTCGTGTCGGAGGGGCCCGCGTGGGCCATGCTGGACGCCCACTATGCAATGCCTCCGGCAGTGGCCCATCGCGCAATGCAACGCGCGATGGCCAAGGCTCGCGCGTGCGGCGTTGGCTATGTTGGGGTGAGGCATACCAGCCATTTTGGGGCCGCGGGCTATTATGCCCGGCTGGCCGCGGCCGAGGATCTGTTGGGTATAGCCATGTGCAATGTCGATCCGGTGATGACCGTTACGGGTGCAGCTGCCAAAGTCATCGGGACCAACCCGATCGCGTGGGCCGCGCCTGCTGGCGAAGAACCGATAGTGTTTCTTGACATTGCCACCAGCCGCGTGGCCGCGACGAAGGTGTTTGCAGCCAAGGCAATGGGCAAATCGGTGCCAGACACCTGGTTGATCGATGACAACGGCCTGCCGACCACTGATCCCAGTCGCTTTCCAAAGGAAGGCGCGCTCCTGCCGCTGGCCGACTATAAAGGCTATGGGCTGGCGGTCCTCGTTGAGGTGCTGGGCGGTGCATTGACCGGCGCGGCGCTGTTGAGCGGCGTGGTCAGTTGGGCCAGCGATTCCCGAGAGAAGGTCAACCAGGGTCATGCCTTCATTGCGTTTGACATCGGCGCGATGATGCCTTTGGCCGAATTCAAGAGCCGGATGGACAGCATGGTCCGTGAGCTGCACGCTGCGCCGAAGGCAGCCGGGGTCGAGCGCGTGTATGTGCCCGGCGAGATGGAATGGGAGCACCGGGAAGCGGCGCTGACCACGGGCATTCCACTGCCCCCTGACGTGGCGGCCGGTCTGCGAGGACTCGGCGAGGACGTCGGACTGGCGCCGGACGACTTCAACCTGAAGCTGTGAGGAGGCAAATTGTGAGTGCAGAGATTCGGGTTCGATATGAGGCGCTGGTTGCCAAGATCGACGAGGTCCTGGCGGCCGAGGGTGTCCCTGAGCACGTCCGGCGCGTTGAGGCCGAGCTGATGGCAGAAGCCGACCTGCTGGGGGTACCATCTCACGGCATCCGCATGCTGCCGCTCATCGTTACGGGGATCCGCAATGGCCGTGCAAACCGGAATCCACAGCTGCGAGTGGTTCGTGATCACGAGGCCACATGCGTTCTCGATGGCGATCGGGGTCTCGGGCGTTACGTTTCGGCCCAAGCTATGGAACAGGCCGTGGATCGCGCCCGGCGGTTCGGTGTTGGTGTTTGCGTAGCCAACCGTGTGACGCATTGGGGCCGCGCTCATGCCTATGCCTACCGCGCTGCACTTAAGGGGATGATCGGCATCTGCACTACGAATGCCATCCCCAATATGACAGGTTGGGGCTCGAAGCAGCCGGTGGTCGGCAACAATCCTCTTGCGATCGGTGTGCCGCAGGGAGAGGGGCTTGATCCACTTGTGCTCGATATCGCCATGAGCCAGGCTGCAGTGGGTAAGATCGGTACGTACCTGCGCGAGGGCAAGGCTGTACCGGACGGCTGGGGACTTGACGCATCCGGGCAATCCACCAGCGATCCTGCGGCTATTTTGAGCTCCGGGCTGGTGCTGCCGATGGGTGATCACAAGGGCGCGGGCCTCGCGCTGATGATGGAAGTTTTCACCGGCGCACTGGCCGGCGGGCTGATCAGTCACGAGGTGGGCCAGGACGACTCGACCGGATTGGATCCGCAGGGCAGCAAGTTCCTGCTCGCCATCGATGTCTCGAAGTTTGTCGATCCGCAGCGCTTTGCCGAGCGCGTGAGCGTCCTGCTCAGATCGATTGCGGAGGGAGTTGGCGCAGATGGGGAATTCCTCTACCCAGGCCAACGCGGCTGGCAAACACGCGACCGCAATCTGGCGGAGGGCGTGCCGATTCACGCCAAGATCGTCGAGCAGCTTGCAGGCATCGGGGTGGCGCTGCCCGCCATCGTATGAATCATCGTGGAGAGAGCATGAAGCGCGTGCCATTTGGTAACACCGGGGACTCAGTGTCTGAGTTCTGCCTGGGTACAATGATGTTCGGCGCCCGGTGCGATGAGATGGAGTCGGATCGGATCCTGAGTGCGGCCCTCGAGCGCGGGGTCAACTTTGTCGATACTGCAGCCATGTACGTGAACGGCGGCACCGAAGAGATCCTGGGCCGGCTTCTCCGCGGGCGACGCGATCGGGTATTCCTGACGACAAAGGTGCACAAAGGCCTGGAGCCTGAGGATATCCGTTCGAGCATCGACGAGAGCCTGGCTCGCCTGCAGACAGACTACGTCGATTTGTATCTGTTGCATTGGCCGCTCAAGGGCATGCGTCCCGTCGAGATCCTGGCTGCACTGGACCAGGTAGTGCAGGCCGGCAAAGCGCGCTACGTGGGATGTTCTAACTTTCCTGCCTGGCTCCTGGCCCACTGCAACGCCATCGCGGCCGAGCATGGATGGTCCCGACTGGTCAACAACCAGGTAGCCTACAACCTGTTCGAGCGAGGGATCGAGGTGGAGATCCTGCCCCAGGCCGTTGCCGAGGGAATTGCCATCACCGCGTACAGGCCGATCGCGGAAGGCGTCTTGGCCGGCCGGTATCAGGTGGGCGGTCCGTTTCCGTCGGGTGCACGCGGTGAGAGCAGCGGGCCGGTCGTCACCTGGCTGGCACAGCATGGTGACAGCATCGAGCGCTTCGACCGGTACGCAGCCGAACTCGGTGTCGCACCGGCTGCGCTGGCGCTGGCATGGCTGCGCTATTCGCCGGGGGTCACGTCAATCATCGTCGGTGCGAGCAGGCTCAGCCAGTTGGACGACAACTTTGCCGGCTTTGAGTTCGACCTGACTGAGAGCCAGTATAATGAGGTTACCGCGCTCTTCGATACAGAGGTCAAGGAAGAGGGGCTGCAACGGTTCCCGGGCCGCAAGAACAATTTCCCGCGGCTGCGGCGGAACCTGCAACTCCTCCAGCCCTAGTCCCGGTATGCCTTCAACATCTGATCGATCACCCAAGTGGTGCGTGCCCCGGTTGTTCCCGTACTGGGGCATGCACCGATGCCGTTCAGCTCGTCGACGATCGTTTGAATCAAGGGCTGCTGCACGTGTGCAGGATTCTCGATTGCAAGGGCCTGGCTGCCCTGCGCTGTCTCCAATGTGATGGGCTCTGCGTCGAAACTGGAGAAGACCACCCTGCCTCGAGTGCCCACGACCTCAGTCGCGTCTCGATTGCCATAACTGGTGAAGTTCCACGCGCCTGCCCCCAGCACGTCTGACGCGAACTCGAAGGTGGCAGTGACGGTGTCTTCAGCGGGGTAGAAGCCCCCCAGATTTACTGCGTGTCCATGCGCCGAGCGGATCGGACCCAGTACATAATCCAGGAAGTCGAGGGTGTGGGAACCCATGTCGACAAAACGACCGCCGCCGGAGATCTCGGGCAGCACGCGCCAGGGCAGGTTGGTTGGGTCGATGTCTTCGGGCACAGGCTTCTGCTGCAGCAGGACGGTCACAAAACGGACTTCTCCGATCGCACCCCCATCGATCAATTCTTTGACTTTCAGAAACCGAGGCATAGCGCGGCGATAGTAGGCCACGAAGAGGGGAACTCCGGCCGAGCGACACGCGGCAATCATCTCTTCGCACTCCCCAATGTCGAGCGCCATCGGCTTCTCCACATACACCGGCTTCCCCGCCCGCGCGCATGCCAATACATACTCCTTGTGCGAAGACGGAGGTGTGGCTATGTAGACGGCATCCACCTCTGGATCGGCGATCAAGGCATCAGCCGCATCGTACCAGCGCGGCACGCCATGCCGCCGCGCGTAGTCTTCGGCGAGCTTTCCATTGCGCCGCATCACGGCGACCAGGGCCGAATTGCGGGCCTTTTGAAAGCCGGGACCGCTCTTTACCTCTGTGACGTTGCCGCAACCGATGATGCCCCACCGGATGGTTCGCATGGTTCCTCCTCATGATAGTGCTGCCGTAAATAGTCTGCTGCTTCTGCCACCGACCTGGCGCGCCCCGCAAATACCAAAGCCAATGCAAGCAATCCCAACAGGGCGTCCTCGGAGGATGGACTCAGACGGTAACAGGACCCGAACCTGGCGCAGATCACCTCGCGCAAAGCCTCGATTTTCTGTGCCAGCCCTCCGGAGAAGACGATCCGTTCCCATCCGTGTGCCGGCGCAAGGCGTTCGGCACAGATGAAGTAGTTCTCGGCCATATCTTCGAAAGCGGCGCGGAACAGATGTCCTGCGGTCAGGTTGTCTTCCCGGATGTTGGCAATCTCGCCGCGATCGCCGCGCAGGCTGTCGAAGAATGCCAGGTTAACCCGCAGGTCAGTGGCAGGCGTCTGTGCGGCAGCGCGGGCAATGACGCGCCAGGGATCGCGTAGGGTCACCCCTTCGCTCTCAGCCAGTTCAGTCAACAGAGACACCAGAACGCTCAGCGCGCGGCCGGCGGGGATGTGCGTGACTAGGTTCAGGTACTTGTCGTCAAAAAACGGGCGGGTCTGGTAATCGCCGCGCACGAGCTTCGAGCTGATGATGCTGGCTTGAGAACCGGTTGAGATATTGAGGGACAGCTCGTTCTCCTGCAG
>Ga0123333_10004274_pt1 | contig 13445 bp, 13 predicted proteins | sample BioC12SIPDNA_3_FD_89957 | JGI IMG/M metagenome (GOLD analysis project Ga0123333, IMG submission 89957) | Anaerobic biogas reactor microbial communites from Washington, USA - Biogas_R2_B C12 SIP DNA | ecosystem: Engineered > Bioreactor > Anaerobic > Unclassified | place: Washington, USA...
CGCGCACCATCAGGAAGGCGCCGGCGCGCAGCTTCTCGCGCCCCTCCTCCAGGGTGGTCGACTCGTGGTCGGAGCCCACACCGCTGGCCAGGTAGGCCTGCAGCTCCGCGCCCGACAGGCCGGGGGCGTGCCCCTCCACCGTGAGGCCGCGCGCCTCGCCCAGACGCGCCTTGGCCAGCACCTCGGGGTCGCCGGCCACCACGGCCGGGAAGCTCATGAGCTCGGCCACCCCCACCACGCGCGGGTGCTCCAGCAGCCGTTCCATGGCGGCGGGGCCGAAGTCGGCGCCCACGGTCTCGAAGGGGCTGGAGGGCACGCAGGAGGGCACCGTGACCCACACGTCGAACGGCAGCGCGTCGGTGCTGGCCAACAGCCAGCGCACGCCGGGCTCGCCGGCCACGTTGGCGACCTCGTGGGGGTCGCAGACGGCGCCGGTCACGCCGCGCGCCAGCACGCCGCGGACGTACTCGGCGGGGCTGACGAGCGACGACTCGAGGTGCACGTGCCCATCGATGAGGCCTGGCACCACGTAAGCGCCGTCCAGGTCGATGACCTCGAGGGCGCGCTCGCGGCGCTGCTGGGCCTGGCCGTCGTCGGGGTCGTAGACGCCGGCCACCAGCCGGCCGGCGAGCAGCACGTCGGCGGGGGTGACCTCGTTGGTGAAGACGTTGACCAGGCGCCCGCCCGCCAGCAGCAGCGTGGCCGGCTCGCGCCCAGCGGCGACCGCCACCGCCGCGGTTACCTCCGCGGCGGTGGCGGTGACGCCCTGGGGCGTGACGCCGGGTCGGGGCGCGCCGCTTACGGCTCGCCCTCCCAGGGGCCCTCGACGTTGGGCGCGGCCCACTGCATGCCGAGCAGGTCGAGGAGCGTGGGGCCCTCGCCCTCGGCGTAGACCTGGTTGCCCTTGCGGTCGGTGAGCGGGCCGGCGAACGGCTCGAACCCGACCGGGTCGGCGCTGAGCTGCTCGATGCGGCGCATCACCAGGTCGTAGACGGAGATCTCGCCGAACTCCTCGCTCTGCACCGTGGTGTCCTTGAGCTGCTGCTCGTAGTTCGGGTGGATGACCTGGCCGGGCGCCACGCCCACCTCGACGGCGCCCTCGGCCATCAGCCAGAAGTAGTCGACGTCATCGAGGTTGTCGGCGGTGTAGGTGCCGTCCATGATCTTGCGGATGATGTCGGTGGTGAGCACGCCCCAGTGCACCAGCTGCCCGGACGCGAGCGTATCGGGGGCGTACTGCGACATGTCGGCGTAGTGCGAGAAGGAGACGAGCCCGCGCGCGGCCGCGGTCTGCGGCACGGTCGGGGTGTCCTCGGTGTAGGCGAAGACGTCGGCGCCGTCGGCGATCAGGGCCTCGGTGGCCTCGCGGGCGGCGGCCGGGTCGAACCAGGCGTAGATCCAGCGCACCACGACCTTGGCGTCGGGGTTGACCTCCTGCACGCCGCGGGCGAAGGCGTTGATGTGGCGCTTGACCTCGGGGATCGGGAAGGCGGCCACGTAGCCCACGGTGTCCGTCTCGGTGAGGGCGCCGGCGATGAGGCCGTTGACGTAGTAGACCTGGTAGAAGTCGGCCATGTAGGTGAGCACGTTGGGGGCGCGCTCGACGCCGGTGGCGTGGCCGAAGATGACGTCGGGGTAGCGCTCGGCGGCCGCCAGCAGGCCGTCGCCGAAGCCGAAGCTCGTGCCGAAGATGACGTTGCAGCCGTCGGCGACCAGCTGGTCGACGGTGGCCTCGACGTCGGCCTCCGCGACCGCCTCGACGTAGGCCGTCTCGAGGCCCGGGATGTCGGCCGCGGTCTGCTGGCGGCCGAGGTCCTGGGCGTAGGAGTAGCCGAAGTCACCCACGGGACCGATGTAGATCCAGCATGCCTTGATGTCGTCTCGCTGGGCGAAGGCAGGGCTGGCCAAGAGGGTTAGGAGCGCCATGACGGCAACTGAACGGAACCGCATACTACGACCTCCATCGGCGCCGGCCGGGGCTCTCGTCTCCCGGTAACGGCGACCAGTCGCGTCTAAGGTGGGCGTGCCCACCTCGCCCACCGGGAGCCCGCTGCTCCCGGTCGTGGCCACGATCAGCGTTCCCCCCGGCGGTAGGGCGTCCCGAGGGCCTCGGGCGCACCCACCGCGCCTCGCCCGCCGCGCAGCGCGATGAGCGTCAGCGCCAGCACGGTGACGAGGTACGGGAGCACGGTCAGCAGCTCCGGCGGCAGGACCCCCTGCAGCCGGAAGGAGAGGGTGAAGAAGGCGCCGAACAGCAGCGCCGCCGGCACCGCGCGCAGCGGGTGCCACAGCGCGAGGATGGCGAGGCCGAGCGCGATCCAGCCCAGGCCGTTGGTGATGTTCTCGCCCCACGCCGGGCGGTAGGCCAGCGAGAAGTAGGCGCCGGCCAGGCCCGAGAGGGCGCCGCCGAAGGTGACGGCCAGGAAGCGCACGCGTCGCACCGAGACGCCGGCCGTGTCAGCCGCCACCGGCGACTCGCCCACGGTGCGCAGCGTGAGGCCGGGGCGGGTGCGGAACAGGAACAGCCACAGCAGCGGCGCCAGCAGGAGCGCCACGTAGGTCAGCGGGTACTGGTCGACGAACAGCATGGGCCCGAGCAGCGGGACGTCGGCGAGGTAGGGCACCGTGACGAACTCCATGGGGCGCGCCAGCGGGCGCCCGACCCAGTCGCGGCCCAGCAGGTTGGCCAGCCCCACGCCGCCGATGGTGATGGCGAGGCCGCTGACGTACTGGTTGGCGCCCAGCGTGACCGACAGCAGGCCGTGGAGCGCGGCCACCAGCATGCCCACCACCAGCGCCGCCACCAGCCCGAGCAGCACCGAGCCGCTCGTCATGGCCGTCACGAAGGCGGCGATGGCGCCCAGCATCATGGTGCCCTCGACGCCCAGGTTCACCACCCCGGCGCGCTCGGCCACGATCTCGCCGAGGGCCGCCAGCAGCAGCGGGGTGGCGAACGCCAGCGCGCGCGCCACCGTGGTGGTCAGGAGCTCGGCTTCCATCTAGGACGGCTTCTCCTCGGGCTCGGGGACGGGGGTGGGGGCGCGCGTGGCCTCACGCGCGCGGTGCCAGACCGGACGATACGACAGCAGCGGCTCGGACGCCACCAGTAGCAGCAGCGTCACCCCGATGATGACGTCGGTGATCTGGAACGGCAGCTGCAGGCTCACCTTGATGACGTCGCCGGCGGCGAACACCCAGCCCAGCAGCGGCGCGGTGATGAGCGTGGCCCAGGCGCGCCGGCGCGCCAGCAGCGCCACCAGGATGGCGGTGTAGCCGTAGCCCATCGAGATGCTGGTGGGCTCGATGAGGCGGTGGTGGATGCCCGCCACCTCCCCCGCCCCGGCGATGCCGGCCGCCCCCGCCGCTAGCGCCGCCAGCGCCAGCGTGGTGGGCAGCAGCTTGATGCCGGCGTATCGCGCGGCCTCGGGGCCGTCGCCCATCACCCGGATCGAGAAGCCCAGGCGCGTGTGGTAGAGCAGCCAGGTGATGAGCAGCGCCAGCAGCACGCCGATGACCAACGTGGGGAGGTGCACGCGCGTGCCCTCCCACAGGGGCAGGTAGGTCTCGCGCGCGAAGCGGTCGGAGTAGCTGAAGCCGGTGACGCTGCGACCGCGCCAGGGGCCGTTGATGAGCCAGCGCACGGTGTAGATGGCCACGTAGTTGAACATCAGCGTGGTGATGATCTCGTTCACCCCGAGGCGCGCCTTGAGGTAGGCGGGGACCAGGCCGTAGAGCGCGGCCGCCACGAAGCCCGCCAGGTAGAGCGCGGGGATGGTGTACCAGCCCACCGGCACGAACAGCGCCACGGCGCTGGCGCCGACCGCGCCGGCGAGGATCTGCCCCTCGGCGCCGATGTTCCAGAAGCGCGCGCGCAAGGCCAGCGCCATGCCCGCGCCGGCCAGCAGCAGCGGGATGCTCTTGCGCACCACCTCGCCGAAGCCGCGCCCGTCCATCAGCGTGCGCCGCACGATGGTGGCGCCGGCCTCTAGCGGGTTCAGGCCGTAGGCGGCGAAGATGCCGAGCGCCACCAGCAACGCCACGAGGAACGCCCCGGCGCTGACGGCCACCAGCAGCCAGGCCGGCGTCGCCAGCCGCGGCACCCAGCGCAAGGAGGCGCGGCTCACGCCTCCACGCTCCCGGCCATCAGCAGGCCCAGGCGCTGGACGCCCTCGGGGCTGCCGGCCTCGGCGGCGGTGAGCGAGCCCACCACGCGGCCGGCGAACAGCACCAGCACACGGTCGGCGAGCGTGACGAGCTCGTCGAGGTCCTCGCTGATCACCACCACCGCCGCGCCGCGCTTGCGCTGCGCCAGCAGGAGCTCGTGGGTCTGGGTGGCGCTGCCCACGTCGAGGCCGTAGGTGGGGTGCGAGGCCACCACCAGGCGCGGCTTGCCGGAGAGCTCTCGCGCCAGCACGATCTTCTGCACGTTGCCTCCCGACAGGGTGCGCGCCTCGGTGCGCAGGCTGGGGGTGCGGATGTCGAAGCGCTCGACGGCCTTCGCGGCGAACGCCTCGGCCTTGCGCCAGTCGATGAGCACGCCGCGCGCGAAGGCCGGGTCGCGCACCTGCCTGAGCACCAGGTTCTCCAGCACGCTCATGCTGCCGACCACCCCCTCGGTGCGGCGGTCCTCGGGGATGTAGGCCACCCCGGCCGCGCGCACCTCGCGGGGCGTGAGGCTGCCGAGGTCGAGCTCGCCGAGGCGCACGGCGCCTCGGCTGGGGCGCGCCAGGCCCGCCAGCACCTGCGCCAGCTCGCTCTGACCGTTGCCCGCCACGCCGGCGATGCCGACGATCTCGCCGGGCCGCACCTGGAAGCTGGCGCCGCGCAGCGCGTCGACGCCGCGGGCGCCCTTGAGCCACACGTCCTGGACCACCAGCAGCGGCTCCTGTCCGGGCACCACCCCCAGGCGCTGCGGCGTGGCGACCTGGCGGCCCACCATCAGGCGCGCCAGCTCGGCGGCGTCGGCCTCGCCGCGCTGCAGGCGCCCCACGACGCGCCCGCCGCGCAGCACCGTGATGCGGTCGGCGACGCGCTGCACCTCGTCGAGCTTGTGGCTGATGAACAGCACGGCACGGCCGTCGGCGCGCATGCGCTCGACGACCTCGAAGAGGGCGTCGGCCTCCTGGGGCGTGAGCACGCTGGTGGGCTCATCGAGGATCAGCAGCCGCGCCCCCTGCAGCAGCGCCTTGAGGATCTCGACGCGCTGCTGCTCGCCGGGCGACAGCTCGGCGACGCGGGCGTCGACGTCGACGTCGAGGCCGTAGCGCCGCGCCAGCTCGTCGGCGCGGCGGCGCAGCTCACGGGTCGGGCGCCAGAAGGCGGCGCCCGGTTGCCCGAGCGCCAGGTTCTCCGCCACGGTGTGTCGCCGGGCTAGGTGGAAGTGCTGCGCGACCAGGCCCAGGCCTAGCTCCTTGGCGTGGCGCGGGTCGCGGATGCGCGTGGGGACGCCGTCGAGGAGGATCTCCCCGGCGTCGGGCTGCAGGAGCCCGTAGAGCATGCTGATGAGGGTGGTCTTGCCGGCGCCGTTCTCGCCCAGCAGGGCGTGCACCTCGCCGCCGCGGAGGTCGAGGTCGACCGCGTCGTTGGCGATCACGCCTGGGAAACGTTTGGTGAGGTCGCGTGCGCTCAGCAATGGCAGCGCGGCGCCCGGGGGGTTCACTTCGGGCGTCCGCACTGCTTCAAACTAACACGGTCCGGCCGCCGCGAGGCAAGCGGCCGGTGAACCGGCCTCAGGCCAGCGGGGAGCTGTTGGCGCCCTGCTCGCGGGCGTAGTAGGGGTTCTCGCCGGTGGAGTGGTCGGTGACGTCCTGCACGCCGACGATCTCGGGGACCTGCTCGCGCAGGATGCGCTCGATGCCGCCCTTGAGGGTGAGGTCGGCGGCGCCGCAGCCGTGGCAGCCGCCACCGAAGCGGATGTACGCCACGCCCTCCTTGACGCCCTCCAAGGCGACGGCGCCGCCATGGCTGGCGACGCCGGGGTTGATCTGGCGGTCGATGACGTCCTGGACCTTCTGGGCCACGGGGTCGTCCCACGTGGCGCCCACGAAGAAGAGCCGGAAGCCGGACTGCATGACGCCTTCCACGAAGTCGACGGTGGCGCCGTCCAGCTGCTTGGCGCTGAGCTTGTCGAGGTAGACGTCGAAGCCGTTCTCGCTCTGCACCTCGTCGTCGGGGCGCTTGTCCTCGGGCTTGACGAGCCAGAGGCGCTGCTCGGCGCGGGTGCCGGCGATGCGCAGCGCCGTCACCCCCTGGCTGCGCTGCGCTTCGATGAAGCGGAGCACGCGGTCCTTGGCGACATCGGTGAAGCTGATCATCTGGCCCTTAGCCTAACCGAACGCTCCCGGCTTCACAGCACCTGCATGACGTAGTGGTCGGTGGCGCGCTCCAGGCCCTCGAGGTTGGCGACGTACACGCCGCGGGTGCCCTCCAGGGCGCCGTCGTTGCGCAGCTCGCCGAGGATGCGCGTGATGGTGACGCGGCTGGAGCCGGTGAGGTCGGCGAGGTCCTCGTGGGTGAGCGCCAGCGGGAGCTTGATGCCGCCCTCGGAGTCGTCGGAGGGGAGGCCGAACTGCTTGGCCAGGCGCAGGAAGGCGCGGGTGACGCGGGCGCCGACGGGCATCTCGGCCTCGTCGAGCATCTCGCGCGAGCGGCGCAGCTGGCCGGCGAGCGAGCGCAGCACGTAGTCGCGCAGGTTGCGGTCGTTCATGGCCTGCTGCGGGTCGATGGGCGTGAGGCAGGCGTCGTGGACCGCCACGACCGTCTCGGCGTGGTTGCCGCCGTCGAGGGCGGAGAGGCCCAGCACGTCGCCGGGGCCGTAGAGGTCGGCGATGCGGTCGCGGCCCAGGCTGGTGGGCACGACGGCCTTCAGCACGCCGTGGTTGACGATGTAGAGGCTGCTGGCCTCGCGATCGGCTTCGTAGAGCACCTGACCAGGCTCGAGCGTGCGGGTGGGGAGCGCAAGCCCGGCGGGGACGATGGCGGGCGCCTGGCAGTTGCTCGGAGTTTCGAGGTTCTCGAAAGTATCGAGCATCGTTGACCTACTTTCTGGAGCCGCGGCTGCGGCGGGCGATGTTCCTGGGGAGCTTCCGGGGAGCGGTGGGCGCCTCGTGGTTCCAACGCCTCTGGCGTGCGCGCCGGCCCGGACAGCTATAGAAACTATAGCACGGTGCTTTACCATTGTCCATACTCGCTAGCCGGGATGAAGGCGGGGTGAGAGCCGACCTGGACGGCGTTCCCGGGCGTGGTGCGGCCGCGGTTGACAGCCCCGCCCCCACACCTTAGCATTTAAGGTGATGACGGTCAGCGACGAACGGTCACCCGCGCTCTCCCCCACCCAGGAGAAGGTCTACCGCCGCCTGGTGGAGCACCAGCGGCGCACCGGCGCCACCCCCGAGCTCTCGGAGCTGGCGCGCACGCTCGGCGTGCACTACGTCACGCTGCGCCAGCACCTCGAGGCCCTGCACACCAAGGGCTACCTGACCTTCGAGAGCCGCGGGCGCGGCCGCTCGCCCCGCCTGGAGCTGCCGCCCGAGGCCACCGGCATCCCGCTGATCGGCGAGATCCCCGCCGGCTCCCCCGGCCTCGCCAGCGCCCACGTCGAGGCCTACCTGCCGCCGCTGGCCGCCAGCGGCGCCCTGCGCGCCGACTTCGCGCTGCGGGTGCACGGCTTCTCCATGGCCGACCTGATCCAGCCCGACGACATCGTGCTGCTCGCCGCCACCCGCCCCACGCGCAGCGGCGAGATCTGCGCCGTGCGCGTCGGCGAGGACGAGGCCACCCTCAAGTACCTCGACCCGCTGCCGCGGGGCCGCTACCGCCTGCGCCCCCACAACCCCGACTTCCCCACCCTGGAGGTCGACGGCCGCGAGCTCACCATCGACGGCGTCTACCGCGGCCTGCTGCGCGGCTCGGCCGCCGAGGGGCTGCTGCTCCCTAACTGATCTGGTCCTAGGGGCCTGTTCCGGTCGCGCGGCGCACCCGCGGCGCGCCGCCTCAGGCCACGACCCCCTGCGCCAGCAGCTCCTCGACCTCGCCAGCGCTGAGGCCTAGCTCCTCGGTGAGCACCGCGCGCGTGTCCTGCCCCAGCAGCGGCGGCACCGGCACGGCGGCCACGTCGGGCGCCAGGTCGAGCGCCTGGCCGTCGGGGCCGCGCGCGTGCCACAGCGGGCTCGCCACCATCGGCAGGCGCCCGGCGGTGGGGTGCTCGCCCTCGATCACCGCGCCCCGCGCCGCCGCCTGCGGCTCGGCGAGCGCCTCGTTCAGGCCCAGCACCTGCGTGGCCGGCACCTGCGCCTCGCGGCAGGCGGCCACCAGCTCGTCGCGCCGGAACGCCTTCACGCGCGCGGCCAGGAGCGGAACCAGCTCCTCGCGGTGCGCCACGCGCCCCTCGTTGGTGACGAAGCGCCCCTCGGCCCACTCCGGGTGCCCCAGCACGGCGCACAGGCGCGCGAACTGGGCGTCGTTGCCCACCGCCAGCACCAGCGCGCCGTCGGCGGCCTCGAACGCCTGGTACGGCACGATGTTCGGGTGGCCGCTGCCCAGGCGCCGCGGCGCCTGCCCCGTCAGCAGGGTGTTCTGCGACTGGTTCACGAGGCTGGCCAGCGCCACGTCGAACAGCGCCAGGTCGAGGTGCGCCCCCTCGCCCGTGCGCTGCCGCCGCCGCAGCGCCGCCAGCGCCCCCACGGCGGCGTGCAGGCCGGTGAGCACGTCGATCCACGCCACCCCGAGCTTGACAGGGGCGCCGCCCGGCTCGCCGGTCATGGCCATCAGCCCCGACAGCGCCTGCATGGCGCCGTCGTAGCCCGCCTCGCTGGCGCGCGGGCCGCTCTGGCCGAAGCCGGTGATCGACACGTACACCACCGCGGGGTTGTCGCGCGCCAGCGAGGCGTAGTCGAGGCCGTAGCGCGCCAGGTCGCCGACCTTGTAGTTCTCGACCACCACGTCGGCGCGGCGCGCCAGGTCGCGCACCAGCGCGGCGCCGCGCGGCTCCTTGAGGTTCACCACCACGCTGCGCTTGCCGCGGTTCACCGACAGGTAGTAGCCGCTCTCGCCCGCCACGTACGGCGGGCCCCAGCGGCGCGTGTCGTCGCCGGCGGGCGACTCCACCTTGATCACGCGCGCGCCCAGGTCGGCGAACAGCAGCGTGCAGTAGGGGCCGGCGAGGACGCGGCTCAGGTCGAGGACCAGCAGGTCGTCGAGCATCGGTAGCCCGAGTGTAGCCGCGCGCGCCTACGGCGCGACGAACCCGGGTACCAACGCGGCGTCGAAGCCGCGCCCCAGCACCGCGAGCGCGCGGTCGGGGCGGTCGGTGATGATGCCGTCGACGTCCAGGCCCACCAGGCGCTCCATCTCGGCGGCGTCGTTGATGGTCCACACCTGCACGCGCAGGTTGCGCGCGTGGGCCGCCGCCACGAAGCGCGGCGTGACCACCGTGAGGCTCCCCTGCGCCACCGGCACCTGCATGGCCTCGAACGGCGGGCTGTAGACGGCCGCCAGGCGCGTCAGCGCCAGCACGTAGAAGAGCGTCACCTCCTGGCGCGTGGCCGAGGTGGCGACCTCGGGGCAGGCGTCGCGGAAGGCGCGCATGGGGGCGCTGTGGAACGACGCCACCATCACCCGCTGGGTGTCGCCGCCGGCGCGCAGCTGCTCGCAGAGGGCGCGGCCGGCCGCCGCGTCGTCCTGCTTCAGCTCGATGTTCACGGCCATGTCGGGGAAGCCGCCGAGCACCTCCGCAAGCGTGGGCACGCGCAGGCCCTGGCCGCGGTAGGGGAACTCGCCGTCCGCCGCCGCGCTGGGGCCGTTCACGGTCCAGCGGAAGCCGGCGTCGAGCGCGTCGAGCTCGGCGCCCGTGAGCTCGGCCACGCGCCCGCTACCGTCGGTGGTGCGGTCGACGGTGGCGTCGTGGATCACGCGGAACACCCCGTCGGCGTCCTGGTGCACGTCGATCTCGAGCACGTCGGCGCCCAGCGCGCTCGCGCCCTCGAAGGCGAGCAGGCTGTTGTCGGGCCACAGGCGCTGCCCGCCGCCGTGCGCCAGCACCAGGCGCGGCTCGTCGAACTGGTCGAAGTAGGCGTGCTCGGCGGCGGGCTGGGCCAGCAGCGCCAGCAGCCCGTAGGCGGCCGCGAGCACGACGACGATGGCGAGGATGACGCGTAGGAACCGCATGTTGCCTCCGGTGGCTGGACTCGAGCGCAAGTGTAACCGGCCGCACCTCGCGGCGGCGCGGAGCCCCAGCTACCCGGTGGCGTGGCAGAACTGGGATATATTCGGCCGGAACCGAAGCTCACCCGGCCGCCGTGAGCGTCGCCTGGCGCCGCACCGCAGCGGTGCGAGCCCCACGCGGAGCGCTCTCAGGCCGTGGCTGGACGGTTCCCTTGGAGGACCCGACATGCCCAGACGACTGCTTCTCGCGCTCTCGTTCACCTTGGCCACGACCTTGGTCGCGGCCCAGTCGCTTCCTACCGTGAACGCAGCCATGGAGGCCGTAGGCACCTTCTCCTGGGTGGTGCACGGCATGGAGTACTTCGGCACCGCCGAGGCCCACGGCTTCCGCGTGGTCGGCACCCCCTACGTCTCCAAGCAGGCCACCGAGATCGCGCTGCGCTCCGGCGAGGCCGACGTGAAGGTCGACGACTTCCTCGGCCCCGTGCTGCTGCGCGACGCCGGCATCGCCGCCAGCGGCATCTACCCTTACGCCACCGCCATCGGCGGCCTGGTGGTGCCCGTCGACTCCGAGATCCAGAGCGTCGCCGACCTGGCGGGCGCCACGCTGGCGGCCGGCAGCTTGCGCGACAAGAGCCTGCTGATCCTGCGTGCGCTGACCATCTCCGAGTACGGCTTCGACCCGCAGGCCGACGGCGAGGTCATCGCCGCCGCCCCGCCGCTCATGATGCAGCTGACCGCCTCCGGCGAAGCCGAGGCAGCGCTGCCGCTCTGGCACTGGGTGGCGCGCATGGAGGCGGCCGGCGTCGCGCGCGAGATCATGACCGTGGCCGACATGCTCGGGGCGATGGGCCTGCCGTCCGACCTGCCGAACCTGGTGGTGGTGGCGCGCGACGACATGCCCGACGAGCTCAAGGTGGCGTTCCTCGCCGCGCTGCAGGACACCATCGACGTGATGCTGGCCACCCCCAACGACGACCCGTTCTGGCAGACGATCCTCGACCTCGAGCTCTACTCGCTGCCCGACGCCAGCCAGTTCCCGCAGGTCGTCGAGCGCTGGAAGCTCGGCACCACCAGCACCTGGAACCAGCAGACCATCGACGGGCTCGTCGCGATGGTCGACCGCCTGGTCGAGCTCGCCGGCCCCGAGGTGGTGGGCGTGGAGGCCGTCGACCCCGCGGCGTACTCCCTCGACTACCTGCCGCGCTGAGCGGAACCGGCAACTAGATGACCATCGAGGCGATCGACGACGGCGCGCGCGAGGCCAACGGCCGCGAGGCGCGCGCCGACGCCGTGCTGGCCCGGGCCGCGGAGCGCGCCCGGCGGCAGCGGCTGGAGGGGCGTGTCGGCACGGCTCTCCAGCTCGCCTCCTACGCCTCGATCCTCCTCCTGTGGCTGCTGGCAGCGCGCACCCTCGGCGCGGTGGTGCCGGGGCCGATCGAGACCTTCGAGTTCATCGGACGCGAGCTGGAGCGCGGCACGCTGCTGGCGCACCTCTGGGTCACCACCCAGCGCGTACTGATCGCCTTCGTCGCGGCCATGGTGGCCGGCGTGGCCATCGGGGCCGCCATGGGCTCCTCGCGACGCCTCGACGACCTGCTCCAGGGCTGGCTGGTCGTGACCCTGACCGTCCCGCGGATCCTGCTGTTCGTCGTCGCCTACCTGACCATCGGCCTGACCGACCGCGCGCTGGTGCTAGCGCTGGTCATCACCGTGGTCCCCACCATCGTGGTCGCGATCCGCGAGGGCACCCGGGCGCTGGACGCCTCGCTGCTGGAGATGGCCACGGCGTTCCGGCGCACCCGCGCCCAGGCGTGGCGCCACGTGATCCTCCCCCAGCTCACGCCCTTCATCATCGGCACCGCCCGCGGCGCGTTGGCGCTCGCGTGGAAGATGGTCGTGCTGGGCGAGCTGATCGGCCGCACCAGCGGCGTCGGCTACCAGATCTCCTTCTACTTCCAGTTCTTCAACATGACCGGCATCCTGGCCTACGGCGTGACGATGATGGTGCTGCTGGCCGCCGTCGACCTGGGCGTGATGGGCGTGGTGCAGCGCCTCGCCTTCCGTTGGCGCGCGCCGGTTCGCGTGAACTCCACCGGATGAGCACGAGCGTTCGTACCCATGGCTGACATCCACGTTTCGGGCCTCTCGAAGGCGTACCCGCTCGCCCGCGGCGGCGAGCGGCTCGCGCTCGAGGACGTCGACCTGCGCATCGACAGCGGCGAGTTCGTCTGCCTCCTGGGCCCCTCCGGCTGCGGCAAGACGACCCTGCTCAACATCCTCGCGGGCCTGGACCGGCCGGACGCCGGCAGCGTGCGGGTAGGCGACCCCGACACCGCTACGGCCGTGACGAGCTACGTGTTCCAGGAACCGCGCCTGCTGCCCTGGAAGAGCGTGCGCGCCAACCTGCGCTTCGTGCTCGACCGCGCCGACGGCGCCGACGAGCGCATCGACTACTGGCTCGAACGGGTGGGCCTGGCCGGCCGCGGCAACGACTACCCGCGCCAGCTCTCGATCGGCCAACGCCAGCGCGTGGCCGTCGCCCGCGCCCTGCTCATCGAGCCCGACGTGCTGTTCATGGACGAGCCGTTCTCGGCCCTCGACGAGCTGACGGCCTCGCGCATGCGCGAGGAGCTGCTGGGGCTGTGGCAGGAGCTGGGCTGCACCGTCGTGTTCGTGACCCACAACCCGATGGAGGCGGCCTTCCTCGCCGACCGCATCGCCATCATGAGCCCCGGTCCGGGCCGCATCGTCAGGGAGTACCGCGTGTCGGAGGCGTTGCCGCGGCCGCGGGACGCGGACGATGCGCGGTTATGGGAAGTTTCTAGGAACGTCGTCAGTGTACTGAAGGGGCGCTCGAGCGGGCAGCGAGCCTGATCGCGCGTGTTGAAGCCCTTGAGCGCGGCGCTCCGACGAGCTCCGCGTGCCTCCGGCGCATCGCTAGCAGCGAATATTTCTCATTGACTATGCAGTTCGGAAAGTAGTTAAACTGCTCGGGCTGCTCAAAGGAACCAGTCAAGGGACGTTCGTCCCGGCCGCTCACGGGGCCAACGAGCGCATCAGATCACGGTGGCGTGAGCCACCGAAGGAGGTAAGCCTTTCGTGGTTTCTCGTAGTAACACCTGGCTCCGCGCCGCTCTCCTCTCTGTGCTGGCGCTCGCTACGGTCGGCGCCCTCGCGAACGAGGCCGGCGTCCAGCTGGCTCTGGAGGAGAACGAGCGAGTCAAGTCCGTTTAAGTCTGTAAATTCCTCCAGAGCCAGTCATCGCTAGGCTGCCAAGCCCA
>Ga0123333_10004279_pt1 | contig 13435 bp, 11 predicted proteins | sample BioC12SIPDNA_3_FD_89957 | JGI IMG/M metagenome (GOLD analysis project Ga0123333, IMG submission 89957) | Anaerobic biogas reactor microbial communites from Washington, USA - Biogas_R2_B C12 SIP DNA | ecosystem: Engineered > Bioreactor > Anaerobic > Unclassified | place: Washington, USA...
ACGCTCTGGCGCATCCGGCGCACAGAAGGGCCGCGCGGCGAGCTGCCCCCACAGCCGGTAGAGCTGCCGCACCGCAGCGTGCAGTACCTCGCCGCGGCGGCCGGCGTTGCCGCCGTGCTGGGTGTGGGCGGCTGGCTGGCTCGAAAGCTGCGCGGTAAGTGAGGGCTGTTCTTTTCTTAGCTAAGCTAGGCGATGGCCCAGTGCTCAGGGGCAGTGGATGAGGCCTTGGGCCCAGAGGCAGCCGCCGCAGGCCGGGAACTCGTTACCGAAACAGTCGTCCTCGTTGGCCTCGGACATCTCGCAGCCGCCGCAGAAGGTGCAGGGGGCGAAGGCGAAGCTCTGCACGCGCTCGCGGTAGGCGACGTACTCAGGCTCGTACCAGATGTCGAGCAGATTCTGCTCGTTTACGTTGCCGAGCACGTGGCGGCGGTTGAGCCGTTCCTTGCCGTGTAAATAGGTGATGTGCGTGTGCAGCAGGGGCAGGCACGGCGCCACAGAGCCATCCCAGCCGATAGAGATCGTCCCGCTTTCGATGAAGTTGCAGACGTCGTTGGCGCCTGCGAGGCTGTTGCCGGCAAAGGTGACGTTGTAGTCGCTGTCGAAAGCGCGGAAAAGGGCCTCCTGCGTTGTCTCGTCGATGTCCATGCGCGGCAGGCTCAACTGGGCGTGCCACGGCGAGGACATATAGGCCACGTTGCGCACCGAGTGGCGATAGAGGATTTCGGCCTGCATCTCTTCCGTATAGGCCAGGACGTTGCTGACAGAGAAATGTTTGGCGCCCAGGTTGCGGGCCATCTGCAGCACAGCCGGCAGGTCGTCGATGTTGCGGCGCATGGCGACGAAGGCGACGCCGATCTCCGGCCGGGGATGGTGGCTGCCCCGCCGCAGCTTGCGAAAGAGAGCGAGGTTCTCCAGCACCTGGGGCAGGGCCGCGCCCAGGCGCACGTCGGCGTAGCTCTCTGGCGTGGCGCCGTCGATGGAGACCCAGAGCAGATCAAGACCACTGGCAATAAGCTGGCGAGACCGGCGCTCGTCCAGCAGTGTGCCGTTGGTGATGATTTCGGTACGCGCCCCGATGTCGTTTGCCCGGCGGATCCATTCGATCGTCTTCTTGTGGAAAAGCGGCTCGCCGAGGCCGCCAAAAAAGAGAGTCGGCCGGGGCGAGAGCTGGCTCACATTGTCCAGTATGGCGGCAAAGGTCGCCTCGCTCATCAGACCGCCGCGCTCTTCTTCCCAATTGTGGCGGATGCAGGTGCGGCAGGCGAGGTTGCAGAGGATGGTCGGCTCGACGTAAATCTTGGTCAGGTGAGTCACCGGCCGGTGCAGGCGAACGTAGTTGCTGCCCTCGTCCAGGCGGACGCGCGCGCCCGGTTCCAGGCCGAACTGCTCGCGTAGCTCGGCGGGCAGGACCAGGCGGCCCTGGTCGTCCACCTCCGCCCAGACGGCCGGCTTGCCAGTTACCGTGGAGCCTGTGGTTGCGCTGGCGGGCGGGCTTACCTCTGCCCCGTGCCCGGGCTCGTTCTGACCATTGTCACTTAGGTTTACGTATCGCTCTGAGATCATCGGGAATAGCCCCTCTGCCGGCCTGCCGGTGGTTTTCGCCTTCCTAAGAGTGTAGCCCGCGCTTTGCCGGGACCCCAGTGATCTTCATCACCAGGATGGGCGACATATGTTACGCTGATTCGGTACGGAATGGGGGAGCAGGCAGGGCGGAAATAAAAAATGAGGTGGCCGGTGCCGCGGGCGCGGTCCAGACCACCTCTGGGCGGGGAGCAATGGCAGTATAGCATAGAATCGTAGGGCGGCAAGTCAGTTCATTTTTTGTTCATGAGGCGGGGCGAGGTGATAACCGACTATGTCGCCGCGCGCGCACAAAGCGGCGATTTTCCGCTACACTATCCGCAGCAAATAGACCCACAAGCAGGAGGCTGGCGATGCCTACTCTGGCTGGCTACAACCACTTTGGCGGCAGGCACTGGGAGACGGGCACTGTGCACAACTTCTATGCCTACCGCGGCTATACCGCCCCACACACCGGCGCCCCCTACAGCGAGGCGTTTTTGCTGGGCGTCAGCGGCGGCATTACCGTCGGCTACTTCAAGTTTGCCTACGAAGGTTACGATCCCCAGTGCAACATCCTCACGCGCAATACGTTCGACCCACTGGACACGCTGCTCTCCCGGCTGGGCGTGGTGCAGAACCTCGAACAGACGCGCAGCGCCGACCGGGCGGAAGCGATCCTCGTGGAGACGCTGCAGGACGGCCTGCCGGCGATTGTCTGGGCCGAGGCCTGGAGCCTGCCGTACAACGGTTGGGCAGCAGATGACGGCATGTGGGGCTCTTTTCCACTTGTCGTCTACGGCTACGAGCCGGAGCAGCAGGTTGTGGCGATTGCCGACCGGGCCCGCGTGCCGCTCACGGTGACGCCGGCCGAGCTGGCTGCTGCGCGGGGCCGTATCAAGAAGGACCGCTACCGGCTGCTGACCCTGGAAGCGCCAGACGAAAAGAAGCTGGGCGCTGCCGTACAGATGGGCATCCACGACACAATTCGCCTGTTCACCGAGCCGCCGCCCAAAGGGGCGGCCCACAATTTCGGCCTGCGCGCGCTGCAGCATTGGGCCCAGATGCTGCGCCAGCCGGCCCACCGCCAGAGCTGGGAGAAGGCGTTCCCACCCGGCGCGGGCATGTACGCCGGGCTGACGTCGGCCACTTACTTCGCCTTTCTTTTCGGCAAGGGGACGGAGCAGGATGCCGAGCGGGGCCTTTATGCAACCTTCCTGGAAGAAGCAGCGGCCTTGTTACGCCGGCCGGCTCTGCAAGAGGCGGCGGAGCGCTTTCGCGCCAGCGGCGATGCCTGGCGGCGGCTGCCCGCGGCCCTGTTGCCCGACGAGGTGGCCCTGTTTGGCGAGGCGCGCGAGCTGCTGGTCCGGCGCCACTGCCTCTTTCTCGAAGAGGGAGGGGCAGCGCTGCCCGCGATGCAGGAGGTGGATAGCCGTCTGGCAGCGATCCGTGCCGCTATGGATGACGATTTCCCGCTGAGCGCGGCGCAGGTTGTCGCCCACCGCGAGGCCATCGCCGCCCAGCTCGACGCCATCTACGAGGCCGAGCGCGCCGCGGTGGAGGCCCTGCAGGCAGCGATGGTGTGAGGTGATGGCGCGCCGGGAGAGCCGTCCGCCACGTCAAGATCACCAGCGCGGAGCAGATCGAGCAGCCGGCGCTGCGCGCGCTCGTCGAGGCGGCTGTCGAGGAACGAGAGCGCTTTCTCGGCCGGGCGGCGCAGGGTGGTTGAGGCGCCTTCCGCGAGCCTGCTATTGCCGGCTCGCGGAAGCGACCTCAGGCAGAAAGGGGCCGCTCACGTATAGGTGTGGCGCCGGTCCTGACGCCGGGCCAGCTCGCTGGCATAGCGTTGGCCCAGGGTGGCTGCATGTTCTCTGGCCCAGTCGCTGAGGCGCGTGTGGCCGGTAGGCGGCGTCTCGACGTACAGCAGGCCCACCATGAGGCCGGCGATCTCGTCCCGCGTAATCATCACGTCGCCGGTGAGGCGGCCGAGGAGCCAGCCGGCGGCGTAGCCCAGGCTGGGAGGAACTGAGACGAGGAGACGCTGCTTACCGACGATGTGGGCGATTGTCTCCACGAGCTGGCGATAAGTGAAGGTCTCTGGACCAATTGCGTTCAGGATGACGTTCTCCCGCGCCTGACCCTGGGCGACGGCAAGGCGCGCCAGATCGTCTACGTAAATGGGTTGCAGGCGGTAGCTGCCGTCGCCGAAGAGGCCAAAGACGGGCAGGCGGCGCAGCACCCAGGCGATGTTGTTAATCAGGATATCCTCTTTGCCAAAGAGGACGGTGGGGCGCAGGATGGCATAAGAGAGGCCACTGGCCTGCAGTGCACCTTCCAGGATCGCCTTGCCGCGAAAATAGGGGAGCGGCGACGCCTCCGATGGGTTGGTGATGCTGACGTGCACGACGCGCTCGACGCCGGCTTGCCGAGCGGCGGCGAACAGGGTTTCTGTATTGCGGATGGCATCGTCGAACGTGAAATTGCGGTGGTTGAAGCGCACCCAGTAGGTGTTGTAGAGCACCGAGACGCCGCGCAGGCTCTCCGCGAGTGCAGCCGGCCGGTCAAAGGCGAGTGGATGGGCCGGGATGCGATCGCCAAACGGGTTGTTGCGCTGCGGCGAGTCGGTGAGGGTGACGACGCGCTGGCCCTGGGCAAGCAGGCGGGCCGCGATGTATTTGCCGGAATAGCCAAAGGCGCCCGTGACGGCGTGGGTCAGCGCAGCAGGCGGCGGGGATGATTGTTCGCGGTGGTCCATAAGAGCAATCTCCTTGCGTTCATCGTATTCATAACGTTCAAAACATTTTGAAACTTATGAATATGATAATCCAAGACGAAGCGGTTGGCAAGAGGCGTTATGGGGAAGTTTGCCGAGGCGGGCAGCTGTGCAGGCGGCCTAATCCGGTAGCGCCGTCCCGTCCCACTCGGTGGCAAAGCGGTAGAACGCTCGGACCCAATCGCCGCCAGAGCTGACATCGCTATCGGGCGGGCCGTAATCCAGACCGTTGCGCACGATAATCAGCCGTTGATGAGGCGCGACGTAGATGAGCTGCCCGTGGTCGCCCATCGCGGTGAAATCGTAGTCCGTCTCGCCCCGCCGGAAACCCCACCACATGTACCCGTAATAGCCGTCGGACTGGCGCAGGAAGCGGCCGGTATCGTCCCGTTAGTAGGCGTCCGTCTCCGTAGCCGGGTCGGGCGCCGTGGAATCGACGACCCAACCGGCCGGCACGACCTGTGTCCCGTTCCACGAACCCTGCTCGCGATACAGCCGGCCGAGCTTGGCATAGTCGATGGCCCGCGCGTTCAGCCCCGCCTCCATCTTCTCGAAGCCGCTCTCCTCGCTGTCAAGGCTCCACGAGCCCTCGAACTCCATGCCCACCAGGCCCCACAGCTTCTGCTGCATGTAGTCGGTCACGGACATGCCGGTCGCGCGCTCGATAATCAGCCCGAGCAGCTGCGGGTGATACTTGTTATAGCTGAAATAGTTGCCCGGCGGATCGACGATGCGGGAAAACTCCAGAGCCGCCTTTCGCTGGTCGGGATAATAGGAAGTGAGGATGTCGTCGCTGTTGAAGAGAAGCGGGCGAAATGCCTGATAGGCCATCCCAGACGCCATGCGCAGCAGGTGACGGATGGTGATCTGCGTAAAGCGCTCGTCGCGCTCGGTCAGCTCGGGCAGGTAATCGGTGATCGGGTCGTCAACGCTGGCGATGTATCCCTCAGCGAGGGCAATGCCGACCAGGGCGCTGTCAAACGACTTGGCCGTCGAGAAGGAGGTCAGCAGCGTATCGCGTTGAAGCCGTTGAAATACCTCTCGTAAAGAACGGCGTCATCCTGGATGACGATGAGCGCCTGGGTGCCGCCCTGTTCCAGGAAGGCGTCGAACTCCTCCACGCCGAAGACAGAGGCAAAGCGCGCGGCGACTTCCTCTTCGCGCAGGTTCTGGCGAAAGGAGAACGGTTGCGGCGAAGGCTACATCGTGCGCATAGGGAAGTTGTTCATGTAGTCGCCGTAATCGGAAGCGCGCCAGGCGAGCACACGGCGCACGTACTCGGCCGGATAGACGACGTGGGCGACCAGGAGGAAGACAGACACGAGGACAATAAGAACCAGGATGGTCCCGACGAGAATACGCAGGATTCGTTTCATATTGTCCCCTTCGTGGCTAGACCGCAAACTCGACCAGCGCCGCCATAGTACACGGTGACTGTGCCTCTGACCACAGGTTCGTGCCAGAGAAGGGGGCGTGGGGGACATCTCCTTTGATTCCCTGCCGGCCGGGTGATTAGCCTGGCCGCAAAGCCGGCCTGCTACTCGGCCGGGCGTCGTTTATGTGCGCCCTCTCATCCCATCGGCATCTTGTTGACGGACGGTATAACCCACGGTATAGTGATTGCCATATTACAAAACTCTGCACCTGGAAAAACGTCTACCGAAACGCCAAGCCGTCCAGCACTTTGTAGTCTGGGCGGCTTTTTCTTTCGCCACCGTTTCCTCCGGTACAGGCGCGTCCTAACCGGCGCAACCAGCCATAAGGAGTAAACACCATGGCACAAACTGAAAACGGCACAGTTAAGTGGTTCGACGCATCTAAGGGATACGGCTTCATTGTGCGCGATAGGGGCGGCGATGCCTTTGTGCATGCCAACGAGATGGCGGACCCGTCGGTCCAGTCGCTGGCTGACAACGATCGTGTCGTCTTTGAGATCGTTCAGGGCGCGAAGGGACCGGCCGCGAAAAACGTGCGCCGTCTCGCCCAATAATTCCCGCTATTAGCCAATAACGACGCCCTGCTGTGGCCCTGGCCCGGCAACCCACTTCCCTCACGGCTGATGGATCGGTCGTCTGATCCTCTCACCCAAATATCTGGAGAAAAAATGACAAACATCTACGTTGGTAATCTTGATTGGCAGACCACCGAAGAGGAGCTGAAACAGGCCTTCGAGGCTTATGGCGCCGTCAGTTCCGTTGCGATCATCAAGGACAGACAAACGGGCCAGTCTCGCGGCTTTGCCTTTGTCGAAATGGAATCGGCCTCCGAGGCCCAGGCGGCCATCAGTGCTCTCAACGAGCGCGAGCTAAACGGGCGTGCGCTGACTGTTAATACGGCGAAGCCTCGCGAGGAGCGCACCGGCGGACAGAGGCAGAACAGCTTCAACCGTGGCGGTCGCTCCGATTTCGGGCGCAACCGCCGCCGCTAATCCGGTAGCAACTACGTCACTGAATTGCAGCGACTATCGGGATAACCGAGATTGTTCAAGAATATCCTCGTGCCTCTGGATGGCTCGACCCGGGCTGAAGCGATTCTGCCTCATGCCCGGGCGATGGTCGCTGCTCAAGGCTTGTGTGTCGCTCTTCTTACGTCCCATCCACCAGCACCGGCTGGCTACTCCAATCCCCCGCAGACAGAAAGTAAGTGAAATCCATGAAGCGCAGACGTGTTTATACTCACCGTACGCTGAAGATGAGAGAAGACTTTCTGCAATGGTTGCGTGACAAGAATGCTCTGCAGGAGCAGGAAGCAGAAGTACAACCCGACCTGATGAAACGTGCCGGCTTGCTGGCTATGATGGTCTGGGCAGACGATGGTGGCCGTGTTCTCTGAACAGGAAGCCGGACACCCACAACGGCAGTCGTTACCTTAAGTAATAAAGGAGTACTGTGATGGCCAAGGGCAAAAACAGCAAGAAGAAGGGCAATAAGAAGCCATCCAGAAGCGTCAAGGAAAAAAGACAGGCGAAGAAAGACAAGAAGGAGAAGAAGCGCGAAGCCTCGATCGAGTGATCCAATACAGCTCGCTTGATGGACAAGGCGGTTTTCGCAGGGAAGGCTCGTGCCAGGCAATCTGCTGCGTTTACGGACGGGCAGCTAGCTTGTGGGAGTATTCTAAACTCTTACCTCCTGATGGCACGTTCGACTGGATGGCTTTGTCCAGCGGCGCTTCTAAGGTTTTGGTTACAGTGGCTAAGTAGCGGCCGGACCATCACGACCAGAGCGAGTGGAGGAATCGCGACCGTTCTACTACTCGGCCGGCCGGCTGACCAGGGTTGCGGCAGTCGCCGGCCGGAGCACGACCTGTAGGGTGCCCACGTCAGGCTCTGTGCTGCCCACGCCGAGCAACGGCCCGCCGGCTCCCCAGCAGGCGGCCTCACCCCCTTCGAGAACGGCGCAGGTATGCGCAGAGCCCGCGCTGATCGCCAGGACGCCCCGCTCCAGACCCAGGACGGGTGCGGGTTCGCTGCGGTCGCGCCAGCCGCCGTCGCCCAGCTGCCCGCCGGCGTTATCGCCCCAGCAGACGGCGGCACCGGCTGTCGTGACGGCGCAAGTGTGGCTGCTGCCGGCGCTGATCGCCGAGACCGGGCCGGTATGGGTATAGACCGGGCTGTGGCGCGTCGTCGTCGTGCCGTCGCCGAGCTGTCCCCACCAGTTCGCGCCCCAGCACTGCACGCCGCCGTCATCCAGGAGCGCGCAGGTATGCCCGCCACCGGCGCTGAGATCGACGGCGGGCCCGCCCAGGCCGATCACGTCGGTGGGGACCGGATTCATCGACCCGGCCCGACGATCGCCAAGCTGGCCCGAACGGCCGTCTCCCCAGCAGCGCACGCCGCCGGAAGCCAGCAGCGCGCAGGTGTGGTGATGGCCGGCGACGACTTTCTGGGCCGGCAGGTCGAGGCTCACCGGAGTGGCCACAGGCGCCCCCGTATGCCCTATACCCAGCTCGCCCGAAGCGTTGCCGCCCCAACACCACACGACGCCGTCCATGATGGCGCAGACGTGGCCCAGGCCGGCGCTGAGCCCCGTAATATGGCCTGAAAGCGCGAGCAGAGGGGTCAGACTCGACGTGGTCGTGCCGTTGCCCAGATTTCCAGTCCAGTTAGCGCCCCAACAGCGGACTTCAGTGACCTCCCCGCTCACTTCCACGCGAGCACAGGCAAAGTCTGCCCCGGCGCTGATTTCCACAACCCCCTGATCCAGGCCGGCGACCTCGTTTGGGTAGAGGGCATCGGCGATATCGCCATTGCCCAGTTGCCCATAGATGCCGGCGCCCCAGCAGGCAGCCGCTCCCCCGGTTGTGATGGCGCACCGGGAGTTCCAGCCGGCTTCGACAGCGGAGACGCCATTAAATGGCAGGCCGGCGGCCGGGGCCGTTGCGGGAAACTGAGAAGGAGCCACGCCGTAGGCCAGGGCGAGCAACGCCAGCAGGAGAAGGGGGACAAGGCTGCTTCTCAACAGCACGCGAAAGCTTGCTTTATCGTCCATCAGTACCCTCTTGAAGTGATCAAGGCCGCGCGGGGTACCGGCCTCACGACAGTCGTGTTTATCTCTCGCAGGAAAGGGCTTTCTTGCAGTTGTCCGATGACGATCTTCAGAGGTGGGGCCGGCCGTGTTGTGCCTGGAGATAGAGATAGCATAAGCGAGGCGACGCCGTGGCACATCGGGAGAGGCTCCCTAATTTGGGGTGGGGCGCTCCCTATATTAGGAAGCCTGATGGAGGGCAGAATCGCGTGAGACAGGACAGGCTGCGCAAGCCTGTCCTGTCTTGAGGCCCGGAGCGCTAGAAATCCGGGTGGCGGCGGGCCAGGGCGGCGGCTTCCTCGCGGGTGGCGACCTCCAGCCGGGCCAGCACGGCCGAGACGTGGTGGTCCACCGTCTTTGGCGAGATGTGCAGCCGGCCGGCGATTTCGGCGTTGGTCAGCCCCTCAGTCAGCAGGGTGAGGATCTCCAGCTGGCGATTGGTGAGGCCGAAGGGATTCTCGCGGGTGGCGGCGCGGGGACCACGGGGGATCGTCTGCACGCCGGCAGCGCGCAGGCCAGCCCGCACGCGCTCGGCCATTGGGCGGGCGCCGAGCTGCTCGAAGATGAGGAGCGCCTCTTTCTGCGCTGCGGCGTCGCCGCCGGCCAGCGTCCGCGCCTGCTCGTAGGGGCAGCCCAGCCTTTTCCAGGCCGCCGCTGCTCCTTGCCAGTCGCCGGCGATCTGGGCGGCAAATGGAGTGGCGGCCCAGGCCGGTACGGCAAGCTGCTCGCCGGCCTGCCACAGCCAGTAAGCCAGCTCGCCGGTGAACCAGGGGTGGCACTTGCCGGCAGCGAGGCCGTAGACGGCGCGAGCTTCTTCGCCCGCCCGCCGGAGATCGCCCGTGAGCCAGGCAGCCTCGGCCCGCGCCGCACGCACGAGGCCGGTACGGTGCAGGCTGCCGGTTGGCTCGGCCAGAACCAGCGCTTCGTCCAGTGTTTCCTCTGCCTCCGGCAGACCCTGGCGGGCCTGGACGATGCCAAGGGCGGCCAGCGCCGTAATCCGGCTGGGGACCGACACGCCGGGGCGTTGCAGGACTTCACTGGCCACACCTACAGCTTCCTCCCAGCGGCCCAGGCGCAGCAGGGTCATCGCCCACCAGGCGGACATATAGAGCCGCAGCCGGTCCAGATCGCGCTCGGCGGCGTAGGCCATACCTGCCGTCAGATAACGCTCCGCCCGGCGCAGATGGTAAAGCTCGCAGGAGGCGGAGCCCAGATTCGTGTAGGCATGCGCCGCCGTCGTCTCCCGCCCGGCCTCGTGCGCCGCCGCCAGATTGCGCTCCAGGTAGCGGCAGCCGCGCTCGTAGTCCAGGAACAGCCGGGCCGAGCCGATAATGTTCCGGGCCGAGAGCTGTTCGGGCATGTTGCCGATCTTTTCGGAGACAGTGATATCTTTTTCAGCCCAGGCGATCGCTTCCTCGTAATCGTGTTTCAGAAAGCGCAGCGTTGCCTTCGTGCGATAGGCCCGCGCCAGCTCCGGGCCGGGCGGGCGCGCTTCCAGCAGGGCGATGGCCTCGCGCGCGTGCCGTTGCGCCTCGCCGCTTTTCCCCAGGCCGACGAGCATGCTAGCCATATCGGCGAGCACCGCTCCCTGCCGCAAGGGCTCGCCCAGATCGCGCCAGATGGCGATAGCACGGGCACAGGCCCCGGCGCCCTCGGCTCGCTGGTCGACAAAATTGCATTCCTGCGCATAGGCTTCCAGCAGGCGGGCGTGCTCGGCGGGATCAAGGTCGTCGGCATAGCGCAGGGCCAGCTCGTACAGCCGGGCCGCCTGACGGTGGGCGCTGGCTGCCGAGGCCTGGCGGGCCGCGACCGGCGCGTATTCCAGCATGGCGGAGCGGTCGCCGGCGGCCTCGGCGTGGTGGGCCAGCCGGGCGGGCTCCCGTGAGGTCGAGGCCGATTCCCGGAGGGCGTCCAGGGTTGCCTGATGTAAGAAGGTGCGCTGGTAAGGGGCCATCGATTCGAGAATCGCCTGCCGGGCCAGCTCGTGGCGAAAGGCCAGGACGTCGCCATGGGCTACGAGGAGGCCGGTTTCCAGACTCTCGTCTACAGCGCCGGCCTCGGCCCGGGTGACCTCAGCCAGCAGCCAGGGTTCGACGCGCTGACCGATGACGGCAGCGGCGTTGAGCACCGCGCGGCCGGAGAGAGAGAGGCGGGCGGCACGGGCCAGAACGGCATCGCGCACTGTCGGCGGCACGCCCTGGTTATCCGCGGCAAGCACCTCTGTCACGTAGAAGGGATTGCCTCCGGTCTGCCGGTGCAACGACTCGGCGTCGAACGGGCGCTCGCCGATGAGCCGGCGCACCCCTTCGAGCGATAACGGCGCGAGTGTCAGGCGGCGTACAGCCGGCGACGTAGCTAGGTCGCCCAGCAGAAGGCGTAAGGGGTGCTGAAGGCCCAGCTCGTCGTCCCGCATCGTCACGAGCAGCAGGGAGCGCGTCAGGTGGACCCGCCGCGCCAGATATTTGAGCAGATCCAGCGTGGCCTCGTCGGCCCAATGGATGTCCTCGACGACGAAGATGGCCGGCGCGGACTGCAGCTCGGCGAGGCAGGCGGCGAAGATCTCTGCCGGCCTGGCCTCCACGCCGAGCAGACGCGCCAGATTCCCGTTCGCCTGGAGTGCAATGTCGTGCAGGGGACCAAGAGGCCGAGGGGTGAAGAGCGCGTCGCAGGCGCCCCAGTAAACACGCGCTGACTGCCGGCGCACAAACTGCTCGACGAGCATTGTCTTGCCCACGCCGGCCTCTCCGGCAATGAGCAGGAAACAACCGGCGCTGGCGGCAGCATGCCAGGCCGCATCCAGCTCGCGCAGTGGAAGCTCGCGCTCGACGAATTCCATCTTACTATGTCCGCCAGTCGATTGGTTACCCGGGATGTAGGCGCCGGTGCTGGGAAGAGACCCTGTTAGCATACCACCCTTTCCCTCCGGCAGGCTACCCCGCTCGCCGCGGCTCTCTGCGGTAATCGTGCCTGCCCGGGAGCAATGACAGGATAGACGACCGGCAGCGGTGGGTCTATCAAGCAGTTAACAGCAGGCCGTTGGCCTTTGTTGCCACAGCGCCGGCGCAACTCGCCGCCGCCATTCTTAGCTTTTCATTGGAAATCGAGGCGTGCTGCTGCCGCACGGATCATAGCCGATACCATGCCCTGACTTAATTTCTGCTATACTGGCTCTGTCGATCACTATCCGGTAAGCAATTTCGATCTGAAGACGGTCCAAGAAACGTACAACTAGATAATGCGTGCGGAGATGGGTTGCAACTGGCGCCCTGCTCCCGACGTTGCTCCTCCGTTAGTTCGCAGACGGTTAGGCGGAAAGAGATGGCTCCAACGCCAGAGACAGAGTCACAAGAGAGGATGGCGCCGTGGTCGCGGTGGCGATCTCGCCTGCGTGTCGCCGGGCTGGGGGCCGTCGTGGTGGGGCTGGCCCTGCTTGGCGTGCTGCTCTACAACGCGCTCTTCCCACCGCCCACACCGCTCACGCCGGATGAGGTGGACGCCCGCGCTGCCGAGGTCATGGCTTCGGCCACGCCGCCGCCGCCCAATTCTGCCCTCGTCTACCAGTACATATTGCCCTCGCTCGTCTTCATCCAGACCGAAGGTACAAACGCCGACGGCGAGGAGGGTTTCGGCGTGGGCAGCGGGGTCGTCATCAACCAGAGCGGCCATATCCTCACCGCGCTGCACGTGGTGGACGGCGCGACGGCTATCGAGGTCGGCTTTGTCGACGGAACCACGGGGACGGCCAGCGTGATCGGCGCGGACCCGGAAAACGACATCGCCGTGCTGCAGGCCAGCCGGACGCCAGAGGTGATCGTCCCGGCCGTGCTGGGCAGCCCCTACGCGATGAGTGTGGGCGATGAGGCGTATGCGGTGGGTAACCCGCTGGGGCTGGCGGGATCGATGAGCGCCGGGGTTATCTCCGGCTTCGATCGCTCCTTCACCGTAGGCGAAACAGGCCAGCGCCTGGAAGGGCTGATCCAGTTTGACGCGGCCGTGAATCCGGGCAATTCCGGGGGGCCGCTGCTCAACCGCGCCGGGCAGGTTGTGGCTATCGTGACCGCGCTGGCGAACCCGGCCGAGACGAACTCTTTTTCAGGCATTGGCTTTGCCGTGCCGATCCAGACGGCGGCTGCAGCGGCCGGCTCGCCCGACTATTAAAAAGGAAGGACGCATGGATGCTTCGCCCAATTCGCACAAGCCGATGGAGCGGGTGCTCTACGAGGTCAAGAAGGTTATCGTCGGCCAGGACAACCTGCTGGAGCGGCTGATCGTCGCCCTGCTGGCGCGGGGGCACATCCTCGTCGAAGGGGTGCCGGGGCTGGCCAAGACGATGGCGATCAAGACGCTGGCCCAGACGATTGGCGGGCAGTTCCAGCGCATCCAGTTCACGCCCGATCTCGTGCCCGCCGACCTGATCGGCACGCGTATCTACAACCAGAAGACAGGCGAGTTCAATACCTCGCTGGGGCCGGTCTTCACCAACCTGCTGCTGGCCGACGAGATCAACCGCGCGCCGGCCAAAGTGCAGAGCGCCCTGCTGGAGGTGATGCAGGAGCGGCAGGTGACCATCGGGCGGGAG